>Ga0196963_10000850_pt1 | contig 23495 bp, 14 predicted proteins | sample S1_5metaG_FD_148600 | JGI IMG/M metagenome (GOLD analysis project Ga0196963, IMG submission 148600) | Soil microbial communities from Anza Borrego desert, Southern California, United States - S1_5 | ecosystem: Environmental > Terrestrial > Soil > Desert | place: USA: California | collected...
ATGTGGGTGGATGCCACTCATCGGAGCCGCCATGCCTGCCGTCCGCCCCCGCTTCCTCCTCCCCCTCCTGACGCTCGCAGCCGCCGCCGTGGGCGCGGACGAGGTGCGCCTCCTCCAGGGCTTCGAGGCCGGCTACCAGCCGAGCACGTACGGCGACGCGCCGGGCGCGGTCGAGCTGTCGGCGGAATGGGCCAGCGACGGCTCGTCGTCCCTGCGCATCGATCCGCAGCTGATCACCTCGGTCGAGGACCTGGCGACGTACGACTGGACCGGCAGCACGGCGCTGCGCGTGCATGCGCGCAATCCCGGCGCGACGGCGATCAACGTCAGCTTCGAGCTCTTCGACCACCAGGCGAGCGGCTACTGGGACCGCCACATCGACAGCTTCGGCGTGGCCCCGGGCGATCAGGTCATCGACATCGACATCTCCGGCCCCGGAGCGCTGTGGCGCAGCGAGGCCAACGGCCCGTACCGCGGCTCGATCAAGACCCCGATCGAGATCGGGCGCATCAAGCGCATGGCCTTCCAGAACCGCGGCGACGCGCCGCTGTTCATCGACCGCCTCGAGCTGGTGCGCGTCGAGCCGCTGACCACCGCCGGCGGATTCGCCTTCGACTTCGGCTCGGGCGGCGCGATGCCGCAGTTCATCGCGGTGGACAAGGACACCGCCTACGCCGCCGACCGCGGCTACGGCATGCTCGGCGGCGACGGCTGGACGGTCCCGACGTCGCCGTCCTACCCGACGATGATGCTCGGCGATGGCCTGACGCTGGGCACGCGCGGCTTCCGCGTCGATCTCCAGCCGCGCGCCTACGTCGGCTGGATCGCCTTCGAGCGCGGCGGCTTCTGGCAGGGCGAGCAGTGCGGCTACACCAAGGCGCTGCTCAAGGCCGGCGGCACCGTCGTCCACGAGCACGGCTTCCACCCCGACGGCGCGCACCACCTGTTCGAGGACCTCGAGATCACCGATCTCGCCGAGGTCGCCGAACGCCTGGTGTGGCCGACGCATGCCGTCGCCCGCTTCGAGTTCACCGCCGGAACCGAGAACGTCTTCACCCTCGACACGGAGGGCGCGGCCGGGACGCGCCTGCGCGTCGCCGGCCTGATCCTCGCGCCGGCGACGGCGGAGGGCCGCGCCTTCATCGACGCGCACGAGGAGCTCCAGCGCCGCGCCGTGGTGCGCACCTTCGCGCCGCAGGAGCGCGGCCGTCGCGGCGCGGGCCGCGCCGCGCCCGCCGCCGACCTGGTCGTCGAGCCGCTGGCGCCGGGCGAGCAGGTGATGCCGCGCGACTGGCCGAGCGCCGCGCCGGCGCCCACGCCGCCGACGCGCATGGCGGTCATGGGTCAGACCGTCACCGTCCACCTCGGCGTCCACGCGCGCCGCGCCGGCACCGCGGAGGTGCGCGCCCAGCCGCTGAAGGGTCCGGGCACGGCAGCCATCGCGCCGAGCATATCGCACGGCCGCTACCTGCCGACGCGCCCGTACGAGAACGGCGTCACCTGGCTGGAGGTCAACCACTACCGCCCCGAGCCGAGCTTCAGCGTCGGTCCGGAGCTCGCGCGCTCGGTGGTCGTCGAGTACGCGATCCCGCGCGACGCGGCGGCGGGCGCCTACACCTCGTCGATCACCGTCAGCGGCGTCGGCGGCAAGCCGGTGACGCTGCCGGTGCGCATCGAGGTCGCGTCGGTGCCGCTCGCCGACCTGCCGATCCCGGTCGGCGTGTTCATGAACTCGCTGCCGTTCGCCGCGGCTCCGGGGCAGGAGACGCAGTGGTGGGCGATGCAGGAGTCGGCGCTGGCCGAGCAGCTCGGCGCCGGCCTGACCGCGCTCACCGGCGGTCCCGGCCTGCGCTACGACGTCGATCCGAGCGGCGCCGTCAGCGGCGCCGACGCGGTGCGCTACGTGACGCGCGCCAAGGAGCTCGGCACCGTGCACGGCGTGTTCCCGTACGGCGGCTTCCTGCCCGGGCTCGGCGACCTGCCGGCGCCGCCGGTCCTGGCCGCCGGGCTCGCCGAGTTCGAGAAGCGCCACGGTCTGCCGCCGACCTACGTGAACTGCTACGACGAGCCGAACGAGCACTCGATGGCGGCGCACATCGAACGCGTCGCCGCCGCGACCAAGGCCGGGCTGCGCACCTGGGGCTTCACCAGCGTCCATCGCAACGACGCGACCTGGGAGAAGCTGCTCGACGCCACGTACGCGCCCGCCGTGAACACCCACGGCGCCGACGACCTGCGCCGCTACGCCGGGGAGGATCGCCGCGTGTTCGTCTACAACAACGGCCTCGACCGCTACGGCGAGGGCCTGCACCTGTGGCGCGGCATCCAGCTCGGCGCCGACGGCCGCTTCGACTGGATCGGCTTCTACACCCAGGGCTTCGCCTTCAACAACCTCGACGCGCGCGAGCCGTCGTTCCCATGCTTCCACGCGCACCGCCGCTTCGGCGTGCTCAAGACCCCGATCTGGCTCGGCGCGCGCGAAGGCCTGCTGGACGTGCGCATCCGCCTGACGCTCGAGAAGGTGGCGCCCAAGGACGATCCGGCGTTGGCGCTGTGGACGGTCGACGGCTACCGCGAGGACGGCGACGCGTGGCCCGCGTCCAGGCTCGATGGTGTGCGTGCCGAGATGCTGAAGCGGATCCTGGCGCTGGTGCGCTGACCGAGGCTCCCGGATCGCGCGCGGCGCGCGCGCGGTCCGGTCGTCCGCCGATGCGCGCGATCACCCGCGATCAGCGCCGCCCACACCCGGGACACCGCATGGACAAGGCCACCATCCGACGCGAAGTGCGTCGCCGCGCCGACGGCCACCTCGCCGACCAGCGGTTGAGCGTCGACTACTACCGCATCCGGCGCCGCATCTCCTTCCCCCTGCCGGTGCGCGGCTGGAAGCCGATGTCGGGAGCGCTGCGCGGCATCACCGCCGAGGGCTATCCCTGGCCGATCTGGCTGCTGTGGGCGCTGGAGGAGCGCGTCGACTGCCTGGGATGGGCGGCGGAATGGTTCGCCGACCGCAAGGCGCGCGCGGCGTGCGAGCGCGACCTGGCGGCGCTGGCGCGCTGGCCGGCGTGGCGGCAATACGCCAAGCCCGACCTCTCGCTGGGCCACGCCGCGCGGACGCTGCATGCGGCGACGCGGTGGCGCTGGCCGTCGCGCGCCCTGCGCACGCTGATCCACGGCGCGTTCGCGCGCATGCTCGACGACGGCCTGCCGTACAGCGACCGCTACGCCGCCCAGTGGCGCACCAAGCAGGACATCCTCGCGCTCGCCGACATCACGCCGGCGCTGCACAACATCTGGATCATCGGCACGATCGGGCTGGCCTTGGCGGCGCGCGCCATCGGCCATCCCGCGCTCGCGGCATTGGACGCGCGCCTGGCGATGGTCCACGCGGCGCTCCTGGATTCGTTCGCCAACGGCTTCAGCGAGGGCGTCTCGTACGACGGCTACACGCTCGACTTCCTCGCGCAGTGGCTGGAGGGCGTCCCGGACGAGATCCGCGCGCCGCTCGTCGCGCATCCCTGCTTCGCCAGGCCGTTCGAGGAATCCTGCTTCCTCGCCGCGCCCGGCTCGGCGCTCGATTCCGCCGAGATCGGCGACGTCGAGCCCGTGCAGATGACGTTCCATGCCACGGCGCATGCGCGCTGCCTGACGCTGGTCGACGATCCGCGCATGCGCTGGTGGCTGGCGCGCTGCGATCCGCGCCGCCTGCGCTGCGCCGCGCTGGCGCAGCTCGCGCGGGCGGGCCGGCGTCGGCGCGTGGAACGCGCTCCGGCCGCGGGCGCGCTCGACGCCGCCTACGCGCTGGTGCTGCGCAGCGGCTGGGAGGGTCGCGACCTGGCCGCGGCGATGTCGTGCGACGCGTCGCCGATGGCGCACCTGCACGACGACGCCGGTTCGATCGTGATCGGCACGCGGGGCCGCTGGCTGATCGCGGATCCCGGCTACCAGCAGTACCTGACGACCTCCGAGCGCGAGTACACGCTGGGCGTCGCCGCCCACAACGCGCCCGTCATCGACGGCCGGGCGCAGGATCGCACCGGGCTGCGCCGCTTCCGCCTCGCGCAGCAGCGCGACGTGTGCATCGCCGAGGTCGACATCACCGAGCGCTATCAACCCGAGCTCGGGCTGACGCGCGTCACGCGCACGCTGTGGCTCGCCGGTCGCGACCTGGTGGTGGTCGCCGATCGCGTCGTCGGCGCCAAGCGCTCGGTGCGCTACCACTGGCACGGCCACCCGGACGCGGGCTGGTACTGGGAGGACGGCGAGGCGCTGATCGACCTGGACGGCACCGTGCTGCGCGTGCGCACGCCGGCGCGCGCCCTGGACGAGACCATGGTCGAGCGCCTGCGCGGTTCGCGCGGACAGCTCACGCTCGCGGTCGACGTCCCGATCGGATCCGGCGTCCACTGGTGGGTGTTCTCGCTCGCCGCCCGCGACCTGCCGGTCTCGCTCGAGCGGACGCACCTGCGCGTCGGCGCGCGGCGGTTCCCGATCCCGGGCGAAGCGCGTCGCGCCGGTCCGCGCCGAGGCGGCGCATGAGCATCCGCAGCCGGCCGCGCGTCGTCGTCATCGGCGCCGGATACATCTCGTGGCTGTACCACCTGCGCAGCGTGCAGCATCTCGCCGCGCGCGGCCGCTGCACGTTCGCGGCGATCTGCGACCTCGACGCCACGCTCGCCGCCAGGGCGGCGCGCACCTTCGCCGCGCAGCGCTGGTACACCGACGTCGACACCATGCTGAGCGCCGAGAAGCCCGACGGCGTCGTGGTGATCACGCCGATCGCCGCCACCGCGCGCGTCGCCGGAGCGGTGCTGCGCCGGGGCTATCCGGTGCTCATGGAGAAGCCGCCGGGCGGCTCGTCGCGCGAGTGCCGGCAGCTCATCCGCGCGGCCGCCTCGACGCGCGCGCCGAACTGCGTGTCCTTCAATCGCCGCTTCTCGCCCGTGCTGGCGCAGGGCCGCGACGCCGTACGCGCGTACGGCCCGGTGAAGGGCGCCTCGGCGCGGATGTTCCGCCGCGGCCGGCCGGATCCGTTGTTCTTCCTGCAGACGGGGATCCACAGCCTCGACGCGCTGCGCCATCTCGGCGGCGAGATCGCGAAGGTCGCGATGGACCGTCGGGTGATGGGCACGGACCAGCGTCCCGCCTACGCGCTGATCATCACCTACGAGAACGGCGCGATGGGCACGCTCGAGGTCCGCCCCGAGGCCGGCCTCGACCTCGAGCGCTACGAGCTCTTCGGCGCCGACAGCGTCGCGATCATGCGCTCGGGCATGGGCCACCTGATCGACCGCCCCGGGAGCTGCGACGTCTACCGCGACGGCAAGGCCGTCAGGCTGCCCGATCCGCTCGCGCCGTTCCGCCGCATGGACGCCAAGCTGCACGAGGCCGCGAGCGGCGGCTTCTACGGCGCGCAGGCGCACTTCGTCGACGCCCTGCGCACCGGCGGACGGCTGTCGCCGACCGTGGAGGAGAGCCTGCGCTCGGTCGAGATCGCCGAGGCGGTGCAGGCGGGCCGCGATTGGACGGCGCGACGGGCGCGGACGCGTCGCGGTCCCCGATGACCCGTCGCCGCGCCATTGCCGCGTTCACCGGAAGCGTCACGGCCACGGCGATCAGTGCGGCCAGCGACGACGTCAGCACCCGCGACGGCGTCGCCGGTCGCATGCCCACGGACGGCATGCCGGTTCCGTGCGGACCGGCAGCGTCCGGACCGTCGCCCGCGGAGGCTCTCCACGTCATGCCCACACGCTCCTTCCTGCGCGCGGCGATCGCGGCGCTCGCGCTCACCGCCTGCCTCGGCGCCGCGGAGATCCCCAAGGACGCGTCCAAGGCCCTCGCGACCTACGATGCGAAGACCGCGGCCATCTCCGCCGACGCGGCGAAGGCCAAGGCCAAGCTGCGCAAGGCGCTGCTCCAGAAGCTCGCCGACGCGGAGGCGAAGGAGGAACGCGCCAAGCGCTTCGCCGTCGCGCGCAGCCTGAAGCAGGCGCGCGAGGAGATCGAGGCCGCCGGCGAGGAGACCGTCAAATGAAGGCACTGCGCCCGTTCGCCATCGCCCTCGCCGTCTCCCTCGCCATCTCCCTCGCCTCGCCCGCGTTCGTCCCCCTCGCCGCCGAGGAGCCGCTGCCGGACGAGATCGTCGTCCAGATCGACGCGTACGACGCGGCGGTCGCCGCCTTCGACGCGCAGACGCGCGACAAGCTCGAGAAGGAGCGCTCGGCGCTGGCGACGGCGCTGCAGCGCATCGCCGAGAAAGAGCGCAAGGCCGGCCGCGCCGACGTCGCCGATGCCGTCGACGCTGCGCTGGCGGATCGGGCGCCGGCGGGACCGGCCGGCAACCTCGCGTGGGACGACTTCGTCGCCGCCTGCCGCGTCACCTCGCAGGGCCTGGTGAAGAAGGGCGCGGGCGAGGCGCCGGGCGAGTGCTCGATCCAGGTCGGATCGTGGAGCGCGACGATCGGGAAGGGCCTCACGGTCGTCGCGCTGGTGCGCGGGAACCCGGTGCTCGAGAGCTCGTACGTCGCCGAGAGCGACCTGAATTCGCGGCTCGCCGTCGACCTCGATCGCGTGCCCGCGGGCGCGTACGTGATCATGGCGCTCAAGGGCAGCGCCGCGGGGACGAACGCCGTCCACGCGAAGTTCGACGAGGCGATCCGGCGCTGCGGCGGCAAGCACGCCTTCACCAAGGGCACGATCCGCACCGGCTACATCCTGATCGGCCGCCTCGGCGCCGAGCCCGGCAGCGCGATCGAGCTGGTCGCCGCGGATCGCGAGGCGGTGTCGCACCCGTCCGGCGCGGCCGGCAAGCCGGCGGAATGACGCGCTGGCCCGCCACCGTGCCGCTCGACCCCGCCGCAGCCGCAGCGCCCATCGCGCCGCCCGCGCTCCAGCCCAGGATGCCGTCATGACCTCGCCCGACGCCGTCCGCCGATCGCTCCTCGCCTGCCTCGCGGCGTCCGCGTGCGCCCTGCCGACGCCCGCCGCGGCGAGCGAGTACGCCGACGCGCTCGCCCTCGAGCGCGTCGAGGAGCGCGCGGGCAGCGGCGGCAACCGCGTCCTCGTGCACAAGCACCGCGCCATCGATGGCCTCGACTCGCCCGGCTACGTGGCCGCCGGCAAGGAGTACCACGTCTCGTTCGCTGTCCCCGCCGCGCATCGCGACGGCGCCGACGCGAAGCTGCCGCTGGTGCTCTCCCTGCACGGCTTCGGCGACTCGTGGGAGTCGGTCATCGGCAACGCCGCGTGGTTTCCCGACTCGTTCGTGCTGATCCCAAACGATCCGCTCGGCACCTGGTTCTACGGCTACTCCGACCAGCTGCCCGGCGGAGACCCGAACCGAGGCACGGTCGTCAACTACACCGAGCGCCGCGTGCTGGCGTACCTCGCGTGGTTCCTGGCGCGGTACCCGATCGATCCGGAGCGCGTCTTCATCGTCGGCGGCTCGATGGGCGGGACCGGCGCGACCATGCTCGCGCTGCGCTATCCGGAGCTCTTCGCCGGCGCCGACGCGCGCAAGGGCGCGACCAACCGCGAGCACTGCCACTGGCGCAGCCAGTGCGAGTCGATCTGGGGCACGGTCGCCAGCGCGGTGGCGAACAACGAGGGCGTCAACGTGTGGGACTGGCAGAACATGGCGTGGTACGCGCAGCACCACCACGCGCGCGCGACGTGGCTGCGCACGCTGCACGGCCGCGAGGATACCTCGATCACCTACCGCCAGGTCGCGGGCCCGCCCGGCGTGCGGCCGATGAGCTTCTACGCCGCGCTCGAGCGCTTCGGCATCGGCCACCACTGCATCTGGGACGGCTCGTCGCACGGCACGCGGCCGGCGCAGCCCTTCGCCGCGTATGATCACTGGGACCCGATCACCGATCCGGTCTGCTTCCTGCGCCGCGACCGCTCCTTCCCCGCCTTCAGCGCGTGCTCGGGCAACGACGATCCCGGCACCGGTGCCGGCGACGCCGTGGGCAAGGACACCGAGCTCGGCGACAACACCTACGACGGGACGCCGCAGGGCGGGCTCAACCGCCATCTGCGCTGGAGCACGGCGACCATCGTCGACGAGCCGCAGCGGTGGGCGATCGAGCTGTGCCTGACCAGCGGCCCGCACGGCCATCGCGGCGACGGCGGCGTGACCGTCGACGTCACGCCGCGCCGTGTGCAGCGCTTCGTCGTCGCGCCCGGCGCGCGCTACGACTGGACGAGCACGGGCGGCGCGTCGGGCGAGGCGCAGGCCGACGCCGAGGGGCTGCTCACGATCCGCGGCGTCCCGGTGGGCACGACCTGGACGACGCTGGCGGTCACGCCGCGGCCCTGATCCGGCACGCGCACCGCAGGGGGAACCGGAACAAATGTCGTGGCATCGCGACCGGCACGACTGGTCGTGGCGCGCGCCGATCTAGGCTCGACCGGATGCGAACGCGCATGCGGGTACGGACCGGACGACGCACCGCACGACGTCGCGGACCAGCGGCGCTGGTGCTGCTCGCGTGCGTGCTGTGTTCGACGGTGGCGGCGGTCGAGATCGAGCTGCGCGCGCCGCTGACGACCAGCGTGCGTGGCGACCAGCCGTACCGCGGCCCCGGCCAGCGCCTCGCCGCGCGCGTGATCGTTCCGGAGGACGCGCCGCACGACCTCGGCGTCGGCGCGTTCGCCGCCGACCGCTTCTCGCGCTGGTACCAGAGCGCGCGGCCAGCGGCGCTCGCGCCGGGGACCCACGAGCTGGTCTTCGAGCTCGACGGGCCGCTGGTGCGCAGCGAGCCGGCGCGCTCCGCCTGGAACGCGAACGTCGCCGGCGAGATGGACTCCGCGGGCCTGTTCTTCTGGTCGGCCTCCGCGAGCCGCGCGCGCATCGTCATCGAGTCGCTGCGCCTGGTCGACGCCGCCGCGGCGCCGCCGACGCCGTCGCTCAGCGATGTCGCGATCGACGGCCTCGACGGCCTTGCCGGCGACGGCGGCGCGATGCGCGTGCAGGCCGGCGAGCGCTGGACGGTGTCGTTGCTGCCGCGGCCATTCCCGAGCAACGCCTTCGATCCCGAGCGGTTCACGGTCGACGCGGTGGTCACGACGCCGGACGGCACCGTCGAGCGCATCCCGGGGTTCTACCTCCAGGCGATGGGCTCGAGCGATCGCGGCGACCGCGAGGTGGTCACGCCGCTCGGCGCGGGCCGCTTCTGCGTCCGCTACCGCCCGCGCCAGGCCGGCACGCATCGCATCACGCTCGAGGCGCGCTGGCATCAGCCGGATGCGGCGGTGACGCTTCCCCTGCCGCCGCTCGAGGTGACTGGCCCCGCGTGGGACGGCTTCGTCCGCGTCGATCGCCGGGACCCGCGTTTCTTCGCCAGCGGCGCCGACTTCTTCTGGCCGCTGGGGCCGAACCTGCACGCGATCACCGACCTGCGCGCGCAGGAGAAGATCGGCAACCGCCCGACGCCCGAGCGCGGCTCGTTGTCGTACCGCGCGTACCTCGAACGCCTCGCCGCCGCCGGCGGCAGCGCGACCGAGATCTGGATGAGCGCGTGGAACCTGGCCCTCGAATGGACCCCGGATCGGCCGGGCTACCACGGCCTCGGCCGCTACTCGCAGGAGAACGGCTGGCGGCTCGACCGCATCCTCGACGACGCCTGGCGGCTGGGCATCCGCGTCAACCTCGTGGTCAACAACCACGGCCAGGCGGCGCCGAGCGTCGACGGCGAGTGGGGCGACAGCCCGTACTTCCGCCGCAACGGCGGTCCGTGCGCCGACGCGTTGCAGTACTTCACCGATCCGCTGGTCCTGGCGCGGCAGGACGAGCTGCGCCGCTATCTCGTGGCGCGCTACGCCGACCATCCCGCGATCTTCGGCTGGAAGCTGTGGTCGGAGGTCAACTTCGTCGCCGCGCAGGGCGAGACGCTGCGCCGCTGGCACGAGCAGGCCGCCGCGCGCTGGCACGCCCTCGACGCCTACGGACGCGGCGTCACCACCCACTGGGCCGACGACTACCTGCTGCCCGACCGCGACATCGTGCGCCTGCCGGGCATCGATTTCGTGTGCATCGACGCCTACTACCACCCGAACCACCGCCCGCTCATGGCCGACCTGATCACGCGCAGCACGCTGGATCCGAGCCAGGGGCTCGCGCGCTTCGGCAAGCCGGTGCTGGTCAGCGAATACGGCTGCTCGTGGTTCGCGGGGCCGGGCGAGCAGATGGCGGCGGACCATGCGTCGGTGCCGTGGGCGGCGCTCGTCAGTGGGCACGCCGGCAGTCCGATGCTGTGGTGGATCGAATGGCTGGACCAGGGCGATCGGTATGAGCCGTACCGCGCGCTGTCGCGGTTCCTGGTCGGCGAGGATCTGCGCGGGAGCGACGCGGGATCGTTGGCGGTGGTGACGCGCGGGCCCGACCTGTGGGCACGCGCGTGGAAGCGGCCGGGGCGGATGCTGGGGTATGTGCTCGACAGCGCGTGGGGCTGGAAGGGTGGGGTCGGGGCGCGGCGGGAGGGCGTGCGGCTCGAGCTTGGAAGCGTCGCGGCGGGCGCGATGCGGGTCGAGTGGTGGAGCGCGGACGATGGGACGCGGATCGCGGAGCGTCGCCTCACGCACGGCGGAGGTGCGCTCGTGCTCGAGGCGCCGCCCTTCAACCGTCACCTGGCCTTCAAGCTGTCGCGGACGGATGAGGGCGGCGCGAGGGATCCGCATCCGCCGTCGCGTTGACCGCGCGGCCTGCGCGTCGCCGTCGCGTCCGGTCGCGAGCGATACGTCCGGAGACCGTTCAGAGCGCGGTCTCCCGGTCGCGTCGCTCGCCCGCGAGGACCCCGACGCGACGGACGCGCGCCGTGGCGCGGACGCTGGGACGCGTGCAGCCGTGGTATGGCGTCGACGCCGCCGGTTCGCCGCGCATCGCGCCGCGGCGCGGTGGATCCGGCGGGTGCTGGAGGGCCAACCACGACAGGGCAGTCGCCAGCGCGCGCGCCTGTCGCCGCGGCAGCGACAGGGCACGGATCTCAGCGGACGCGGGGCGCGCTGATCGCGCCCTCGGCGCGCTGCGGGCGCGTCCTGGCTGACGATCGTGGCGCTGGCGATCCTGCTGATCGTGCCGCAGCCGTCGGCGGCCGGTGCTGGCGCCATGGATCTCTCCCGGCTCGCGCTTCTCCACAGCCTCTCAGGTCGAATCGTCGCGGAAGATCGCCCCCTCCGCGACCAGGTGGAGGGTCTCCGCCTTGAAGAGGTTCATGATCGGCACCAGGGCCTCGACCCGAGCCCGGGGAAGCACGGCGCTGGCGAAGACGATCAGCGTGGCGATCGAACCATCGGCGTACGCCTTGCCGAGCCCGAACACCGTCCGAACCCCGTGCTGCTCGACGAACTCGACGGCGGGGATGATGCGACGACCTTTGTCGTCGCGGGCGGACAGCGCATCACCGACGTAGAAGAGACCGACCCAGCCCGCGCCGAGCAGGCGCTCGATGTGCGGGTCGGCATCGGCCTCCGCCTTGAGCCCGAGATCGAGGCCCATGTCCTGGAGCATCCGCGCGATCATCGGGATCGAGTCGACGAAGCTCCGGGAACTGAGCGGCGTGGCGGCGTGCCCGCGCGAGAGCCGGCGATCGCACCACTCGGGTTGCCGGCCGCACGTGCTCAGCAGCGTCAGGACGGGAGTGGCGTCGCGCATCGCGCCCTGCAGCGCCTGCCGCTCGACGACCGACCACGCCGCGCGGTGCAGCTCGGGCGGAAGACGAGCGAACGGCTGCGTGACGAAGAAGCGGGTGAGGACCGTCGTGGTGGCGAAGTCGACGCACAGGCAGCGGACGAGGGCCTGTGCGGCGTCCTCGAGCGTGCGCGCGGACCGCAGGCGCGGCCGCAGTCGGTCCTGCAGGTCGAGCACGTCGACTCGCGTCACCTCGGGCAGGGACAACACGCGCGCGGCGACCGGCGCCGCCGAACCGGGAACGACGGTCTCGACGCGCCGTCGTTCGCGGAGGGAGGCGTGGATGAGGGCGCCCCATTCACGGGCGAGGGCGACCTGGTCGGCGAACCGTCGCGCCTTCGCGTCGACCCGCGTGGCGCCGGCCGCCAGGCACGCTTTGCGGACCGCAGCGTCGATGACGCCGCTGATCATCACGACCGGAACACCGCGGAGGCCCTCCTGCGCGCGGATGTGCTTCAGGACCTCCAGACCGTTGCCGACCGAGAGCATCAGGTCGATGAGGAACATGTCCGGCGCGTCCTCGGCGGAAGCGAACGCCTGGACCAGGTCGATAGCCTCGGGCGCATCCATGGCCACGTCGACGGCGGCGTCGAGCCCGGCCTCGGAGAGCGCCTCCTTCATGGCCTCGATGTCGACGAGGTTGTTGTCGACGATCAGGACGCGCGTGGTCACGGATGTCGTCCGGACAGCGACCGCGCCGCACCAGGAGGACGGCTGTTGCGCATCACGGTTGCCGGTCCTGATCGAGGAGGGATCGCAGCCGCCCGATGATCGGCGCGAACTCGGAGAAGCGGCGGGGCTTGACGAGGTAGGCCGCCGCGCCCATCGCCTCGCAGCGGCGGCGATCGTCGGGGGACGCCGACGTCGTCAGCACCACCATCGGCAGACCACGCAAGCGGAACTCGCCCGCCACGTACGCGAGCACCTCGTGCCCGTTCATGACCGGCATGTTCAGATCGAGCACGACGACGTCGGGCCAGGTCGATCGGCTTCCCGGGACGAGGCCGCGCAGCGCGTCGATCGCGGCCCGGCCGTCCGTGACGGAACGGATGTCGGCGTCGACGCCGCCTTCCTCGAGCGCCATCGTCAGCAGCTCGATGTCGCTCGGATTGTCGTCGACGATCAGGATGGCCGGACGCGCGCTCATGAGCGCGCGTCGACCGGGCGCGGGATGGTGAAGCGGAACGTCGAGCCGCCGCCGGGGATGGATTCGACCCAGATGCGACCGCCGTGCTGCTGGACGATGCGCTTGCAGACCGCGAGCCCGATGCCGGAGCCGCTGTACTCGTCGCGGTGGTGCAGGCGCTGGAAGACGTCGAAGATCCGCTCGTAGTGCTCCGGCGCGATGCCGATCCCGTTGTCCTTCACGCCGATGGTCCAACCCGTCGGATCCTCGATCGCGTCCACCTCGATGACGGGCGAGGCCTCGCTGCGGAACTTCAGCGCGTTGCCGATGAGGTTCTGGAGCAGCGAACGGATCTTGGTCTCGTCCGCGGCGATGGTCGGCAGGTTGCCGCTGACCACGATCCGCGCACGCGCCGCCTGGACGGCCGCGTCGAGGTCGCGCAGCACGTCGTCGACGACGCGACGCAGCGACACCGGCGCCGAGGTCGTCCCGGCGTTGCCGACCCGCGAATAGCCGAGCAGGTCGTCCAGCAGCGTCTGCATCCGCGTGGCGCTGCCCATGGCCGATCCGATGAAGCGGCGCCCGCGATCGTCCAGGACGTCGCGATACCGCGCGTTGAGGAGGTCGAGGTACTGCGTCACCGTCCGCAGCGGCTCCTGCAGATCGTGCGAGCTGATGTAAGCGAACTGCTGGAGCTCCTCGTTGGCCCGCGCCAGATCGCGCGAGCGCGCTTTGACCGCGTCGAACAGCCGCGAGTTGTCGATGGCGATGGCCGCCTGCCCGGCGATGCCGACGACGAGCCGCTCGTGGCTGGCATCGAAGCGCCCGGGCTCGGGATGACCGAAGAACAGCCCGCCGTGGACCTCGCCCGAACGCGACACCACCGGCACCGCGAGGTAGCTGACCACCGGCAGATGCCCCGGCGGGAGGCCGCTGTACGGCGCGTTCAGGCCGAAGCGGGGATCCTCGCGCACGTCGGCGAGGCGGATGACGCCCTCGCCGCGGAACGTGGGGCCGAAGATCGCCGTCGCGCGCGGCAAGGGGAAGTGCGCGAACCGCTCGCGCGGCACGCCCGACAACGAGTAGAGCGTGTAGCGGGCGCCGTGGTCGTCGAGGACGTTGTAGAAGAAGGCGCCGAACTGCGCGCCGGTGCCGCTCGTGCCGGCGTCGGTGATCACCTGGACGATCTTCGCGAGGTCGAGCTCGGACGCGATGCTGGCGCCGACGCGATTGAGCGCCTCGGCCTCGGTGCGCGCCTCGGCGGTCTCCCGGTAGAGCAGGGCGTGCTCGAGCGCCATGGACACCTGCCGCGCCAGCTCGTCGCCGAAGCGCCGGTCGTCCTCGTCGTACCGGCGTCCGGACTCGCCGGTGATCAGCCCGATCGTCGCGTACAGCTCGCCGCGCACCTCCACCGGCACGATGATCGATGAGCGCAGGCCGAGGCGCGTCACCTCGGCGATGTAGTCGCGATCGGTGGTGCTCCTGGCGAGGTACGCATCGAGGTCGTCGATCAGCGCGGCGCCGCCATCGCCGACGGCGGCGACGATCGCGTCATCGGGCGGCGACGGGTACCGGCGGCGGATGTCCTGGGCGGCGGCGACGCGCGCGGCGTCGCCGTGGACGTGGCACAGGTTCTGGCGGCCGCCGTCGACGACGAGGTCGACCACGCACCAGTCGGCGATGGTCGGCACGGCGGCGTCGGCCAGGGCGCGCAGCTGCCGCCGCGGGTCGAGCGACGCGCCGAGCGCCTCGCGCGCGTCGTCGAGGAAGCGCCGGCGGGACGCGACCGCCTTGTCGGCCGTGATGTCGCGGGTCGTGCCGATGAAACGCTGCGCGGTTCCGTCGCCCGCGAACAGCACCCGCCCGGATGCCGTCAGCCAGCGCTCGTCGCCGCTGTCGAAGCGGCGCATGCGGAACTGGGCGTCGTAGCGGCCTTCGTCCTCGCCGCGCATCGCGCGATCGATCGCGGCGAGGACGTCGGTGCGGTCATCGTCGTGGATCGCGCCGATCCAGTCGGCAAAGACGATCGGGCGGTCCTCGGCGGCGCCCCAGATCGCGCGGCACGAGCGCGACCAGCGCAGCGAGCCCGTCGCCGGCACGTAGTCCCAGGTGCCGATGCCGGTCGCCTCGACCGCCAGGGACAGGCTCTGCTCGCTCTCCCGCGCCGCCGCCTCCAGCGATTCGACCCGGCGCCGGGCCTCGACCTGCGGCGTGACCTCGAGCGCGACGACGATCTGGCCGTAGATCCCGCCGTTCGCGTCGAGCAGCGGGTAGAGATTGAACGAGAAGTAGGCGAGTTCGGGCGGTGCTCCGGGGACCTTCGCGACCGGCGCCGGATACTCGCTCGCGACGTAGGGCTTGCCGCTGCGGTAGACCTCGTCGAGCACCTCGAAGAGACCGGTATCCTTCATCTCGGGCAGCGCTTCGCGCACCGGCAGCCCGACCATCGACGTCCGACCGAGCATGGCGAGGTACTTCGGATTGGCGAACTCGTAGACGTGGTCGGGGCCCCGGAAGATCGCGATGCTCGCCGGCGCCTGCATGAACATCGAATGGAGGAGCTCGCGTTCCTCGGTCAGCCGTCGCGCGTGCTGGACGCGCGCCGTCGTCTCCGACACGGTCAGGAGGATGCCGCCGACCGCCCCCGCCTCGTCCCACACCGGCGTGTAGGAGACGTCGAAAAAGGCCTCCTCGGGTTCGCCGCGGCGTTCCAGCGTGAATCGGAAGTCCTCGAAGCTCATGGCCTCGCCGGCATGCACCCGCTCCCAGAGCGGACCGATCGTGTTCCAGACCTCGTGCCAGGTCTCGCGCGCGCGTCGGCCGATCGCCGGATGCTTCTTGCCGAGGATGGGCACGTACGCGTCGTTGTAGAACTGGATGAACTCGCGACCCCAGACCAGGTACATCGGCGCGCGGCATTCGATGACGATGCGCAGCACGTTGCGCAGCGATGCCGGCCACGTGGGGATCGCCCCTATCGGCGACGTCTCCCAGTCGAAGGCGCGCATGAGCGCACCCATCGCACCGCCGCGGGCGAAGAGATCCGTCTCGGCACGGCCGGGGAGAGGGGTCGGCATTGGCAGGATGGGCATTGTCGGATCCTGGCCGATGAGGCCAGATGCCTCTGGCCCGGGTCATACGAAGGACATCGCAGATGGATGGCGTCGCCGAGGCCGATCGCTGTCGGTTGAAGCATCAGCCAAGGTCCTTGGCCACCCGGGTCGCCGCTCCTAGGGTCATCCGAGTGGCAAACGCGCAACACCTCGTCGTGGCAGTCGGCCCGCAACGCGCTGGTGGTCCTGGCGTTACGCCCAGTCGGCGCAGGGCGTGCCCCCTCCGCCTGAGAAAGCCGCACCCCGATTCGTCCAGTGGCGGCTCGTCCAAGCACGGCGCGTGGTGCGCGTGATGCCCGGACCCTGCCTGGTGATCATCGACGACAATCCGGCGGATATCGAATTGGTCGCCATCGCATTCGAGCTGAGGAGCATCGTCGTCGAGACGCTTACAGCGGTCGACGGCGAACGGGGCATCGCGCTGCTCACCCGTCTTGAAACCCAGGGACGCGTGCCGAGCCTGATCCTTCTCGACCTCAACATGCCGCGGATCACCGGCTTCGATGTCCTGGAATACATGCGCACCCGCGCCGGCCTGGCTTCCGTACCGGTGATCGTGTTCTCGAGTTCGACGTCGCCGCGCGACCGCGACCGCAGCCTCGCGCTCGGCGCACGGGAATTCATCTCCAAAGCGGTCGACCTCCAGAGCCAACTGGTCATCGTCGATCGCCTTCGGCCGTACCTCGCCGCGGCGGCACGCGGATGATGCGGATCGCCACGGCGAGCCTGCGAGCGCCGGTCCTGATGATCGTCGTCGTCGTCATCGCCGCCGGCGCGACGGCCGCCTGGTGGGCGATGAGGCACCGGAGCCTGGTCGCCGTCCGGCTGGCGGTCTCCTCCATACCGATGTCGGCGGGCATCTTCCTGGCCGAGGCGCGTGACGCGTATCGCGAGCATGGCGTCGATGTGCGCATCACCGTCTACGGCTCGGGCAAGGAAGCATTGGCCGCGGTCCTCTCGAACGAGGCGGACATCGCCACCGTCGCCCAGACGCCGCTGATGCACGCGGTCCTGGCCGGCGAACGCGTGGCGGTGTGGGCCACGATCGCGGAAGTCCAGAAGTCGCAGCGCATCGTCGCGCGTAGCGATCGCGGGATCCGCCAGGCCTCGGATCTCGACGGGAAGACCATCGCCGTGCCGCGCGGCACGAGCGCCGAGGTCTACGTCCTGAGCTACCTCCGCTACCACGGCATCGACCCGGCCCGGGTCACCATGATCGACGCCACGATCGAGTCGCTCGCCGAGAGCCTCGCTTCCGGCGCCGTCGACGCCGTCTGCGTGTGGGATCCCTACGCCTCGCGGATCCAGGAGGCGATGCCCGAAGCCACGGTGCTCGAGCAGGACTCGCTCTACCAGTTCAGCTGGAACCTCGTGGGGCGGCCCGAGCTCTCGGGAGGTCGCGCGGTCGACGGGTGCCTGGCGGCCCTCGTGGAGGTGACTCCGGATCTCCAGCGGCTCGATCCGTCGGAATTCGCCACGATCGCTGGACGCTGCGGACTCACGGCTGAACAGCTCACGGCAGCGCTGGGATCGTGCCACTACCGCATCCAGCTCGATGCCAGCCTGGCGATCGCCCTCGAATCCGACGCCGCGCACCTGTACGGCGACCAAGCCTCGCAGCGCGCCTTCGCCGACATCCTCGACGCGGGGCCGCTGCGCCGCGTCGACCCGACCGCGGCGGCGGTGGACTGGTGACGATGATCGCGAATCCCGCCCGACGCTGGGTGCTCTGGCCGATCATCCTCGTCCTCGTCAGCCTGATCGGCGGCTGGACGATCTCCACGGCCTTGCACCGGCGCGCGCAGCGGCAAGGCGACATCGTCCTGGCGACCAGCGCCATCGCCCTGTCGGCGTTCGACCTCTCGGCGTCGATGCGCAGAGGGCTCGCCGGCTCGCCGGTCGCGCTGCGCCAGATCGAGGCATCGGAGGCCGTCCTCCACCGCGAGCTGGCGAGGCTCGAAGCGATGGCGTGGGATCCGGTCGAGATCCGTTGGATGCGCTACCTCATCGGAGCGGCGATCGAATCGAGGATGACGCTGGCGGCGCCGATGGCCGAAGCGCGACGGGAATACGTGCTGAGCAACCTCCGCATCAACCTCGGCAAGCTGACGGCGAGCGCCGCGATCGCGCTCAACGGCGCGACGCACTCGCGCAGCGATGCGATCTCCACGCTGTACGTCATCTACAGCGCGACATTCGCGACCGCTCTCGCCGCGGTCGTCGCCGGCATGATCGGGTACCTGCGCCAGCAGCAGATCCGCGATCGCTACGAGCGATCGCTGCGCGACGCGAACGCCAGCCTGCGGAAGCACGCGGAGGACATGGAGCAGCTCGTCTACGCCGCCTCGCACGACCTCCGTGAGCCGCTCAGGGCCGTCCACGTCTATTCGGATCTGCTCGCCCAACGGCTGTCGCCGACCCTCGCCGAGGATTCGCGCCGTCATTTCGGGTTCGTGAAGCAGGGCACGGCGCGCATGCAGTCGCTTCTCGACGACCTGATGAAGCTGGCGTTGCTCGATCGCGACGAGACCGAGACCGCGTTCTTCCCCGCGCGCGAGGCCATCGACGAGGCGGTCGGCGCCTACCCCGGTCGTTTCAGCGAGATCGGCGGCCGCCTGGTGGTCGACGACGCGCTGCCGTCTCTCGAGGTCAACCGCTCGCGCTTCACCCAGGTCGTGCAGAACCTCGTCGGCAACGCGTTGAAGTACCGCGAGCCGTCGCGCCCGTTGGAGGTGCGCGTCAGCGTCGCCGACGACGCCGCCTCCTGGCGCTTCGCGGTGGAGGACAATGGGGTCGGCATCCCCGAGCCGCACCGCGAGAACATCTTCAAGCTGTTCCGGCGGCTGCATGGTCCCGAGATCGAAGGCACGGGCGCGGGCCTGGCGATCTGCCGCAAGATCGTCGATCGCTGGGGTGGTCGGATCTGGGTCGAAACGGCCGGGACCGTCGGCTCGCGCTTCGTCTTTACGGTCCCGAAAGAAGGCCACCCGGATCCTGAACCCTCACGAGGCTCGGATGCCGCTTCGGCAAGCGGGCGGGGCCGATAACGGCGGCTCGGCCCGCGCGGTCAAGTCATTCGTCCCAGCAGACGACGCACGCCGCGCGGAAGGAGAAGGCGTAGCGCGTATGGGGAGCGATCGACCAGGACCCATGCACCCGTCCGAGGTGATGCGCGACGTCCGGCGCTGCGGCCCGCGCCGCTCCGGTACTGGTGCCGGTGGCCGGGTCGGCGACCCAGAGACCGCCGCGGGCCACGGCCAGGAGCATGCGCGTCTCGGCATCGTCACGCGGCCGCGGTGCGCGCGCGCGCAGGTTGCGCGTGGCGATGGCCGCCTGCTGGTGCGTCCACATCCCCGGCAGGCGCGCGTACCAGCGATCGCCGTGGCGCACCGCCGCGGCGCGCAGGTCGCCGCGGGCGGCGGTGCACGCGCCGTCGCCGACGAGACCGTGGCGGCTGCGGCAGCTCTCGCGCGTACGCCGGCTCTGATCGTCGCTCATCGCCTGCTCGTCGAAGAGGAACACCAGCGGCGGTCGCCGGTCGAGCGGCGCCAGGCCGTCGAGCGGATTCGCCGTGCACACCAGGTGGGTCAACGGCAGTTCGGCGAGCGGCCCGAGATCGGCGATCCGGTTGCCGTCGCACCACAGGAGCTCGAGCTGGAGCGAGCCGGAGAGCGGCGCGAGATCGCCGATGGCGTTTTCCGAGCAGTCCAGGCTCACGAGCGGCTGGCCGGCCAGGGGCGTCGCATCGGCGATGCGATTCCGCGCGCAGTCGAGCTCGGCGAGCTCCATCCCCGCGAGCGGACCGAGATCGCGCACCAGGTTGTCGGCGAGGCACAAGGTGCGCAGCCGCGCCCCGGCGAGCGGCGACAGGTCGGAGATGCCGTTCGCGGCGCACGACAGGTGGCGCAGCGGCAGGCCCGCGAGCGGCGCGAGATCGGCGATCCGGTTGTCGTCGCAGCTCAGGCTGGTCAACGTCATGCCCGCGACGACCGCGAGGTCGGTGATGCGGTTGTGATCGCAGACGAGCTTGGTCAGCGGCACTCCGGCGAGCGGCGACAGATCGGTGATCGCGTTGGAGCTGCAATCGAGCTCGAGGAGCATCGTGTTCGCCAGCGGCGCGAGGCTGCTCAGCCCGTTGTCGGTGCATTCGAGCCGCTCCAGACGTATGCCACGGAGGCCTTCGAGGTCGGTGATGGCCAGGTCGTTGATCGAGAGCATGTGGAGATCGAGTCCCGCCAGCGGCGTCAGCGACGACACCGGGTTCATGCTGATGTGCAGCCACCGCAGCGGCATGCCCGCCAGCGGCGAGAGATCGACGATGCGATTCCCGGCGGCGCGTAGCTCCTCGAGCGGCATCCCGGCCAGCGGCGACAGGTCGACGACGCGGTTGGCGTTCATCCGCAGGCGGCGCAGCGGCATGCCGCGCAGCGGCTCCAACGAGACGATGCCGTTGGACGCGCAATCGAGGTGGTCGAGCTGCATCCCCGACAACGGCGTCAGGTCGGTGATGGCGTTGCTGGCGCAGACGAGCCGCTCGCAGTGCAGCCCCGCCAACGGCGCGAGGTCACGCACGGCGCACTCGGAGAGGTCGACCGCGACCCGGCCATCGACGAGCTCGATCCGCGCCGCTGGCCAATGCGCGCGCACCGCGGCCGCCGTCGCATCCAGCCGCAGGTGCAGCAGGCGGAGGTCCGCGGCGCGACGCGCCGCGGACCTCGCCCGCGCGACGCGGGCCGGATCGGTCGATGTCAGCGCCTCGTTGATCAGGTCCTCGGGGGCGACCAGGCGTCCGCGCTCGAGATGGCGCTCGACGACCTCGAGCACGTCGACGGTGTGCGGTTCGCCGAGGCGCCAGACCGCGACGTCGTCGATCCAGGTCTCGGCCGAGTATCCGTAGAAGCCCAGGCGACCGCGGTCCTCGTCCTCGAGCGGCACGTCGTCGTGGTGCTCGACGATCCGCCTGCCGTCGACCAGCAAGGTCAGCCGGCCGCCGATGCGCTCGGCCACGGCGCTGTAGGTGCGGTCCTCGACCAGGACGGCGCCCTTGCGCGAGCAGAGCGGCTCCCCGTCACGCAGCAGGCGGCTCAAGGTGTTGCCGCAGCCGCCGAACTGGAACAGGTAGCCGTGCGGCGACTTCCCCGATGCGAACGCCGAGCTGGCCATGAAGCAGGTCACGTCGGACAGGATCGCGCCGCGCTGCCGGCAGGTCCATTCGATCCTGAGGTCGCCGGAGAACCGCTCGCGCAGCATCGCGACCTGCGGCGTGCCGCCATCGAGCCGCAGCCGGCCGTCGACGACCGCGGCCGAACCGTTGACGACCATGAGCTCCCAGCGCTGCTCGACGTCCGGCTGGCTGAAGTCATCGCTGTAGACCAGCTGCCACTCGCGGCGCTTCTCGCGCTCGAGGCGTTGGCGTTCATCGTCCACGCGCCGCCGCTCGGCCTCCGCGGCCTCGCGTCGCGCCTGCTCGCCGCGCACCTCGGCGAGGGTGCGGTCGATATCCCGCGCGTGGACCACGGCCGCGCGACGTTCGCGTTCGAGCATGACCACCGCGCCGACGATCGCCGCGAGGGCGACGAGAATCGCCGCCGCGCCGGCGCTCCACGCGGCGCGATGTCGGCGCGCACGGCGCGCGCAGCGTTCGAGCCAGTGCGTGCGCCGCGCCGCGATCGGTTCCCCCGACAACCACGCCTCGAGATCCGCCGCCAACGCACCGGCGCTGGGATAGCGGCGCGCCGGGGATTTCTCGAGGCAGGTCAGGCAGATGGTCTCCAGATCGCGCGGTACCCCGGCGGCCAGGCGCGACGGCGGCACCGGATCGACCTCGACCACCGCGCGCATGACCTGTATCGGCGTCTCGCCGGCGAACGGTGGTCGTCCGGTGAGCATCTCGTAGAGGATCGCGCCCAGGCTGTAGACGTCCGAGCGCGGGCCGATGGCGTCGTGCCGGCCATCGGCCTGCTCGGGCGGCATGTACGCGGGCGTGCCCATCGCCTGGCCGGAACGGCTCAACGCGCTGGTGTCGGCGAGATCCTTGGCGAGACCGAAGTCCATCACCAGCGGCTGGCCGAGATTGTCGTCCGCGGCCGCCGGAGCGCTCGCCGTGGTCGAGGTCGGGCGATGGCGCGTCCGCGTCGCCGGACGCCCGCGCTCGAGCATGATGTTGGCGGGTTTGAGATCGCGGTGGATGACGCCCTGCTCGTGCGCGTAGTGCACGGCGCGGGCGACCGTTCCCAGCACCTCGGCCTTCGCGCGGTGCGTGACCGGGCGCGCGCGCAGCGCCTCGTCCAGGGTCATGCCCTCGACCAGGTCCATGACCAGGTAGTGCCGGCCGCGCTCGTGACCGACATCGTGGACCGGGATGATGTTCGGGTGGCGCAGCTTGGCCGCGTGCAGCGCCTCGCGCTGGAAGCGCTCGATGGCGTCGACCGGCGCTTCGTCCTCGCGCAGCATCACCTTCAGCGCCACATGCCGGCCGAGGCGCTGGTCGATGGCCTCCCACACCGCACCCATGCCGCCCTGGCCGATCATGCGCACGAGCTCGTAGTGGCCGAGCGTGCGACGCGGCGCTTCGACCGGCGCGGGCACCGGCTCGCTGCCATCGATCCAGGTAGCCGGGAGATCCCGCTGCTGGATAACCGTGCCTGCTGATGCCTCGTCCGGGTTCATGACTTCGGAAAGGGTACATCAGGCGCCGCGTTTCCGGTCTGGTGCCGGGTGTGCACGGGCCGTCGCACCGTCGTGCATCGACTGCGTTTCCTGGCGCATCCGCGCCGATCGACGCATCGCGCGAGCTCCGACGTTCCGTTCGCGACGGTCGCGACGGCCGTTCTGCCTCTGGCGGTTGCGCCCCGTCCAGGACGGTGCTCCGACGGTGGTCGACATGATAGGAGCGAGAGGTGCGCATGCCGACGGCATGGACGTTGTCGGGGGCGAGCGGTGTCGTCGGGAAGCACATCCGGCCGGACGCCTGCGCGTCGTCGCGACGCGTCGCGCACCGCGTGCAGCCCAGGATGCCTGCATCGGCGGTCGACGGGCGCGGACGCCGCGCCTTCACCCTGTTCGAGGTCGCGATCAGCGCGGCGCTGGTCGCCACGGCGGTCGTGACCCTGTCGCTGCTGCTGCCCGTCGGCCTGCGCGCGCAGCAGCAGGCGCGCTTCCAGCTCTACGCGGGCTGCAAGGTGCTCGAGATGCTCGACACCTTCGCCAACAGCGACTGCACGTTCACCAGCCAGCAGATCGAGGGCGAACGCAACGGGCAGAACATGCTGCCCCAGCAGTGGCCGGTCGACCTCGAGCGGATGATGATGCGCTTCCAGCTCGGCGTGCTGCCGCTGCCGAACGCCATCGCCTACCGGCTCGATTCGGACGGCGACGAGATCGGGCGCCTGCTCGCCGACGGCGGCCGGCTGTTCTACACCTCGCCGCTGCCCTACGAAGTCGGTTACCACCAGCGCGCGCAGGGCGTGTCGATGCCGGCTGACGAGATCGCCCTGGAGCGCGTGGTGCCGAGCGAGGCGCAGACGCTGGTCTTCGGCGTCGTCGGATACGCGCAGCAGAACGTCCT
>Ga0196963_10000851_pt1 | contig 23493 bp, 14 predicted proteins | sample S1_5metaG_FD_148600 | JGI IMG/M metagenome (GOLD analysis project Ga0196963, IMG submission 148600) | Soil microbial communities from Anza Borrego desert, Southern California, United States - S1_5 | ecosystem: Environmental > Terrestrial > Soil > Desert | place: USA: California | collected...
TAACAGGCTGATCGCGCCCGAGCGTCCATAGCGGCGGCGCGGTTTGGCACCTCGATGTCGGCCCATCACATCCTGGGGCTGAAGGCGGTCCCAAGGGTTCGGCTGTTCGCCGATTAAAGTGGTACGCGAGCTGGGTTCAGACCGGCGTGAGCCAGGTCGGTCCCTATCTGTTGTGGGCGTTGCAGGCTTGAGAGGAGTCAACCCTAGTACGAGAGGATTGGGTTGGACGTACCCCTGGTGATCCAGTTGCACCGCTCGGTGCACCGCTGGGTAGCTACGTACGGCAGGGATAAACGCTGAAAGCATCTAAGCGTGAAGCCCCCCTCAAGATGAGGCCTGCGTGTCGTAAGACGAGAGACCCCTGGGAGACCACCAGGTTGATAGGCCGCGAGTGCACGGGCAGAAATGCCCTTAGCTGAGCGGTACTAACGGTCGATTGTTGGTCACGTCAACCAGACGCCGTGTTCCCTCTTCAACGAGGAGCACGGGCGCTGCAATCTATCGCTGACTGTCCGTCGCGGAGCGCCGAAGCGCGTTCCGCGGCGGGCCGGCGGCTTTTTCATCGCTTTCTGTCCGGCTGAACAGCCGGTTCCGCCGTCGAGAGACGGCAGGATCGGATTGTCGGTGAGGATAGGCAAGGGGAAACACCTGTTCCCATCCCGAACACAGCAGTTAAGCCCTTGCCGCCGATGATACTTCTCTGAGGGAAAGTAGGTCATCGCCGACTTTTGAGCCTCGTACGGTAAACCGTGCGGGGCTCTTTTCGTTTTTGGGTTGGAGCGGTCGGATGTGGCGTCGCGTGCGGAGCGGAGTGGTCTTTCGCGGCATTCATGATTCGGCGTTCGAACGACCTGAACCTGCTACGTCGCCACTTGGCGCCACGTGAGCCCGCCATATTCGAAACGGCTCTGATCTTGAGCCTCGGCAATCGAAGGCGTGGCACGTATCGCCCAGGCAGACCCCATTGGTGCTGAGCCGAAACAGGTAGCAGCCGCCATCGTCAGCGGCGATCTCGAGCCGAGCGACCACTTCTTCGCCGATGCGGCGGAGCGTCGGATCCGTGGACGCGGGATCGGCGTGCGGTCGGCCTGCCATACATCCAACGGTAGCCACGGATCAGTCGGCGGCGCCGACGAGCTCGCGCGCGACGAGGAAGTGACCACGTTCCCACGCTTCGAGGCGGCAGCGAACAAGCGAGCCCGGCGGGAACTGCCAGTGTTCGTCTTCCGGGTCGTAGTCAGCCGTCTGGAGAAGGCGGAAAAGGTTCTCGCCGGGGAACTCGACCGGCACCGGCCGGATGCATGGAATCCCCTCGTTGAGCAACTCGACATACACGGCCGGCGATGACGTGCCGCTCTGGTCAGAGCGAGTCGCCGAAGCGGCGGGCGTTTTCGCACCGAAGAGCCGACGCAATGAAGATGTGATCCGCCACGGGTTCATAAGGCTTCCATCGCGCAGGACTACACGAGCGCCCGCGCGGGCGTCCTCTTGAGCACCCACACCAGAGCGAATGAGACGAACGCGACCGCGGCGGCTCTCGGCAGCGCGTCGTCCGTCCAGCCCAGTGTCTGCGCTGCCTTGTAGTACACGAGCATGACTGCGGGGTGGACGAGGAAGACACCCAGCGTGAGCGAGCCCGCCCGGGCCAGCCAGCGGGGCGCGGGCTTTGACCACGACCAGGCCGCCCAGACAGCGGCGAGGGCGATCGTGTAGTAGGCCGGCGGCGCTGTGAGGAGGCCCGTGTGACGCAGCGCGAACCACGCGCCCAGCATCAGGGCCACGATCTCCGTCAGCAGCGGGGGAGTGATCGGCCCGGCCTCGCGCCGTGCCGAAGCGAGCGTGACCCCGAAGACCGCCGCGGGCGCCGTCGCCAGCCATTGCCACAGCGGCGGCGTGAGGCTCTCGGCCGCCCCCCACGCGGCGATTGCGAGCGCACCGGCGCACGCGGCGACGGCCGCGCCGATGCCGGCGACCCGCTCCCCGCGGGGCGTCAACCGCGCGCAGGCGATACCGGCGAGGAGCGACACGACGAATGCGTACGGGAAGAACCACAGGTGCAGGAACCGGCCCGGCCCGGAGAGGATCGACGCCGGTGTCATGGCTTCAGCGGTCTTGCCGCCGGTGACGGCGAACACGAGGGCCGCGTAGGCCACCCACCACGCCGCCCACGGGAGGAGCAGGGTTCTGGCCCGGGCGCGCAGGAAGTCGCCGTGGCCGCGGCGCTTCGCCGATCGGACCGCCAGCGCGACCGTCGCGGCCGCGAAGGCGAAGAGGCCCCACACGGCGTTGGGCCATCGCGACGTATCGGCGTGGAAGACGACGATCGAGACGCAGGCGACGACGCGCAGCGCCTCGATCCCCGCGAGCTTGCGCGGGGAGGGCGTGGCGCGTTCGGGTTGCCCCGCTCCGGTGGTCATGGGCCGGCAATCGTTGGCGCGTCAGCTCGCGGCGCGGGCCATTTCTTCGCTCGCCACGAGCACGCCGTGGCGCCGGAGGTGTTCTCGGATCTGCGGCGCCGTCTCGCGGGTGTGATCGATCAGCTCGGCGTTCCAGCCCGCGCTCCTCGCCGCCGCGACGTTGTCGGCCAAGTCGTCGAAGAAAAGGATCTCCGCGGGCCGGAGGCGGGTGTGACGCTCGAAGACGCGGAAGATCTGGACCTCGGGCTTCGCCAGCCCCAGCAGGTGGCTGGCATGCTTGTGCTTGAGAAGGGAGATCGTGGGGAAGTCCGCGGGGGAGCCGTCGAGCTTCGGCATGTGCCTGGCCCAGTGCGACGGGTTCGTGTTGCTCAGCAGCGCGGTGTCGATGCGGGTGTTGAGGGACTCGATGATGTGGCGGAGACCCTCGTACTCGTCGATGAGCCAGGCCGAGTGCACGTTGGCGACCTCGCCGGGTGTGTAGACGCCGTTGGTGGCGGCGCTCAGCAACTGGAAGAACTCCGCGGCGGTGAGGACGCCCCGCTGGTAGTCGGCGTTGATCTCGCGCCTGCGGGCGGCCAGCGCGGGGTCGTCGATGCCCTCGCGGACCGGGATTCCGGCCCTTGCGCAGGCCTCCGCCCAACTGCGGCAGTGGCGGAGGATGACGCCGCCCCAGTCGAAGCAGACGCAGCGGATGGGCGGGAGGGCGGGCACGGGGAACAGTATCGGCCGGCGAACGGCGGGCGGACGATCATTCAGCCGGGAGATCCTCGAGGGTGTCTTTCTGCGCGTGGGCGCGGTGAAGGCCGGGGGAGGGGTCTGGGCCGTGCGCCTATCGAGGCGTCGGCCGCTGCAGGTGTTCGGCCGCGTCCCCGGTCCAGCGGGCTCTCTCCTCGTCGTGCGGGAATGATGCGGCGTAGCCCACGGCCTTTTCATACTCCGCGCGGGCTTCGTCGGACCGCCCCAACGCCTCGAGGCACTCACCGTGCACCGTGTGCGCACGCGCCCAGGCGTGCGGGTAGAGCGTTGGCGCCTGCGGGGCCTGCATCCGCGCGAGGAGACCCGCCATGCGCTGCGTGGCTTGATCCGTTCTTCCGGCACGCAGGTCCAGCCGCACTAGCAGGCAGTGCGCGATCACCGAGGGGCTGCTGAGCCCCTGCGGGAACTCGGAGAGGGCTTCGACCACGGAGTCCGCCGTTTGCGCGGCGGTGGGTGAATCCAACGAGACGCGGCCCAGCGAGTAGATGCCGTTTCGGATGGCGTTCGATGTCTCCCAATGGTTCTGCCCGCGCAGCCGGAACTGAGCCCGCGCCGTCCACGCGGCGTGCACGGCGATGGGCTCGGGGTTGTCGAGCCACGGCCGCATCGTGACGCCCATCGTGTTCATGTACTCCGGGCTCCAGGCGCCGAAGACCTCCTCCGCGTCGCGGCGCATCGCCTCGATCTCGTGCGCCAGCTCGGCGTGCGGCACCTTGGCGTCGCAAAGGACCGTGAGCAGCGCCCGTCTGGAGAGCACTCGCGCGAAGGGGTCGCCGTCGAGGTCGCCGGCGTTGATACGGCGGAGGACCCGGTCGGCGATCGGTCGTGCGCGCGGGTCCCCCCGGGGCGACAGGAGCGCCGCCGCGAACGCGGCGTGGAACAAGCGTGCCGGCGCGAGCCGCTCGCCGTCCCGTGGTATCCCGACGGTTTCGAGCAGCGGCGAACCGCCGTCCCCGCCGGACACCGTGACCGCGTACGCGTGCATGCGCTCCGCCCGCAGCGTGCGCGGATCGAGCGCGCCGTACTTCGCGACGCATCGGGCGTGCGCACGCCTGTACCACGACAGCGCGGCCGTCATGTCCGGCCCGTCGCACACCTCGGCCAGCCGGAGCATCGCGCGGATCGTGGCGTCGTTCTCTTCACCCAGCGTCGCGAGGCGGAATTCGACGCAGCGCTCCAGCAGCCGGCGCGCCGGCTCCAGCCGCTCGAGCCGAAACAGGGTGACGCCGAGCGTCTCGCCCAGGTCGGCCTGCGTGATCGGATCGTCGGCGAACTCCGTCGGCAACCGCTCCGCGGCGGCCGTGAGGACATCCTCGACGGTGGCCTTTTTCCCGTCGACACCGGCGAAGTCCCACGGGCTGAACATCCACTCGGCCCACGGGTCGGCCTCGGACGACAGCAGCGCGGGGTTGATCTTCCGCGGCTGATAGGGATTCGCCGAGCCGATCGCGCCGCGCAGGAAGGTGGTCGCGCGCTCGGCGCGGGCCCGCGCCGCGGCTTCCTGGTCCAGAGCGGCCACCGCCCGGCGCTCCTCGGCTCGCGCCCGCACGCCGAACAGGATCGAGGCCGTCGCCCCGCCCGCAACGCACACCGCGGCGATCGCCGCCGCCGTCACGGCGGCACGCTCGCGCCGCCACATCAGCCCGAGGCGGTACGCCAGCCCGGCCGGGCGGGCTTCGATTGGGCGCGCGTCCAGGTAACGGGCGATGTCCTGCGCAAGGTCCGCGGCCGATCCGTAGCGCTGCTCCGGGTCCGCGTGCATGGCCTTGTGCACGATGGTCGCGATATCACCGCGGAAGACCGGGTCGACGACGTCGATCCGGTCGACGCGTCCTTCGCGGATCGCGCCGATCGACTCCGCGATGGAGAGGCCGTCGAGCGAGTGCGGGAGACGGCCTGTCAGCGTCTCGTAGAGCAGCACGCCGAGCGCGTAGACGTCGCTGCGCGTGTCGATCGAGGCCGGGTCGCCCGCGCACTGCTCGGGGCTCATATAGGCGAACGTGCCGACGAGCGTCCCCGCGCCGGTGCTCACCGTGATGCGCGACACGTCCGCGTCGGTGGCGAAGGCGACGCCGAAGTCGATCAGCTTCGGGGTGCCGTCCGGCAGGACGAGGATGTTCTGCGGCTTGAGGTCGCGGTGGATCACGCCGCGCTGGTGGCCGTGGTGCACGGCGTCGCACACCCGGACCATCAGCATGAGGACCGCGCGCGCGCCCGGGTTCGTCCGGCGCACCCATTGGTCCAGCGGCACGCCCCCGTCCAGCAGCTCCATCGCGAAGTACGGCGTCTCCTCCTCGCCGTCGGCGCCCGGGATGGTGCTCGCCTGCATGACGCGGGCGACGCAGGGGTGATTGAGCCGGGAGAGAACACGGGCCTCCCGCTCGAGCCGCGCGATGGCCGAGCGGCTCATCGCGTGCGGTCGGAGCACCTTGACGGCGACGTCCTCCCCGGTCGCGCTATCGGTCGCGCGGTAGACCGCGCCCATCCCGCCGACGCCGAGGAGCGCCCGGACCTCGTACCTGCCGATGCGGCCGCCGACCATGGCGGCGGGGTTGCCCCGGGCCGCGTCGCTCAGCAGGCAGTCGATCGAGAGGGGCGTGACCGGGGGGGTGCGAAGGAACTCGCCGCCGGGCGACTGGCGGAGCAGCGAGAGTGCTTCCTCGCGCGCCCGCGGGCTGTAGCCGGGCAGCCGCATGATTTCGTCGGCGCGTCGCTCGGCGTCGACGCCGTTCACCCGGCCGAAGAGCTCACTCGCCTGCGCGTACTCCTCCGGGGTCAGGTTGCGTGCCATCTCGTTTACCCCCTTCACTGTCAACGGTCGCGCCGGAAAGCTCGCGCGCCAGCCACGCCCTCGCGACGGCCCAGTCCGACTCGACCGTGCGGGGTGAGACGCCGAGCGCCTCGGCGGTCTGCTCGACCGAGAGGCCGGCGAAGAACCGGGCCTCGACCACCCGCGCCTGCCGCTCGGACAGGCGCGCCAGCCGCTCGAGCGCCTCATGCAGCGCGAGAATGTCCGGTGAGGCGCAGAAGGGCTCCGGGCTTTGCGCCTGCTCGAGCGGAATCCGGCGCCACGCGGCCCCGGCGGCGTCCGCCTGGCCGCCGCGTTTGGCCGCCTGTTGGCGGCGGGCGTGATCGACCAGCACGTTGCGCATGACGCGGGCCGCGAGGGCCATGAACTGCGGGCGCGTCAGCCCCTCGGCATGCAGGCCCGGCGCGAGGCGCACGTAAACCTCGTTCACGAGCGCCGTCGGCTGGAGCGTGTGGCCGGGAGATTCGGACGCGATGTACCAGGCCGCGAGCCGACGCAACTCGGCGTAAGCCTGCTCGGTCAGGGTCGGGGCGGGGCTCTCACGCCCCTGCTTGTTCTCGTCTCCCCGCATCGCGCAACGGTAGCCGCGCGGAATTTCGTTCCGGGTTCTGCGCCCCGGCCCCGGGCCGTGCGCCTCTAGGGCTGTCCGTCCGGCGGCGAGTCGCCGCGGGGCGCGACGCCTGACGCGCGGCGGCGTGAGCCGACCGCGAGCGAGGTGATCGATGCGCATTCTCACCGGTATCAAGCGGGCCCTGCTCGCCGTCGCCGCTCTCCTCCCTGTCGCCGCGCACGCCCAGTGCCTGCAGACCGGGCCGTTCACGGCGTTTACCCAGTCGTGGCGTGGGCCCGGGAACACCGTGGGGTTCTTCTTCCCCGGCGCCGCGACCATGGTGGTCGACGCCGACGGCGATGGCAACGTCAACAACGACCCGGGCGATCGGACCTACGCCGTGCCGCCGGAGATTCAGACGAACCGCTTTGTCGTCAACCTCTCGCCGACGCGCGAGTTCCTGATGGTGATCGGCGGCGACCCCGCGGGCACGTGCGACATCGGACGCTCGGTGCGCACCTACCGGCTCGACCCGGCGGGGACGGTCATGCACCCGGTCCATACCGACTGCCTGCCGTGCACGCTCTTCGAGGGCCCGCTCTTTTACGACATGGGGGCGGTCCCGCCGAACCCGTTCCCGCCGCCGGTGACGCCGCAGCGCATCATGCTCCTGCGCACGGGCGCCGGGCCCAACTGCTCGCCGAGCAACCTCGCCACGCCGTACCTCCGTTGGTACGACCTGACGACGCCGGGCCTTACGGGCATGGCGACAACGAGCATGGGTTTGCAGCCGGGCACGGGGCAGATCCGCGTGAGCCCCTCGGGCTATCAAGCCCTCATTCAGCACGACCTGACCAACAACGCCGCGGACAGCGATTGGACGATGATCAACCTCTGCCCAGGCCCCGACTTCGGCCAGCCCATCGGCAACCAGGCGGGGCTGCCGATCAACGATTGGGACAACTTCCCGCTGCCGGTCGGCGTGATCGCGGCGTCCTCCGCGTCGGACGTCACCGTGCAGATGACCGAGGGCCCGGGCGGCCCGGTGATCTTTCAGGCGACGGTCCCCAACTGCTGCGCGAGCGGCACCGACCCGATGGGCGCGTGCTGCGTCAGCGGCGGGTGCGTGATGACGGTGCAATCGCAGTGCAGCGGCACGTGGAATCCCGGTGTCGCTTGTCAGGACGCGGACTGCCCGCCGCCGCCGGTCGCGGTGCTGTCCGTGACGATGACGGGCCCCGCGAGCGTCGTGCAGCGCGGCATGATCGACTACGTGCTGACGTACAGCAACACCGGCGGCGCGTCCGCGTCGGGCGTCACCGTGCGCGATAGGCTGCCCAACGGCGTGACGTTCGTGAGCGCCAGCGACGGCGGCACGTACAACTCCTTTACGCAGCAGGTCACGTGGCCGGTCGGCGCGGTGCCGGCACAGTCGGGGCCCCGGACGCTGACGCTCCGCGTGCAGGCCGGCTGCTTCAACTTCTCGTACGTCAACAGCATCTACGCGATCGCGGCCACGGGATTGCCGGATGTGAACGGGAGCCCGTCGGTCGAGACGCTCGTGACGCCGGAGACGACGGGCACGATCACCGGGTCGGCGACCACCACGCCTCTCTCGCCGCCGCCGCTCCTGCCGGGCGCGAGGCTGCGGCACCAGATCACGCTGACCAACACCTCCGCCGTGGCGCTCACGAACTTCAGGCTCGGCTCGGCGTTCGGGCAGTTCGGCTTCGGCTTGGGCACGGTGTACGGCGCCCTTGTGGATGCCGGCTCCGGCACGCTCACGGTGGATCAGAGCGCCACGAGCGCGATCTGGATCGGCTCGCTCAACCCCGGGCAGACGACGGACATCATTTTCGAGACGGTGGTCACCGACTGCATCCCGCCGAGCATGGCGTCGACGCAGCTCAACCTTGGCTTTATGTTCTCCGCGCAGACGCAGTGCGGTTTCGAGCTGGGATCGTTCCCGCCGCCGGCGGCGGTTGCGCTCCAGGCGTCCGTTACGGCCACGCTCCAGGCGATCAACACGCAGCCGGGCGTCATCGGGCCGGTCGCGGGCGGCAGCCCGACGCACCCGGGCCGCGTGCAGTTCTACCGGGGCACGCCGACGTTCGACATCGAGCTGCGCGTCGAGAACTCGACGGGCGCGGAGATCGCCGCGGCGGAATTCAGCATGGAGTTCCCGTTCTCGTGGACCACGCCGGACCCGCCGTTCGCGGGCCCGGTGCCGGCCGGTTATTCCTACGACTCCATCTCGAGGACGCTCTCATACGCCGGGCCGGTCCCCGCGGGCGGGCTGGCGCCGGTGGTGGTGCGCACGACGCCGCCCGCCGGGGAGAGCGCTTCGTTCTCGCTGATGAGATCCACGAGCGAGGGGTGCAGGTTCCAGATCGGCTCGCTCGCCTTCTCATACCTGCCTGAGCTGCCCGCGGGCCCGCTCGTCATCGGCGTGGACTCGTTCAGCAGCGCGGGGCTCTGGACGATGCGGCGGGGCGTCGATCCGCTCCCCACGAGCTACTTCCGCCGCATGGAGCACTGGCACGGCATGTCGAAAGAACCCAACGGCGATATCTGGCTCGCGGGGCTGCCGGTATCCATGATCAACCCGATCACGCTCGACGCGGCCGTGCCGCGCGGGTACAGCGACTTCCTGCGGGCGAATAGCCTGATCGAGGTCGATACCGCGGACCTGGCGATCGACCCGGTGGACGGCACGCTCGTGGTGCTCGTCGAGGGACGCACGCAGCCCGGCGGCGTCGTGATCCCGCCGGCGCTGATCCGCTGCGATCTCGCGTCGGGCGCGTGCTCGTTCATCTCCCGCGACCCGGCGCTCGCGCCGACGATCGGCAATCTCGCGGAGCTGCTGATCGACCCCGCGGGCACGATCTACATCGCGAACCGTACTTCGCTCTTCCGGATCCCGCGCTCGCTCCCGACGCCCATCCCGGACGGGCAGGTGCCGATCGTCACGCCGCCGCACCCGGCGTATACGTTCGGACCCGGCGCCGGCACCCTCGCCTCGCAGCGCGTGCACACGATCGCGTGGGCGTGCAACGGCTCGATGATCATGATGCACGCGAGCCTCTTCACCGGCGGCACGAACCCCGAGGGGATCGCGGTGGACACGACCCTCTACGCGATCTCCGTCTACGACCCCGCGACGAACACGATCGCGGTCGTGCAGCCGCAGCTTGCGGCGAACGCGAACGGCATGGGGTACCGGCAGTGGCCGGTGGAGTTCTCGCCGCAGCTGCCCGTCGAGGGCGTGCTCCTCAACAGCACGATGGGCGAGGGCGAAGTCGGCGAAGTTCTCGTCGGCAACGAGTGGTACCCGTACCACAGCATCTACGCGGTGAATCTGGCCGATGGGGCGACGACGGCGATCGTGCCCGCGGTGCAGTGGCGCGTCATCAGTTCCGCCGCGATCGGTTACATGCAGGGCGGCTGCGGCTGGGGCCCGTCGTGCGACTCGATCGACTTCAACGGGGACGGGCTGTTCCCGGACAACCAGGACCTGCAGGACTTCCTGGACGTCTTCGGCGGGGGCGCATGCCCGACCGGGATGTGCGGGGACCTTGACTTCAACAACGATGGTCTGTTCCCGGACAACGAGGACATCGTCGCGCTCTTCCGCGTGTTTGGAGGCGGCGCATGCTGAGGGTTGAGAACCGGTTTACCCGGTGATCGCACCGGCTCGCCGGTCAATTGCCGCCCACCGGTCCGGCCGCTTCTCTCGTAGCCGCGCGAGCATCGCGGGGACGTTGAATGCGGCCGGGCTGGCGACGTCGAGGAGTTCTTCCCATACCAGCGGCAGCGACACAGGAGCGCCCGGCCGGGCACGGACGCTGTACGAACCGACCGCGGTCGCGCCGCGGGCGTTGCGGAGGTAGTCGATGTAGATACGGCCGGGGCGGTTGCCAGCACCGGCGGTCGCCACAAATCGCTTGGGGTGCTGCTTGGCGAGCGTGGTGGCCACGGCCTTGCAGAACGATCGCACCGTGCCCCAATCGTGCACCGGCTTGATGGGCACCACCACGTGGAGCCCTTTGCCGCCGCTGGTTCGGGCGAAGGCCGTGAGCTTCACCTGCGAGAGGGCATCGCGCACGATCAACGCGCTTTCCACGAGCTGCTTCCACGCCACGCCGCTGCCGGGGTCCAGGTCAAAGACCAGCCGGTCGGCGTGCTCGACGTCTTCGGCCGTGACGCCCCAGGGGTGAAACTCGACGGTGTTGAGCTGCACGAGGCCCATGAGCCCGTCGATAGACTCGATGACGAGGTGCTCCTCTATTTTGCCGTCATCGTCTTTGATCGGCACGCCGGAGACGCCCTTGGGCAGGCCGCGGAACGGGTGTTTCTGGAAGAAGCACTTCTCGCCCTCGCCGTCCGGGCAGCGCACGATCGCGAGGGGCCGGTTGGCCAGGTGCTTGAGCATCACGGGCGCGACGGCCTCGTAGTACGCCGCGAGCCGGCCCTTGGTCACGGTGTACCCCGCGCCGCGGTCGGGGAAGACGATGCGCTCGGGGTGCGTGATGCGAAAGCGTGTAGTGCGCGCGGGCGGCGCTTTGACTGGAGCGGGCCGTGCCTTCGCGTTCTGCTCACGAGCCCTCGCCGCGCGCACGGTCGCACGAACAGATGGCGTGACCGTGACCGGCTCGCGCTTTACGGCGGCGGCGTCGGCGTCATCGCGCAGGCCGCGGAACGACGCGTGGCGGACGTGGCCGTCGCTCGTCCAGTCGCGGAATTGGACCGACGCCACCACGTCCGGCTTCGTCCACGTCGCATTGCGCCATGCGGCCCCGCTCGGCGGGTCGGTGACCGACGGCTTGGCAATCTGCTTGCCCGCGAGGAGCTTGGAGAGCCGCGCGAGCGACTCGACACTGAAGCCCGTGCCCACCTTGCCCGCGAAGCGCAGCTCGCCGCCCTCGTCGTAGTACGCGAGCATCAGCGCGCCCAGGCCGGTGCGGGAGCCCTCGGGGGCGGTGAACCCGACCACGACAAAGTCCTGCTGGTTGAACGCCTTAACCTTGACCCAGTCGGGCGTGCGCTTCTGGCAGTACTGCGCATCGCGGCGCTTGGAGACGATGCCCTCGAGCCCGTGGGCACGGGCGTGCTCCAGTGCCTTCTCCCCGTTGCCGGTCACGTGCTCGCTCACCCGCAGCGGCCCGTGCTGCTCGGTGCCGATCAACCGCGCGAGCAGCTCCCGGCGTTTCTCCAAGGGCGTCTTGGTGAGGTCGGCGCCGTCACACCACGGAAGATCAAACGCGAAGAAGACGATGGACGCCGCGCGGCGGCTGTGCACCGCGTTCTGGAGCGCCTGGAAGTCGCTGACGCCGCGGCTGTCGAGCACAACGGCCTCGCCGTCCAGGACCGCGTCGACGCTCACGCGCTGCTCAACGGCCTTGGCGATCCCGGCGAACTTGCTGGTCCAGTCCAAGCCGGAGCGGGTGATGATCTTGACGCTGTTCGCCTTGCGGAAGACCACGAGCCGGTAGCCGTCGAACTTCACCTCGTGGAGCCACCTGTCGCCCGCGGGCGCCTCCGCGGCGGGCATCGCTAGCTGCGGCCGCAGAGCGGCGGGCATGGGAGCCTTCCGCGCGCCGGGCAGGTCGCCGATACTCGTCCCGGCCCGTTCCCGCGTCTCGCCGCTCTTTGCCTTTGGCTTGCGCACGGGCTTTGGCTTCGCGCCGGATGCGATCTCTTCCATCGACCGCCCGCTGTTGATACTCGCGGTGAAGGCGTCGGCTGTCACGCCCGGCGTGGCCTCGCCGTCGCGTTCCTTGACCAGGAGCCAGTGCTGTCGTCCGCCCTGCCTGCGGGTCCGCACCAGCATCCAACGCCCCTTGAGGCGCTCGCCGTTTAGACGGAACTTGAGCATCCCGGTCTTGAGCGCTTTCTCTGCGTCGCCTTCCGGCGTCCACGAGCCCCGGTCCCACACCATGACGGTGCCGCCACCGTACTGGCCCTCGGGGATCGTGCCCTCAAAGTCGGCGTAGGCGACGGGGTGGTCCTCGACCTCCACCGCGAGGCGCTTGTCCTTGGGGTCAAGGCTCGGGCCCTTGGGCACCGCCCAGCTCTTGAGCACGCCGCCCACTTCCAGCCGGAAGTCGTAGTGCAGGTGGCTGGCGTCGTGCTTCTGCACGACGAAGATGAGGCCCTTGTGCTTGACGCTCCCCGCCGCGGGCTCGGGGGTTTTGGTAAAGTCGCGCTTCTTCGTGTACTGCGTCAGGCCCACGCGGGCCCCCGCAGCTGCGCGAGTCGGCGGCGGGCCTCGTCCGCCCATTCTCCTGCCGGATCAAGCCGCAGGTACGCGGCGAATGTGCTGCGTGCGGCGTCCGCGTCGCCGAGCCGCTGCGAGATATCCGCAAGGTTGAAGTGCGCGTCCGCGAAGGCAGGGTCGGCCTTGATCGCGCGCTGAAGGCTCTCCCGAGCGGCGCTGAGCTTGCCCAGCTCGTCCTGCGCGTGCGCCAGATTGAACCACGCCCGAGCGTGCGACGGGTCGAGCGACGCCGCGAGGCCGAAGCGCTCCGCGGCGGCTTCCGGCTTGCCCAGCGCGAGCAGCACGTTGCCGAGGTTGAAGTGGGCAGTGGCGTCGGCCGGGGCCGATTCCGCGGCGCGGCGGTAGGCCGCTTCCGCGCGGGCGAGGTCGCCCCGCTCTTCGAACTCCACGCCCTCGTCGATCAGGGCTTCGGTTGCCGCGGAGCGATCGTGTCGCAGCGCGTGCGGCCCGTCCGTATCCCACGGCTTGGCGTCGAAGTTGATCTCCAGTTGCCCGTCGGGGCGGAGGAGGGCTTCCTCGAGCTCCGCGACCAATCCGCCCGACTCCGTGATGAGGATCTGGAGCTGCGAGAGGGGGCGATCCACGCCGGGCAGGTGCTTGCCGAGCGCTTCGAGGCTCTTGCGGATGCGCGTGGGCGCGACGCCGCGGGCCACGAGCCCGGTGATCGTGCGCAGCGAGACGAGGTCCCGGAAGTCAAACTTCCCGCCGTGCGATCGCACCAACCCCAATTGTTCCCAGCGGCGCACGGCGTCCGGGGGCTGCTGCACCGCATCGGCGACCTGCTCCAGCGTCAGGGCCTTGTCCGTCGTGGGCGTCTCCGGCACAAGCCCCGCCCGCTCCCTGAACTCATCCTCCGAAACGATGCGGACGCCGTGGTCGCGCAGGCGCTCGGCCTCTGCCAGGTTGCGCGTGATGGACCCGGTCTTGAGCAACGGCCAGCCCCGCACCCCCACCACGAGCATCGTGGTGCGCGGCGTGACCGAGGCGTGAAACTCACCGCCCAGGTCCTGCACGAACTGCCGGGCGCGGGGGCGGGTCAGGGTCGCGAAGCGCCCCGTGAAGGCCACACGCTCGCCCGCGAGCGGGCCGGGTTTGGACGTCTTTCCGGCAACCACCGGTAATTATGCCTGCTTCCGCTTCGCCTGCTTCTTGGCGGCGCCCCCCACACGCTCGCTCTTGGCCGGTGGCTTCTTGCTCGCCACCGCCTTCGCGGCGGGCTTCGCGGGCTCGCCCGCGAGGCTTTGGCGCAGGGCCTCGGCGAAGTTGAAGGTGACGGGCGTCTCCTCTTCCTGGATGATCACCGGCTCCTGGCCCGCGACCTTGGCTTTGACCAGCTCCACGAGCGCGTCCTGGTAGCGGTCGCGGAACTCGGAGGGGTCAAAGCCGCCTAGCTTGCTCTTGATGAGCCCGGTGGCGAGCTGCATGTAGTCGGGGTTGACCTTGCCGTCGCGGATCTCTTCGAAATACGGCTCGGCGTTGCGGACCTCGTTCGCCGCGTGCAGCGTGCTGAGGGCAAAGCCCTTGCCACCGGTGCGGAGGAGGATCGGTCGCTCGCGCCCGGCCAGGGTGAGCTTGCCGATGCCGGCGGTATTGGTCTTTCCCAGCGCTTCGCGGAAGACGCGGAAGGGCTCCTCGGCGACCGGTCCATCGGGCGCGACGTAGAAGGTCGAGTCCAGGTATACCTCCTGCACCGCGTCCGCGGGGACGAACTTGGTCAGCTCGATGGTCTTCTCCGACCGCAGCTTGATCGCGTCGAGCTCCTCCTGCTCGATGATGACGTACTTGTCCTTTTCAAACTCGTACGCCTTCGCGATCTCAGAGCGCTCCACTTGCCCGTGGATCGGGCACGTCGTCGGCATCTTGATGCGCGAGTTGCACGCCTTGTGCACCTGGTTGAGCCGGACCTTCTCCGCCTCGGAGACGGCGTTGTAGAGCCGCACGCCGAAGCTCACGAGTGAAATCTTGATGTTGCCGGTCCAGTAGGCACGAGGCGCCATGGGGTGATTCTCCACATGGGACCTCCGTGTCCGGTGTTCCCGCGTGCACGCCGCGGGCTTGACAATGTACCGCCTGGCGGCGCGGATGCCCATGCGGCGGGCGTGAGAACCCGGTCACGGGCGCAGTTCACGGTCCTAGAAGGCATTGCGACCGCGATGCCGACGGGTTCGCCGGCCTCGGTGCTGTGTAGAACAGGCCCCGAACCTTCGAGGGAGCACATTGGCACGAGCGGCGCGCGACGCGGCTGCACGAGCCGGACAAAGCCGCTGACAGGACTTGAACCTGCGACCCGCGCTTTACAAAAGCGCGGACAAGTGCAGGAATCCCCGCAGGAAACCGCGGCTTCCGAACAGCCGTCACCACAGACGGCACCACACGGCTGCGGGCCGGGTCCATTATCAACGACAACGCCGGACTTAGCCCGAGTGATCGACGCATGGGTTCACCTGCCAGCTCGGGTCCGCACTGCGGTTCTCGCACTTGTCGAAGCTACCGCGGATCAGCGGGGTCACGAGCCGACGTCTTAAAACTAAAACCGTCGAAAGGTGTCCCGAGTTCCGACGTCCAGCTGCGCCCGGAAGGCGCAGTGCTCCGTGCACCTCGCGAATGGCAACCACGGTGGGGAGTCCGCAAGGGGCGCCGCTCCGAGCAGAGGTCACCCGTGCCCGGCCGTACGGCTTGCGTGGTCGGGACCCGTTGTCTAGGAACGGGCGGCGGAACTCCTCCGCCGGCGGCGCCAATGATCCTACGACTCCTGCAGCGTCGTCCTCCCTCTGCGCGGGCCGCCGCGGTCTTCGGCCTGTCGCATTATGAACCAGGCCCGCACCGACCGTCTGTCACACGCCGTGACGGCCCTTCGCGCGAGCCTGCTGGTCGTGCTCAGCAGGCTCGACGACCTCGGGGACATCGTCAACGGCGCCGATCCCCCGCCGCCGGCCGAGGCCCGCGACAGCAGCCGGGCCCTCCGTGTCGACCGGCTCACCTTCACGGTGACGTGGCGCGGCAGGCGGTGCGAACTAGGGGCCACCATGGCATTCGAAGTCCTGGCCCGCCTGGCCGCGTGCCCGGGGAGGTTCGTGCCCGCGGACCGGCTCATCGAGGAGCTCTGGCCCGGGCGACGCAGCTACTCGACGCTGCGCAGCACCGTCTGCCGGCTCAAGGCCGCGCTCAAGCGCTCCGGGATGGGCGACCTTGCCGACCTGCTCGACGGGCACGCCCGCGGGCACTACCGCCTGCGCGACCTGCCGGCGTAGCCAAAGAGTGCAGCGCGATTTCAGCGCCCGTGCAACCGCCGTGCAACGTGCGGGCGGGAATGGCCGGGTAGCGTGCCCCGCGCGGCAGCGCCGCGGGAGGCACCCCCATGGACACCCAGCAGCTCACCAACTCACCCGTCCCCGCGGCGCAGTACGTCCGCATGTCCACCGAGCACCAGCAGTACTCCACGGAGAACCAGGGCGACGCCATCGCCGAGTTCGCCAAGTCCCGCGGCTACGAGATCGTCAGGACCTACGCCGACGACGGCAAGAGCGGGCTCAGAATCGAGGGCCGCGAGTCGCTGCGGAAGCTGATCGAGGACGTCCAGGCCGGCAACGCGCCCTTCCGGGCGATCCTCGTGTACGACGTGAGCCGGTGGGGCCGCTTCCAGGACACCGACGAGAGCGCGTACTACGAGTACCTCTGCAAGCGCGCAGGGATCCACGTCGAGTACTGCATGGAGCAGTTCATCAACGACGGCAGCCCCGTCTCCACCATCATCAAGGGCGTCAAGCGGGCCATGGCCGGGGAGTACAGCCGCGAGCTCTCCAACAAGGTCTTCAAGGGCCAGTGCCGGCTCATCCAACTGGGCTTCCGCCAGGGCGGGCCCGCGGGCTACGGACTGCGGCGGATGCTGCTGGACGCGTCCGGCACGCCCAAGGGCCTGCTCAAGCGCGGCGAGCACAAGAGCCTCCAGACCGACCGCGTGATCCTGGTGCCCGGCCCTGACGAGGAACTCCGGGTCGTCCGCGCCATCTTCGACGGGTTCGTGCGGGAGGGCAAGAGCGAGCGGGCGATCGCCCACGAACTCAACGCGGCGGGGGTGGTCTCCGGGGACGGCCGGGCGTGGACCGGCGGCATGGTCCAACGGATCCTCACGAACGAAAAGTACATCGGCAACAACGTCTACAACCGCGTCTCGTTCAAGCTCAAGAAAAAACTTGTCCACAACCCGCCGGAGATGTGGGTACGGGCCGACGGGGCCTTCAAGCCCGTGGTGGACGCGGAAGCGTTCTTTACCGCCCGAGGGATCCTCCAAGAGCGAAGCCGCCACGTGAGCGACGAGGAGATGCTCCAGCGCCTGCGGACGCTCCTGGCGGTGCACCCCGCGCTGACGGCGGCGCTGATCGACGAGACCGATGGGATGCCCTCGAGCTCGGCCTACCGCCAGCGCTTCGGGAGCCTCATCAACGCGTACCGCCTGGCCGGCTACACCCCCGACCGCGACTTTGAGTACTTGGCGGCCACCAGCCGCCTGCGGCAGGCGCACCCGCGCTTGCTGGGCGACATGATCCAGGACCTGGAGACCATGGGCGCCAGGGTCGACCGGGACGAAGCGACCGATGCGCTGGTGATCAACGGCCTCTACAGCGTCTGCCTGTACCTCGCCCGGTATCGCCAGACCCCCGCCGGGTCCCCACGCTGGCGCCTGCGGCTGCCCGAGCACGCGCCCGCGGACATCCACATCGTGGTGCGGATGGACCCCGCCAACGAGCAGCCCACGGACTACTACCTGCTGCCGGCGCTGGGCGTGGACTTGCCCGAGCTCAAGCTGGCCGAGTTCAACGGCGCGGGCGTCGACACGTTCAGGTTCGAGTCCCTGGAGTTCTTCCTGGGGATGGCCCGGGTCGTCCAGGTGGAGGCCGCCGCGTGAACAGCACCAACGAGAAAGACCCGCCGGCATATCCGGGCGCACCCGGCAACGCGGGCGGGACACCGGCCAAGAGCGGGTCTTCCCGCGATTGTACGGGCAACGCGCACGGGGCAACGCCATGATCGATCGCCGCGACACCGCCGTTGTCCGCATCCCCATCGACCAGATCACGGTCGTCAACGCCCGGGACCGGGGCAAGGTCAAGTTCCGCCAGATCGTCACCAACATCTCCCACCTGGGCCTCAAGAAGCCGATCACCGTGGTCGCGCGGGGGACAAAGGACGGCAAGCCCCACTTTGAGCTGGTGTGCGGGCAAGGGCGCTTGGAAGCCTGCCGCCAGCTGGGCGACGCCACCGTGCCCGCGCTCATCGTCGAGGCCACGCACGAAGAGCTCATGCTCATGAGCCTGGCCGAGAACCTGGCCAGGCGGCGCCTCACGTGTGTGGAGATGCTCCGCGAGATCGGTTCCCTCAAGGAGCGGGGCTACTCCTACACCGAGATCGCCAAGAAGACGGACCTGCACGCGTCGTACGTGAAGGGGATCGTGCGGCTGCTCAGGCAGGGGGAGACGAGGCTCGTCGAGGCGGTGGAGACCGGGCAGATCCCCATCAACATCGCGGTGACGATCGCCACGTCGGATGACCAGGAGGTCCAGCGCGCGCTCGCCGAGGCGTACGAGTCCAAGAGCCTGCGCGGCAAGGAACTGCTCAAGGCGCGGCGGCTCATCGAGGTGCGGCGGGCGGTGGGCAAGTCCATGCGGTACGCGGGGCGCAAGGACGCCAAGAAGGAGCTGACCACCGAGTCGCTCCTGCAGGCGTTCAAGCGCGAGAGCGCCAAGCAGCGGCTGCTGGTGCACAAGGCCAAGGTCTGCGAGACGAGGCTCTTGTTCGTCGCCACCGCCCTCAAGCAGCTCTTCGGGGACCCCGCGTTCGTGGCACTCCTGCGGTCGGCAAAGCTCGACACCCTCCCCCAGTACCTGGCCGAACACGTCGGCCGCCAAGGAGCCCGCGATGCCCAACAGCGTTGAACTGGCCTTTGACCCCCAGGGGCTCATGGTGCCCATCGGCCAGATCCTGCCGGTCAAGACGATCCCCACGGAGCTGCGCAAGGGCCAGCAGTACAAGCGGCTCTTCGCGTCCATCCGGGAGATGGGGATGATCGAGCCGTTGATCATCCACCCGCGGCCCGCGGGGCGCGGCGATGGCCCCCGCTACACCCTGCTCGACGGCCACTTCCGGCTCGAGGTCCTGCGCGAGCTGGGCAAGACCGAGGCGTTCTGCCTTATCGCCAACGACGACGAGGCGTTCACCTACAACCACAAGGTCAACCGCATGGCGCCCATCCAGGAGCACTTCATGATCATGCGGGCCCTGGACAGCGGGATCCCGGACGAGCGCATCGCCAAGACGCTGAGCGTGGACGTCGCGGCGATCCGCTCCAAGCGCGACCTCTTGGTGGGGCTCTGCCCCGAGGCGATCGAGCTGCTCAAGAACCGGGAGGTGACGGCCAAGTCGCTGCGAGAGATGAAGCGCGCGACCCCGATGCGGCAGATCGAGATGGCCGAGCTGATGATCGCCGCCAACAACTTCTCCGCCGACTACGCCATGTGCCTGATCGCGGCGACGCCCGAGCGGGACTTGGTCGACACCGAGAAGTCCAAACTCCTGAACGGCGTCAAGCCAGAGGACGTGGCGCGCATGGAGCGGGAGATGGACGTGCTGGGGAGGGAGTTCCTGTTGATCGAGGAGTCGCACGGCAAGAACACGCTCAACCTGGTGCTGGCGGTGGCGTACCTGCGCAAGCTGCTCAACCACGCGGGCGTGGTCAGGCACATTTCCCAGCGCTACCCGGACATCCTGGGCGAGTTCCAGAAGTTGGTGGACGCGCCCGAGCTTAAGGCCGCGTCGTAATCACACTGGGTCGTCAACGCACGGCCGCGACGTCAGTTGCGCCAAGCGCAGACTCATCATTCGAGCGATGAGGCCCAAAGCTTCGCGACGCGCCGAGCACGTTAGGCCGAACTCGGAAGCCCCTCGCTCGGTACACGGAGACGGATGCCAATGAAAAAACGCCGCCCGGCTTCCCGGGCGGCGCTCCTGTACACGTGACCTTATGGCGCCACTCGACTCAGCCGATGCACGGCCCGCCGCCGAAGATGCTGAAGATCGCCTCGATGTCGATGTTGTCCGGGAAGAGGCCGTCGTTGTTGAAGTCGATGTCGTTGCACGTCCCGGTCGGGCACGGCGCGCCGCCGAACACATCGACAAAGTCAACAAGGTCTTGGTTGTCCGGGAAGAGCCCGTCGTTGTTAAAGTCGATCGAGTCGCAGATCAAGATGAAGCATGTACAATCGGCGGGTAAGTCCGCAATACAGTCGAAGGTGCCCAGGTGCATGCACCAGTTGCTGTCCGCCTGGGTCGGGCAGTCGAGCTGGACCGTGAAACTGCCATCCGAAAGCGCCTTGGTTGTCGTTGATGTCACCAGGTCGCAGAGAAGCCGTTCGCTCGGGGACTCACTCGGTGTCGCCGTCGTGTAGACCGAGTTCGGCAGAACGACATTGTCCAGCGGCGAGATCGCCAGGCGACGGTCGAAGGTCGCGCCGACCACGGACGGGCCGGTGAAGAAGTTGCAATAGGCCGTGACGTTCGTGCTCGACGAGGTTGATTCTGTCACGGTCGTGACGTTGCCCTGGTACGGCTCGGAGCCCTGCAGCTTGACCGGGCCGTAAAAGTCAAGCACCGCCTTCTGCGGGCTGCAGTAGTTGCCGACGTTCCACTCGCTGGTCAGGAGGCCGTTGCCGGCGCTGTTGATGGCGTCGCTGCTGGTCTGGTGCACCGTGAACGGCACGAGACCAACCGCCCCGCCCCCGAATGCCGACGGCAGCGCGGTGTAGATTGGCGCTCGGTAGGGCTGGGACGCGGTTGTGGCGAACTCGATGCTCGGGCCCGACGTGCTCGCGACGCGCACGATGCCGGTCCACTTGGAGGTTCGGTGAGCTCCCGTGCCGTTGAGCGCGTCGATCACAATCTGTCCGTGGAGCCCCTGGTTTTCGTACACGTTCACGGTGCCCTGCCGCGCCACGATCCCGAAGGGGAACCCTCCGCTCGTGAGCAATTCCGACATGCCGTACGTGCGCCAACGGGGGTTGTCAGCATCGGCCGCCTCGTCGCTGCTGTTGCCCTGGAGGTACTCGCAGTCCGGCTGGTTCGGGCCGCCGAGCAGGCTCTCAGCGCAGCCGCACGTGCTCAGGACAGTGATCACATCGCCCGGCACCACGGTGGCCTTGACGAGACCGCCATCAATAGTCATGAGCTCGTCCGGAGCCAGCACCGGGAGGTGGATTTCGCCTTTCACGTCGCCGTTGCCGGTCACGCCGACGCGGAAGTCCTCGAAGCCGGTCACCCAGAGGTCGGACGGCGCCCCCACACAGCCGACCTGGATGGAATTGACCTGCGCGTAGTCGTTCTCGATGTCATTGCCGGAGCCCGCGCCGGGCGTCTCGTCCAGCCCGCTCCAGACCATGCCGAAGCGCATCGCGCCGATCTCGAGCACATCAATTTCGGCGGCCTCCACGCGGGGCCTCCACGCCTTAGCGTTGTGAAAGGCGGTCCCGTCGTAGACGTGCACTTCCGTCATGCTCTTAAGCCGCACGGTTCCGATGGTCTTGGCACGGATCACCGAGTCCACCGTGCCCACGTCAAGCCCGCCCGCGCAGGCGCCGTTGATCCCGTACCACTGCGGACCGCCCTGGGCCGGCATCGGCGGGCAGTCGTTCCCGACAAAGCCCGACGGGAAGTTCTCGCGGTAAAACTCGAGCCGGTCGGCATCGCCACCGCTGGTGTAGCCGATGTCGACGCTCTCGATAAGACCGTTGACGTCGTCGGTCGCGACAATGGCGCCTTTCGCCTTGACGCCGATGGTGACCGGGGCCTCGATGGAGGAGGCGATGATGTCGGCGTTCTCCATGTTGAAGTCGATGGTGATGGGCGCCGTGATCGCTCCGCCGGCAAAGATGCCCGAACGTCCCGGAGGAGTGAAGTTGTTTGTGAAGAACGTCAGATTGCCCGCGCGGATTGAGCCGTGAATATCACCAGCGGTTTCGATGAGTGTGAGGCCGCCGTCCTGGTAGAGTGTGAAGCCGGGCGTGGGCGGGCCGTCCGACGCGTACGAGTCGCCGGCCCGCGTATCGATGGACACGTACATGTCGCGGTCCAGCGGCATGCTCGGATCGGAATCGCTCACCGTGCGCACCTCGCGGATGTACTTGCCCGCGCGCAGCTGACTGGCCGCCGTTGAGGTGCCGATCGGCCCACTCGACCAGATGGAATTGATGAAGCCCTGATCGCAGATGATGTTGCCGGTGATGCCGGCGGCGTCGGTGAGCGGCCCCACGATGATCCGGTCGATGCTCATACGGCTCAATTCCGAGCCAGGGTCATCTGTCGCTACCGCCTGGACGGTGCCTGCGATTTCGGTTGCTGCACGGACATACGCGATCGCCTCGGTGTTAACAATTGCGAGCAAGAGCCGCGTGTCGGCGTCCGCTGTTACTGCCCGAACGTCTCCCAGAATTCGCCCTCCGGCGCCCCCTTGCCGGCGTAGTGCGTCGACGCGGTAGATTAACCCGGCTTCGACATCTCCTGTGATGTCCCCCGCCACAGCGATGGACACGACCGTGCGGTCGCGCAGCGACTTGTTCGGGTCGGTGGGGCCGAGAGGACCTTCGCAAACGAGCCCGGCAAAGTCCCGCAGACCAACGTCGAGCGGAACGTTGGGACCTACGTTGAACGCGTCGGTATCGAACTCGTTGGCAACCTTTACTTTGACTATCGCGCCCGGGTCGGCGGTTCCTCGCAAAATGATCCGATCGAGACTGTCGTCGAAACCGTCATCATCGTAAATATGGAGTGTAAGATCGCCGACGACGTGCTCTAGGTTGATGATGTGGTATTGATTGGGATTCGGAGTTAACGCGACAGGTGTTCCGCCGTTAAGGCTGTACATCACTTGGGCCTGGGTTGCCCCCGTCGCCGCGGCAAGCGCCACTACCATCGCCAGCACGGATCTGGTCATTGCTTCGTCTCCGACGAACGGTGGTGATGAGAGCCAATCCCAGAGCAACGCCCCACCCCGCGGGGCTCGGGATACTTGCCGCGATTCGGAAGCCAAGGTCGTAGGTAGAGAGCGATGGGAACGCCCCCCCGCTCAGTTGATTCACCTGATCCACCAACGCTGCCGATCCGGTCCAATAGGAACCGTCATAGAAGCGATCGCTCGGGAAATCCGGGATATCAATCCGAAAGCGCGGCTCCTCCGTCCACTCAGCGGCGGCCCCGGCGACATCGTACAGCCCCCAGGGGCTGGTCACGCCCGTGTACGCCCCCAGCGGCACGGCAAAGGGGCTCTGGCCCGGGTAGTCGAACTCGTCCCAGCCGAAGTTGGCCGTGCCCACACCCGGCGGCCCGGCGATGAACGGCTGGTCGCTGCTGTTGCTGTACAGCCACCACCCGCCGGTCGTGCCGTCGGGGTTCTGCTTCGTGGGGTCGTAGTGCGCCGCCTTGAGCCACTCGTCCCAAGAGGGGATGAAGTACCGTGCACCCGGGCTCCTGATGAGCTGGTCGTTGAAGGTGCCGTCGATGTTGTACGTGAATGTCGAGACGTCGTACGCGCCGCTCAGGAACGCCTCGCGGTTGGCGGCCTTGCCGTTGTGCAGCCAGTTGCAGTACATCGCCGCCATGCGCCAGGAGATGTTGCCCGCGGGCAGCGCCGCCGACTGGG
>Ga0196963_10000852_pt1 | contig 23390 bp, 21 predicted proteins | sample S1_5metaG_FD_148600 | JGI IMG/M metagenome (GOLD analysis project Ga0196963, IMG submission 148600) | Soil microbial communities from Anza Borrego desert, Southern California, United States - S1_5 | ecosystem: Environmental > Terrestrial > Soil > Desert | place: USA: California | collected...
GCGGCTTCGGCAAGCGCGGCTTCGAGGGCAAGCTCAACGCCATCCGCTACTGCCGCGAGCACAACCTGCCGTACCTCGGCCTGTGCCTGGGCATGCAGGCGGCGTCGATCGAGTTCGCGCGCAACGTGCTCAAGCTGGATCGCGCCAACTCGACCGAGATGGATGAGAAGACGCCGGACCCGATCATCGTGCTGATGGAGAGCCAGAAGGACGTGGTCGCCGTCGGCAACCTCGGCGGCACCATGCGCCTGGGCTCGTTCATCTGCACGCTGCCCAAGAAGAGCAGCAAGACCACCAAGCTCTACGGCGGCGCCGAGACGGTCAGCGAGCGCCATCGCCATCGCTACGAGTTCAACAACGCCTACCGCGCGCAGTTCGAAGCGGCCGGCATGCAGTTCACCGGGCTCTACATCCCCGATCCGCTGCAGCCCGAGAAGTCGCTGGTCGAGATCATCGAGCTGAAGGACCACCCGTTCTTCGTCGCGACCCAGGCGCACCCGGAGTTCCAGTCGAGCCCGGTCGAGCCGCATCCGCTCTTCAAGGGCCTGCTCGGCGCGGCCTACAAGCACAAGACCAAGGGCGTCGATCCGGAATCGGCGAGCGCGGGCGGCTAGGGCGGGCGCGAGGCTCGCAGCCCGAGGCTCGAGGCTCGAGCCTCGAAGCTCGAGGCTCGAAGCTCGAAGCCCGAAGCCCGAAGCCCGAGTTCCCGAAGCTCGTAAAGCCGGTCGTGGACGCGGAATCCCCGCCGAGTCGTTATCGCCTCCGCTTGCGGCTCACCTCGCTGAAAGTACCGTGCCGCCTTCCCTCGGAGGGCCCCATGCCGTTCCTCGCGCCTCCAGCGGTCGTCCCGGCGATGTTCACCATGCCCGGCGGCTCCGAGTGGCTGATCATCCTGGTCATCGCCCTGCTGCTGTTCGGCAAACGCCTGCCCGAGATCATGCGCGGCCTGGGTTCGAGCGTGCGCTCGTTCAAGAAGGGCATGGATACCGACGGCGAGCCGATCGAGCGCGAAGCGCCGAAGGCCGTCGAGGGATCGATCAGCCGCGGCTCGCCGCTCGCCGCGCCGTCGCCCGAGGACAACAAGCCGGCGCCGCCCGCGGCGCAGTCCCAGCCGCAGTCGCAGAACCCGCCGCCCAACCACTACTAAGAAGCCCATGACCGAGTCCGCCGAGAAGCTCATCCGGGTCCGCGCCTACCTCAAGGAACACAAGCTCGAGGGCGTGGTGTTCAACACCCGCGCCAACACGGCCTGGCTGACCGGCGGCGGCGACTTCCACATCGTGTCGCAGGACGGCGGCGCCTTCGGCGCGCTGGTGGTGACCGCGAAGAACGCCTTCCTGGTCGCCAACCGCATCGAGATCGACCGCATCGCCAACGAGGAGCCGTGCGCGGGCTTCACGCCCAAGTCGTTCCCGTGGATCGAGCCGATGGGCGAGGCGCTGCCCAAGCTGGTCGGGATCAAGAAGGACAAGCTGGCCAGCGACGACGCCGGCCTGGGCTTCGCGCCGCTGCCCGGCGACTTCATCCAGGGCGTGCGCGCGCCGCTCTCCGAGAGCGAGGTCCGCCGCTACAAGTCGCTCGGCCGCGACTGCTCGCTGGTGATGGAGACCGTCTGCCGCCAGATCAGCGTCGGCGACAGCGAGCACCAGGTCGAGGGCGAGATGGCCCGCCACCTGCTGGCGCGCGGCGTCCAGGGCCACGTGCTGCTGGTCGCCTTCGACGAGCGCATCAAGCGCTACCGCCACCCGACGCCGACCGCGAACCGCCTGCGCCACCACGCCATGCTGGTGATCTGCGGCCAGCGCGGCGGGCTGATCGCGTGCCTGACGCGCTTCATCCACTTCGGCCCGGTCCCGCCCGACATCCTCGCCCGTCACGAGGCGGTCAGCCGCGTCGAGCTGGCGATGTGGCACGCGACCAAGCCCGGCGTCACCTACGGCGATGCGCTGAAGGCGGGCATCGCCCAGTACGCGAAGGAAGGCTTCGCCGACGAGTGGGAGCTCCACCACCAGGGCGGACCGACCGGCTACGCCGGCCGCGAGTTCCTGGCGACGCCGGGCGAGAAGCGCGTGGTCATCGACAAGACGGCGATCGCCTGGAACCCGTCGATCACCGGCGCCAAGACCGAGGACACCTACGTCCTCGACGGCGCCAACCGCATCGTGGTCACCGCGTGCTCCGACCACTGGCCGCAGATCAAGGTCACCCTCCCCGGCGCCGGCACGGTCTCGCGCCCGGCGATCCTGGTGCGGTGATGCGATCGCTCGCGGCGCTGATGCTGATCGCGCTGACGCTGACCGCGTGCGGTCCGGAACGGCGCGAGCCGATCCCGATCGTCCACGTCACCGTGCTCAGCGAGCCCGGCACCTACATCCTCGACGGCGAGCGCCTCTACCTGACCGAGCTGCGCACCGAGCTGCAGAAGCTCGCCGACAAGTACCGCCGCCCGACGGTCAAGAACGCCCGCGCCCACGTCGTCGTCAGCCACGGGCCGCGCGTCCCCTACCACTGGGTCGAACAGGTGCTGGGCACCTGCGCCAGCGTCGGGCTGGACAAGGTCGAGACGCAGGTGCGCGACGAGGGCGTGCCGCAGATGCGGTGAGCGGCCGGACGCTGCCGCTTCGAGCGCAGCCAGCACCGGTCCGCACCAGGACGCCGCTGTCGTCGTCGCGGCGGATGGTGGCATCCACGCGCCCGAGGGCGAGCCTCCGGCGGGAGCCAGCATGTGGATGGCTTTGATCGGCATCGCCGGCGTCGTGCATCTGGCCATCGCCGGCGGCAACGTCCTGCTGCCACGGCTGCTCGACTACCGGCGTCAGCTCGCCGCGCTCGATCCGCTCATCCGCCAGGTCTACCTGGTGCACTCGCTGTACATCGTGCTCGTGCTCACCGCGCTCGGCGTGCTGTGCCTGGCGTTCCCGGCGGATCTGGCCGGCTCCAGCGACCTCGGCCGGACGCTGAGCGCCGGCATCGCGATCTTCTGGGGAATCCGCCTCCTGCTGCACCTCTTCTACTACCGGCCGGCGGCGACGCCTCTCGTCCGCGCGATGGCGCGGGCGCTGCTGGTCTGCGTCGTGGGCTTCGTGGCGTTGTTCACGGCATTGGCGTGCGGCGCCGCGACATGAACGGCTGGCTCATCGCGTGCCGCGCCGCCGTCGCGGCGGTCTGGCTCTACCAGGGCCTGTGGTGCAAGCTGATCGCGCCCGGGTCGCACCAGGCGGTCGTCGGCGCGGCGGTCGGCTCGGATACCACGACGAGCTGGCTGCTGACCGCGCTCGGCATCGGCGAAGGCGCGCTGGCGGCGTGGGTCGCCTGCGGGTGGCGCCCGTTCGCGGCGGCCACGGCGCAGACGGCGCTGCTCGTGGCGATGAACATCGGTGGGCTGGTGCTCGCGCGCGCCCACATCGCCGACCCCGCGGGGATGGTGGTCATGAACGCGGCGTTCCTGACGCTGGTGTGGATGACGGCGCGCGAAGCGCGGCGCGCCCGGTCATGAGCCTCCCGGAAGCGACGACGGCCTGGGGGTCGGGGTCGTTCCGCGGCCATGGCCGCGAACTGCTCTTCGGACGCATGTACGAGGACTGGCGCGTCGAGCAGGCGGCGTTCGCGCCGGCATCGCGCGTCTTCTGCATCGCGTCCGCGGGCTGCACGGCCATGCGCCTGGCAGCGGCCCGCCATCGCGTCACCGCGGTCGACATCAATCCGCTGCAGATCGAGTACGTGCGCCGCCGGCTCGCCGGCGGCGGCGTGATCGCCGGTCGGGCGGACCGCCTGCTCGCCGGCGGACGCGCGTTGCTCGCACGCCTGGGTTGGCGCGTCGGCGATCGGCTGGCCTTCCTGCGCCAGCACGACCCGTCCGTGCAGCTGCGCTGGTGGCGCGGGCGCATCGGCGCGGGAGTCTTCCGCGCCGCCGTCGGCCTGGCGCTGCATCCGATCGCATTGCGCGGCGCGTACGCCAGCTCTTTCGTGCGCGCGCTGCCCGCTGACTTCTCCGCGCGGATCCTCGCGCGCCTCGAACGCGGCATCGCGTCCCACGCCAACGCCGACAACGCGCTGGCCTGGTCCCTGCTGCTGGGGCGGCAGGCGCCGTGGCACGATGAGCCGCGGCCGGCGCCGATCGATCTGCGCCCTGGCGACGCCGTCGAGGCGCTGACCGCATCGCCGCCCGGCTCGTTCGACGGCTTCGCGCTGTCCAACATCCTCGACGGCGCGAACGCGTCCTACCGCGCCCGCCTCGCCGAAGCGGTGCGCCGCGCGGCGGCGCCCGGCGCGCGGGTCGTCCTGCGCACGTTCGCCGAACCGCGCGAGCGCGCGCACGCCGTGGTGGCGGCAACCGACCGAGCCTGGTTGTGGGGCGGGATCGAGGTGGCGGATGCCGGCAGCTTCCACTGACGCGCGCCGTCCGCGGCCATCGCTGGCGATGGCGCTGCGCCGTCACCCGCTGCCGATGTCGGCCTGGTTCGATCATTCGCTGGTCGTGACGTATGCCTATCCCGCCGACGTGCTCGCGCCGTTGCTGCCGCCAGGTCTGGCGCTGAACGGCTACGGCGGCTTCGGTTTCCTGGCGGTGGCCATGGTGCAGGCGCGTGGGTTGCGCCCGTCGTTCCTGCCGGCTCGGCTCGGCATCGACCTGATCCTCGCCGGCTACCGCATCTTCGCGCGCCTGCGCACGCGCGATGGACGCGACCTGCGCGGCCTGCGCATCCTGCGCAGCGATGCCAGCCACCGCGCGCTGGGCTTGGCCGGCAACCTCCTGACGCACTACGCGTTCCGCCGCTCGCGCGCGTCGTTCGTCGTCGATGGCGACCTGCTGCGCGTCGCGGTGCGCAGCGGTGACGGCGCGGCCGACCTGCGCGTCGACGCCGACCTGTCCAGCGTCCCCGCGCCGCTGCCGCCGGGATCCCCATTCCCGAGCCTGGCGGTCGCGCGGCGCTTCGCCGGACCCCTGCCGAACACCTTCGACCACGAACCGGCGACCAACTCCATGATCGTGATCGAAGGCGTGCGCGAGGCGTGGGAGCCGCGGCCGATCCGCGTCGCCGTGCACGAGAACGGCTTCCTGGCGTCGCCGGCGCTGCGCGGCTGCGCGCCGATCCTGGCCAACGCGTTCCTCGTCTCCGGCGTGCCGTACCGCTGGAAGCGCGGCGTCGTGGAACGGCTCGGCGACGTCGATGGGTGAACGCGACCGGCGACCGTGGTGGCGGGGCATGGCGCGGGTCGCCGCCTACAACTGGCCGCTCTATGCCGTGGCCATGGCCGTGGCCATCGCGGCCGTCGCCATCCAGGTCCGCTTCGCCGGGGTCGGATACGGTCCGGCGCGCGTCGCCGTGGCGACGGCGGTCGGCGTCGGGATGTGGTTCATCGGCGCATCGCTGATCGCCACCTGGTGGGCGTACGACGGCTCGGCCATGTTCCGCTGGGCGTGGCTGCGACCGCTGCTGACGCCGCCGCGGCGCTGGCTGACGCTGCACGCCGGCGTCGACGAGAGCACGCCGGGCCTGCGCGAGCTCTACCCCGGCGACAGCCGGGCGATCGACGTCTTCGTCGCCCGGACGATGCCGGAAGCCTCGCTGCGCCGAGCCCGCGCCCGCTTCACGCCCGAGGTGGCGGCGGAAGGGTGGGATGGCCGCCGCCTGCCCGCGGACGACGCGAGCGTCGACGCGGTGTTCGCGTTCTTCGCGCTCCATGAACTGCGCAGCGACGCCGCCCGCACCGCGATCATCGCCGAGATCCGACGCGTGCTGACGAGCGACGGCAGCGCGGTCGTCGTCGAGCACCTGCGCGACGTCGCCAACGCCATCGTCTACGGTCCCGGCGCCTGGCATTTCCATGCCCGGCGGACCTGGCTGCGCGCCTTCTCCGCGGGCGGTCTCGAGGTGGTCCGCGAGGTGCGCATCAACGTGTTCGTGCGCGCATTCGTCCTACGGCATGCGTGTCGCGGCGTCGGCGGGATCCCGGGAACCCCTGGCGATGGCTTCGGCTGAGGGCGACCGCCCCCGGGCCGTGCATGCGCGGTTCCTCGGCCTGCGCCCGCGCCAGCCGCGGATGCGCGGGCGCATCAGCAGGTCGATCGCCTCGTCATGCGCCACCGCGGTCGGACGGGCGGGCCTGCGCGCGGTCCTCCGGTGGCGAGGCCGGCCGTGATCGGACTTGTCGCGTCCCCGTTGCCGCGAGTATCCGCGCATGCGCATGGTCGGCTGCCTGTTCGTGCTCGTCCTGATCGCCGTGATGTGCGGCGAGCTCTACCTGCTGCTCGACCTCATCCAGCGCACCGGCGAGCCGTTCGGCCTGCTGCTGCTGATGGCCGTGATCTGCGTCGTCGGCGTCAAGCTGACCGCGTTCCACGCCGCCAAGCTGCCGATGGCGATGATGAGCGGCGACCTCGGCCGGCGCATGGTCGCGGTGATCGGCGGTGTGCTGCTGGTCATCCCCGGCTTCGGCACCGATGTGCTCGGGCTGCTCTGCCAGATCCCGCTGGTCCAGCGCTGGTTCGCCGGCACCGGCAGCAGGCTGGGCGGCGCGCTGATGCGCCAGGCGATGGAGCGCATGGGCGGCGGCAAATTCCCGGGTGGCGGTCCCGGCGGCGGCATGCCGATGTTCCCGGGCATGCAGGCCAAGGGCGGGTTCACGCCGCTGAAGCCGGACGAGGCGGCGAAATTCGGGCTGCCGCCGCTGCCGCCCAAGGGCAAGAAGCCGCGCGACTACGACACCACGTCCGAACCCTGAGCGCGGCGGGGCGCTGGATCGCGCCGCATCGGCGCCCACCCTCCCGCGATGCTCAAGCACAACAGCTACTTCGACGGCAAGGTCCAGAGCGTCGGCTTCGAACGCCACGGCCGCAAAGCGACCGCGGGCGTCATCGCGCCCGGCGAGTTCCACTTCGGCACCGATGCGCCCGAGCGCATGACCGTGATCAGCGGCGAGCTGCACGCGCGCATGGCGGGCGGCGCCTGGGTCGTCTATCCGGCGGGCACCGCCTTCGAGGTCGCCGGCAAGAGCGGCTTCGACGTGAAGGCCACCGCGCCGGCCGCCTACCTCTGCGAGTTCCTCTGAGCGATCGGCGCGTCGCCGGCGTGCTGTTCGATCACGACGGCACGCTGGTCGACTCGATCCCGGTCATCGTCGCCGCGACCAACCAGGTCTTCGCGGCGCGCGGCCTGCCGCGCCTGGGCGCCGACGAGATCGTCCCCGGCATGGTCCTGCCGACCGGCCAGCGCCTCGGCCGGCACTTCGCGGTCAGCGACCCGACGAAGCAGCGCGAGCTGGCGCTGGCCTTCTACGCCGCGGCGCGCGAGCTCGGCCCCGGCCTGGCATCGCTGTATCCGCACGTGTTCGACGCCCTCGAGGAGCTGGCGGCGAGCGGGCTGCGCCTGGCGGTCGTCAGCAACAACGAGGGCGTGTTCGTGCGCGCGGTCACGAGCGCGCTCGGCATCGCCCGGCACTTCGCGACGATCCTCGGCGAGGAGGACATGCCGGCGCCGAAGCCCGATCCGCGCGGCGCGCTGCTGGCAGCCGAGCGCATGGGGCTGGCTCCCGCCGCGTGCTGCTTCGTCGGCGACAGCCGACCGGACGCCGAGACCGCGGCGGGGGCGGGGATGCGCTCGATCGGCGTGACCTGGGGCACCCATGCGCGCGAGCAGATGAGCGACATGGGCTTCACCGCGCTGGTCGACGACGTCGCCGGCCTGCGTGCGCAGATCGCCGCCTGGGCGGACGGGCTCTGAACGGACATCGACGCGCTTCGGCGGTGTCGGATTTCAGGCGACGCGGACGCCCGGTACGCACCCGGGCGGACTGTTTCATCGTGCATCACCCACGGTCCAGCCGCGGCTGATCGACCGTGTCAGGTCGCTGTCCGGGGCGCGGTCGCCTGGACATGCACCCGAACGTCCGCCTGAAGTCCTGCCTGGCCGCGCTCGCGCTGGCCGTCTTCGCCGCCAGCGCGAGCGCCGAGATGGCGATCGCGCGCGACTACGCGGTGCGGGTCACGGTCGCCGTCCAGCGCTCGCCCCCGGCGCTGGTGATGAGCTGGCCGCTCGAGAACCGCCACACCACGCCCCTGCCGACCTACAGCGTCCAGCGCAAGGATCCCGGCGCGACCTCCTGGGGCCCCGCGGTCGCGGGCGGGAGCACCGGCTACACGGACACCGGCGTCGCCATCGGCACGACCTACGAGTACCGCATCACCGCCAGCGGCACGAGCGACCAGGGCCCCTACTCCGGCCGCGCCTACATCCTGGCCGGCATCGACGTCGCGGCGGTGCATCAGCGCGGCACGGTGGTGCTGATCGTCGGCGACCTGCACGCAGCAGCGCTGGCGAACGAGCTCGAGCGCCTGAAGCGCGACCTGGTCGGGGACGGCTGGAAGGTCATCCGCCACGACGTCGCCCCGGGCGCGGACGTCGCGGCGATCCGTCAGCAGATCATCGACGATCGCGCGGCCGATCCGCAGGTCGCGGCGGTCTACCTGTTCGGACGCGTGCCGCAGGCGTTCTCGGGCTACATCGGCCCGGACGGCCACGGCGGCCGGGCGTGGCCGTGCGACGGCTACTTCGGCGAGCTGACCAGCACCTGGCCCGACACGATCGACTATCCGGCGGTCGCCGAAGGTGGCTTCCACACCAACGAGCCCGGCGACGGCCGCTTCGATCCGTCGAGCTTCCCGTCCGACGTCGAGCTCGCGGTCGGCCGCGTCGCCCTCGACCGCATGTGGTCGTTCACGACCAGCGAGACCGACCTGCTGCGCCAGTACCTCGACAAGACCCACGCCTTCCGCCACCGCGCGATCACCCTGGCGCGCGCCAGCCTGATCCAGGACGGCTTCAGCGTCTTCGCGGGCGGCGAGGCGCCGGCGAGCCAGGCCTGGCAGTCGACGGTGTCGGTCGGGCCGGCGGCGACCGCCATCACCAACGGGCTGTGGACGGACTACGCGGCCAGCGGCTCGTACCTGTGGGCCTACGCCTGCGCCGGCGGCGGCTACAACGGCCTGGCCAACGGCACGCTGACCAGCCAGCTGATCGCCGACAACGACTTCGGCGTCGGCTTCACCGCGCTGTTCGGCAGCTACTTCGGCGACTGGTCGTCCGACAACAACTTCATGCGCGCGGTCCTGGCCAGCCGGACGTACGGCCTGACCTGCTCATGGGGCGGGCGGCCGTCGTCGATCTACCACCGCATGGGCCTCGGCGGAACGGTCGGCGACAGCATCAAGCTCTCGCAGAACGCCACGGACGCGCTGTATCCGGTCGCTTCGCCCTACCAGCGCCGCGGCGTGCACATCGCCCTGATGGGCGATCCGACGCTCACGCAGTATCCGGTGCTCCCGGTCGGCACCGTGGCGGCGACGGCGAGCGCCGACCGCATCGACCTGACCTGGAGCGCGTCGCCCGAGGCCGATCTCGGCTACCACGTCTACCGGGCCGCGAGCATCGACGGGCCGTTCACGCTGCTCAACGCGACGCCGACCACGGCCACGACCTACGCGGACACGGGTCTCGCGGCGGGCACCCACCACTACCAGGTGCGCGCGGCGCGGCTCGAGGTCTCGCCGAGCGGCACCTTCGTCAATCTCAGCCAGGGCGCGTTCGCCAACGCCACGATCGGCGGCGGCGGGACCACGGCGGGCTCGACGACCGGTGGCACGACCGCCGGGACGACGACGGGTGGCACGACGAGCGGTGGCACGACGACCTCCGGCACGACGACCGCCGGCACGACGACCGCCGGAACGACGACCGCCGGCACGACGACCGCCGGTACGACGACGGGTGGCGGTGGGCGCGGCGAGAACGACACCGGCTGCGGCAAGGGCTCCGGGTTCGCGACCGCGCTTGCCGCGGCGATGCTGCTGCTCTTCGCGGCGCCGCGCGGCGGCCGGCGCCCGCGCGCCTGACGCGCCTGACGCGCCGCGGCGCTGCGTCGCCCAGCGTCGGCGTTACGCTGCCGCCCATGTTCGAGCACCGCCTGACGATCCAGCTCGCCGACACCGACGCGTACTCGATCCTGTTCTTCCCCAACCAGCTGCGCTTCTGCCAGGTGGTGTTCCAGGCCTGGTTGGCCTCCGTCGGCCTGCCGTTGCCGATCGACCGCGCGCGCGCCGACTTCCTGTGCGTGGTGGTGCGCGCCGAAGCGGACTACGAGGCGCCGGTCAACGTCGGCGACGAGATCACCTGCGCCTACACCGCCGCGCGCGTCGGCGCGACGTCGTTCACCAACGCCATCCGCTTCACCAACCAGCGCGGCGAGCTGGTCGGCCAGGCGCGCGTCGTCTACGTGGTCATCGATCCGCGCACGAGCGCCAAGATGGCGATCCCGCCGAGCCTGCGCAGCGCGCTGGCAGGCATCGCGGAATAGGCCTGTCGCGCTGCGAGCTGCGAGCCCGGCCTCGTCCCCTCCGGACCCGACCTCCCGATCACGGGAAACGATATCCTCGGCAGCCGGGGTCGCGGCCATGAACAACGGCTCTAAGTCTTCGCCTCGCTGCGTGCTACGGCATGCGGAGCGTTCAGCGCAGGGGTTGAGGACGACCCCACTTCGAGGTATATTCCGGGTGGAGCCGGGTCCATGCGTCCGCTGGCGCCGACAACTCTTTCGCATGCGACCGGGGCCGCCGCCCTCGACGGGGTAGCGACCCTGCCGGGACTGCTGACCCATGTGCTCGGCGCCTTCAGCAACAGCCAGGCGTTCAACTGGCGCGAAGCGGGCTATTGGCGCCATTGTTCCACCGAGGACTTCTGCAGCCAGGTCCGGCGCTGCGCCCTGGGCCTGCATCGCCTCGGCCTGAAGCGCGGCGAGGCGGTCGGCATCCTCGCGTCGCCGTCGCCCGCCTGGCTGATCGCCGACTTCGCCATCATGTGCGCCGGCGGCGTGTCGGTGCCGCTGTTCCCGAACCTCTCCGAGGAGCATCTCGAGTACGAGTCGCGCAACTCGTCGCTGGTCTACCTGATCGCGATCGGCGAGCAGTCCGCGGCGGTCGCGCGCGCCCACGCCAAGCTGTGGCGCAAGGTGATCGTCAGGGGCGGCGCGAACGGCGACGACAAGCACGCCGTCGCGTGGAACGCGCTGCTCGAGCTCGGCGACCAGGCATCGCACGAGGATCCGCAGCTCGCCGCGCGCATGCGCGACGAGGCCAAGCCCGACGATGTCGCCACCATCATCCACACCAGCGGCTCGACCGGCAAACCCAAGGGCGTGGTGCTGACGCACGGCAACCTGCTCATGCAGATCCGCGGCGCCGCCACGCGCTTCCCGCTCGACGCGGCGCGCGATCGCGCGCTGTCCTGCCTGCCGCTGGCGCACGTCTTCGAGCGCATGGTGATGTACTACTACGTCGCCGCCGGCGTCGGCGTGTGGTTCGCGGACGACATCAAGCGGATCGGCGAGCTGCTGCGCGAGCTCAAGCCGACGGTGACCACCATGGTCCCGCGCATCGCCGAGAAGCTGCACGCGCGCGTGGCCGACGGCGCCGCGCTGAAGAGCGGGCTCGGCGGGCTGATCGGACGCTGGGCGGTCGGCCACGCCGACCGCGACGATCCGCTCGCGCCGGCGTGGTCGCGCGGCATCGCCGACCGCCTCGTGTACCGCAAGGTGCGCGACGCGCTCGGCGGCCGGCTCAAGTACCTGATCATGGGCGGTGCCGCGCTGTCGCCCGAGCTGACGCGCTTCCTGCTCAACGTCGGCGCGCCGCTGTACGTCGGCTACGGCCTGACCGAGGCGTCGCCCGTGGTCGCGTGCAACGCGCCGGGCCTGATGCGCCCGGGCAGCGTCGGTCCGGCCTGGCCGGGCGTCGAGATCCGCATCGGCGAGCGCGACGAGATCCTCGCGCGCGGCGCCGGCATCATGCGCGGCTACCACCGCGATCCCGACGCGACCGCCGCGACCATCGATCGCGACGGCTGGCTGCACACCGGCGACTGCGGCAAGCTCGACGCCGACGGCTACCTGACCATCACCGGACGGCTCAAGGAGCTGTTCAAGACCTCGAACGGCAAGTACGTGTGCCCGGTCCCGATCGAGCAGGCGCTGGTCGCGTCGGGCCTCATCGACCAGGCGATGGTCGTCGCCGAGGCGCGGCCGTACACCACCGCGCTGCTCTTCGCCGCGCCCGAGGCGCTGGCGCGGGTCAAGGCGCGGCTCGGCTGCGTCGGCCAGGACGACGCCACGTTCATCGCCGGCCCGGAGATGAAGCGCGAGGTCGACGCGCTGGTCGCGCGCGCCAACCACGGCTTCGACCACTGGGAGCAGGTGCAGAAGTGGCGCCTGCTCACGACCGTGCCCAGCGTCGAAGGCGGCGAGCTGACGCCGACCATGAAGCTCAAGCGCCACGTCGTCGCCCAACGCCACGCCGATCTCATCGCCGGAATGTATTCAGAGACGTCCGCGCCGGTCCCGGCGCTGCAAGGAAGCCCATGAAGGAACGCATCGCCATCATCGATGGCCTGCGCACGCCGTTCGCCAAGGCGGGCGGCCCGCTGGCCAAGGTGGCCGCCGACGACCTCTGCGGCCGCGTGGTGCGCGAGCTGATGGTGCGCACCGGCTGGAAGGGCGACGCGGTCGACGAGCTGATCGTCGGCAACGTCGCGCAGCCGATGGAGTCCGCCAACGTCGCGCGCATCATCGCGCTCAAGGCCGGCCTGCCGGTCGGCCTCATCGCCTCGACGGTGCACCGCAACTGCGCCTCGGGCATGGAGGCGATCACCACCGCCGGCAACCGCATCCTCGCCGACGAGGCCGAGGTCATCGTCGCCGCCGGCACCGAATCGATGTCGAACATCCCGCTGATCGTCGGCAAGAAGATGACGACGATGTTCGGCAACCTGATGAAGGCCAAGACCGTCTGGCAGAAGCTGGCGGTGTGGTCGACGCTGCGCCCCGCGCACCTCACGCCGATCATCGGCGTCCAGGTCGGGCTGACCGACCCGGTGTGCAGCCTGAACATGGGCCAGACCGCCGAGATCCTGGCGCGCGACTTCCACGTCACGCGTCAGCAGCAGGACGAGTACGCGTTGGCCTCGCACCAGAAGGCGCTCAAGGCCTGGGAGTCGGGACGCATGGCAGAGGAGGTCATGCCGATCGCGACGCCGCCGTACGAGCACATGCTCGCGACCGACGACGGCCCGCGTCCGGGGCAGGACCTCGCCGCGCTCGCCAAGCTCAAGCCGTACTTCGACCGCGTCGCCGGCACGGTGACGGTCGGCAACGCCTGCCCGCTGACCGACGGCGCCGTGGCGACGCTGGTCATGCGCGAGTCGAAGGCGCGCGCGCTCGGCCTGAAGCCGCTCGGCTACCTGCGCGACTACGCCTACGCCGCGCTCGAGGGCCGGCGCATGGGCCTCGGGCCGGTGCACGCGACGGCGAAGCTGCTGAAGAAGTCCGGCATGCGCTTCGCCGACTTCGAGCTGATCGAGCTCAACGAGGCCTTCGCCGCGCAGGTCATCGCCTGCGAGCGCGCCTTCGCGTCGGCCGAGTTCTGCAAGCCGCTGGGCTTCGACGCTCCGATCGGCGTGATCGACCGCGAGCGCCTGAACGTCAACGGCGGCGCGATCGCGCTCGGCCATCCGGTCGGCGCGACCGGCGCGCGCCTGGTCGTGACCCTGCTGAAGGAGCTTCGTCGCCGCGGGCTGAAGCGCGGCCTCGCCACGTTGTGCGTCGGCGGCGGTCAGGGCGCCGCGCTCGCGCTGGAGACGGAGTGATCCCATGAGCGATATCCAGGTCTCCGAGCAGGACGGCGTCGCGCGCGTGGTCTTCGACATGGCCGGCGAGAAGGTGAACAAGTTCACCGCCGGCCTCATGCACGAGCTGCGCCAGGTCATCGACGAGCTCGCGACCAGGGCGCTCAAGGCCGCGGTGTTCGTCAGCGCCAAGCCCGACGTCTTCATCGCCGGGGCCGACATCAAGGAGATCCTCGGCATCCGCTCGGTCGCCGACGCCAAGTCCAAGGCGCTCGCCGGGCAGGAATGCTTCACCCGCCTGGCGCACCTGCCGTTCCCGACCATCGCGGTCGTCGACGGCGCGTGCATGGGCGGCGGCTGCGAATTCGTCCTCGCCTGCACCTACCGCGTCGCGACCGACGCCGACAAGGTGCTGATCGGCCTGCCCGAGGTGCAGCTCGGCATCATCCCGGGCTGGGGCGGCACGCAGCGCCTGCCGCGCCTGATCGGCTACCCGCAGGCCATGGACCTGATCCTCGCCGGCAAGCCGGTGAACGGACCGAAGGCGCTCAAGCTCGGCCTGGTCGACGCGTGCGTCGCGCGCGCGTTCCTGCCGGACGAGCTGCCGGTGTTCGTCGGCAAGATCCTCTCGCCCGGCGGTCGCGCCGCGGTCATGGCCAAGCGGGAGCGCGCGTTCGGCGAGCGCATGCTGCAGTCGGCGGTGCTGCGTCCGCTGCTGTTCTCGAAGGCCGAGAGCATGCTGCGCGCCAAGACCAAGGGCCTGATGAAGGCGCCGCACGTCGCGCTCGACGTCATGCGCCGCACCGCGGGCATGACCCTCGAAGCCGGCATGGGCGTCGAGGCGGACGAGTTCGCGCAGCTCGCGCCGACCTGGGATTCCAAGTGCCTGGTCGACTGCTTCTTCGCCGGCGAGGCGCTCAAGAAGGACGCCGGCAGCGGGCTCGACCTGCGCGCGCACGACGCGCCGGTGAAGGCCGCGGGCGTGCTCGGCGCCGGCGTCATGGGCGGCGGCATCGCCTGGCTGTTCGCGCACACCGGGATCGACGTGCGCCTCAAGGACATCGGCTGGGACGCGGTGGCCAAGGGCTACCACACGGTCGACGAGTACAACCGCCAGCTGGTGAAGATCCGCAAGCTCAAGGAGGGAGACGCCGCGGTGCGCATGCAGCGCGTCTCCGGCACGCTCGACTGGTCCGGCTTCCAGGCCGTCGACGTCGTCGTCGAGGCGGTGGTCGAGGACCTGAACATCAAGCGCAAGGTGCTCGCCGAGTGCGAGCAGCACGTGCGCGAGGACTGCATCCTGGCCACCAACACCTCGTCGCTGTCGGTGACGGCGATGGGCGAGGCGCTCAGGCGCCCGGCGAACTTCGTCGGCATGCACTTCTTCAACCCGGTCAACCGCATGCCGCTGGTCGAGGTCGTCGCCGGGACGCAGTCGAGCCCGCACGCGGTGGCGGCGATCGCCAACCTCTGCCGGCGCCTCGGCAAGACCGCGGTCGTCGTCAAGGACTGCCCGGGCTTCCTCGTCAACCGCATCCTGCTGCCGTACATGAACGAAGCGGCGCGCATGCTCCAGGAGGGCGGCGACCTCGAGACCATCGACAAGGTGATCGAGGGCTTCGGCATGCCGATGGGGCCGTTCGTGCTGACCGACGAGGTCGGCATCGATGTCGGCCACAAGGTCGCGAAGATCCTGCACCAGGGCTACGGCGACCGCATGCAGGTCGCCGAGGTCCTCGCCAGCGTGCACGAGACCTTCAAGCTGCTCGGCGCCAAGGGCGGCGTCGGCTTCTACGTCCACGACAGGAAGAGCGGCAAGCGCACCTACAACCGCGACATCGAGCAGGCGGTCGCCGGCGTCCAGGGCGATCTGAACCTGACGCCGCGGCCGATGGGCGAGGCCGAGATCATCGAGCGCTGCCTGCTGACCATGGTCAACGAATCCGCGCGCTGCATCGAGGAGGGCGTGGTCGCCAAGCCGCTGTTCCTCGACCTGGCGATGGTCATGGGCACCGGCTTCCCGCCGCAGCGCGGCGGGCCGCTGCATTACGCCGACTCGCTCGGCCTCGCCGCCGTGGTCGCGAGCCTCAACCGCCTCGCCGCGGCGCACGGCCAGCGCTTCGCGCCGTGCGAGCTGCTCAAGACCATGGCCGCGAAGGACGAACGCTTCTTCCCCGAGCACGCCGGCCTCGCCACCCCAGCCGCCGCGTGAACGCCATCCTCCCCCGGAGCCACCCATGACCGATCTCGACACCAAGCCCGCGGATCCGAACGCCAAACCGGCCAACTCGGCGAACGCGGACAACGTCGACATCATCGACATGTCGAAGATGAGCGCCGAGAAGCGCGCGGCGCTCGAGGTCGCCGAGGGCGCGCGCGAGCAGGAGTGGAAGCACCCCAGCCTCGCGTCGCAGCTGTTCATGGGCCAGTTCGCCGCCGACATGGTGCGCGAGTTCCCCGACCAGTCGCCCGAGGAGAAGAAGATCGGCGACGACTACGTCGAGAAGGTCGGCGCCTTCCTCGAGGCCAACCTCGATCCGGAGGAGGTCGACGCGACGCGCACCGTGCCGCAGAAGGTCATCGACGGGCTGTTCGAGATGGGCGCCTTCGCCATGAAGGTCCCGGTCAAGTACGGCGGCATGGGCTTCACCCAGGTCAACTACAACCGCGTGATGATGATGGTCTCGTCGTTCTGCGCCTCGACCGCGGTGCTGCTGTCCGCGCACCAGTCGATCGGCGTGCCGCAGCCGCTGAAGCTGTTCGGCACCGAGGAGCAGAAGCAGAAGTACTTCCCGCGCTTCCGCACCGGCACGATCTCGGCGTTCGCCCTGACCGAGCCGTCGGTCGGCTCCGATCCGTCGAAGATGTCGACCACCGCGACGCTGACGCCCGACGGCAAGAGCTGGGTGATCAACGGCGAGAAGCTGTGGTGCACCAACGGACCGATCGCCGGCCTGCTGGTCGTGATGTGCAAGACGCCGCCGAAGATCGTCCACGGCAAGGAGCGCACGCAGATCACCGCGCTGATCGTCGAGGGCAACGCGCCGGGGATCACCATCGTCCACCGCTGCGACTTCATGGGCATCCGCGGCATCCAGAACGGCCTGCTGCGCTTCAAGGACGTCACCGTCCCGCGCGAGAACGTGCTGTGGGGCGAGGGCAAAGGACTGAAGCTCGCGCTGACCACGCTCAACACCGGCCGGCTGACGCTGCCGGCGGCGTGCACCGGCGTCGCCAAGCAGTGCCTGTCGATCTGCCGCCGCTGGGGCAACCAGCGCCAGCAGTGGGGCCTGCCGATCGGCCAGCACGAGGCGGGGCGCGAGAAGCTCGCGTTCATCTCGTCGACGACCCTGGCGATGGAGGCGGTGAGCTGGCTGACCTCGCACTGGGCGGACCGCCACGACATCGACATCCGCATCGAGGCGGCGATGGCCAAGCTCTTCTGCTCGGAGATGGCCTGGAAGATCGCCGACATGACCATGCAGATGCGCGGCGGGCGCGGCTACGAGCGCGCGTCGTCGCTCAAGGCGCGCGGCGAGGAGCCGTACCCGGTCGAGCGCATCATGCGCGATACGCGCATCAACATGATCATCGAGGGCACCTCCGAGATCATGCGTCTGTTCCTGGCGCGCGAGGCGATGGACCCGCACCTGCGCCTGGCCTCGGACATCCTCGCCAAGCACACGCCGGTCGGCACCAAGCTGAAGGCCGGCGCGAAGCTCGCGTCGTTCTACAGCGGCTGGTACCTCAACCAGTGGTTCAACGCCTCGCTGTGGCGCAGCCACGACGAGATGGGCGTGCTGTCCGACCACTACCAGTTCGTCGAGGCCGCCTCGCACCGCCTGGCGCGCACGATCTTCCACTACATGGGCCTCTACCGCGACAAGCTCGAGCGCAAACAGGTGCTGCTCGGGCATCTCATGGAGGTCGGCACCGAGCTGTTCGCGATCGCCGCGACCTGCAGCTACGCCCGGCACCTCGCCAAGGACGAGACCAAGGGCAACAGCCCGATGATGCTGGCCGACTACTTCTGCCGCGAATCCGCGCGCCGGGTCGAGGGCCACTTCCGCGCGCTGTCCGACAACGACGACGCGCTGATGAACGCGCTGGGCAAGACGGTGTGCAACGGCGAGCACAAGTGGCTCGAGGACGGCATCCGGTGGATCGGCCCCCGCGAGTAACGCCCGTCGATCCCGCCACGGTCGCGCCGCCGCCCCGACCGGGGCACGGCGCGACCGCGGCGCCGCCGTCGGCACCGTCGCAGGCGACGCAGTCGAGGCAGCCGACACCGCGCCCGGCGACGCACGCGATCGCCGACGCCGCCGACGCCGACCGCCGCGCGCGCGACCAGCTGCTCGGGCGCGACGAGCACCCGGCGTACCGCGCGACCGGCTACGCGCTCAAGCTCGTCGAGTCGCTGATGAAGTCGACGATCCACGTCGACGGCCAGCAGAACCTGCCGGACGGGCCGATCCTGTTCGTCTGCAACCACTTCACGCGCTTCGAGACGTTCATCGTCCCGTACATCATCGATCGCGCGACCGGCTGCCGGCAGGTGCACTCGCTGGCCAGCCACAAGCTGTTCAACGGCGCGTTCGGCGCGTACCTGCGCGCGGTCGGCGCGGTGTCGAACCGCGACCCCAACGCCAAGCACATGATGGTCGAGGAGCTGCTCACCGGACGGCACAACTGGGTCATCTATCCGGAAGGGTCGATGATCAAGGACAAGAAGACCATCCGCGACGGCCGCTACCACATCAACGCGCCCGACCGCACCGGCCCGCCGCACACCGGCGCCGCGGTGATGGCGCTGCAGGCCGAGATGTACCGCCAGCTCTACCTGCGCGCGGTGCGGCGCGGCGACACGGCGACGATGACGGAGTTCCAGGAGCGCTTCCATTTCGGCCGGCCCGAGGACCTCGCGCGCCAGGGCCTGTCGATCGTGCCGATGAACATCACCTACTACCCGATCCGGCCGGCGGTGAACATCGTCCACCGCCTGGCGCGGCTGTTCCTCAAGCAGCTGCCGGCCGGGCTCGAGGAGGAGCTGCTGATCGAGGGCAACCTGCTGTTCAGCGACTCGGACATCGACATCCATTTCGGCAAGCCGATCGCGATGGCCGACTACCTCGCGCCGGTGATGTCCACGATGCGCCTGCTGACGCCGCTGGTCGGCGACCAGAAGCGCGTCGACTGGACGCTCGATCTGCTGCGCACCCGGCTGACCAACCGGCTGATGCGCGAGATCTACGAGAAGGTCACGATCAACCTCGACCACCTGTTCTGCACCGGCCTGCGCGAGCTGAACGCCGAGCGCGTGCCGGTCGCCGACTTCCACGCCGCGCTCTACCTGGCCGCGCGCGACATCCAGGGGAGCGGGGCGCGCGCCAGCCACGTGTCCCTCGGGCGCGACCTGGTGGCGATCGTCGCCGACCAGGACCTGGCGGCGCTGGACAGCATCCGCCACCTCGCCGAGAGCGAGCAGGCGCTGAGCGTCGCGGGCGGCTGCTACCGCCCCGGCAACGACGTCATCGACGCATCGCACGGCTTCGAGTCGATCCGCCTCAAGAACACCGTCGGCGTCATCGCCAACGAGCTCGAGCCGCTGCGCCGCGCCTACCGCACGGTCGCCTCGCTGGTCAACCGCCCGCGCGCCGAGCTGCGCGCGCGCCTCGCCGACGTCCTGGCGCGCGAGGACCGCGACGAATACGAGGCCGACTGGAAGGCCGCCGAGGGCGCCCCCGAGCGCAAGGCGATGGAGATCGGCCGGCCGTTCCTGCTCGAGGCGCAGGACGCGCGCGTCGGCGTCGTCCTGATGCACGGCTACCTCTCCGCGCCGATGGAGGTGCGCCTGCTCGCCGAGAACCTGCGCGCCCACGGCGTCACCGTCTACGTCGGCCGCCTCAAGGGCCACGGCACCGCGCCGCGCCAGCTCGACCACGTGGTGTGGCAGGACTGGGTGCGGTCGTACCAGCGCGCCTACGCGATCGTGCGCGCCAAGTGCCCGCACGTCGTGGTCGGCGGCTTCTCGACCGGCGGCCTGCTCGCGCTGCTGACCGCGGCGCGGGTGCGCGCGCGCGACGCCGACGGCCTCGAGCCGCTCGCCGGCTGCTTCGCGATCAACGCGCCGCTCGCGCTCATGGACCTGAAGAGCGTGCTGGTGCCGGCGGTGGCGAACTGGAACAAGCTGCTCGACAAGCTGCGCATCCAGCTCGGGCGCTTCTCGTCGGTGCCGAACTCGCCCGAGAACCCCGAGATCAACTACCACACCAACTACGTGAACGGCATCCACCAGCTCGAGCGCCTGATGGACGCGTGCCGCAGCGAGCTGCCGCGCGTGCGCGTGCCGGCGCTGATCATCCAGGCCGACCACGATCCGGTGGTCTCGCCGAAGAGCGGCCGCGACATCGTCGATCGCCTCGGCTCGGACGAGAAGCACCTCGCGCTGATGGCCTTCTCACGCCACGTCATCGTCCGCGGCGAGGGCTGCGAATCGGTCCACGCGCGCATCGCCGAATTCGTCAGCGGCGTGGCGGCGCGCCTGCGTTGAGTCCGGAGGCGCGCGCCGCGTCGACGTCTCGTGCGTCCTCCGCCGCGCCGGAGTCCCTCGCGATGAGGAGGTCGGCTTGTGCAAAAGCGCAAGTCGTGGTCGAGCGCCGGAACGCGATCTCCGCCGTCGGCGCGCCCCGGCGCCGTGCTGATCGTCGTCGCTGGCATCTGCGGGCTGATGGCGGCGCTGTCGATCGCCTTCCTCGCGCGCATGCGCACCGACGCCTCCGAGATGGCGGTCGTCGTCCGCGATGCGCAGGCCAAGCTCATGCTGAGCGCGGCCTGCGCCTACGTGCTCGAGGCAGGTCGCATCGGCTGGGACGATTCGCCGCTGCACCGCGAGTGCTTCGGCTGGATCGACGTGCGCGACGGAAGGGTCGGACCGAAGTTCGACGCGAGCGGACTCGACGACGACCGCCTCTTCCGCATCGGCAGCCATGCGCGCTTCCCGATGCAGCCGATGCGCCGCGCGCCCAGCTGACCGTCGCCTACAATCCGATCCGCACGCTGCCGCGCACCGCTCCCCTGCCGTGGCCGGCGCCGTTCGGCCGGCCGTACCTGACCGAGCCCGACCGGCAGCCGGTCGTCGACAACGGCTGGGCGACGGCGCTGGCGTCCGGCAGCGTCGCCGCGGTCGACGCGGCGCGCTGGGGCGACTACGTCGACGGCGAGCCGGAGCCGGCGGGCTCCCCGGTCGCCTGGTTCCGCGTCTTCCGCGATGGACCGGCGCGCTTCGTCGTCGCCTGCGGCGCCGGGGGCTCGCCCGGCTTCAGGGACTGGAACGAGGTGCTCGACGAGCGCGGCGACGGCGTCAGGCAGGCCACGATCTTCGGCGACGACCGCGCTCTGTTCGACGACGTCGTCCAGCAGGAGAGCCGCCAGTGGTACCTGATCGAGTGGAGCGGCGCGGTCGCCGCGCCGGCGGACGGCAACCTCTCGGCGGATTACAGCGCCAACGACGACAACTACCTGATGCAGCCGCAGAACGCCTCGCAGGCCGTCGTCACCGAACCGCCGCGCAGCCAGTCGCACCTCAAGAACATGGCGGGCACGATCCGCTGGATCCAACGGCTGCCGCAACCGCCGACGCACTGATGACCGTCCGGTCCCATCGCCCGCGCAGACCCGGTGTCTCGACCTCCTCCGGGACGACGCTCACCAGCGCGCCGGAGCCTCGGTCACCCGCTGGATCCAGCGCACGGTTCCGACCAGATTGCGATGCATCGGCTGGGTGAGGAAGTTCGCGTCGTTGCTCGCGCTCATCGCGTGCGAGACGTAGTGGTCGACGCCGTTCTGCAGGTTGTCGATGCCATTGTAGCTGTCGCCGCACGCGGCGTTCCACTCGATGAGATACCAGAGGCGCACCTCGCCCTGCGCCAGCTGCTCGAACATCGTCCGGTCGGCGAACGCACCGGTCTCGCCCGCGGCGACGACCTCAGCCCAGTCGCGGAAGCCGCGGGTCGCGCCGGCGCCGCAGGTGAGGAGGAAGCGCGCTGGGGACAGGCGCAGGACGCGGAACCAGCTCAGGCCCACCGACGTGGCCCGCGGGCGCAGGTCGCCGGCGTTGAACGCCGCCTGGTCATCGACGGCCGGGACGGGATCGGGATTGCGCAGGTACGGGCGGCCGAAGGCCGCCACGTCGGCCTCGTCGGTGACGATCGGATTATAGTACGCATCGCCGCGCAGCGCGAATGGTGGGCGCGTCAGCACGTGGAAGGGACAGCGCGCGATGCCGCCGATGTCGGGCCAGACGCCGCTGCCGCGCAGGTAGACCCGGTTGCCATCGCGATCGACCACGCCGGCAACCGCGTAGTCGTTGCGTGGATCGCCGGGGGACTTGGCGCCCAGCGACTTCGGTCCTGGCGTTCCGTCACGGACGTCGATCCAGCCGCAGGTCTCGACACCCCAGCCCAGGCGCGACGTCTCAAGCACGTAACCACAGGCGGCGGCGAGCATCAGGCGCGCCTGGGCCTCGGTCGCCAGCAGCCGCTGCTCCTCCGCATCGGTGCGCATCCTGGCGATGAAGGCCAGCGACAGCGCAGCGAGCAGCGCCGACATGCCGCTCACCACGATCAGGATGCCGCCTCGCCGGATCTTCATCAGGGCGCCTGCACCAGGCACGCGGTGGAGATCGTGCCGCCGTCCAGGTCGACATCGTAGGCGGGCGAGGCGGGATCGTTCGACACGCGACGCTGCCGGCGGGCGCCGCGGAGGGTCGTGCTCAGCGTCGTGAAGGTGAGCTCGACCCGCTCGCCGGTGACGGCGCTGTCGCAGCGCACGCGGCAGGAGGTGATGAACCGCTTCCACCCCATCATGCGCAGGACCGATACACGAGCGTTCGGCCAGCTCGCCGGCGCCAGGGGCAGCAGGGCCCGCTTCGGCAAGGCCTTGGCGAGCATGTCCTGGACGTCGGCCGGCTTCGCCAGCTGACCGACGCGGTACTGCCTGACGTTGGCGTCGCTCAGCTCGATGGTCGTGGCGTTCGCGAGCGAGGTGTCCGCACATCCCGGGATGAGGACGCACGACGCGTTGTTCGAATTCCCGTAGAGACCGCGTGGGATCATGCATTCGCCTTCGCCGACGTTGAAGTACCCGGTCCAGAACGGGAAGGGGACCGGCCACACCCAGAAGCCCTGCCAGCCCTGATCGACGACCGGGAGCACGCCGTTCGCGCTCCCGTACGAGCCGAACACCGCGTTCGCCGGTAGGTAATCGCACAGTCCGTAGAATCCGAGGTTGTCGCGCAGGCCGTCGAGCTGGTTCATGAACCAGGTGTGCGGTGGCGCGCACGAGCCGTAGGCCGGGGACACCGCGGTGGTCTTGTCCAGCGTCACCCGCGACCGCAGGTGCGCGAAGGCCTCGTAATGCCCGTAGAGCGTGTTCGCGGACGCCCAGCGCTCCGCCATGTTGCCATGGAACCAGGTACGGGCGTCGTCGGCCGGCCAGCAGTAATCCGGATCCCAGCCTCGATGCAGCTCCGGATCGGCGTCCGGCTCCAACGGCCAACGCTGCGGGAACGGGGTGAAGGGCAGGCCCCTGCCATTGGTTGGATGCCATGCGCGCAGCTTCTGGCGTGTCGCGTCGCCGGGATCGTCGCACCACGTCCAGCAGTCGGCTTCGTTGAGCGCCGTGATCATGCCGGCACGCATCACCGCGTTCTCGGCCGACAAC
>Ga0196963_10000853_pt1 | contig 23385 bp, 14 predicted proteins | sample S1_5metaG_FD_148600 | JGI IMG/M metagenome (GOLD analysis project Ga0196963, IMG submission 148600) | Soil microbial communities from Anza Borrego desert, Southern California, United States - S1_5 | ecosystem: Environmental > Terrestrial > Soil > Desert | place: USA: California | collected...
TTTGCGCTGGCCGCCGCACTCTGTTTCGCGCTGCCAAGCGAAGGCGCCGTTCGCGTCGGCGCCGCGTCGGTGAAGATCACTCCGCCGACAGGCGCGCCAATGGCTGGGTACTACTATGAGCGGGCTGCGGAAGGAACACACGACGAGCTGCTCGCGAACACAATCGTGTTGGAAGTTGATGGCAAACTGGCAGCGCTCGTCTCACTGGATCTCATCAGCACTCAACGGCGCTTCGTGGAGGCAGCCCGTGCTGAGGTCTCGCGCACACTGGGCATACCTGCAGATCACGTGATGATCAGCGCAACGCACGCACACACGGGTCCTATCTTCGCGAGCACGAGCGCGCGCTTCGATTCGCAAGGAGGGAGCAATCCAATCGCGGTGAGTTACACGGAGCAGTTGCCGAAGTGGATCGTGGAGAGTGTGAGTTTGGCGAAGGAGCGTCTCGCGCCGGTGACCATCTCGGCGGCGAAAGGCGTTGCGGAAGGCCTCGCGTTCAACCGCCGCTTTCACATGAAAGATGGAACGGTGGGCTGGAACGCCGGCAAGCTGAACCCCAACATCATTCGGCCCGCCGGTCCGGTGGATCCGGAAGTTCCTCTGGTTGTTTTCGAGGACGCTCAGAAGCGCCCGCTCGCTGCCTATGTGAATTTCGCCATGCACCTCGACACCGTGGGGGGCATGAAGTTCTCAGCCGATTACCCATTCGCGTTGCGGGAAGCGCTGAAAGCGGCGAAAGACACAAACCTGGTGACACTGTTCACGATCGGGTGCGCGGGTGACGTGAATCACATCAACGTTTCGCACGGGCATCGGCAGCAAGGCCACGGTGAAGCCGCGCGCATTGGGACGATCCTTGCAGCGAGCGCGCTGCGCGCGTGGGACGAACTCGCGCCGCTCACGAACTTATCCTTGCGCGCGCGCGCGGAGGTTGTCGCGCTGCCATTGGCCAAGATCACGGAGCAGGAAGTCAGCGAGGCTCGCGCTGTGCTGGCGCGCATGAATGCGCCGGAGAAGCCGAAGTTTCTTGAGCAAGTGAAAGCGTTTCAAACGCTCGAAGTTCAAGGGAGGCAGGGCCAGCCGTTGGAGGCCGAAGTGCAAGTGATCACGCTCGGGAAAGAATTGGCCTGGGTCAGTTTGCCCGGAGAGATCTTCGTTGAGCTTGGGCTCACCATAAAGCGCGGCTCTCCATTCAAGCACACGATCATTGCTGAGCTGGCCAATGGCAGTGTCGGTTACGTCCCAAATCGTGTGGCTTACCCACAGGGAAATTACGAAGTGATCAGCGCGCGCTGCGCGGAAGGTTCCGGCGAGCTGTTGGTGGATGCGGCCCTCAGAATGCTGCGCGAAGAGTTCACAAATAAGTGAACTACAGGGAACCGCTGGCCGCGAATTTGCACTTCATTTAAAAAGCGCCAAAATTCCTGCGCGCATGCGCGAGCGCTCTTCATCCCAGGTATATCGCTGGTTTTACGAGACCTACGGCAAACCGACCCCCGCGCAAGCCGCTGCCTGGCCGCACATCGAAGCGGGGCGCAACGTCCTCATCGTTTCACCCACGGGAACGGGCAAAACGCTCGCGGCATTCCTCGCGGTGGTGAACGCACTTGCGGAGCTGCACGACTCCAAAAAGCTGCGCCGATCCATCTACGCGATCTACATCTCGCCGCTCCGTGCGTTGAGCTATGACCTGGAGAAGAATCTGCGCGGACCCCTCGAGGCGATCTATGGCAAAGAACCGCCCATCAAAGTCGGCCTCAGATCTGGCGACACTTCCAGTTATCAGCGCCAACAACAGCTCGCGTCGCCTCCGCACATTCTGCTCACGACACCGGAGAGCCTCTCGATTCTACTTACGCAACCACGCTGGACAGAGGCGCTCTCCACAGTGCGCTGGATCATTCTGGATGAAGTGCATGCGCTCGCGGAAAACAAGCGTGGCGCACATTTGACCATCTCGTTGGAGCGACTGGAGGAATTGGGCGAGCGCGCGCGGCGTGAAAAGTCCGAGACGCCCAGTGCGCTGCAACGGATTGGCCTCTCGGCAACCGTCGCCCCGTTGCACGAGGTTTCCCGTTTTCTGGTCGGAACCGACCGGGCCTGTGAACTCCTTGACGTGAGCGCGGCCAAGAAGATCGATCTCAAGGTTTACTCGCCGTTGCACAAGAATCCTTACCCTGAATACGGCTACACGGGGCAACGGCTGATCAAAGAACTCGCGAAGCTCATCACGGAAAACAGGACCACGCTGATTTTCTCCAACACGCGCTCGGGCGCCGAAGCAGCCACGTATTGGTTGCACAAGGAGCTGCCGGAGTTGAGCGAACAGATCGAATGCCATCACGCTTCGCTGGATCGCGATGTGCGCCAGGAAGTGGAGGACCGCCTCAAGCGTGGCGAGCTGCGCGCGGCGGTTTGTTCCACAAGCCTCGAGCTGGGCATCGACATTGGATCCGTGGACCTGGTGGTGATGCTTTCAACACCCAAAGGTGTGAGCCGAGCGCTGCAAAGGACAGGGCGCGCGGGGCACAACATCAACAGCGTGAGCCGCGGACTGGTTGTGGCCACAAACATGAATGATCTCGTGGAATGCTGCGCGACTGTGTTGCTCGCGCGCAGCCGACAGCTCGATCCGGTGCGCATTCCGCAGAAGCCGCTCGACGTGCTTGCGCAGCATCTCGCGAGCATGGGTTGCGGGCGCGAGTGGGCCCGCGACGAGGCTTTCGAGCTGATTCATCGCGCGTATCCCTACAAGGATCTCACCCGCGCGGAGTTCGATGAGGCTCTCGACTTTCTCGCCGGTGGCGGGGAGTCGTTGCGGAAGCAATACACCGAGACTTTCGGGAAGATTCATCTCACCGAAACAACCTTCGTCACACGCGAAGGAAGAATTCGCCGCGACATTTTACAGAATGTCGGCGTGATCCCGAATGAAGGGATGATCGCCGTAAAGCTGCGGGCGCGCACACTGGGGCTGGTCGAAGAAATCTTTTTGCGGCAACTGCAGGTGGGCGATGTGTTCATCATCGCGGGCAGGCCCGTGAAGTTGGAGCGGGTGGGGACGATGGAATGTTTCGTCACGCGCGCGGACCACGCCTTGCCAACTGTGCCCCGTTGGAACGCGAGCAAGATGCCGCTCACGAACAAGGTCGCCGAGGAGATCATTGGTTTCCGTAGCGAGTTGCGCGCGCGGTTTGAATCCGTGGGCAGCAGTTGCGAGCACAACGTCGATTGGATCAGCGAACGCCTGGAGTGCGGGAAGACGAACGCAGCCATCATTTGCAAGATGTATGCCGCGCAATCCGCGGTATCGGAGATTCCCACTGCGGACTTCCTCTTGGTGGAAGAGCTGCTCGAAGGCGCGACTGATTGGGCCGAAGGCGTCGGACAACAGAAGCCGCGCACACGCCGCAGGTTCATGCCTGCTCGCACCCACGCGCGCGCGCGGCATTACTTCTTCCACTGTCTTATCGGGCGCGGTGGCAACGAAGCGCTCAGCAGAGTCGTGGCGCTCCGCTTGAGCAGGCTGCGCGGTGGTAATGCCATTGCGACGCCCGATGATTATGGCTTCGTGCTGACTGTCACGCCGGGGCAGGTGTTCACGGCGGATGAGTTGCCGGAACTGCTCTCGCCGCGGAACTTCGCGGAAGATTTGCACACCGCGCTCTCTCGCTCTGAGTTGATGAAGTATCACTTTCGCAACGCCGCCCAGACCGGGCTGATGGTTTATCGCAACATCCTCGGCGAACAGAAGACGCTCCGGAAATTGCAATGGAGCAGCGAGGTGCTTTTCAACGTCCTGCAGGAGCATGAGCCCAACCACATCCTCATGCGCGAAGCGAGGCGCGACGCAGTGCATGTGTATATCGACCTGGAAACCGCGCAGCGTTGGGTCGAACAAATGCAGACACGGCCGGTGCGGTTGCGGCCAGTGGACCACGTTCCGCCGCTCTCCTTCGCGCTGTTCGCGACCAAGATCAAGGAAGCACTGCTGGTGGAAGACCCGCGCGAAATGACCGAGCGCCTTTACCATTTGTGGTGGGAGAAGATCGAAGCGAACGAGAAGGCAGGACTTAACACGGAGGGGCAGAGGGAAAAGGACAGCGCGGAGAAATGAACCTGATGAAATGAATTGTTTGTGAGTCATCATCTCGGCCGAATGTCAGCTCCTGCTCTGCGCCCTCTCTTTGTTTCCTCTGCTTCCTCTGCGTTCGTCTTGCAGGTCTCCGTTCGTCTTTTCGGCGCCTTATGCTAAAGTGCCGCCCCACGCGTGAAGCGGCGATCGATCCAATTTGATGCTCGGCGAGCGGTGTGGATCGAAAGCGAGCGCGTCCTGGCCATCGCGGATCTCCACCTCGGCTACGCCTGGGCTCATCGTCACAACGGCCAACTTCTCCCTGTTGCTCAACCTGACGACTGCTTGAAAAGACTCCAGGCGCTCTGCGCCAGCTACAGCCCAAAGCATCTCGTGCTGCTCGGCGATATCGTTCACCAGGCGCTCGCGCTTGAACCGATTGAACGCGAGTTGAATGAGCTGCGCTGCTGCTTTGGACCCGACACGCAACTGGTCTTGATCCGCGGCAACCATGACCGGAAACTCGCGCCGCTCGCCGCCCGGGCTGGCCTGGAGCTAACCAGCGAGTTCTCCGCGGGCGAATACCTGTTCGTTCATGGCGACAAAGAACCATCGCCCGCGCACACGGGGAAACTGGTCTTCATGGGCCATGAGCATCCGGCCATCTCACTCGGTGATGGCATATCGAATCGAAAGTTCCCCTGCTTCCTGCTGAGTGAAAAAGTGATCGTGCTCCCGGCGTTTTCGAGTTGGGCAGCCGGGGCGAATGTGCGCACAGGCCGATACATGAGCGCGCTTGCGAGCAAGGCTGGCTTCGATGAAGCCCTCGCAATTCTCGGAGAGCGCTTGCTGCCGGTGCGGCTGTGAAAACTAAAATTCGAGGACTTCGTCCCGTTCCGGCGCGCGAATATCAGCGCCAGGCTTCAATTCTTTGAGGGCTTCAGTGAAAGCCAAGCATTGGGATTCTTCGCCATGCACCACGCTGATCTTGCGCATGGGCCCGCTCAATCGCTTCACGTAATCGATCAACTCACTTCTATCTGCGTGGCCAGAGAAGGCGTCGATGGAGGCAATCTGCGCGCGGACCGCTGTCGGCTCGCCGAAAATGTTCACGGTGGGTTTCCTGGCGAGGATCTGCGCCCCCAGAGTGTGCTCCGCGCAATAGCCGATAAACAGCACCAGGTTCGCCGCGTTGCCCAGGTTGTTCTTCAGATGGTGGCGAATGCGCCCGGCTTCAGCCATCCCCGAGGCGCTAATGATGATCGCGGCGCCTTCGAGTTCGTTCAGCTTCCGCGAGTGCTCCACATGGCGAATGTACGTGAGGTTCTCCATGCCGAACGGATTGGCCTTCTCGCGGAGGAAACTGTAGATGCGCTCGTTAAAGCACTCCGGGTGCAGGCGGTAAACCTCACTGGCGTTCACGCTCAACGGTGAGTCCACGAAGATCGGGCACCGAGGAAGCTCTCCAGAGAGCGTCATCTGGTGGAGCATATAAACGATCTGCTGCGTTCTTCCGACAGAGAACGCGGGGATGATCACCTTGGCTTTGCGCTCGAGCGCTCCCTTGACCAGATCGCGCAGGCTCTCGAGCGCGTTGGTCTTAGCCGTGTGCTCACGACCGCCGTAAGTGCTTTCGATCTGCAGGAAATCGACACCTTCAACAGGCAGCGGGTCGCGCAGAATCTCATCGTTCCCGCGCCCAATATCTCCGCTGAAGAGATAGCGGAACTTCCGGCCCTTTTCATTGATGTCGAGAATGACCTGAGCCGATCCCAAAATGTGTCCGGCATCACGGAACGTGACGTGAACACCGTCTGCGACCTGGATCGGACGTTCGTAATTGAGCGTCACGAACTGGCGCACAGCGGCTTCGGCCTCAGTGGGAGTGTAGAGCGCCTCAACGGGAGCCAGCCCTTTCTTTGCCCGCTGTTTGGAAACGAACTCCGCGTCCGCGCGTTGAACCTCAGCCGAGTCTTCCAGCATGATGCTGGCGAGATCGCGCGTGGCGAAGGTGCAGTAAATGTTCCCCGTAAAGCCATTCTTCACCAGGTTCGGCAAGTTGCCGCAATGATCGATGTGCGCGTGGCTCAGCAGGACCGCGCTCAGTTCGGATGGGTCGAACGGAAAACGGCGGTTTCGCTCGATGGTGTCTTCGCGGCGGCCCTGGAAGAGACCGCACTCCAGCAGGATCTTCTGCCGGTTCACTTCCAGCAAAAACATGGACCCTGTGGTGGTCCGTGTCGCCCCGTGAAAGTGAACCCGCATGCAACCTGGCTGCTTAGGACATGCGCATGGGCATCAGCACGTAAAGGAACGGCCCATTTATCTTGAGCATCCCCGGGCTCAACTCGTCGATCAACTCGAGGAACACCTCGTCGTTGTCGAGAGCCTTGAGCGGGTCCATCAGGTAAATCGGGTTGAACGCAATGGCCAGCTCTTCGCCCCCATACTTCACCGCCAGCATTTCACGCCCTTCGCCCACGTCAGGGGTGTTGGCGGTGATGGTCAGTGTGTTGTTGGCGAACATCAGCTTCACGGAATTGTTCTTGTCGCTCGTCATCAACTCCGCGCGGCGCAGCGCCCCGAGCAGTTCCTCGCGGCTGAGGGGGATGCGTTGCTTTGGCTCAGCTGGGATGACCTGGCGGTAGTTGGGATACGTTCCCTCCACCAGCTTCGAAATCACCACGACTGGCAGATTCTTGTCGTCGTTCAAGGTGAAGCCGATCTGGTTGTTGCCCACCTTGATCTCCAAGGTTCCGCCAGGTTGCAGCAGGCGGGTCAGCTCATTGATAGCCTTCGTCGGGACAATGCATTCCCCTTCAGCGCCTGCGGGAACATCAATATCCTCGTCCGACAATGCCAGTCGCCGGCCATCGGTGGCGACGAGGGTCAACTTGTGGTCGCGCAGGCTCAGGAAGATGCCGTTCAGCACGTGGCGAGTTTCATCGGTGGAGATCGCGTAAGAAGTCTTCTTCAGCAACGCGCGGAACTTCTCCTGGGGCAGCTCGATGCGGCGAGCCTCGGTCAGGTTAGGCAGAGGGGGGAAATCCTCCGCTGGGAGGCCGTGGATGCGGTAGAATGAGGCTCCTGCACGAATGGCGCAGTAATTCTTCCCGTCCACCTCGATCTCCAGCTCGCCGCTGGGCAACTCGCGCACGAGGCTGAACAGGCGTTTAGCGGGTAAGGTGGTAGCTCCGGGCGTCTGAACCGTGGCAGGGACGGTGGAAGTAATCGTTACATCCAGGTCTGTGCCGGTGAAACTGACCCGATCGCCCTCTGCGCGAACGAGGACATTGTAAAGGATCGGGAGAGTGGTGCGGGCGTTCACAACGTTCTGAACAGCTTGCAACCCAGCGATCAACTGATCTTTGTGAATGGCCAGTTTCATGGGCGCTCTTACTACTATTCTTTCTGTATTAAAGAAAGACTCTTCTTATTAAGGGCCGTGAACAACACCAATAACGTCGCACCTGCCTTAGAGACAGGCAGTTGCGCGAAAAGACAGGGGCCAGCAACATTGGGCATTTTCCCCAGCAACTCGGGGAAACCCTGATTGTTCCATTGGGCTAACACCTGTTCACAGGTTACTGGCGCTTAATTCAGGCGCTTCGGATCCGCTCCACCACCATCGGAAAGAGACGAATTGTCTCAGAAACCTCCTCCTCGGTGTTCTCCCGCCCCAAAGAAAATCGAACGAACGAGTTCGCCAGGTCGTTCGGCACCCCCATCGCCGTAAGCACATGCGAGGGCTCCAGCGAGCCAGCGGAACACGCAGACCCGCTCGACGCGCAGATTCCTTCCAGATCCAGACCAGCCATCAAAGACATGCTGTCTGCTCCGTCCACCGTGAACGACGCCGTATTAGGAAGGCGTTCTTTCCTGGGGCCGCGCAACGTCACGCCATCCATCTTTGTTAGTTCTTGAACGATCCGGTCAGTCCAGGCTTGCAGTTGATCCTTCGGAAACACCGGTTCACGGGTGAACCGCTCAATACTGGCGGTTAAGCCGAGTATCGCGCCAAGGTTCTCCGTCCCGGCCCGCCGCTCATTTTCGTGCCCGCCCCCGACGATGATAGGCTCGGGTAAGAGGGGTGACTTAATAAAGAGAGCCCCTGCCCCTTTCGGGCCATGCAGTTTATGCGCGCAAAAGGTCACGAGATCAGCGTGAAACGCATCAATGCTCTCCACCGGCAATTTTCCAAAAAATTGCGCGGCATCGCAGTGGTACAACACGCCTTTGGCGCGACACAGGTCTCCAATGCCGGCGAACGGCTGGAGGGCTCCTGTTTCATTATTCGCCGCCATGACGCTCACGAGTGTTGTGTCAGGCCTTAGAGCTTCAGCCACAGCTTCCAACTCTACCACCCCATCGCTATTCGGCCGGACGTAAGTGACTTGAAACCCTTCGCGGCGTTCCAAGCGCTGAAAGGCATGCAGCACGGAATGGTGCTCGATCGCGCTCGTGATGAGATGTTTCCCTTGATCCCGGCGCAACCGCGCTGCGCCGAAAATCGCCATATTATTACTCTCCGTGCCGCCGCTGGTGAAAATCACCTCACTCGGCTTCGATTTCCAAACCTGGGAAACCCGGTATCTCGCTTCATCGAGCGCGGCACGGGCTTTGCGACCAACATGATGAACGCTCGAAGGGTTTCCGTACATCTCGCCCAGGCACGGATCCATCGCCTCGCGAACGGCAGGGTCGAGGGGCGTGGTGGCGTTGTAATCGAAATAGATCGTCCGCACTGCCGCTCCTTTAACAGACGCCCAGGTTTAAACAAAGCCGCGAATAGTCACCCGGAGCGAGCCCGCCGGAAAACGATGATGTGTAGCCGGAAGGTTCAGCTTGGGTTCTTCCGTGCCGCCAATGGGATATGTGGAGACCCCTGCGCAACCTAAAGGTTGCGGCTACATGACCCGAAAAGCGCTTGCCATGTAGCCGCAAGCTTCAGCTTGCGTTTTCCAGCGCCACAAACGGCATTTCGAAAACCCCGCCTCATCTAAAGGTTGCGGTCACACGAGCTTCCGTCGCGGCACACGGTATTATCTGTGCGCGAACCCTCACAAGCGCTACAACTCCCCGGAAACCTTCATCATGAGAGCTTTCTTTCGGGCGCTGCTGCGGATGTTGTTTGGGTTTCGGACCTTCGACGAGATGGTCCTCAAGACCCCCGGCCCCGTGCTCCTCCTCCCCAACCACTCCTCCTGGGTCGATTGGCTCATGCTCTGGGTCTGCCTGGATGAAGACTGGAAGTTCGTGACTTCCAGCACGACCGCACAGAAGACCTGGCTTCATCGCCGGATCATGATCAATAAGCAGACCTTCCCCATCGACACCGCGTCGCCCTACGCGGTGAAACACATGGCGGAACTGCTCCAGAACAATGGACGGCTCGTTGTGTTCCCCGAAGGCCGCCTTTCCCGCACGGGCGTGCTCATGAAGCTGTTCGAGGGAACTGGCTTTCTCCTGCAAAAAACAAACGCGAAAGTCATCACCTGCTACTTGCGCGGCGCCAGCCGCATCCTGGCTTCGCCGAATAACGGGTACAAACTCTGGTTCCCTAAAGTGACGGCCCACTTCAGTGAGGCGGTCAAACCGCCCACCTTCGGGCACATGAGCGTCACGGCGGCACGTGGAAAGCTGACGGAGTGGCTGCGCAACATGATGGTCGAGCAGCAATTCCGAATCGAGATGGAGTTGGGCGAGCGGAATCTCCTCCTGGCCATCGCCCGCAACGCCGAAACGGCGCCCAAAAAGGTGGCCATTGAGGACGCCACTGGCACAGTGCTGACTTATAAACGCATCCTCATTGGCGCGGATCTGCTAGCGGCAGCGATGGAGCCGCAGCTCTCCGCCAACCGCCGCGTCGGTGTGCTGCTGCCCAACGTGAACGCCACACCGATCGTGCTGATGGCGCTTTGGGCGCTCGACCGCACACCAGCAATCCTGAATTTCTCTACTGGCCCAGCCGTGATGCTCGCATGCGTGAAGCTCGCTGGCTTGTCTGAGATCATTACTTCAAAAGCCTTCCTGCAGCGAGCCAAGCTCGACATCAGCGCCCTCGAGCAAGCCAAAGTTAAAATCATTTACCTCGAAGACGTCCGGGCAAAAATCACCCCGGCGCAAAAGCTCGGCGCCGCTCTGCGTTTGAGCTGGAACCCACGTTCCATTGGCCGCCGCTTGAACCCGTTCACACCGGAAGATCAGCCGGCGGTTGTGCTTTTCACAAGCGGTTCGGAAGGGGTCCCCAAAGGGGTCGAGCTTACACACAAGAACATCCTGGCGAACATTCGCCAAATGCTGGCGGTTACCGATCTGATGGACAACGACCGCATTTTCAATTGCCTGCCGTTGTTCCATAGCTTCGGGCTGACGGTGGGAACCCTGCTGTCGCTCGTGCGCGGCATGTTCGTTTACCTTTATCCATCGCCGCTCCATTACCGAGTGGTGCCCACGGTGTTCTACAATATGGATTGCACGGTGCTCCTCAGCACGAACACCTTCCTAAACGGTTACGCCCGCAAAGCGCACCCTTACGACTTCCGCAGCCTGCGCTATCTGTTTGCCGCGGCAGAAAAGTTGCAGGAAGCCACCTCGCAGACCTGGTCGCAACGCTTTGGGGTGCGCGTGCTCGAAGGGTACGGCGCGACAGAATGCGCCCCCTGCGTCAGCGTGAACACGCCGTTAAATCCCCGCTACGGCTCAGTGGGCCATTTGATGCCGGGCATGGAAGCGCGCATTGAGCCTGTGGAAGGGGTGGAGGAAGGCGGACGATTATTCGTGCGCGGCCCGAACATCATGCGCGGTTACCTCAACCCCGACGCCAACGAAGCTTTTAAGGCGTTGAATGGCTGGTATGACACTGGTGACATTGTTTCAGTGGATGCCGATGGTTACCTGCACATCCGCGGCCGCTTAAAACGATTCGCGAAAATCTCAGGCGAAATGGTGAGCCTGACTGCGGTGGAAGAAGCGTTGGCCGGAGCCTTTCCGGATTACGGATTGCGATGCCAGATCGCTGTGGTGTCCCGACCGGATGCCGAAAAAGGCGAGGCGCTCATTGCGGTGGCGAATGACACCCGTGTGAACTTGCGCGCCATTCGCCAGGCGATTCGGGAGAAGGGCTTGAGCAACCTGGCCGCCCCTCGTGAGTTGCGCTACGTGAAAGACATTCCGAAGCTCGGCACCGGCAAAGTGAACCATCGCGAGATCCAGCGGGCCATAGCGGCAGGCGAGTTGCATGGTGAAGTCCACGACGAGCCGGAGGCGGAGCACGAGCATCATTAACAGGCCCCCGGACTGCGTCCCCTGCCCGGTCGCTTGCCAGAGCGGCTGCGACCGATTTGAATGGGCTTGTAAAAGCGGTGAATCATGCGACTAGTCATCGGCTGAAATAGGAGGGGTTGCGCCTTTCCGGTCCTTTTCGGGATTCGGCCCTCGTTATCATTTATATGAAGATTGCAGTAGTTGGGTTGGGGTATGTGGGTTTGCCACTGGCGTTGCAGTTCGCGCGCTCGGGGGTTTCTGTGCTCGGGCTGGACATTGATCCTGCCAAGGTGACGTCTATCAATTCTGGCAAAAGCTTCATCAAGCACATCGAAAGCTCCGCCATCCAGGAGCAGCTCGCGGCCAAGCGCGTCGAAGCATCCACCGACTTTTCCCGCGTCAAGGAAGTGGAAGCGGTCATCATCTGCGTTCCCACGCCGCTCAATAAAAATCGCGAGCCAGACATCTCCTACATTCTGATCACCGGCGAGAGCATCGCGCCCTACCTGCAAAAAGGAGCCCTCGTGGTTCTTGAATCCACCACTTATCCCGGCACCACAGACGAAGATTTGCTCAAGGTTCTTGAAAAGGGCTCCGGCAAAAAAGCCGGTGTTGATTTCCATCTCGCGTTTTCGCCAGAGCGCGAAGATCCCGGCAATCCGAACAGCAAAGTGGCCGTTATTCCAAAAGTCGTCGGCGGGCTTACGCCCGCCTGTCTGGAGAAGGCCAGCGCACTCTACGCAAAAGCGATCAAGACGATCATTCCGATGTCCTCTTGCCGCGCCGCCGAGGCGACCAAGTTGCTCGAAAATATTTTCCGCAGCGTGAACATCGCGTTGGTGAACGAACTAAAGGTTGTTTATGAGGCCATGGGCATTGATGTCTGGGAAGTGATCAACGCCGCCAAAACCAAGCCATTCGGATACATGGCGTTTTACCCGGGCCCAGGGCTCGGCGGGCATTGCATTCCGATTGATCCTTTCTATCTCACCTGGAAAGCCCGGGAGTTCGGGCAGCACACCCGCTTTATCGAACTGGCCGGTGAGATTAACACCGCCATGCCGCAGCATGTGGTTCGCAAGGTTGCCGAAGCGTTGAACGCGCGCCGCAAGCCCGTTAACGGCAGCAAAGTGCTTATTCTTGGTTTGGCATATAAGTCCAACGTGGACGACATGCGCGAATCACCGACTTTTGTGCTGCTGGACCTCTTGAAGAGCCAGGGGGCGCAAGTGGCCTATTACGACCCGCACATTCCGGTCATTCTGCCGACGCGCGAGCATGGAGCCTGGACGGGCACACCGTCTGTGGAGTGGAAGCGGGAAGTCGTTTCCAGCTATGACGCGGTGTTGATCTCCACGGCGCACGATGCGGTGAATTATCAGGAACTGGCGGAATGGGCGGAGTGCATCATCGACACGCGGAATGCAATGACCAAGGTCCAGACTAAGCCTGGCCAGGTCATTAAGGCCTAAGCGGCAACGAACTTATGCCTGTTCCGCTCCTGGACGTTAACGCCCAAAACCTTCCTCTGGCAGCGGAGTTGCAGGAAACATTTGCCCGCGTGCTTCACTCGGGCCAGTTCATTCTCGGCCAGGAAGTCACCGCCTTTGAAGACGAAGTCGCGCAGCTCTGCGGCGTGAAGCATGCCATTGGCGTCACGTCCGGCACCGACGCCATCCTGCTCGCGCTCATGACGCTGGGGATCGGCCCGGGTGACGAGGTCATCACGCCGAGCTTCACGTTTTTTGCGACGGCAGGTTGTGTGTCGCGCGCGGGCGCCACGCCTGTGTTCGTCGATTCGTGCCCGCAATGCTTCAACATCAATCCCGACCATCTTGCGGCCAAAATCACCAGCCGCACCAAAGCGATCATTCCTGTCCATCTTTTCGGCCAGCCTGCGGAGATGGATCGGATTTTGGAAATCGCGAGCGCGCGCAACATCCCAGTGATTGAGGATGCGGCGCAGTCTATGGGCGCCCTCTACAAAGGCCGCTCCTGCGGCTCCATGGGCGACTTCGGCGCCTTCAGCTTTTTCCCGTCCAAAAATCTCGGCGGCTTCGGGGATGGAGGCATGCTCGTCTGCAATGACGACGCGCTCGCGGAGAAAGCCCGCCTCCTGCGCGTGCATGGCTCGAAGCCGAAGTACTACCACAAGCATGTTGGCGCCAACTTCCGCATCGACGCGCTTCAAGCCGCTTTGCTGCGGGTGAAGCTCCGGCACTTTTCCAGTTACAACGCCAAACGCGCCTCGAACGCCGGCTACTATCTGGAGCGTCTCGCGAAGCTGCCGGGTGTGGCGCTTCCTTCCCAAAGCAGCTCTTGTCCATCGGAAGTCGATGAAGCCCGGCTGATCCTTCCAAGCGCGCGGCTGGACGTGGAGCACATCTGGAATCAATTCACCTTTCGCCTGACGCGCGCAGGCGAGCGCGATGCCCTGCATCGCTTCCTGCTCGAGCGGAAAATCGGCAACGAAATCTATTACCCCGTTCCATTGCACAAGCAGGAGTGCTTCGCGAATGTGCAGACCGGCGCTCTGCCCATAGCCGAAAAACTCGCCAGCCAGGTCTTGAGCATCCCTGTTTATCCCGAGCTTACCCGCGCGCAGCAGGACGAAGTCATTGGCGCAATCGGAGATTTTCTCTCCACTTAACCGGCCCGCAATGGCGCTCTCCTCCACACGCATTCTGGAAGCTTTAGGGAGCGCTGAAACGATTGCAGGCGGGCTCTCTTTCGAGCGGCTTCATGTGCTTGAATCGCTCTCGCGGTATTGGCCGCGGCATCGCGAGCTGATCGTTGCCCTGCTGGCTAAACCCCCGCCCATGAGCCGCGCGCGCATCACTCTTCCGCCGAAGCTCGCGAGGATCCAACTCCCGTTCTGGGCCGAGGATCTTGGTGTGGAAGGCCACTTGTGCATCCCGGCTGAACTTTGGCCGAAGGGCCCCGCTGCCTGGCAGGACACGCCGTGGCTGGAAGTTGCGTTTTGGTTTCTCAGCGCGATGCCCGAGCAACTCTTCGCCGACCGCTTCGGGAACATTCATTCACAATCGGAGCGTCTTCAATCGTGGCCGGTGGAGATGTGGAACATTGCCTGGGTCAACCGCATCGCGCTTTTCCTGCGCCGCTGGGCTGCGCGCCATAACAACCGAAACGAGGACGAGTTATTTGGTCCCCTGCCGAAAGCCCAGCTCGCCGTCGCGCATCTCCTCGAAGCTCCAGGCCTTGCAGGCGCCTCCCGCAAATCCGCCCCTCTGATGGCGCGGCTTTTCGGGGAAGACCTCTTCTCCTTGGAGGCGCTGATCGAGCGAGGCAAGTCCGCGCACCTGCGCGAAATCATCTTTTTACCCGTGACCATCCTGGCGGGTTCTAAGTGCGCCGACTCGATCTCTCTCCTGCGAAGCGCTGCGGACGCTCGTTTTGAACTCGGCCTCTCTTTGTCTGGCGATTGCCCAGCCGAGCCGATGTCCATGACCATACAACGCGAGCGCGTTGAAGCTTTGCTCGAACGTCGTGTCCGCATTTGCCGATCCGACGCCGCTCGTTTGGATTGGGCCCGCTCCTGGGCCGCCGCTGCAGACGCAGGCTTTCGCGAAGATTTTACCCTCGGGTTTGTCGATCGCTTCGGCTTTCGCAATAGCGCGGCTTTTTCAACGGCAGCCTGGCATTTCGCGCAGCGCACAGCCCTCCCAATTCAACAGCAACCGTTCATCGGCTTAACCCCCAATCCGAACGCTCCCTGGCTGAGCGGCGCGGGCGACGACGCTCTGGCAAACGTGCTCGCGGAAGCGCGGCTTATTCGTGGAGTGGCTTGCATCGGGCGCCGCGCTCAACTATTTGGAGGAAGCCGAAAGGCGCGCCGCGCCCATGACGAGTTCATGTCGCTGGTCGCGCCGGACCATTCATGAGCGAAACGCATCCAACGGAGTCCCGTTCGCACCGCCACCGGAAGCACAGCCCTTCCGCGGGCGCTTACTATTTCTGCGACGTCCTCACGGAAGCGACGCTCTACGCCATGGTCGTTCTCACTCCATGGCTCTTCGGCAGCGCGGAGCGTTGGGCGGTTTGGACGATGAATAGCTGCGCCTATCTGTTGGGGGCGCTTCTGATTGCCAAGCTGATCATGCGCCGCTTCGCGCACCTGCGCCCTTATCGCTGGGATTTTCATCAGGAAAGCCGCGGCAGCAAAAACGTCGTCCGAGCCTTGGGGTGGTCAACGATTGCCCTGCTGCTCTATATCCTGATTGGCGCTGTCAATGCGCGCGCGACGTTTCACCGCGGGACATATGAGCTGGAGTACCACGACCACATTCCATGGCTCCCTCATAGCTACGATAAAGCCGCGAGCTTTTACTGGTTCTGGACCTTCCTTGGGTTGGCTTTCGTCTTCTGGTCCTTATGGGAATGGCTCCCTGGCAAAAGCATTCACGAGGTCAAGCAGGAGCGTAAGCAGGACGATCCGTTGGCGACGCTCGGCCTCAAACGACCCATCGTCCCGGAGCGCCTCAAGCGCTTGCTCTGGGTTATTAGCATCAACGGCGCGCTGGTGGCGCTCGTCTCCATCCTTCAGTTAATCAACGGCTCGGAAAAACTGCTCTGGACCTTCGAAAGCAAATGGAGCCGCGCGGGGCAAATCAGCTTTGGCCCATATCCGTACCGCGGCAACGCGGCCCAATATTTCAATCTGGTCTGGCCGATCGCCTTTGGGCTCTGGTGGACGACCCGCCAGGCTTTGCTCAGCCAGGCCAAGCGAACACTCAAGCTGCGAGATGGCCCGCACACTGTCCTGCTACCCGCGTTCGTTCTGGTGGCGGCCGCGCCTATCATTTCGTTGAGCACCGGCGGCGCTTTCATCGCGGTGCTGCTCTTCGGCATTCTGGTGGCCGCGCTCTCGTTCCAAAAACAAGTCGGCCCGCGCATCAAGGCCGTCCTGCTCCTCTCCTTTGCCGCAACGCTCGCCATTGGCCTCTACGTCGCGGGGCCGAATCTCATGAATCGTTTCGACAGCCTGGAAATCGCCGCGCTCGGCGGCCGCAGCGAGATTCGGGAGAACGCGCAGAAGATCGTGGATGATTTCCCGCTCTACGGGACGGGCGCGGGATCCTTTTCCGCAATGTACAGTCTCTACCGCGCCAGCTATGACCAACCGTGGCACGGCTACCTGCATAACGATTGGCTGCAAACCCGCGTCAGCCTCGGGTGGGTTGGCTTCGCGCTCTGCCTGGTACCGCTGGGGTTGATTCTGGCGCGCTGGTGGGTTCCGGGCGGCCTCATCGCGCGCGTCGATATGCTTGGGCCGATTTGGATCGCGCTCGCCGGCTGCATGATTCACGCAACCTTCGACTTCCCGTTCCAAATCTACTCGTTGCTGTTCCTCTTCACGGTTTACTCCGCGATTCTGTTCTCTCTTTCCAGGCGCATGCCCGAGCAAAGCTGAACATCACCAGAGCGCGGGCGGCTATTTCGTGGCCACGCAAACCAAGTCGCCTTTCACGTTGCGGGCGTAAATCTTGCCGTTCACCAGCGTGGGGCTGGTCCAGCATTTGCCACCCAGGATTTGAGCGCGCGCCAGCTCAACGTATTTTTCCGGATTAGCTTCCGCGACGATCAACTCGCCCTTGCCCGTCAGCAAAATCAGTTTTCCATCGGCAGCGATGTTCGAGCCGACCGGAAGGTTCTTTGCGGTCCAAGCTGTTTGGCCCGTCTCGAAGTGAACCGCTTTGAACTCCGCGTCGTGCCGCCCGTCGCCATGAAACCCATACAGCACGCCATTCACCAAAGTCGGCGTGTTCATGTGCTGCCAGAATTCTTTGTTCTCCCAGAGCTGCTTCGGCGGATTTGCCCCGACATCGATGACAACCGCCGGATGGCGATACGAGCTGATGAAAACCTTCGAGCCCACCGGAATGATATCGATGGAACTCGTGTCATAGGACGTTTTCCACTCCGTGCCCCACAACCGCTCCCCATCATCCTGGGCCACGGCCACGACCTCGCGCGAAGCCTGGAACATGAGCGCTTCCCGTCCGCCAAACTTTATCGGGACAGGTGTCGCGTACGCGGCCGGTTCTTTGCTGGAAAGCCACATGAGCTTGCCCGTTGCCTTGTTGAAGCACGCGCCTGCGCCGCCCGCATTCACGAACAGCCGCTCACCAATAATTAGTGGCGAGCTGGCGAAGCCCCACTCCGGCTTCTTGACCCCATGCTCCTTCAACAAATCAACGTGCCAACGTGGTTTGCCATCAGCCGCAGCCAACGCGTAAAGATGCCCATCTTTCGATAGTGTGTAGATCGTCCCGGCCTCAATTGTGGGGGTGGAGCTTGGCCCGCCCTCGTATAAATTAGGGTCCAAGGGAGAAGCATATGTGTGCTTCCAACGCAGCTTCCCATCGTTCGCGTCGAAGCACCAAACGGTGTCCTGGTCACCTTCGTTACCCATCGTGACCGCGATCTCGTTCGCTACGGAGATAGACGACATGCCCAGCCCAACGCTCGCTTTCCAGACCTGTCGAGGCGAGCCATTCGGCCATGGCGCGAACCAATTCTTTTCAGCGGAAATTCCGTTGAGATCCGGCCCTCGCCAGCGAGGCCAATCCTCAGCAAAGCACAAAGGGGCAACAGCGGTGAGGGAAATGCAGAGCAATCGCGCTAGCATGCCGCCAGCATAACAATCAAACAGCTCAGAGGAAAGCGTGTGTTCAGTCTCGGATCAAAGGCCGTGGGCAACAATCTCGGCGAAGCGCAGGGTTAGCCATCGGAATTTCTTAATCTGCGGAAATCCGGGAAAACCGCGGATGGTGGTCTTGGTAACAAGAAGAAGTGGTGGCTGGACCCAGAATCGAACTGGGGACACGAGGATTTTCAGTCCTCTGCTCTACCAACTGAGCTATCCAGCCCACTTTGCCGAAGGCGCGTTATTCAACCGCTCGACCCCTCGCATGGCAAGGGAGAAATGCATCCCCTTCCCTCGAAGGGAGCGGGCCTAAAATAGCGCCTTTCTGCCGAAAGAAAACCGCTTTCGCGGCTTCACACCTCATCCAATTTGGCTGCCTCCCACTTTCGGTTGGGGAAGGCATGCCCGCGATCATTGATGGAATTGCTTTGGCGGATCGTCAAAACGTTACATAATAGGTGTGTCATGCAGTGGCTGGCCCTGATCGCAGTCTCGCTCGTGGCCGCAAGCTCGTTCGCGGCCCCATTCCGTCCACTGGCCCTTTCTGAAGCGCGGGCCGATGCCAACGCTGATTTTGTCCCCGACCTCCTGGGAGAGGAAGTGGAAGTCGAGGGGGTGCTCACTTCCAAGGCGGACTTGAATCAGACAGGCGAGCGTTATGCCGCCATACAGGATCCGCAGGCATCCATCTCGCTCCATTTCGTCCGCGCCACCCCTCGAACAAACCTCGTGTTTGCCGCGGGAGATCGGGTGAAAGTGCGCGGCAAGATCGAGCAGAACCGCGGCACCGACGCCCTGCGCGTGGCGGAAATGGAATTGGTGAGCAGAGGCCAGCCTCCGGCGCCCGCCGCCCTCACCATCGGCGAGGCCATGCAGAAGAAGCAGACAGGCCGCCTGGTTAAGGTGCGTGGCTCGTTAAGGCTTGCGCCTGACTTTTCGGCGACTAAACCGATGCTCTTCCTCAAGGACCGCACCGGCGAACTGCCCATCCTGCTCATGAGCATGGATTTCGTCGGGAAAGTGGAGTTCGCAAAAAGCCTGCTTGAGGCGGGCAGCGCCAGCGTCACTGGTGTCGTTGGCCAGTGGGACAACGAGCCGCCGTTCGACAATAACTTTTTCCTCGGGCCGCGCAGCCCGGAGGATTTCATCATCTCACCGCGGCCTCCCTATGCGCTCTACGGCGCGCTCGTTGTCATCGCGGGGCTGACCGTGGTCGCTTTCGTGCTCTGGAGAAGCCAATCGCAGGCCCGCGCCGCCGCGCAAAGTTTGAAGCGGGTCACCGAGCGCCTGGAGCAATCGAAAGCCAGTTTGGTCGAGAGCGAGCAACGCCTGCGCGGGATTTTTGAAAATTCCCTCACAGGCATATTCCAATCGAGCTTCGAAGGCCGCTACCTGCACGCAAACCGCGCGTTGGCAACCATGCTCGGCTATGACTCACCGTCAGCGCTCTTGCGCGACATCAAAAACATCGCCACCGACCTCTACGTTGATCCCGCCGAGCGCAATATCTTCATCACAAAACTCAAAGAGCAGGGCTACGTGCAAAACTTCGAAGCCCGCTTTCGCCGCAAGAATGGTGAGATTATTTGGGTTCTGACCAACGCCACCATTGCGCGCAACGAAGCTGGCGAGCCCACCCATATCGAGGGGATGAATGTCGAGGTCACCGCGCGCAAGGAAGCTGAGGAGAAGCTCAGCGCATCCGAGGCGCTCTACGCCTCCCTTGTTGAAACAATACCGCAGCCGGTCTTCCGCAAAGATCGCCATGGCAAATACACATTCGCAAACTCAGCTTTCTTCGCCGTCACCGGCCTCACGCCCGCCGCAGTCATGGGCAAGAGCGCGTTGGAGCTATTGCCGGAGGCGTTCGCCCGTTCGCTCATTGCTCAGGACGCGCGCGTTGTGTCCACCGGCCAGCCCAGTTCGGGCATTGAGGAGACCGTCCTCAATGGCCGTGCCCGCACTTTCCACGTCTTTAAGACGCCGATTTTTAACAAAGAAGGCGCAATCTGTGGGGTTCAGGGCATCTGGCTGGATATCACGGAGCAGCGGGAGCTTGAAACGCAGCTCCGCCAGGCCCAGAAGATGGAATCCATTGGCCGCCTGGCCGGGGGCATCGCGCATGACTTCAACAACTTGCTGACGGTCATCCAGGGCCAGGCCTCTCTGGCGCTTGCCGAACCCGCTTTAGCTCCGCGGGTCCGGGAGAGCCTTGAGGAAGTCATTCTCTCCTCCGAGAAAGCCAGCAATCTCACGCGGCAATTGCTCATGTTCAGCCGCAAGCGTCCGGTTCAGCTCCGCACCGTTGAGCTGAGCGCCGCGGTTCAAAACATGGCCAAGCTGCTGCAGCGCTTGCTCGGCGAGCGCATTGAAGTCCGCACCATTGTGGACGCGGGCTCGGCCAACGCCTCCATCGTGGCCGATCAAAGCATGCTCGAGCAGGTGCTCCTGAACCTCGCCGTTAATTCCCGCGACGCGATGCCCGCGGGGGGAACCTTTACGATCGAGATTCGCCCACCGGTGGAGGCCGAGCTGCGCTGGCGCCCAACTGAATTGCCCGAAGGGGGCTATATTTGCCTGGAAACCAGCGACACCGGAGTCGGCATTCCGCCCGAGCATCTGCCCCACATTTTCGAGCCGTTTTTCACCACGAAAGATGTTGGGCAAGGCACCGGGCTTGGGCTTGCGACTGTCTACGCGATTGTGCAGCAGCACAAGGGATGGGTCCACGCGCGGAGCGAGCCGGGGCAGGGCGCGCGCTTCTCCATCTTCCTTCCTGTCAGCGCGCCCACGGCCAAAGATTCTCCCGCGCATGCGGCGCAGCTTGCGGGAAATTCGCCGGGCGCAAGGGTGCTCCTGGTCGAGGATGAACTCGCCGTTCGCCTGTTCCTCAAAACGGCGCTTGAGCGGTCCGGCTTCCGCGTGACAGAAGCGGCCAACGCCGCTGAGGGCCTTGAAGCGTACGAAGCTGCGGAAACGCGTTTCGACCTCATCGTGACGGATGTGGTAATGCCGGGCGGCAAATCGGGCAAAGACATGGCGGATGCTATTCGGGGAATCGATCCCGACGCCCTGGTAGTGTTCATCAGCGGCTACAGCCCGGAGGAAGTGTTTGGGCACGTGCTTCCGCCCGAAACGGTTTTCTTGCAAAAACCTTTCACCCCCTCCGTGCTCACCCAAACGTTGCGCAGGCTCTTGGAGAAGTCCCAGAAGTCATTCGGCAGCCCCAATCCTGCCTCCAACGCCGCCATCTGATTGGCGCGAATGCCCGCGGGGGTATGCGGGCACAGGACGCGCTCGAAGGCAGCGCATCCCCTCTTCTCAGCGCTTCCATTACGCTGCGGATGGGGCGCCTTCATGCTATTCAACCCCGCGCGCCTCGGGTAAATAAACCCACGAAGTGAAACACGGCCAGAAGATCGCCATTATCGCCGCCGCTCTTGTCGCTGCGGACCAGCTCACCAAATGGCTGGTGGAGCGGAACCTCCCTTTGCACTCGGAGCGCATCGTCGTGGAAGGCTTCTTTAAGCTCGTGCATTGGGGCAACACAGGCGCGGCCTGGAGCATGTTCCGCGATAACAATGGACTGCTCGCGATAATCTCATGCGTGGCGCTGCTCGCGCTGTTTTTGTTCCGCAAGCACTTCTACTTCCCGGGGACTTTAGGCGCATGGGCTCTCGGCGCCATGTACGGCGGTATTGTCGGCAACCTGATTGACCGCCTTTCCCATGCAGGCCACGTGACCGACTTTCTATATTTCTATATTCAACAGCGCGGCGGCCGTGAGGTCGGCTTCCCGGCTTTCAACATTGCGGACATGGCAATCTGCACCGGCGTCGGGCTGCTCTTCCTGCTCTCCTGGCAGGCCGAGGCGCAGCGCCAATCCGCCGAGGCAAATTCCACTTTGACCGGGAACACCCCTGCGGCTCCGCCCGCGGAGTGATAGATTTACCCGCCACATTTCCGGGTTGTCTCGCCACGCCTGCTTCGTCATCCTCTGGGCAGATTCACAATAGGAGCTACATGAAAGCGCTTGGCATTTTTGTTGGGTTAATTATCGCGGCAGCCAGCAGCCTGGCGGCGGAATGGGTCACATACGAAGGCCGCTCTGGACCGGGCAAGGGCAAGCACATCGTTATGATCTCTGGCGATGAAGAATACCGCTCAGAGGAAGCTCTGCCGATGCTCGGGAAAATCCTCGCCGTGCGCCATGGCTTCAAGGTCACCGTCCTCTTCCCGATCAATCCTGAAACCGGCGAGATCGATCCAAACAACCAGACGAACGTTGTTGGTTTGCATCATCTGAAGAGCGCTGACCTCGTTTATCTGTTTACCCGCTTCCGCGAATTTCCGGATGAGCAGATGAAGCATTTCGACGATTACCTGCAAAGCGGCAAGCCGCTCATCGCGATCCGGACGTCAACCCACGCTTTCCAATACTCGCGCAACAAGAACAGCAAATATGCCCATTACGATTGGCGCGGAAAGAATCCCTGGGTCGGCGGCTTTGGCCAGGAAGTCCTTGGCGAAACCTGGATCAGCCATCACGGCGTGCACGCCAAAGAAAGCGCGCGGGGCGTGATTGTGGAGGAAAACAAGGATCACCCCGTTCTGCGGGGCGTCAAAGATGTTTGGGGCCCGAGCGATGTCTACGGCGTCGTGAACCTGAAGCCGACCGACAAGATCCTCATGCGGGGGCAGGTCTTGAAAGGTATGAAGGCTGAAGATGCCGCTGTGGAAGGGAAGAAGAACGATCCGATGATGCCGATGGTCTGGATTCGTGATTACAAATGGCCCAACGGGAAGACCACCCGTTCATTCACCAGCACGATTGGGGCGGCGGTCGATCTTCAAAGCGAAGATATGCGCCGGATGTTTGTGAACGCCAGCTACTGGCTGACCGGCCTTGAGGTTCCCCAGAAAGCCAACGTCGAATATGTGGGCTCGTACGAGCCGACCTTCTTCAGCTTCAACGGCGCGAAGAAGGGCGTGAAGCCTTCCGCGCACGAACTCCGCGATTAATTACGCGCGGGGCAGGCCTGCCATGTTGTCCAGGCGGGCTTGCGATTCCTTCGACAGGTCCATGAAGAGGACGCTGATATCGTAGCCGCCTCGGCGGCTCCCTGTGCAAGCCACCACCACGCCGTGGCCATGAATTTTCCGGCCGTGCGCGGGCGGGGTAAGATCCACGCTCAGCTCCGTCCAATTCGCGATTGGCTCAGAAGCATGGAACTCAATCCCGTTGTGGCGCACCTTCAGCGCGTCAGCAGGGAGAGAAATTTTGCGTGAACCGGCTTTTGTGGAACCAAAAAGCCCCGAGGTGTCGAGTCTGCCCGTGCTCATAAGCTGAATAACGAGGCAAGCTATCATGGTGGTG
>Ga0196963_10000854_pt1 | contig 23362 bp, 21 predicted proteins | sample S1_5metaG_FD_148600 | JGI IMG/M metagenome (GOLD analysis project Ga0196963, IMG submission 148600) | Soil microbial communities from Anza Borrego desert, Southern California, United States - S1_5 | ecosystem: Environmental > Terrestrial > Soil > Desert | place: USA: California | collected...
CTGGAACCTGGCGGCCTCGAACAGCCGCAGTACCTGGGTCAGTTCATGCCCCCGCCTCAGGATCATCCCGGCCTGGCCCCGTACCGACCAGGCCCCCTGGCGGCGCGCCAGGTCCGGCTGCTTCTCGATCCGGTAGAGCGGCTGCTCCGAGGCCCGCCGGAAGACGCAGAATACGGCCCGGTCGCTGAGCCCGGCGATGGCGTAGTCCCGCCACTCGCCGGCCGCCACCATGCGGCCGTAGAGGCGCATCAGCTGGTCCAGTTCCCGGCGTTCGAAGAACACCTGGACGCCGGGCGGGGACTGGTATGTCGGATCAAGGCTCATCGACGATCGTCAGCCTGCCCCATTTCACCGACCTTGGCGAGGGTGGAAACGATTGTGCGAACGGCGAAACATCGGGCCGCGCAATGACCTCATTTGCGTCCAACCCCCGCCCGCTTCAGGGTCGATACGGTGAGGGTCGGCTGATCGACGGGCCCAGCGGGTTCGGACCTGAACAGCCCCCCCAGCCCCCACCGGATCTGTGGGGTCCGCGGGTCGGCCGACGAACCTATAGAGAAGCCCGCGTCGCAACCCTCCCCCTCGGCGACGCGGGCTTTTTCTTGCCTGCCGCTACGGCGGCCTGCTTCCATCGGCGCAAAGGGAGCAAGCGATGGGCAGACTGTCGGGCCGCAGGGCCATCGTCACCGGCGCCGCCAGCGGCATCGGCCGCGCCACGGCCCAGCTGTTCGCCAGCGAGGGCGCCCGCGTCCTGGCCGTCGACCGGCCGGGCGCCGACCTTTCCTTCGACGACCCGGCCATCCTCGGCCTCGCCCAGGACATCAGTCTCGACGAGGCCCCTGAGACCATTGTCGGCAAGGCGGCGGAGACCTTCAGCGGCCTCGACATCCTCTACAACAATGCCGGGATCAGCCACGGCGCCCCGGTGGCCGACACCACCGACGAGGCCTTCGACCGGCTGGTCTCGGTGAACCTCCGCGCCGCCTTCCGCCTGTCCCGCCAGGCGACGCCGCACCTGGTGGAGAGCGGCCGGGGCCGGCTGATCTTCACCGCCTCGATCATGGCCCGCCACACCGACAACGGCCTGGTCGCCTACTCCGCCTCCAAGGCCGGCGTGGTCGGGATGATGCGCACCTTCGCCCTGGAGCTCGGCCGCCACGCGGTGACCGCCAACGCCATCCTGCCCGGCGCCATCGCCACCGGCATGACCGCCGCCAGCTTCCAGCGCGAGGAGGTCGCCGGCGTCTGGGCGAAGAAGGCCGCCCTGAAGCGCCTCGGCCAGCCGATCGACATCGCCCGCGCCGCCCTGTTCCTGGCCAGCGACGACGGGGGCTTCGTCACCGGCCAGGCGCTCGGCGTCGATGGCGGACTGATGTTGCGAGTCTAGCTGGCGGGCGTGTCGGTCAGCACGCCGATGATGCGGCCGCCCTTGGCCGCCTGGACGATGACCACCGTCCTAAGCCCGTCCTCGACCGGCTTGGGCTTGCGGTAGGCGGTCGGCCGGCCGGACCAGCCGCCGAGGCGGGCGACCTGGCGCACGACGTTCTTGTGCACCAGGGTCTCGCCGCGATTGTCGCCCCGGCGCGGGGTGATCTCCTGCTGACGGGGATCGTAGCGGATCAGCCAGACGTCGGCGCCGCCGCGTGGCGCCGGCCCCGAGCCGACCGCCACCCGGGTGGTCCCCAGGAACTGCATGTCGGGCGGATTGCGCGGCGCCTTGGCGGCCTGGGCGACCAGGGCGTCGACCTTGTCCGCCCGCACACCGCCGGTCTGGTAGCGGCCGTCGATGACCACCTGCGGGGTGTAGACCTCACGGACGGCCAGCTTGCGGGCGTAGGCCCGCTGGCGCTCGACGAAGGCCGGCTGGGCGAAGGTGTCCCGCCAGCCGAGGTAGTCCCAGTAGTCGACCGCGAAGGTCAGGGCGAGCACGCCCGGATCGTCGGCGATCTGCGCCAGATGGTCGTTGGCGGCGCGGCAGGAGGAACAGCCCTGGGCCGTGAACAGCTCGACCACCACGGGCGGCTTGGCCGGCTGGGCGGCGGGGGCCGAGACCGGGACAAGCGCCATCAGGACGAGAAACAGCAGGGTGCGCCTCATGCGGCGCACTTAAGCGGAACCGGGGCCGCAATGGGCTTCACGAGGCCGTGAGAGTCCCTCGCAGGTAACCATCCGTGGCGCCCAATCCTCGACCGCGATGCCGTCGAGGTTTGCCGGGAGCAGGCAATAACCCTCCCCGTCGCCGGGGAGGGTTCGAGCCGGCCGGACCTGGAACCGCCTAGGCGGCCGGCTTGGCCAGATTGCGCAGCACGTAGTTCAGCACCCCGCCGTTCCGGAAATACTCCAGCTCGGTCGGGGTATCGATGCGGCAGCGGACCGGGAAGCGGGCGATGCGGCCGTCCGACGGGCGGTAGAGCTCGACGATCAGCTGCTTGCGGGGGCTGAGGTCCTGCAGGCCGCGGATCGAGACGATCTCTTCCCCGGTAAGACCCAGGCGCTGCCAGCCGTCGTTGAGGAACTGCAGCGGAAGCACCCCCATCCCGACCAGGTTGGAGCGGTGGATGCGCTCGAAAGTCTCGGCGATCACCGCCCGGACGCCGAGCAGCTTGGCGCCCTTGGCCGCCCAGTCGCGGCTGGAGCCAGTGCCGTACTCCTTGCCGGCGAAGACGACCGCCGGGCGGCCTTCCTGCTGGTAGCGCATGGCCGCGTCGTAGATCGGCATGGTCTGGCCGGACGGGAAGTGCTTGGTCACCCCTCCTTCGATGTCCGGGGTTATCTTGTTGCGGATGCGGATGTTGGCGAAGGTGCCCCGCATCATCACCTCGTGGTTGCCCCGGCGGCTGCCGTAGCCGTTGAAGTCCTCGAACCGGACCTGATGGCTCAGCAGGTACTCGCCGGCCGGCGAGGCCTTCTTGATCGAGCCGGCCGGGCTGATGTGGTCGGTGGTGATCGAGTCGCCGAAGACGCCCAGGATCCGCGCCTCGACGATGTCGGTCACCGGCGCCGGGGTCATGGTCATGCCCTCGAAGTAGGGCGGGTTCTGGACGTAGGTGGAGCCCATGTCCCAGGCGTAGGTCTGGCCGCCGGCGACCTTGATCGCCTGCCAGTTCTTGTCGCCGGTGAACACGTCGCCATAGCGCTCGGCGAACATCTTGCTGGTCACCGACTTCTTCTGCAGGGCGGCGATGTCGGCGTTGCTCGGCCAGATGTCCTTCAGGAAGACGTCCTTGCCCTTCTTGTCCTGGCCCAGCGGCTGGGTCAGCAGGTCGATGCGCATGGAGCCGGCCAGGGCGTAGGCCACCACCAGGGGCGGGCTGGCCAGGTAGTTGGCGCGCACGTCGGGGTTTACCCGGCCCTCGAAGTTGCGGTTGCCGGAGAGCACGGACGCCGCGACCAGGTCGCCTTCCGAGATGGCCGCCGAAATGGCTTCCGGCAGCGGGCCGGAGTTGCCGATGCAGGTGGTGCAGCCGTAGCCGACCAGGTTGAATCCGAGGGCGTCGAGATGCTTCTGGAGACCAGCCTTGGCCAGGTAGTCGGTGACCACCTGGGAGCCAGGGGCCAGGGAGGTCTTCACCCAGGGCTTGACCGACAGGCCCTTGGCCAGGGCGTTCTTGGCCAGCAGGCCCGCGGCGATCAGCACCGAGGGATTGGAGGTGTTGGTGCAGCTGGTTATGGCGGCGATGACCACGTCGCCATGGCCGATGTCGAACTTCTCGCCGGCGACCGGGACACGGGTCTCGGCGCCTTCCTTCTTGTTGAACTCGCCGGCCAGCGCCTCTTCAAAGGCAGAGGCGGCGCTCGACAGCAGCACCTTGTCCTGCGGCCGCTTGGGGCCCGCCAAGGAGGGCAGCACCTCGGCCAGGTTCAGTTCGAGGACGTCGGTGAACTCGGGCTCGGGGGCTTCCGGGTCGAACCACATGCCCTGCGCCTTGGCGTAGGCCTCGACCAGGTTGACCCGGTCGAGGGCCCGGCCGGTGGCCTTCAAATAATCGATGGTCGCCTGGCTGACCGGGAAGAAGCCGCAGGTGGCCCCGTATTCGGGGGCCATGTTGGCGATGGTCGCCTGGTCCTCGATGGTCAGGTTCGCCAGGCCGTTGCCGAAGAACTCGACGAACTTGCCGACTACGCCCTTCTTGCGGAGCATCTGGGTGACGGTCAGGACGAGGTCGGTGGCGGTGGCGCCCTCGGGCAGGGCGCCGGTCAGGCGGAAGCCGATCACTTCCGGGATCAGCATCGGGATGGCCTGGCCGAGCATGGCCGCCTCCGCCTCGATGCCGCCGACGCCCCAGCCGAGAACGGCGAGGCCGTTGACCATGGTGGTGTGGCTGTCGGTGCCGACCACGGTGTCGGGATAGGCCAGGGTGTCGTTCAGCCCCTCTTCCTCACCGGTCCAGACGGTCTGGGCGAGGTATTCGAGGTTCACCTGGTGACAGATGCCGGTGCCGGGGGGCACGACGCGGAAGTTGTTGAAGGCCGAGCTGCCCCAGCGCAGGAAATTGTAGCGCTCGAGGTTGCGCTGGTACTCGATGGCGACGTTGTCGGCGAAGGCGCGGGCGTTGCCGAAGTGGTCGACCATCACCGAGTGGTCGATGACCAGATCGACGGGAATCAGCGGGTTGATCTTGGTCGGATCGCCGCCAAGCGCGGTCATCGCGTCGCGCATGGCGGCCAGGTCGACGACGGCCGGCACGCCGGTGAAGTCCTGCATCAGCACCCGGGCCGGGCGGAAGGCGATCTCGTGCTGCACCGCGCCGCGGTTCTGCACCCAGGCCGCCATGGCCTTGAAGTCCTCGCCGTCGGTCTCGGCTCCATCCTCGTTACGCAACAGGTTCTCGAGAAGCACCTTCATCGAGACGGGCAGGCGGGAGATGCCGGCAAGTCCGGCCTCTTCCGCCACGGGCAGGCTGTAGTAGACGTAGGTCTTGCCGCCGACCGAGAGGGTTCGGCGGGTCTGCAGGCTGTCGATGGACGCCATTTTGGGGAGCACCTTTCTGTTCAGGACCGCCCGAGAACCGTTCCCGGGATCGCGCGCAACTCGTAGGGGACACACAGGGTCCCAGACGGCGCCGCGTACGCTCCCATGCGCACACAGGAGGTCGGTCGCGGGCTGTCTACTCCCGGTCGGGCCAAACGTCCATGCGGGCGCCAGGGACATTTCGCCGAGGACCCTTTCGTGATCACCGCGGTGGCGGTCTCAGGGCTGGCGATCCGGCGCGGCGAACGGCTCCTGTTCAAGGACCTGGGTTTCCGGCTGGAGGCGGGAGAGGCCCTGGCGCTCACCGGCGCCAACGGGTCCGGCAAGACCAGCCTGCTGCGGGCCGTGGCCGGCTTGCTGCGGCCCGTGGCCGGGTCGATCGCCTTCGAGGGGGCTGCGGATCCGGATGCGGCGCGGCACGAGGCGGTGCATCTGGTCGGCCACGCCGACGGTTTGAAGGGCGGACGCACGGCGCTGGAGGAGCTGCGCTTCCAGGCCGCCTGGCTGGGCGGCGGGGACCACGGGGTGGCCGAGGCGATCGAGCGGCTGGCGCTGGGGCCCCTGCTGGACCTGGAGGTGCGGCGGCTGTCGGCCGGGCAGCGGCGGCGCCTCGCCCTGGCCCGGCTGGTGTCGGCCCCCCGGCCGCTGTGGCTGCTCGACGAGCCGATGGCACCGCTCGACGCCGCCCGACGGGCCCTGCTGGCGGAGCTGATGCGGGGCCACCTGGCCGGCGGGGGGCTGATCCTGGCGGCGGTGCACGATCCCCTGCCGATCCCGGCCAAGGCGGTGGAGATCGCCGTATGAGGCCGCTGATCGCCCTGATCGAACGGGAGCTGGCGCTCGGCTGGGGCCGGGGCGGAGGACCGCTGCCGGCGCTGGGCTTCTACGCCGCGATCACCGTGCTGCTGCCGCTGGCCGGGGGGTCGGACACCGGCCGGTTGGCGCCGGTCGCTGTCGGCGTGGCCTGGATGGCCCTCGCCCTCGCCAGCCTGCTCTCCTTGGAGCGCCTGTTCGAGCGGGACTTCGAGGATGGCGGGCTGGATCTCCTGATGACCGGACCGGCCCCGCTGGAACTGGTCTGCGCCGTCAAATGCCTGAGCCAGTGGATCACCACCGGCGCGCCGCTGGCGCTGGCCGCACCGGTGGCGGCGGTGATGCTGGGCGCGCCGCTGGAAGCGGCGCCCCTGATCCTCGCCTGTTCCCTGGCCGGAGGCCTGGCGTTCGCGTTCGTCGGGGGGATCGGCGCGGCGCTGGCGCTGGGCTCGCGGCGCGGCGGGTTGCTGGTGGCGGCGATCGTCCTGCCGCTGTTCAGCCCGCCGGTGATCTTCGGCGGCGCCGCCTTGCAGGCCGGCGCCCTGGGGACCGGCGCGACCGGCGGGCTTCTGCTGCTGCTGGGCTGGACCCTGGCGGCCGTCGGCCTGTCGCCGCTGGCCATGGCGGCCGCCTGCCGTAACGCCGTTGGCTGAACGCTACAGAGCGGAAACAAATCAGCGGATTTCAGACATCCGGCCGCCACAAGGCCGGGTCACCGTCCCGCCATCACATTCGGGAAGGGACCCATCATGAAACTGATTCTCCGCCACGCCGGCCTGCTGGCCAGCGCCGCCTTCGCCCTCACCGCCGCGGGCGCCGCCGTCGCCGGCGAACCCGCCGCCAAGGAAAAGGGCGAGGTCAAGGTCGAGCGCAAGGTGTTCGTCCACCGCGCAGGCGGCCCGGGCGGACATCATGGCCCGATGGCCATGCGCCACCACGACCCCGAGGCCCACGCCCAGCACCTGCGCGACACCCTGCAGCTGCGCCCGGACCAGGAACCGGCTCTGAAGGCCTACCTCGAGGCCACCAAGCCGCAGGTCCACAAGTTCGAGAAGAAGCTGGAAGACGGCAAGCCGGCCGAGAAGCCGAAGATGCTGACCACGCCCGAGCGCCTCGACCTGCAGGCCAAGCGGATGGCCGACCACCAGGCGGCCTTCCAGAAGCGCGCCAACGCCACCCGGGCCTTCTACGCCGCCCTCAGCCCCAGCCAGCAGAAGGCCTTCGACGTCCTGCACGCCCGTCACGGCGGCGGTCACCGGGTGAAGGTGATGCGGAGGGGCGGACCGGGCGGCCATGGCGAGATGCGCGGCCCGGGCGGCCCGGGCGAGGACCGGATCGTCATGCTGGGCGGACCGGGCGAGCTGGCGATGATCGATGATGGCGAGCCGATGGAGTTCGAGATCGAGCTCGAGGAGTAACGCGACCTCCCTCCCCGAAGGGGGAGGGCAGGCGCGGGATGCGCCGGGTGGGGAAGCCGGCCACGAACTCCGGCCGTAGACAGTCGGGAAACGTCCGCCTCCCCACCCGTCCCCTTCGGGCCTCCTTCCCCATTCGGGAAGGAGGTTCGCGTCCCTTGCCGCCGCTCCCGGCGCCCGTTAGAGGCCTTCCATGGTCTCTTTCCTGACCAATCCCCGGTCGTTCATGGCCTTCTCGCGGATCGCCGCGCCGGTGCTCGGCGTCGCGACGGCGGTGGCGATCATGGTCGGCCTGTGGCTGGGCTTCACCGCGCCCGAGGACGAGCTGCACGGCGACACCGTGCGGATCATGTTCATCCATGTGCCGGCCGCCTGGACGGCGATGTTCGCCTACGCCTGCCTGGCCGTGGCCAGCCTGCTCAACCTGGTGTTCCGCCAGGCCCTGGCCGACCTCGCCGCCCGCGCCTGCGCCCCGCTCGGCGCCGGTTTCACCGCCCTGGCCCTGATCACCGGCTCCCTCTGGGGCCGTCCGACCTGGGGCACCTGGTGGGAGTGGGATGGGCGGATGACTTCGGTCCTGGTGCTGCTGCTTCTCTGGACCGGCTACATCGCCCTGCGCGCATCCATCGACGACGAGGCGCGGGCCGGCCGGGCCGGGGCCATCCTGGCCATGGTCGGGGTGGTCAACCTGCCGATCATCCACTGGTCGGTCTACTGGTGGAACAGCCTGCACCAGGGCTCCTCGACCTTCGAGGCGGACAAGGGCGACGCCCTGCCGGCCGCCTATGGCGTTCCGCTATCGCTGATGGGCCTGGCCTATCTCGGCCTGTTTGGCGCCCTGTGGCTGGTGCGGATCCGGACCGAGGTGCGCCGCCGGCGGCTGCGGGCGGCGGCCATCCGGGCGGCGGAGGACTGACGATGCTCGACCTCGACTTCGGGGCCTACGCCCCCTTCGTGATCGGGGCCTATGCGGCGACGGCCGCGGTGCTCGGCTGGATGGTGATCGACACCCTGCTTGGCGCCCGCCGCTGCAGGCTGGAGGCCCGCGAGCGGGGCCTGGAGGACGACTGGGCGTGAAGCGCCCCTCCCTCATCCGGCTGGCCGCCCTGCTGCCGCTGATCGCCCTGGTCCTGCTGGGCGCGATGTTCGCGGGCCGCTCCCTGTGGCGCGACAGCCAGGTGCAGACGGCCGCCATGGTCGGCAAGCCGGTCCCGGCCCTGGTGTTGCCCGATCTGCGCGGCGGCCCGCCGGCGCCGGTCGCCGGGGACGGCCCCTACCTGGTCAACTTCTTCGCCAGCTGGTGTCCGCCCTGCGTGGTGGAGCATCCGGTGCTGATGGCGCTGGAGGAGCAGGGCGTGACCATCGTCGGCGTGGCCTACAAGGACGAGCCGGCCAAGTCCCAGGCCTTCCTCGACCAGCGGGGCGACCCGTTCGCCAGGGTGCTCATCGACCGGGACGCGCGGGCGGGCATGGAGTTCGGGGTCACTGGCCCTCCGGAGACCTACCTCGTCTCCTCCGACGGCGTGATCCTGGCCAAGCATGTCGGCCCGCTCGACGAGGCGTCCGCCCGGCGGATGCTGGCCAGGCTGCGTTAAGGTTGGATTAACCATACCGATCCAAGGCTGGGGTCATGGCCGACATCCGCCCGACCAGCCTGCCCTCGACGCCGGCCACCCCCCCGTCGCCCGCTCGCGCGGCGGCCCAGCGCGCCTTCTTCGATGCGGCGATGGGACGGGCCGGGGCCGCCGCGCCGCCGGCGGAACCGGTGAGGCCGGCCGCGCCGGTGGTCCAGCGACCGCTGCAGGCGGCGCTCTCCGAGGAGCCCCCGAAGAAGATCCTGCGGCCGGGCTCGCTGGTCGATATCCGGGTCTGAGACGCGGCGGCCAACAATCACCGTCATCCCGGGCGAAGCGCAGCGGAGACCCGGGACCCAGGAGTATCAGCCCACCGCCCGTCCCGCAGCGAGATCACGCACGCCGGCTCTCCGGGCTTCGCCCTTCGGCCGGGACGACGGTGAATATTCCCCGCCTACCGCTCTTCGTCGAACTTGTTGGCGACGAGGTCGCACAGGGCGGCCATCGCCTCCTCGGCGTCCGCCCCCTCGGCGCTGATCTCCACCTTCGAGCCGATGCCGGCGGCGAGCATCATCAGGCCCATGATGGAGCGGGCGTCGACCTCCTGGCCGTCGCGGGCGACGCGGATCTCGGCGTCGAAGCTGGCCGCCAGCTTGACGAACTTGGCCGAGGCGCGGGCGTGCAGTCCGCGCTCATTGACGATCTCGACCTCTCGCCTTGTGATCACTTATCCGCCGCGAGCATGTAGGAGGCGACCGCGATGTACTTGCGTCCGGCGTCCTGGGCGTGGTGCACGCAGGCTTCCAGGGTCTCCCGGGTGCGCAGGGACGCCAGCTTGATCAGCATCGGCAGGTTCAGCCCGGCGATCACCTCGGCGCGGGTCTGCTCCATGACGCTGATCGCCAGGTTGGACGGGGTGCCGCCGAACATGTCGGTGAGCAGGATGACCCCCTGGCCGGTGTCGACGTCGCGGCAGGCGGCGAGGATGTCCTTGCGCCGCTTTTCCATGTCGTCGTCCGGACCGATGCAGATGGGGACGACCCGCTCCTGCGGGCCGACCACATGCTCCATGGCCAGGATGAACTCCGCGGCCAGCCGTCCGTGCGTGACGATCACCAGGCCGATCATGCCCGCATTCTCACCAAATCCCCGATCCGGACGAGGCGGAGCCTCGCGCGGGAGGCCTTGATACGCTCGTCAGGGCCGCTGTCCAACCCTATCCAGAAGGGTGAGCAGTTTCGTCGCGGCGGCGGGTTCGAACGGCCACAGGGCCCGCGAGGGAAGGGCGATGCCGAGGCGCTCGGCGACGGCCTCGCGCGGCATCCGCTCGACGGCCGCGGCGCGGGGCTGGCAGTCGATGACCAGGTCGATCGGGGCGAAGGGCAGGGCCGGCCGGCTGACGATGCCGACGCCCCGCACCTCCATCTGTCCGAACAGGGGGTCGGGGGCCCGGCCCCAGAGCCGCCCCCCGCTCACCCAGAGCAGCACCCGGTCGTCGGCCGCCAGGGCCGCGCCGGCCTCCAGGCAGCGCAGGGCCAGGTCGCTCTTGCCGATGCCCGACGGCCCCTCGATCAGCGCGCCGCGCCAATGTCCGCGAACCCGCCTTGCGACCAGGCCGGCGTGGAGGATCACGCGCGAACGTCCGGAAGGCGGACCTCGAACCGGGCGCCGAGCACCTCGCCGTCGGGGCCGGTGCGGTTGGCGGCGAACACCGTGCCGCCGTGGGCGAGGACGATCTGGCGGGCGATGGAGAGGCCGAGTCCCGAATTGCCGCCGAACGCCGCCCCCTTGGGCCGCGAGGTGTAGAACCGCTCGAACACCGTCTCGAGGTTGTCGGGCGGGATGCCGGGGCCGTCGTCCTCGACCGCCCCGACGATCCGGCCCTTCTCGTGGCTGAGGATTACCCGCACCTCCCCGTCCGGCGGGCTGAAGGAGCGGGCGTTGTCGACGAGGTTGCGGAACACCTGGCTGAGCGGACCCTCCTGGCCGAGCACGGTGGCGGGCTCGCCCTCGGGCGCGATCAGCACCACCCGCGCCTCCCCCGGCTTGCGGGCGGCGTCGTAGATGGCCAGGACATCGGTCAGCAGCCGGGTCAGATCCAGGCGGTGGAAGGACTCGCGGGACATCTCCGCGTCCACCCGGGAGGCGTTGGAGATGTCGCCGATCAGCCGGTCGAGCCGGCCGACGTCCTGCTTGAGGATGGCCAGCAGCCGCTCGCGGCCGGGACCGTCGGGGACCAGCTCCAGGGTCTCCACCGCCGATCGGATCGAGGTCAGCGGATTGCGGATCTCATGGGCGACGTCGGCGGCGAAGCGCTCGATGGCGTCCATCCGCTCCGACAGGGTGTCGGTCATCTCCTCCAGGGAACGCGACAGGTCGCCGATCTCGTCCTGCCGGCGGGCGAGGTCGGGCAGGGAGATGGCCCGGGCGCGGGACAGCCGCACCCGGTCGGCCGCCTCGGCCAGCCGCAGCATCGGCCGCGCCACCAGGGCGTAGAGCAGCACCGAGGAGAGCAGGGTGACGGCAATGGCGATCAGGGCGAAGGGGATCAGCGCCCGGCGCTCGGCGGCGATGATCTCATCGACGTCGCCGGCCTCCAGGGTCAGCACGCCCAGCACCGCCTTCACCCGCTGGATCGGCAGGGAGACGCTGACGACCGTCTCGCCGTTCTCGGCGATGCGGGTGCCGCGGAAGGGCTCGCCCTGGACCGCCTGGCGCCACTCCTCGGCCAGGGCCTGGCGGGCCTTTTCGATCTTGGCGGGGTTGGCGTCGGCGTCCTGCATGCGCAGGCGGGGGCCGGCCTGGCCCCGCTTCGCGGCGGGGGGCAGGACCTGCCATTCGACGCGATCGTCGACCACATAGCTGTCCGCCAGCAGCCGTCCCTGGGTGTCGTAGAGCCGGATCCGCTGCGAGCGGCCGGTGTCCAGCAGCTGCAGGATGCGGGCGGCGCGGTCCGCCTGCAGATAGGGGACGGGCTCGCCCATGGTCGCCGCCTCGGCCATGATCTGGCCGATCAGCTCCCCCTGCAGGTTGAGGCTGTCGATCCGCGCCTCGACCAGGCCGCGCCGGATCTCGTTGAGCACCAGGGCGCCGGAGATCAGGATCATCAGCCCGATCAGGTTCAGGCCGACGATCAGCCGGCCGAGCCGCGAGCCTCGCGACCAGAACCGCCACCGGCTGACCCGGGGGCGTATCTGGGCGGGTTCAGGACTCGCGGTAGCGGTAGCCGACGCCATACAGGGTCTCGATCGCGTCGAACTCGGGGTCCACCTGGCGGAACTTCTTGCGCATCCGCTTGATGTGGCTGTCGATCGTGCGGTCGTCGACATAGACCTGGTCGTCGTAGGCGGCGTCCATCAGGTTGTCGCGGCTCTTCACGAAGCCCGGCCGCTGGGCCAGCGACTGCAGCAGCAGGAACTCGGTCACGGTCAGGCGCACCTGCTTGCCGTCCCACAGGCTCTCGTGGCGTTCGGGATCGAGGGTCAGCTTGCCGCGCCGCATCATCTTCGCGCTGGCCGCCGCCTGGGCCTCGGCGCTGGCGCCGGCGTCCTCGGGGGCGGCCCGGCGCAGCACGGCCTTGACCCGCTCCAGCAGCAGCCGCTGGCTGAACGGCTTGTGCATGTAGTCGTCGGCGCCGAGGTTGAAGCCGAGGATCTCGTCGATCTCGTCGTCCTTGCTGGTCAGCATGATGACCGGCAACTCGCTGGTCTGGCGCAGACGCCGCAGCAGCTCCATGCCGTCCATGCGCGGCATCTTCACGTCGAGGATGGCCAGGTCCGGCGGGTCGTTCTGCAGCGCCTCCAGGCCGGATGCGCCGTCGTAGTAGGCCTTCACCGAATGGCCGTGGCTTTCCAGCGCCAGGGAGACCGAAGCGACGATGTTCTCGTCGTCGTCCACGAGGGTGATGTTCGCCATGGTGTCCTTTATGCCCGCGGGCGCGTTGCGATGAAGTGGGAAACTAACGCCAGGCGCGCCTGTTGCAACGCATGGAGCGCCTTGGTGGCCTCAATGCGACCGGCATTGGGGCGAGAAATCGGCGGACTGTCACGTCATGACACGAATACCAGACTAAACGTGGTCTTAATTCGCTCCACCTAGGCTGGCGTCCTCAAGGCGAGGACAGATGGACGGCGACCAGATCCATTACGAGCTCTTCGTGCGCCGGCAGCCCGGATCCGGCTGGGTGCTCGATCTGGCCGGCGAGGATCGCGCGCGGATCATCGAACAGGCCGAGGAGCTGCTGGCGGCGGGCCTGGTCGCGGCGGTGCGGGTGAGCAAGGAGTCGCTCGACCCGGAGACCCGCGAGTTCCGCTCGGTGACCATCCTCAACAAGGGCGCGCCCGAGCGGGGCAAGGCCAGGAAGGCCGTCGAACAGCGCGAGCCGCTCTGCGTCTCGCCCCAGGACCTCTACACGGTTCACGCACGGGAGCGGATCGGGCGGCTGCTCGACGCCTGGCTTATCCGCAACCGGACCACTCCGTTCGAGCTGCTGCACCGGGCCGACCTGGTCGAGAAGCTGGACGCCTCGGGCGTCGAGCTGCAGCACGCGGTGCAGAAGGTGGCGGTGCCGGAGGCCCAGGCCCGCGGCGTCGGCGTCCACGAGATCATCCGCACCTTCCAGTCGCTGATCGAGCGGGCGGTGACGCGGCTGATCCGTGACCAGAGACGCGGCGCCTTCCCGGACCTGGCCAATGAGGGCTTCGGTCCGGCCGTCGAGCGGCTGTGGAACGAGCCGGAGCGCGGCTACCTGCTGGGGGCCGGGGTGGCAGGCTACCTGGCCGCCTCGCCCAGCTGGAGCGAGAAGATCAGCCGCCTGCTCGATCTCGCCGACCAGGCGCCGTCGGATCCGGCCCGCCGGGCCGCGGCCCTCGGCGCCTTGGAACAGCCCCTGGCCGAGATTCTCGGCGGCCGGGCCGGCCTGTCGGACCTTCTTGGGGCCGAGCTGGACCTCGGCGACACCCTGGCGGCGATCACCCGGCTTGCTGGGGCGCGGGCTGTCGAAGCGCTGATCGGCATCGAGCCCGGGGTGGCCAGGGTCATGCCGACCCTGCCGCCGGCCGCGGCGCGTCTGGCCAACTGGCTGGACACCGGCAACTTCGAGAGCGTCCGAGCCGCGCTGGGCCAGCGGGTGCTCCGCGAACTGGTCGGCCCCCGCCGGCTGAAGGCGGCTGATCCGGAAGCCGAGATCGCCTGCCTGCGGGCTCTGGCCATGGCCCTGACGGCGGCCGAGGGCCGCATCCTGCAGATCGACGACATCTTTTCCGCCTTCTCGACGCGCTCGGCGATGCTGGTGGCCAGCGACTTCGTGGAGGCGCTGCTCGGCCAGGACCGCAGCGCGAGGGAGGAGGCCGAGGCCCTGTCCCATCTGGCCGAGAACGTCACCGGCGCGGCCAACAAGCGCCAGGCGGCCCGCTGGCTGTCGGCCAACATCTCGGCCCTGAAGTTCGAGAAGGAGATGCGCTATGGCCCCGACACGCCGCCGGCGAAGCTGGCCGCGCTGGCGGGACTGCAGAGAGGGCTGGACCGGCTCGGCCTGCCCGACGAGGACCGGAACGCGCTGCAGGCCAAGCTCGGCGACCTCGGCGGGCTGATCGAGGCCGACAGCAGGCTGGTCACCCTGCTGGCCCGGGCCAACGCCCCGATCACCCACCGGCTGAACCTGCTGCTGCGACTGGCGGTCGGCGAGGCCGCCCCGCTTGGCCCAGCCGCCGACCGGGCGCGGGCCGAGGCGCTCAAGCTGACCCGGGCCCCCGAACTGCGCGAGGAGATCGCCAGGAGCCCGCAGGCGGCCGACAAGGTCCGCCATCTGCTCCGCTCGGCGGGTCTGGCGGCCTGATCCTCCGCGTGGGGGGCGCGGAGGAGGCATAGCAAAAGGGCCCGGATTGCTCCGGGCCCTTCGCTTACTGTTCGCTGATCAGGATCAGAAGTTGATCGAGATCGTCGAGCGGCGGTTCAGGGGTTCCTTGACGCCGTCGCCGGTGGCGACCGCGGGTTCGGATTCACCCTTCCAGTCCACGGCCAGCTTGCCGCTGTCGACACCGAGCCCGACCAGGGCGTCGGCGACGGCCTTGGACCGGCGCTGCGACAGGCCGACGTTGTACTGGGCCGAGCCGGAGGTGTCGGCGTGGCCGATGACCACGATCCGGGTGGCGTTGCCGGCGTTGGCGTACTGGGCCGCTTCCGAGACCACCGTCTGGGCTTCCGGCGTCAGGATCGACTGATCGAACGGGAAGTAGACGATGAACTCGCGCGTCTCATAGGTCGGCGCGGGCGGCGGCGGCGGGGGTTCCGGCGGCGGCGGCGGCGGGGGCGGCGGGGGTTCCGGCGGCGGCGGCGGCGGCGGGGCCGCGGCCGGAGCGAAGCTGTAGCGCAGGCCGAAGGTCAGGGACTGATCTTCGTACTGGCCCTCGATGTCGCCCGGAGGCGGCAGGAACGCCGGAGCCGCCGTGGTGGAGGTCGAGAACCGCAGGTCGTTGCCGTCGAGGTAGCGGTAGGTGACGTCCGCGGTCAGGCGCTGGGTGATGTCGAAGGACACGCCGCCCAGGAACTGCCAGGCGAAGGCCGTGTCGTTGTCATCGATCGACCAGCCGCCGAAGAACGGGCTGTCGTTGAAGCGACCGCCGATGTCCATGTCGACGTAGTTGACCCCGACGCCGGCGCCGATGAACGGGCGGAACGAGGAGTTCGGGAAGAAGTCATAGATGACATTGACCATCCCGGTGTAGGCGACGATCGAGCCCTGCGGCGAGGCGCAGGTCGGGCCGACCGGCGCGACCGGCGAGCAGACCGCGTCCGGAACCGTCAGCCGGGCGGTATCCCCGGTGATCGACTCGATGTCGCCGGTGCGGGCGCCGAGTTCCAGCTCGACCCGCCAGTTGGGGGCGAATTGGTAACCGACGCGGCCGAACCCGGCGATGTTGTCTTCCTGCTGGAAGTCATACCGGTAGGGGGCGCCGTCGGCCGCAGGGCCCTCGGACACCGTTTCCATGCCTTCAGGCCAGTGGTAGCCAAGGTCGAACGCGCCGTACCAGCCGGCTTCCTGAGCCATGGCCTGCGGAGCCAGCGCCAAGGCGCCGAGCACACCGCCCAGCAACAGTGCTTTCTTATTCAAGGTGAGCCCCTCACTCTATCGGTTTGCCAACGCGCCATCGCCCGGCATGGTCTTGTACCGCACGGCGCCTTTGGAACCCCGTTTCCCATGCCGGCCTTGGCCGCATGCGAAAAGAAACCCCTCCGGTTACCGCCGCCGACTGCCAAACGCCGAAGGGACCGTAGGGTTCCCGACAAAAGCATCTGACCATCGGCCGGTTGTTCGCAACCATGCGCGATGCCGCGACCATACGCCACGCCGTTGGCATTTTCCAGCCTTGCCTTGCCTGCCGGCCGCGTTTGCCCGAACCGCGTTCAGGCCTGATCCGGGACGTTGGTTTCGAGTTCCGCCAGCCAGGCGTCGACCCGGGCGTCGGACGGCATCCGCCAGTCGCCGCGGGGCGAAAGAGCCCCGCCGGAGGAGATCTTGGGACCGTTCGGCACGGCCGATCGCTTGAACTGATTGGCGAAGAACCGGGTGAGGAACAGCCGCAACCACCCCTTGATTGTACCCAGATCGTGGGTTTTTCGGTCCTTTTCGGGGATTTCCGCCGGCCAGGGCCGGGTGCTGTGCGGGCCCCAGGCCTCGTGCGACAGATAGGCGATCCGCGAGGGTGCGAAGCCATAGCGCGCCAGGTAGTGGAGGTTGAAATCCTGCAGGGCGTAGGGGCCCACGGACGCCTCCGTGGACTGGGTTTCGCCGCTGTGGCTTGCCGGTATCAGTTCTGGAGAAATTTCGGCCCCCAGCACCTCGAGCAGCACATCGGAGGTCTCGGCGTCGACCTCGCCGGACCCGGCGACGTAGCGGATCAGGTGCTGGATCAGGGTCTTCGAGACCGAGCCGTTGGGGTTGTAGTGGCTCATATGGTCGCCGACGCCATAGGTGCACCAGCCCAGCGCCAGCTCCGACAGGTCGCCGGTGCCGACCACCAGGCCGCCCTGCTGGTTGGCCAGCCGGAACAGGTAGTCGGTGCGCAACCCCGCCTGGACGTTCTCGAAGGTGACGTCATGGACCGGCTCGCCGCGCGCGAACGGATGGCCCAGGCCCTCGAGCATGGTCATGGCGGTGGGCCGGATGTCGAGCTCCGCGCCGGTGATCCCCAGGGCGGTCATCAGCCGCCAGGCGTTAGACTTGCTGCCCTCGGAAGTGGCGAACCCCGGCATGGTGTAGCCCAGCACATTGGCGCGCGGCAGGCCGAGGGCGTCCATCGCCTTGGCGGCGACCAGCAGCGCCTGGGTCGAGTCGAGCCCGCCCGAGACCCCGATGACCAATTTTTCGATGCCCGTCGACTTCAGCCGCTGGGCCAGGCCCTGGACCTGGATGTTGTAGGCCTCGTGGCATTCCTCGGCGAGGCGCGAGGGATCGCTGGGCACGAAGGGGAAGCGCTCCAGCGGGCGGGCCAGGTCCAGCGCCCCGGCTGGCGGCTCGATCGCGATCGCGATCCGCCGGAACGGCGTCCGGGGCCGGGACACCGCCGCGTCGCCGAAGGTGACCGTGCGCCGCCGCTCCTGGCGCAGGCGCAGGATGTCGACATCGGCCATCACCAGGGCCGAGCGGGTGGGGAAGCGGGTGGTCTCGACCAGCTGGTTCCCGAGCTCGAAGATCGCCGCCTGGCCGTCCCAGGCGTTGTCGGTGGTCGATTCTCCCGGCCCCGCGGCGGAATAGACATAGGCCGCCTGGCAGCGCAGCGACTGGCTGGCGCAAAGCAGCTGGCGCTCCCGCGCCTTGCCGATGACGATGTTGCTCGCCGACAGGTTGAGCAGCACCTCCGCCCCGGCCATGGCGGCCGAGGTCGAGGGCGGCTCGGGCGTCCAGACGTCCTCGCAGATCTCCACCCCGAAGGTCGCGGCGGGCCGGCCGAAGATCTCGATGTCGAACAGCAGGTCGGTTCCGAACGGGGCCTCCTGCCCGGCGACCTTCAGGGTCCGCCCGACCACGCCGAGACCCGAGGCGAACCAGCGGCGCTCATAATATTCCCGGTAGTTGGGCAGGAAGGTCTTGGGGACCACCCCCAGGATCCGTCCGCCCTGGATCACCACGGCGCAGTTGTAGAGCCGGCTCTCGCCGCGCAGCGGGGCGCCGACCACGAAGGCGGGGCGAAGCTTCCGCGTCTCCTCGGCCAGCCCGGCGATCGCCGCCTCGACCGCGTCGAGCAGGGCCTCCTGGTGGAACAGATCGTCGATCGAATAGGCCGACAGTCCCAGTTCCGGGAACACCATCAGGGCGACGCCGGACTCCTCGCCCTGGCGGACCAGGCCGAGGGTCTCCTCGGCGTTGCGCGCCGGGTCGGCGACCGCCGTCAAGGGCACGCAGCCGGCGACACGGACGAACCCGTGGCGGTAGGGCGATCGGAACGGCAGGTCGGTGGGCGCGCGTTTGGCCATGGGCTCTATATAGAGCGACGATGCGAAATGCGTCAGTTCCCGTCACCCGATAACGGCGTCGACGAGTCAGGCCCGCTCGCGCGCCGCCGATTCGACCACCGTGTCGTTGACCGCCGCGGCGTCGGGAATCAGCCGCAGCGCCACCAGCAGTTCGCGCAGTTCCTCGCGCGCCGCCGCCCGCGGGGCGCTGACGCTGACCGGCCGCACGCCGGGCGACAGGTCGGCGATGGTCAGGCCGAAGGGGAACATCTCGCGGTAGGCCACCCGGTCGCGCAGCGAGGGGCCGAGCCGGAAGCCGGCGGGCTCGGCGAGGGCCTCGAGGCCCTGGGTGACGCGTTCGCGGTTGCGCACCTCGGCGCCGGCCATGCGGTTGCGCAGCACCACCCAGTCGAGGCTCTGGCGGTGGGCCAGGCGGGTGCGGCGGGCCTCCTGGACGACGCGGGCGTAGAGGCTGGGCCGGATCAACTGCAGGGTCACCGGATCGACCTGGCCGAGGACGTCGAAGTCCACGAAGCTGTCGTTCATCGGGGTGACCACCAGGCTGGCCTGCAGGTGGGCCGAGCGCGACACCGGGGTGTCGGCCCCGGGGGTGTCGACGACCACCAGGTCGGCGTCGGCCATGGCCAGTCCGACGGCCTCCTCGAAGCGGGCCACGGCCTCGGCAGGATCGCGCATCGCCAGGGCCATGGTGTCGTCGGCCAGCTTGTATTCCAGCGGCACGGGGGCCTCCACCCCGGCGGCGGGCAGCCAGCGGCGGCGGTTCTCCAGGAAGCGGCTCAGGGTCTGCTGGCGCAGGTCGGTGTCGATCACCGCCACCCGGCTGCCGCGGTACATCATGGCGGTGGCGATCAGCGCCGCGACCGTCGACTTGCCGGCGCCGCCCTTTTCATTGCCGATCACGAGGACCCGCCCGGGCGCCGCCCGGCCGGTCTGGTCTTCCACCTCGCGATCGCCACGCCACCACATCTTCATCCCCCTGCCCCATTTCCGTCCATGACGGAGCACTGCCTGCAACCGGCGGGCCAGCGGCTTTTACCATGAACAGGGGGACTATGCCGAATCTGGGGTTAGCAGGGGCGGCCCGTCCGGCGCGAAATGCTCAGCGTACGAGCAGGGCCAGGGCAAAGGCGGCGACCAGGGCCCAGGGGGCGGCGGCGACCAGCTGCTGCATCGGCGATCCGGACTCGTCGGAGGCCAGAGGCGAAAGTCTGACGAGATTGAATAGCCGCATGGCGCGACGTCCCCGATGACCTGAGACAACATAGCGGAGAGAGATTGACGCCAGTTGAAGGGGTTGAGGATGCGACGTCTTGCACCTGCGCACAATCGCCGCAGCCAAGTTGGCGGGACGGGGTTGGCGGGCCAGGCCGGCAGACCTGGTCGGCGGAGCCTGAACCATTGCGGGACGTTCATTTGCGCGTCAGGCGGGGATCGCTATCGTGATCGCCTCGCCCGGAGTGCAACAGCGTCTTGCCCAGTTCCGCCGCCCCTGTGCTTTCCCTCCGCGACCTGACGGTCAGCTTCGATACCCCCGATGGGGTGGTCGAGGCGGTGCGCGGCGTCTCCCTCGACGTCGGACCCGGCGAATGCCTGGGGGTGGTCGGCGAAAGCGGATCGGGCAAGAGCCAGACCTTCATGACCGTCATGGGCCTGCTGGCCCAGAACGGCCGGGCCGGCGGCTCGGCGACCTTCGAGGGACGGGAGCTGCTGACCCTGTCGCCGCGGGCGCTGAACGAGATCCGCGGCTCGAAGATGACCATGATCTTCCAGGACCCGCTGACGGCCCTGACCCCGCATGTGAAGATCGGCGAGCAGATCGCCGAGCCGTTGCGGCTGCATCTTGGCCTCTCGGATCGGGAAGCCAAGGCCCGGGCCCGTCAGTGGCTGGACCACGTCCGCATCCCGGAGGCCGCCCGGCGGATGAACCAGTATCCGCACGAGCTTTCCGGCGGCATGCGCCAGCGGGTGATGATCGCCGGGGCGATGGCCTGTGATCCCAGGCTGCTGATCGCCGACGAGCCGACGACGGCGCTCGATGTGACGGTGCAGGCCGAGATCCTCGACCTGATGGCCGAACTGCAGCGGGAGACCCGGACCGCCCTGGTGCTGATCACCCACGACATGGGCGTCATCGCCCGGCTCGCCGACCGGGTCTGCGTGATGAAGGACGGGGCCTATGTCGAGGAGGGCCCCGCGGGCGACCTCTTCGCCAACCCCAGGACCGACTATACCCGCGCCCTGCTGGACGCCATTCCGCGGCTGGACCGCAAGGACCGCGGCGGGCGGCCGACCACCGATCCGGTGAAGCCGGAAGCGCCGGTCGTCGTCCAGGGCGAGGACGTCAAGGTCTGGTTCCCGGTCCGCCAGGGCATGCTGGGCAGGAAGGTGATGCTGCGGGCGGTCGACGGGGTCGACTTCGCCATCCGCCAGGGCGAGACGCTCGGCGTGGTCGGCGAGAGCGGCTGCGGCAAGTCTACCCTCAGCCGGGCGGCGCTCCGGCTGCTGCCGCCGGGCATGGGCGAACTGGGCGGGTCGATCACCGTGCTCGGCCGCGACATCACCCACGCCGACCAGGAGAGCCTGCGCAAGTCTCGGCGCGACCTGCAGATTGTCTTCCAGGATCCGCTCGCCAGCCTCGACCCGCGCTCGACCATCGGTGATTCCATCGCCGAGCCGCTGCGGGTCTTCCGCCCCGAGCTGAACCGCCGCGAACGCGAGGCCGAGGCCGCCGCCATGATGGAGCGGACGGGGCTGCCGCCGACCCTGATCAACCGCTATCCGCACGAGCTTTCGGGCGGCCAGAACCAGCGGGTCGGCATCGCCCGGGCGATGATCCTCAAGCCCAAGCTGGTGATCTGCGACGAGGCGGTCAGCGCGCTCGACGTCTCGATCCGGGCCCAGATCATCGATCTCCTGATCCATCTGCAGAAGGAGATGGGCATGGCGATGATGTTCATCAGCCACGACCTGGCCGTGGTCCGCGAGATCAGCCACCGGGTGATGGTGCTCTACCTTGGCCGCGTGATGGAACTGGCGTCGCGCGAGCGGCTCTACGGCGATCCCCAGCACCCCTACACCAAGGCCCTGCTGTCGGCGGCCCCGATCCCCGACCCGGCCATCGAGCGCAATCGCCAGCGGGTCCGCCTGACGGGCGAGCCCCCCTCGCCGCTCGACCCGCGCTCGGCTTTGCGATTCCTGCCGTCGCGGCTGCCCGTCGAATCGGCCGCGCCGGTCTACATTCCGCAGTTGAAAGAGGTGGCGCCCGGCCATCTCGTCAGCGAGTACGATCCGGTCTGATGGGCAAGAGGGGGCGAAGATGATCCGCCGTAGTTTCCTGTTCGCGGGGGCCGCCGCCGCCCTCCTTGCGCCCCAGGTGGCGTCGGTGGGCGCCGCCTGGGCCCAGCAGCCGGTCGAGCGACGCCAGGTCGGGGCCCTGACCCTGGAGAACGTGCCGGTCACCCCGCCGGAGGTGCGCGAGCGCCTGCGCCGCTACCAGAACGCCCGCTCGGCCGGCTTCCAGTCCTGGCTCGACGACGGCTCGATGCTGATCACCACCCGGTTCGGCCAGACCGCCCAGCTCCATCGGGTCGCCGCCCCTGGGGGCGACCGCACCCAGCTGACCTTCTTCGACGAGCCGATCGCCGGGGCCGAGGGCGTGCCGGGCTCCAGGGACCGGTTCATCTTCTCCAAGGATACCGGCGGCGACGAGTACTTCCAGGGATACATGGCCGGCCTGACCGGGCCGGAGGTCGCCTTCACCGAGCCCGGGACCCGCAACCAGGCGATGACCTTCAGCAAGGACGGCCGCCGCCTCGCCTGGGCCCGGGTCGGCAAGGGCGATCCCGACTACGACATCGTGGTCATGGACGTCGACAACCCCGCCAGCCGCCGCAAGGTGCTGGACGCCACCGGGGCGACCGCGCCGCTCGCCTTCTCGCCGGACGGCAAGACCCTGCTGCTCGAGCGGTTCATCTCGGCCACCTCCAGCAAGCTGCTGCTGCTCGATGTGGCGACCGGCCAGGTGACGCCGCTCAACCCCTCCGCCACGGACATCGCCTACGGGACCGCGGAATTCACGGCCGACGGCAAGGCGGTGCTGGCGCTGAGCGACGAGGGTTCGGATTTCAAGCGGCTTGTCAGCATCGACCTGGCCACCGGCCGGTCCACGCCGGTCAGTCCGCCGGACCTGACCTGGGACGTGGAGGAGTTCGACCTCTCCGACGACGGACGGCTGCTGGCCTACAGCGTCAACGAGGGCGGCCGCAGCCGGGTGGTGGTGCAGGGCTTCCGCACGAAGCAGGCCGTCCGGCAACCCAAGCTGCCGGTCGGGGTGCTCGCGGCCCTCAAGTTCTCGCCGGACGGCAAGCGGCTGGCCATCGGCCTCAACACCGCCACCGCCCCCGCCGACGTCTGGAGCTTCGATCCGGCCAGCGGCGCCCTGACCCGCTGGACCTACAGCGAGGCCGGGGGTCTCGACCTGTCGGCCCTGCGCGAGCCGGAGCTGATCAGCTTCAAGTCCTTCGACGGCCTCACCGTACCGGCCTGGGTCTACAAGCCGGCGAAGATCAACGGCCGCGCCCCGGTGGTCATCGACATCCACGGGGGGCCTGAGGGCCAAGACCGGCCCGGGTTCAACACCCGGCGCCAGTACTGGGCGGCCGAGCTCGGCGCGGTGACCATCGCGCCCAACGTCCGCGGCTCGGACGGCTATGGGAAAAAGTACATCCAGCTCGACAACGGTCCCCTGCGCCAGGACAGCGTCAAGGACATCGGCGCCCTGCTCGACTGGATCGCCACCCAGCCCGACCTCGATAAGGACCGGGTGGTGGTCTACGGCGGCAGCTACGGCGGGTTCATGGTGCTGGCCTCGCTGGCCGCCTACAACGACCGGCTGGCCGGGGCGATCGACATCGTCGGCATCTCCAACTTCAAGACCTTCCTGCAGAACACCGAAGGCTACCGCCGCGACCTGCGCCGGGCCGAGTACGGCGACGAGCGGGACCCGAAGATGGCGGCGGTGTTCGACCAGATCTCGCCGCTGAACCTGACCTCGAAGATGAACCGGCCGCTGTTCGTCATCCAGGGCCGCAACGACCCCCGGCTGCCCTGGACCG
>Ga0196963_10000855_pt1 | contig 23351 bp, 20 predicted proteins | sample S1_5metaG_FD_148600 | JGI IMG/M metagenome (GOLD analysis project Ga0196963, IMG submission 148600) | Soil microbial communities from Anza Borrego desert, Southern California, United States - S1_5 | ecosystem: Environmental > Terrestrial > Soil > Desert | place: USA: California | collected...
GCCTCGGCGCTCCCTTCGGTCCTAGGTCGGCTTGACTTCATGCTGTATTTTTAATACAGTTTCGGCGTCTCCCACATCCCCGGAAAGGAGCTGGCCCTGACTCCAGAAACCGCCGCGCGTCCGGTGTCACATGGCGACCCCGCCTGGTTCGCCACCCTTCCCCGGCGCCGGCCGGACGGCTCGCTGGAGCCCGACTACGGCCGCGTCTTCTTTCATCCATCCGTGGACGGAGGACTGACCTACAGCTTCGACCGCGACGGTCTCCTCCTCTGCCGCCGGCTCCCGCCGCCCGCGCCTCGCGAAGGCTGGTTGGAATGCCAGGGACGGAGCTTCGAGATCGCCGGGCCTGCGCAACCGTGCTGATCGCCCCGGACGCCACCGCCCGCTACTGGCGCTGCGGCGGCGAGATCTTCGCCCTCGGCGGCCCGCTGCCGTTGTCCGTCGCCGGTCGCGCCACGGGCTGCCGCCCGATCACCGAACCCGACCTGCGCCGCCTGGCCGACTGGCACCGGCGCGAGTCCGCCGCCGCGCCCTATCACCGCCTCTGCCTGCGCGACGCCGAGGCCGTGCTCGCCCTGCTGCCGGCGCCGGCCTGTTGATAGCGGCTCTCAACTGGCGTACGCCGCCGGTATGCTCATCCAGATCGAGAGTCTGTTGGCCGCCGACCAGGTCGCCCGCTTCCAGGCCGCCCTCGAGGCCGCGCCCTGGGCCGACGGCCGGATGACGGCCGGCTACCAGTCGGCCCTGGCCAAGAACAACCTTCAGCTTCCGGATGCCGATCCCACCGCCCGGGCCCTCGGCGCGGAGGTGGAGCGAGCCCTGGCCGGCAACCTGCTGTTCCAGTCCGCCGCCCTGCCCGCCCGCATCTTCCCGCCGCTGTTCAACCGCTACGACGGCGACCACAGCTTCGGCGCCCATGTCGACAACGCCCTGCGCGCCCTGCCGGGCGGCGGCCGGCTGCGCACCGACCTGTCGGCCACCCTCTTCCTCTCCGATCCGGACAGCTACGACGGCGGCGAACTGGTCATCGAGGACGTCTATGGCGCCCATGCGGTCAAGCTGCCCGCCGGCTCGATGATCCTCTACCCCGCCACCAGTCTGCACCAGGTGACGCCGGTCACCCGCGGGTCCCGCACCGCCTGCTTCTTCTGGATCGAAAGCCACGTCCGCGACGACGCCGCCCGCAGCCTGCTGTTCGACATGGACATGGCCCTGCAGCGCCTGCGCGGCGAGGTCGGCGATGGCCACGACAGCCTGATCGCCCTCACCGGCGTCTATCACAATCTGCTGCGCCGTTGGGCCGGGACCTGATTGGCCGCACCAGAATTTCCGCCGTTGGCCGAGCATTCCTGATATCGTCGCGCCGTGGCCGAGGTTCGGCCGCTGGCGACCCGTTCGCCCAATCCGCCCGGTATCAGCCCCGCCCTCGCGGAGCGTCGGGCTCGAAGGCGCTCCAAATGGCCAAGACCGCGACCCTCCCCGCCCCGCCCACGGTCAAGGACCTCAAGCGCATGGTCGAAGAGGCCCTGGCCAACGGGCTGACCCCCGAGGATCTGGTCCTGCGCCTCACCCTGCGCGACTCGGTGCTGGTCAAGCGCAGCCCGCTGTTCGCTGACCAGGACATCCGATTCACCGATGGCGTGATGCACGTGCTGGGCGTGCCCACCCGGATCGGTCAGATTCCCGAAAGCAGCCTCGACCGCGCGAGCGACGAAACCGCCTAGGCCTAGTCGGCCCGGGCTGCGGCCGACTTTTCCCGCACCGGTCCGAACTCCGACCCGGCCTTCCAGCCCGGCCATTCGCGCGAATTGGCCAGCGCCTGCCCGGCCTTGAACACCAGCTCCACATCCTGCACGGCCCCCCGCAGATCCCAGTCGGGACTCCAGGCGTCGCCGGTCTGGTGATAGGCCTGGGCCGTGTAGTCGCTGACCCACCTGTCCCCCGCCGCCCGGCCGCCCTCGACCAGGTCCGGCCCGCCGCCCAGGGCCATGATCAGGATCACCGGCACGCCCCGCTTGGCCAGCGAGAAGTGGTCAGCCCGGTAGAATAGCCCGCGCTCCGGCTTGGCGTCGGGTGTGACCACCCGCCCCTGCGCCCTGGCCGCGACGGCCAGTCCGTCTTCCAGTTCGTTCTGCCCCGCGCCGATCAGCACGACGTCCCGTGATGGCCCCACCGGCTGCAGCACGTCGAGGGTGTAGGCGCCGGCCATGGTCTCGAGCGGCACGGTCGGATGCTGGGCGAAGTATTCCGACCCCAGCAGGCCCCGCTCCTCGGCTGTCCAGGCGGCGAACAGCAGGGTCCGCTCCGGAGGCGGACCGGCCTTGAAGGCCCGGGCGATTTCGAACAACCCGGCCACACCGATGGCGTCGTCCAGGGCGCCTGGCCGCACCCGGCGGCCCTGGGCGTCCGGCGTCTCCGCCATCCCGTAGGCGTCCCAGTGGGCGGCGAAGGCCACCGTCTCCTTGGGCCGCTTTGACCCGGTCAGCTTGCCCAGCACGTTGCGGCTCTCGACCCGGGCTGCCGCCACGCGGATCTCGGCATTGAACGCCAGGCCCTTCAGTTCGATGGGCCTGAACCCCGCCGTCCGCGCCTGCCGCTTCAGGGTCTCCAGGTCCAGCCCGGCCGAGGCCAGCAGCTCGGACGCCACGCCCCGCTCGATCCAGCCCTGGAATGGAACCCGCCCGGCCCCGCCGTCGGCCCGCGCCACGTCGAAGTTCTCGCCGCGCGGCGCGATCACCGTCACCCAGCCATAGCCGGCGCCAGGCGTCTCATGGACGATCAGCGCCCCGGCCGCCCCGCGCCGGGCGGCCTCCTCGTACTTGTAGACCCAGCGGCCGTAGAAGGTCATCGCCTTGCCGCCGAACTTGCCCGCTGCGTCCTCGCCGGCCGCCGCCTCGAAGTCCGGGTCGTTGATCAGGAAGACGACCACCTTTCCCTTCACGTCGACGCCCTTCCAGTCGTCCCAGCCGCGCTCCGGGGCGGTGACCCCATAGCCGACGAAGACCATCGGCAGGCCCGAGACCGCGATCCGCTCACTCGGCCGCACCGTGTTGACGTAGATGTCCCGCTCGGGCTCCAGCGCCCGCGCCTTGCCCTTGACGGTCACCGACAGCTTGGCGCCCGGCTGCACCTGGGTGCGCAACAGCGGCACGGTCTGGACCCAGCCGCCGTTCTCCCCGGCCGGTTCCAGGCCCGACTCCTTGAACCGTTTGACGATGAAGTCGATCGTCAGCGGCTCGGCCGCCGACCCCGGCGCGCGGCCCTCGAATTCGTCGGAAGCCAGGATGCGGGTGTCTTCCGAAAGGCGCTTGCCATCGATCGTCTGGCCGAGGGCCGGACCGGCGAGCGCCAGGCCGAGCAGGGCGAGAAGGGCGGATCGCATGGGCGGGGCTCCTGAAACGGTCAGCGGTCATACCGCCAACGCCGCCAGCAACCAATTGCTCCTTGCTTGGCGGACGGCCGCCGTCTCGCGACGGAGCGATCGTTGGACCCTTTGCCCCGGCCAGGCGTATGAAAGGCCATGAGCGTCGCCTTCACCAAGGAGGGGGATCTGGAGGCCACCGCCGCCGATCTGCCCGACCGCCCCATCTCCAGCCATCCGAACCTGGTCACCCCCGCAGGGCTGGCCCAGCTCGACGAGGCCCTGGCCGCCGCCCAGGCCGCCTACCGCGCCGCCCAGCAGGGCGACGTCGCCGCCGACCGCACGGCGATGGCCCGGGCCACCCGCGACCTGCGCTACTACAACGCCCGCCGCGCCAGCGCCCAGCTGACCCCGCCGCCGGAGACCTGCGACACGGTCCAGTTCGGCTGCACCGTCACCTTCGACCGCGAGGACGGCCGCCGCCAGGTCTTCCGCATCGTCGGCGAGGACGAGGCCGATCCGGCGGCCGGCTCCGTTTCCTGGGTCTCCCCCATCGCCCAGGCCCTGCTCGGCAAGGGCGTGGGGGACACGGCCACGGTGGCCGGCGGCGAGGTGGAGATCGTGGCGGTCAGGACTTGAGCCCACAGGCTCTCGGTTCTCGGCTGTGGCGCGCCGCGCCCCTGCTGCTGGCCGCCACCATGCTGTTCTGGGCCGGCAACTCCATCGCGGGTCGGGCCCTGGCCGGGGTCGTGCCGCCGATGACCCTGACCTTCTGGCGCTGGGTCCTGGCCAGCCTGCTGGTCGCGCCCCTGGCCTGGCCGCACCTCAGGCGCGACTGGCCGGAGCTCCGCCGCCGCTGGAAGACCGTGGTCCTGCTGGCCGTCTCCGGCGTCGCCTCGTTCGGCGCGCTGCTCTACTGGGGCCTCGAGAGCACCACCGCCCTCAACAGCCTGCTGATGCAGGCGGCCATCCCGCCGCTGATCCTGTTCTTCGGCTTCATGGCGCTTCGCGACCGCATCGGCCTGGGCGCCCTCATTGGCGTCGCCCTCTCCCTGGCCGGGGTTCTTGTGGTGATCAGCCAAGGCCGCCCCTGGTCCCTGCTCGCCCTCCGTCTCAACCCCGGCGACGGGATCATCCTCATCGGTGTGGTGCTCTACGCCGCCTACAGCCTGCTTCTGCGACGCCGCCCGCAGGTTCATCCCCTGAGCCTGCTGCTGGTCACCTTCCTGCTGTCGGTCGTGGTGGTCGCGCCCTTCTATGCCCAGGAACTGGTCCAGGGCCGGACCTTCGATCCGACCCCGGCGGCGCTCGGCGGCATCCTCTACGTGGCGCTCTTCCCCAGCTTCCTGGCCTACCTCTGCTTCAACCGCGGCGTCGAGCTGATCGGCGCGGGCCCGGCCGGCCAGTACATGCACCTGATGCCGGTGTTCGGCGCGGTGCTGGCCGTCGGCCTGCTGGGCGAGCCCTTCCACGGCTACCACGCCATCGGCGTCGCCCTGATCGCGACCGGCATCGGCGCCACCGCCTGGGCGGGGCGCCGATCCGGGCCCTTGTGATCAGCCTTCGACGCGCTCGACGATGATCGCCGGGGCCATGCCGCCGGCGGCGCACATGGTGACCAGGCCGCGCTTGAGGCCGCGGCGCTCCAGCTCGTCGACCATGGTCCCGATCAGGATGGCGCCGGTGGCGCCGATCGGGTGGCCCAGCGCCATGGCGCCGCCGTTGACGTTGACCTTGGCGCGATCGAGCTTGAGGTCGCGGATGAACTTCTCGGCGACCACCGCGAAGGCCTCGTTGATCTCCCACAGGTCGATGTCGTCGATCGTCAGCCCGGCCTTCTCCAGAACCTTCTTCGCGGCCGGCACCGGGGCGTTGAGCATCAGGGTGGGCGAATCGCCCATGTTGGCCGTGGCGATGACCTTGGCCCGCGCCTTCAGCCCGTTCTTCTTCGCATACTCCGGCGAGGCCAGCAGCAGGGCGGCCGACCCGTCGACCACGCCCGAGCTGTTGCCCGCGTGGTGCATGAACTGGATGTCGAGGTCCGGATAGACGGCGGTGATCAGCTTGCGGAAGGTGGTGCCTTCCTCGTCCAGCGGCACGTCGGCCATGGCGGCGAAGGACGGCTTCAGCGCGGCCAGGCCTTCGGCGGTGGTGTCGGGACGCGGGAACTCTTCCCGGTCCAGCGCCAGCGTGCCGTCGGGGTGGTAGACCGGCACCAGCGACTTGTCGAAATGGCCGCCGGCGATGGCCGCCGCGGCGCGCTTCTGGCTCTCGAGGGCCAGGGCGTCGACGTCCTCGCGGGTGATGCCCTCCAGGGTCGCGATGGCGTCGGCGCAGACGCCCTGGTGCGACTGGGGGTGCATCTCGCGCAGCTTCTTGTTGCCGCGGTCCATCAGCATCGGGGCGCCGTCCGAGGGGGCGCGGCGGCCGGCCATGGACATCATCTCGGTGCCGCCGGCGATGACCAGGTCTTCCATGCCCGACATGATGGCGTGGGCCGCCAGGTTCACCGCGGTGATGCCCGAGCCGCAGAAGCGGTCCAGGGTCATGGCCGAGGACTTGATGTGGTAGCCGGCCGCCAGGGCCGACATCCGGCCCAGGTCCCCGCCCTGCATGCCGACCTGGCTGCTGGTGCCCCAGAAGATGTCGTCGACCTCCTCGGTCTTGAGGTTGTTGCGCTCGGCCAGCGCCTTGAGGACGGTGGCCCCGAGTTCCTGCGGGTGGATCTCGGCCAGGGCGCCCTTGCCGATCTTGCCGATGCCGCGAGGGGTCCGGACCGCGTCGATGATCAGAGCTTCGGGCATCGCGCCTCTCCTGAATGGGCTTTCGCGGCGCACCTAAGCGCGCTCACCCAACGGCATTCAAGCGGTTGTTTGAGGCGGCTATCTGAGGCTGGTCAGCAGCTCGAAGGCCGCGGATCGGGGCCACCATTCGCGGTCGTCCGGGGTGAACGGACGCCCATCGCAGCGGCCGAGCGTGGTTCCATCGCCGCCGATCAGCGCCAGGCTCGGCGTGAACGTCCGCGTCCGGTCGCTGCTGGCGGGCCCGAACCATCTGAGGATGTCCTTCTGCAGGCGCGGGGTGGCGACGGCGTTGGCCAGATCCTGCGCCCCCAGCCGCTTGAGCCGCCAGCCGACGGCCTCCGGATCCGCGTCCTCGTCGAAGCACTGGACGGAGGCGATGCGGGTGCGGCTCCCCGCGGCCTTCAGCTTGCGGTCCATCCTGGCCTGGAAGGGCTTGTCGGCCATGCAGGGCCCGCACCAGCTGGCCCAGACGATCAGCACGGTCGGCCGCCCATCCAGCCAGGCCTTGAGCGGCGTCCGCTCGCCGCTGCTGAGGACCACCTCGCCCTTCAGCGGCAGGTTGCCCTTGCGCGGGGCCACCGCCTGCCAGGCCGAGAAGCCGGGATGACCCTCGACCTCGGCCCGGGCCGCCGTCCGCGCGGGGCCGGCCAGGGCCGGGGCGGCCACAAGGGTGGCGCCCAAGCCCGTCAGGGCGGCGCGGCGGGTGTGGTGAGAACTGGACATTGCGCCGATCATAGCGCGCCAGCCAGGCCTGCGAAGGGGCCGACTGGCGCGGCGCCCAAGGCGGCGGCTAAGGTGGGCGCATTCGCCACAGGAGCCGCCGTGCCCCCTCGCCTCTTCTCCCTCGCCGCAGCGGTCCTGGCCTCGGTCCTGGTCGCCTCGGTCGCCACACCCGCGGCGGCGGCCAGCCCGGTTTACAGGGCCAGCCCCTGCGTCGGCGAGTTCGGCCCCGACCTCAAGCGGGTCTCCTGCGGCGTGCTCAGCGTCGACGAGGCCCGCGGAACCTCCAGTCGGCGCCGGGTCGCCATTCCGGTGGTGGTGATCAAGGCCTCCGCCCCCCGCGCCGGCCAGCCGCCGGTCTTCTACCTGCACGGCGGCCCGGGCGGGGACGCGGTGGAGTACGCCGGCGCCATGCTGCGCTCGCCGATCGGCCGGGACATGATCGCCGTCGACCAGGACTGGGTGTTCTTCGACCAGCGGGGCTCGGGCCTCGCCGCGCCGCTGCTCGAATGCGGGCAGATCCCGATGAACGACGCTGGCCCCCTGAGCCCGGCCGCCGCCGAGGGCCTGAAGGCCTGCGCCGCCCGCCATGTTGCCGCCGGGGTCGACCTCTCCCGCTACAACGAACGCGAGGTGGCCCTCGATATCCAGGACCTGCGCAAGGCGCTCGGCTACGGCAGGATCGACCTGGTGGGCGGCTCCTATGGCACCAGCATCGCCCTGGCCGCCCTCCGCCACGCCCCCCAGGGCATCCGGGCCGTGGTGCTCGACTCTCCGTGGCCACCGGAGGCGGCCTGGGCCGAAGGCGGACCCGTCCTGGTCTCTGGCGCCATCCGGGTGATCCTGGCCAAGTGCGCCGCCGACCCGGCCTGCGCCAGGCGCTATCCCACCCTCGAGGCGGACGTCGACGCCCTGGCCCGCCGGTTCCTGGCCGGCCCGCAGAAGGGCAAGGCCCGCAGCTACGCCGCGGACGACCTCGGCGGTTTCCTGATGGACGCCGCCTACAGCGGCGAGGGCGCCCGGCGCCTGCCGCACGATCTCGCCGCCATGGCCAAGGGCGACTTCTCCGCCCTGGAGGCCCACCGCGCCGACCGCAGCCCTTATTTCGAGGGCCAGCACCTGACCCACCTCTGCAAGGAGGAGATGCCCTTCGAGGACCGAGCCAAGGTGGCCGAGGTCGGCGGCGACCCGGTCGCCCAGCTGCTGGTCCCCTCGATGAGCCGCTACTTCGAGGTCTGCGCCGCCTGGCCGGTCGGCCTGCCGCATCCGAGCGACGGGGTCGCCATGTCCAGCGACGTCCCCACCCTGTTCCTCGCCGCCGAGATCGACCCCGGCTGTCCGCCCGAACTGGCCCGCGCCGCCGTCGCTCGCTTCTCGCGCGGCCAGCTGTTCATCGCCCCCAACGCCACCCACGGCGTCACCTGGGGCAGCCCCTGCGCCCGCCGGATGGTCCGCGCCTTCCTGCGCGACCCGACCGCCAAGGTCGACGGCGGCTGCCTGGAGGGCGAGACGCCGAGGTTCGAGTTCGACTACGGCGAGGGCTGAGCCGGCCGCCGCTATCCACCACCGCCCAAACGGGCTAATGCTCACCGCGAGCAAATCCGGGCACGGAGCGGATGGACGACGCCGGGCAGACATTGCGGGACAGGATGCTGGCCATGGGCCGGTCGGCGCGCGCCGGCGCGCGAGCCCTCAGGCTGGCCACGGCCGAGCAGCGCACGACCGCCATCCGGGCCATGGCCCAGGCGATCCGCGACGGGGCCGACGAGATCCTGGCCGCCAACGCCCGCGATCTCGACGCCGCCCGCAAGGCCGGCGTCCCCGGCCCGATGCTCGACCGGCTGATGCTCGACGAGGCTCGCGTCGCGGACCTCGCCGCCGCCGTGGAGGCGGTGGCCGCCATTGCCGATCCGGTCGGCGCCGAGATCGCCCGCTGGACGCGGCCCAACGGCCTCGACATCGCCCGGGTCCGCACCCCCATCGGGGTGGTGGCGATGATCTACGAGAGCCGGCCCAACGTCACCGCCGACGCCGCCGCCCTCTGCATCCGCGCCGGCAACGCCGTCATCCTGCGCGGCGGATCGGAGTGCATCACCAGCAACCTGGCCATCCATGCCTGCGTCACCCGGGGCCTGGTCGCCGCCGGCCTGCCCGAGGCCTGCGTCCAGACCGTCCGCACCACCGACCGCGACGCCGTCGGCCATATTCTCTCGGGCCTGGAGCGCCAGATCGACCTGATCATCCCGCGCGGCGGCAAGAGTCTCGTCGCCCGGGTCCAGGCCGAGGCGCGGGCCCCGGTGCTGGGCCACCTCGAGGGCCTCAACCACGTCTTCGTCCACGCCGCCGCCGACCTCGCCAAGGCGCGCGACATCGTGGTCAACGCCAAGATGCGCCGGGTCAGCGTCTGCGGCGCCGCCGAGACCCTGCTGATCGACAGGGCGGCCGCCGAGCGCCTGCTGCCGCCCCTGGCCGACGCCCTGATCCAGGCCCGTTGCGAACTGCGCGGAGACGCCGCCGCCCGGGCCATCGAGCCGACCATGAAGGCCGCGACCCGCGAAGACTGGACCACCGAATACCAGGCGCCCATCCTTGCCGTCGCCGTGGTCGACGGGGTCGCCGGCGCGGCCGCCCACATCGCCGCCTACGGCTCGGGCCACACCGACGCCATCGTGACCGAGGACCCACGGGCGGCCGAACAGTTCATCGCCGAGGTGGACAGCGCCATCGTGCTGGTCAACGCCTCGACCCAGTTCGCCGACGGGGGAGAGTTCGGCTTCGGGGCCGAAATCGGCATCGCCACGGACCGGCTGCACGCCCGGGGACCGGTCGGCGCGGAGCAACTGACGACCTTCAAGTATGTGGTTCGCGGGACCGGCCAGACTCGTCCCTGAGGCCGGCCGGCCGGCCGCCCTCCGGACGGGATTCGTCCTCAAGCCCGGAATGCGCGTGGGCCTGTACGGCGGCTCGTTCAACCCGGTGCACGAGGGCCACCTGCATGTGGCCCGCACGGCGATGACCCGGCTGGGCCTGGACCGCATCATCTGGCTGGTGTCGCCGCAGAACCCGCTCAAGGCCAGCAAGGACACCGCCCCGCTGCCCCAGCGGATGGCCGAGGTCGCCGCCGCGGTCGGGGGCCCCGGCATGATCGTCAGCGACATCGAGACCCGGCTCGGCTCGCAGTACACCATCGACACCCTCCGCCTGCTCAAGGCCCGCCACCCCGGCGTCCGCTTCGTCTGGATCATGGGCGCCGACAGCCTCAAGGACGTCCACCGCTGGCGCGGCTGGACCCAGCTGATGGCCGAGGTCCCGGTCGCCGTGGTCTCCCGCCCCTGGGCCTCGCTCAAGGCGAGGCTCTCCCCCGCCGCCAAGCGCTTCGCCCACTATCGCCGCCCGGCCCGCGAGGCCCCCCTGCTGCCCCTGATGACCGCCCCCGCCTGGGTCTACCTCCGCGGCCCCTTCAACTTCGCCTCCTCCACGGCGATGCGGGAGCGGATGCGGACGACGCGGTAGGGCGGACGGGGCGGGCGACATTATACATCGGCCGCGCGGCGGGGAGAGGCCCCGTTTTGGCTAAGTTGTTGAATTTTCGTGCCGTGTGGGTGGGTGGAGGCTTGGTGATTGTGGCCCCGGGCGTAGGTTGGGCTGTGGCCCGACCGTCGGGGGATGTGGCTCGCGATGAGGCCGCCGGGGCTACGGACGACGGGAATCTGCGTATCTGACGGGTGTCGGCGCCGAGCCGTCGGAGGGCTTTTCGCCGAAGGGGCGAAAATGAATATGTCTAGACATATTCAACCGCGAAGAGGCGCAAGCGCACCGTCACCGAAATTTCCTCGCTCGGAGGTAGAGGCAAGAGGCGCCGCTAGTCTTGGCCGCACCTCTAGAGGCGTACCTCTTGGATGACACCTCCCAGCTCTTCCTCCCAAGCCTGTACCAGACGTACGACGTCATCGAGCGGCTCATCCGGGTGCGACGTGGTGCATAGAATGCGGTCGGGGCTGGATGCGTCTCCCACCACAAGCGCATCAATGATGTCCTCGATGCGTTCGGACCCGGGCCCGACGATCGCCACCAGGGAAGCCTGGTCTCGGAGGCACTGTTCGACGAACTCATCGAGAAGCGCTTCGTCTGAAACCGGGGAGTGCAGGATGAACTTTGCGGCTGCCATGGATTGACCTTAGGACTAGGATGAATGTCTGCAAACGACCCATAGCGGTGCCGAATTTCGGTGACAGTGCACTTATTGCGTTCAATCCGGGATAGCCCGCAGGTGGGTATACGCAATAAATGCACTGTCACCGAAATTGCTGATCGTGCGAAAAGCTGCGGCATGAGTTGGCTGGGACTGGGAATCTCAGTCACAGTGTATTTGGCCGGCTTGTTCGGGGCCGCCCTTGGGTATCTGCAATGAGTGCACTGTCACCGAATTTCTTGGAATAGGTGCATGTCACCGAAATCCCCCGCCGCCGCCGCCAGCGGAAAAGCTGTGAAGAAGATTTCAAGGGCCGACGCCGAGGCCCAGGCGCTGGCCTACTGGACGGACAAAGACCTCAAGGGGTGGCGGTACGATCTTGCCGATCTTTGGCATGGCCACGACCGCGTATGGACTGCCGTGTTCGATACCTACAGCCCGTCAGGCAGTCTGGTTGATGGCCCCGTCATCTTACTAGTCGACGCGGACGGAGCCCGGCCCGGTCCCGACGGGCTCTAGCTGTGCAGGTCAGTTTGCCAAGTAACTAATCACCGTGCCAGGCCGTTCAGCCCTTCCTGGTCACCTTCGTCGGCCGCAGGACGCACCGTCCCTTCGGCGCTGGCCATATGGGGATGGCGGGGACACGTTGGATTCCAACGTGTCCCCTGAGGCTCACAGGACTTCGGCCAGCTAGCTCGCGGCAGGCTGAACCTGCTATCGCCACCTTGACCCCTGGAGCCCGATCGACCTTTGCGCCGCCTGTCCGTTCTCTTCACCCGAGCGTCGTCCGTCGTGGCCCTGTTGGCCGGCCTGGCCTTCGCGCCCGCCGTCCAGGCCCAGGAGGCGGAGCATGAGGAAGAGGAGGGGGTCGAGGCGTTGATCGTGCAGTCGACGCGCTCGGGTCGTCGGGTTCAGGATGAACCCATCCGGGTCGACATCCTCAACCGCGAGGAGATCGAGGAGAAGATCACCATGCGGCCCGGCAACATCGCCATGCTCCTGAGCGAGACCGGCGGATTGCGGGTGCAGGTCACCTCGCCGTCGCTGGGATCGTCGAACGTGCGGGTCCAGGGCATGCGCGGCCGCTACACCCAGCTTCTGACCGACGGGTTGCCGCTCTACGGGGGTCAGGCCTCCTCGATCGGCCTGTTGCAGATACCGCCCACGGATCTGGGCCAGGTGGAGGTGATCAAGGGGGCCGCATCGGCCCTGTATGGCCCCTCCGCCCTCGGCGGCGTGATCAATCTGGTCTCCCGTCGACCGGGCGACGCGCCGGAGGGCGAACTCCTGGTCAATCTCACGAGCCGCGAGGGCCAGGACCTGACGGGCTACGGGGCGACGCCCCTGTCGGACGGCTGGAGCGCATCGATCACCGCGGGGGCCCATCGCCAGAGCCGCCAGGATCTCGACGGCGATGGTTGGGCGGACATGTCCGGCTACGATCGCTGGACGGCCCGGCCGCGCCTGTTCTGGGAAGGCGACGGCGGCGCCACGGCATTCGTGACCCTCGGCGCCATGACCGAGGACCGCCAGGGGGGCACGCTGCCCGGCCGCGCGGCCCCGGACGGGGCGCCGTTCCGGGAAGCCCAGAAGACCCGCCGCGTCGACCTGGGCGGCGTCGTGACCATCCCCTGGGACGGGGTCGGCGCGGCCAGCCTGCGCGCCTCGGCGGTGCAGCAGGACCACAGGCACCAGTTCGGCGCCGTCCGCGAAGCCGACCGGCACGACACCGTCTTTGCCGAGGCCTCCGTCGCCGGCGAGGCCGGGAAGGCGTCCTGGCTTGCGGGCCTGGCCCTGCAGCGGGACGCCTTCACGTCCGACACCTTCCCGCAGTTCGACTACGCGCACTCTGCCCCTGCCCTCTTCGGCCAGCTGGAATACCAGGTCGCCGACGACCTCACCCTGGCCGGCAGCGCCCGGGTCGACGCCCACGACCCGTACGGGACCCGCCTGAGCCCGCGGCTCTCCCTGCTGTACCGGCCCGGGCCCTGGACGGTGCGGGCCTCCTACGGACGCGGCTTCTACGCCCCGACCCCGTTCGTGGAGGAGATCGAGGCGGCCGGGCTGTCGCGCCTGGAACCGCTTTCGGGGCTGGAGGCCGAGGAGGCGGAAAGCGGCTCGCTGGAGGGCGGCTATGCCTCCGGCCCCTTCGAGGCCAACATCACCCTGTTCGCCTCGACCATCGACAACGCCGTCCAGCTTCAGCCCGTCCCCGGCGCCCCTGGTCGGATGCGGCTGATCAACGCGCGGGATGAGACCCGCACCCGGGGCGCCGAACTGCTGCTCCGCTATCGCTGGAACCAGCTCACGGTCACGGGCAGCTACCTCTACGTCGACGCCACGGAGCCGGACCCGGCGGGCGGCGGCCGCCGGGCCATCCCCCTGACCCCCCGTCACAGCGGGGGCCTGGTCGCAGTATGGGAGAAGCACGGCGTCGGGCGGGTGGGGCTGGAGGCCTATTACACCGGCCGGCAGGACCTGGAGGACAACCCTTACCGGAGCCGCTCGCGCCCGTACTTCGAGCTGGGCGCGATGGCGGAGCGGCATTTCGGCCGGGTGAGCGTCTTCCTGAACCTGGAAAACCTGCTGGACGTCCGCCAGACGCGGTACGACCCCCTGGTGCGTCCCACCCAGGGGGCCGACGGGCGCTGGACCGTCGACGCCTGGGCGCCGGCCGAGGGGTTCACAGTGAACGGCGGCCTTCGGCTCCGGTTTGGCGGCTGAGACCGGATCGAGCACAGGATCGGTCGACGCCGCGCATCATCCCTGTCCAAGCGCCAAGTCCCCTCTCGAACCCAGAACAGAAGTGGCTGACCGCGGAACCAGGCGGGAGCTTGGGCCGAGTCAGCGCGGGGTCTCCACCTCGGGGTGGCGGCGCGCTGGGAATTCGATCTCACAAACCACGCCGTCGGCCTCAAAGCGCCGCTCCGCACGACCGCCCTGGGAAGCCAGCGCGTTGTTCAGAAGGCGGGTCCCGAACCCTTCGCGCCCGGGCCCGGGGACCGGCGGTCCGCCGCGCTCGCGCCAGCGAACCTGGACCGACCCGGGCGCGGCCTTCCAGGTCAGGTGCACCTGCCCGCTCGGTGAGGACAGCGCGCCGTGCTTGACGGCGTTGGTCGCCAGTTCGTGGGTCAGGAGGGCCAGGGCGGCAGCCGTTTCCGGCGTGACCTCGAAACGGGGCGAGGGTTCAAAAACGAAGCGATCCAGGTCGAACGGCGAGAGCGTGCGCGCCAGCAGTTCGTCTAGGGCGGCAAAGGTTCCGCCGCCCCGCACCACCTCGTCCTGCGCCAGGGCCATGGCGCCCAGGCGCGCGTTGACGGTTTCGGCCAGCTCCTGGGCCGTACCTCCCTTACGGGCGCTCTGGGCGATGATCCCCATCACGACCGTCAGTCCGTTGCGGCTCCGATGCGCCAGTTCGCCGACGAGCGTGCGGAGGTCTGCTTCGGCGGCCTCCATCCGCCGCTGAGTTTCCTGAAGCTGCCTGGTGGTCGCGGCCAACGCGCTTCCTACGAGTGAAAGCAGTCCTCCCGAGACGAGGAAGGCCAGCACGGCCCACACCACATGCGGCAGATCGGCCTGCGGCAGGTAGAAGGCAATTCCCGCGAAGCAGCACAGGGTGAGGCAGACCAACCCCGCGCCCAGGCCTCCCCAAACTGCCGCGCAGAGCAGCGCCGGAAAAAAGGTTATGAACGGAAGATCGTTCCCAAGAGCCGGCTGCATGGCCAGACGGAGGAGCACGCCGACCGCGGCGGCGGCTGACCCCACAAGGAAAGCGCGCACGACCGTCGGCCTTTTGTCCGGCACCCAGCGACGCCACGCCATGGTCTGCCTGCGCCCCACAACTGTCCCTAGCGATCAGCATAGTGAAACCGCCTCTTGCTGGCGAATCAACGCCTAGCGTCTCCACCCATCCGTCTGAGACGTCGGGAAGGCCAGCTTGACGGCTGCAGCAGCCCTCCCAGCCCTGAACTGCTGGATCATTCCCGGCCCCGCCGCGCTTGAAGGGTCGCGGGCCGCCGCATTGAGATGCGAGGGTCTTGCCAGGCCAAAGGGCTCCCCGGGGGCAGCCGTCCCTGGAGCAGGGCGCGATTTGAGGGAATCAAACCGCGCTGCTCCAGGTCTTTCGTGGTCGCGTGTCTGATCCGATTACCGGTTCCCGCTCGTCGGAACGCGCTCCAGCTGAAGCGGAGCGGGTCCCGGTCTCGGCGCTGGGCCGAACGCCCGCGTCGAGGCGGGCTGCACCTCATGTCCCGACCTGTCTTTGCGCGAGGTGGCGGCCCGCAGCCGTCGGCTTGAGCGCAGAGATGCTCGCCGCCAACTCGGTCCGGCGGAAGGGTTTGCACAGCCTGGGGATGCCGGGCTGTATTCCGTCCGCCTCAGCGTAGCCGGACACGATGAGGACAGGCAGGTTCGACCTTCGGGAGGTGAGCAGCTGAACCAGCTGAGCGCCGCTCAACCCGGGCATCTTGTAGTCCGTAACGACAAGGTCGGGGGACAGGCCGGCGTCGATCAAGCGCAATGCCTCCTCCGCCGAGCCGGCCTCCACCACCCGATAGCCGAGGTCCATGAGCATCTGGGCCGTGCTCGTTCGAACCAGATCCTCGTCATCGACAAGCAGCGCCGTGCCGCAACCCCGGGGCGGCTCGGCAACGTCGCCCGGTTGGTCATTCGCGACGGCCGGGGCCTCGCTCACCGGCAGCCACAGGTCCACCGTCGTCCCCGCCCCCTCACGGCTCGTGATAGCGAGATCACCATTCTGCTGGAGCGCCAGGCCATGAACCATGGAGAGGCCCAGCCCGGTGCCCCTGCCTACGCCCTTTGTCGAGAAGAAGGGGTTCAGAGCCCGCGAAAGCGTCACTTCGTCCATGCCCGTGCCTGTGTCCGACACGGACAGCCGCACATACTGGCCCGCACGCAGGCGGCGTGCATTGTCAGGGGTCGCCGACTCCGGGGCTGCCGATATCTTCAGCACCCCGCCGTCGGGCATCGCGTCCCGGGCGTTCACCGCCAGGTTCAGGAGCGCCATCTCGAGCTGGTTGGCGTCCGCGGTCACGGGAGGAAGGTCTCCCGGCAGCTCGACCTGGACCTCCACGCCTGCCCCCATGGTGCTGGAGATCAGCTGAGTCATGTCGCCGATGAGCTGGTTCAAATCAATCGCGGCTGCCTGAAGGGGCTGACGTCGGGCGACGGCCAGCAGGCGCTGCACCAGGACCTTCGCCCGCTCAGCGGACTGCAACGCCCCGTCGATCAGCTTCTGCTCGCGTTCGTCGCCCACGCCGCGCCTTACGAGCATGTCGAGGCTGCCGATGATCGGAGAGAGCAGATTGTTGAAGTCATGCGCGACGCCACCCGTCAGCTGGCCGATCGCTTCCATCTTCTGGGCCTGGCGGAGAGCGTCTTCCGCCTTCAGGCGCTCGGCGATCTCGTCGCGCACCCGCAGCTCCAGCGTCTCGTTCAGCAGGCGAAGCTCCTCGTTCAGGCGCGCCGCGTCGGACAGGGCATGCCGCAGCGCCTGGGCGTTCCTCGCCAGCTCCGCCCGGGCCCGGTCCAGAGACGAGGCCAGTGCGGTGGCGCGGCGGGTTGCGTCCCCAGACGACCGCGCGCTGGCGGCGGCGGCGTCTTCGCGAGCCTCGGTCTGCAGCAACGCAAGCACCAGACCGGCGGAGCCGGCAAGATCTGAGGCGCGAACCCGAGGCTGCCCGCCAATGAGGATGAAGACCGGGCCCTCAGGCGTGACGAAGACTTCCGCCGGGGACAGGCCCCGGGCGTCGGGATAGGCGACGGTCGCGCGGAACTCTCCTCCGCTTGCGCATCGGGCCAGGAGATCGGTCCAGGTGGAGCCTCCCGGGAGCGTCTGTCGAAACCCCGGCGCCGGCCGCAGCACGCCCAGCTCCGGATCCGGCAGCAGGATGAGGACGTCCAGCGCGCCGAGCTGCTGGGCCAGGGCGGCGGCCGCGGACGCGCGATTCCGCCGGTCGGCGAGCGCCGACAGCAGGAACAACAGGTCTTGGCGGCTCTGGCGGGTCACGCAGGGATAGCGACAACCACTGCCGTGCAGTTGTGGAACCCTTCGAATTGACCCTCCGCCCGGGCAATCTGGCCGTGGGTGTTGCACCCGACAAGATCGGCGCCGGCCAGTTGCTCGCGCACGGAGGTGACCTCCTCGCTGAACTGGTCCCCCATCCGGAGCCTGGTCGCCACGCAGTCGAAGAAGAGCGCCGCCTGCGGCTTGAGCCCGCCCAATGCGGCCAGGGCGGCCTGGGTCGCCTCCTGAGCCGCATCGACAGCCGACGCCACGGATGCCCGCATGATGTGGACCACAGCCCCTTCGGGCGCCTCCGCGGCGCACAGGATCGATCCGTCGGGAAGGATGGCGAGAGGGACACGCAGGCGGTGGGTCTCACCGCTCTCGATGCCAAGGATATTGTGCAGGAAGAACGGGATCGGCGCCGCCGGGTCCAGAACCTGGCCCGTGGCGGCGGCGAAGGTCTGGAAGGCTTCCGCCGCGGGCAGGCCATTGAGGCTGATCAGTCTCATGCCGTCCGCTTCGGTCACCCGAAAGGGGGCGGACGCAGGCGTCCATCCGTGGCGCACGCCGATGCCGAGAGGCTTCGCCGTCAGGATCTCCAGGGCGACGGCGGCGCCGTTCAGCACCTCGCGGCCCAGGAACACCGAGGTGCGTTGAAACTGAGCGTTGTCCCCGGCGCCGCCGCCGAAGAACTGGTACTGGCCACCGGTGGCCAGCGTCAGTTCGTCCACCAGGAGGTCGGCGTGACCCGCCAGGGCGTCGGCCATCACCAGGGCCGACCGGTGCGGGAAGGCGTAGTCGGTCAGGCCTGTAAATCCGGAGGTGATCTGCCGGGCCGCTTCCGCGGTCCCGCCCGCAACGTCGCGAGCGACACCCATGCCGAAGCGCACATCCTCGCCCGCCAGGCCGAGGGCGCAAGCCAGGCCCTCGCCGAGCTCGTGGTTCATGAACTCGCCTGCCGATGAGGCGCCCACCACGAGCGCCGCGGGGCAATGAATGGCAAGCTCATCGAGAAGAGCTTCATGGTCATAGGACGGTGCGGCGAAGACCATGAGCGCTTGCGGCGCCCGCCCCAATCCGCGAATGATGTCGGACGCCAGCCGTCGTCCGGCCTCCCGAGCCTCGCCGGCATTGGTTGACGCTGTTGCGGTCTGCATGGATGCTTCCCCCCGTCCAGCTTCCTGGCCCGGCGGTCAGAACGTTCAAGCCTCCCGCCCGGTTCCAGGTCGCCAAGGTCCGCTTCCCGCCCAGGGCCGTCCTTCGGCGTGGTGGAGAAGCAGCCTTCAACGGCCGTGGGCGCGACGACGGGCGCACCGACGGAGTCAGCGAAGCGCCTGGCCGCCACCCGTTCCCCATGACGAGAGAGCGTTCGGCCCCGCCCTAACCCGCCACGGCCGTCGGCGCCGCGGTCGCCGGCTCCAGCGCCGCGGCCACCGCCGCCAGCAGGCTGTCGGCCCGCACCGGCTTGGAGATGTGGGCGTCCGCCCCGGCCGTCAGGCTGGCCTGGACGTGCTCGTCGAGGGCGTTGGCGGTCAGCATGATCACCGGGGTGCGGGCCAGGCCCAGGGTCCGCTCGCGCTCGCGCAGGAGGCGGATCGCGGTCAGTCCGTCCATCTCCGGCATCTGCATGTCCATCAGCACCAGGTCGTAGGGCTGGGCGGCGAGCCGCTCGAGCGCCGCCACGCCGGATTCGACGATGTCGAGCCGCACCCCCGCCGCCTCGAGGATCAGCCGGACGACGCGCTGGTTGGTCGGATGATCCTCGGCCAGCAGGATGTGGACGCCCTCGACCTGGGCCTCGGCGGCCCCGGCCGGCCGCAAGGTCGGGGCCGCCGCCTCGGAGGCCGGCTCCAGCGGCAGGGTGACCACGAAGGTCGAGCCCTCGCCGGGGCGCGAGAAGCCCTCGATGCGGCCGCCCATCAGCTCGGCCAGCGAGCGGCAGATGGCCAGGCCCAGGCCCGTGCCGCCGAACCGCCGGGTGATCGAGGCGTCGGCCTGTTCGAAACGGCGGAAGAGGCGCTGGCCGGCCTCCTCGTCGAAGCCGATGCCGGTGTCGGTGACGCTGAACGCCAGGCCAGACTCGCGGCGGCCGACGTGCAGGATCACGTCGCCGGACGGCGTGAACTTGACGGCGTTGGACAGCAGGTTGGAGAGGATCTGCGTGATCCTGACGGCATCGCCGCGCCAGGCGCCGGCAGCGGCCTTGTCGACGGTCCATTCCAGGCAGAGGCCCTTGGCCGAGGCCGCCTCGGCGTGCAGGGCGCCGATATGGTTGGCCAGGGTCTCGACGTCGAAGGTCCCGATCTCCAGGTGCAGCTCGCCGGCCTCGATCTTCGAGAAGTCGAGGATGTCGGTCAGCACCTGCTCCAGCAGGCGGCCGGAAGAGACGATCAGTTCGGCCAGTTCGCGGCCGCGGGTGGTGGTCTGTTCCCGGGCCAGGGTCTCGGAGACCGCCACCACCCCGTTCAGCGGGGTGCGCAGTTCATGGCTCATGTTGGCCAGGAAGCGCGACTTCTCCTGGTTGGCCCGCTCCAGTTCGGCGGTGCGCAGCCGCACCCGTTCCTCGAGCTCGTCCATCACCTGGGAGGCCTGGTCCCTTGCCGCCTTCAGGGCCTGGGCCAGGGCTCCGATCTCGTCGGTGCGCGCCTCGATGGCGGCCAGTTCGGCGTCCGGTTCCGCGCCGGCCGGGGCCTGGGGATCGCCGCGCCTGGCCTCGGCGAAGGCGGCCAGCCGCCCGAGCGGCCGGGCGATCGCGCGACGCGCCATGCCCATCACCAGCAGGCACTGGATGATGGCCGCGACCAGCCCGAGCGCCAGGATCCAGGCCGCCGACCTGGCCGCCGCCAGGGTCACCGCCCCGGCCGGATAGCGGATCAGGAAATACCAGTCGGGCCCGCGCAACTGGCCGAAGGCGACGATGTACCTGCCGTCCGGACTGCGGACGACGCCTCGCGGCGCGCCCTGGGCGCGGATGGTGCGGACCAGTTCGCCCAGGCCCATATCCTTCTCGTAGGCCGCCAGGGTCGCCTCCGGAGCCTTGCCCGGCGTGGCGAAGCCCGGATAGGCGATCAGCTCGCCGGCCCCGGTGACGATCAGGTTGACCGCGCCCCGGCTGGTGTCCTTCACCGCCCGCATGAAGTAGCCCGACAGCTCGATCGAGGAGCCGAAGGCGCCCAGGTGGGCGCCGTCGACATCGACCGGGGTCATGCAGCCGGTGGCCAGCCGCTCGCCGACATTGTCCTGGATCAGGCGCTGCAGGTTGGTGCAGCGGATGGTGCGACCGGGATTGAGCGCAGGGGTGATGATCCGGCTCATCTCCTCCTGGGAAATGTCGAGGTCGGCCGGCGCCTGGTGGCGATAGAACATCAGCCGGTCCGGCCGACTGGGGGCGAACATCACCAGCCGGGTGTCCGGGGTGAAGTAGTAGAAGTTGTCGTAGCTGGTCGCCAGCGCCTCGCCGAACCGCGGCACGACATGGAAGGCGGCCACCAGGGCCTTCTTCTCCACCAGCGATACGTTTCGCCCGTCCCGGATGAAGGCGCCGACCCCGTAGACATAGTTGCCGTCGGCCAGCGGCTCGCCGTCGAAGGAAACATCGCGGCTTCTGCGGGTCCCGTCGGGCCGGAGCGGGAAGTACTCGTCGAACAGGCGGTCGGTCTGGGCCGGCGAGAGCTGCGCCATCCGGGTCTTCATCGCCGCCGCCGCGTCGCGATGCGCGGCCGCCAGGTCGGTGAAGCGCCGCTCCTCCTGGTTGGCCCTCTGGGTGACGTAGTCGGACAGGTAGGCGATCTCGCGGCGCTCGAGCTCCTGCTGGAAGGCGAGGAAGGCTGTTCCGAAGGCGACCAGGGTGACGGCGACCGACAGCAGGCCGACGCTGAGGATGAATCGGCGGGAGATGGACGTCGTTCTGGCGTGCATTCAGCGGCTGCTACCAGAGCGGGGGTTTAGAATTGGTTTGACCCGAAACGGGTAAATGCCGTGGTCGCCGAATCATCCGCCCTGACGGGGCGAAGAAAACCTGCTATGGCTGCCGTTTGTAGCGAGAGAACCAGGAGCAATCCGCTGAACCGCGAGTTGGCGCCCCAGGCGCAGGAAGCCGCCCTTTCGGCCTCCACCGACGAGTCCCGACAGGGGTCGCTCGAAGACCTGATCCTGTCCCGTCTGGATGACGACAAGGCTCAGGACATCGTCCTCATCGATCTGAAGGGCAAGAGCCCGATGGCCGACTCCATGATCGTGGCGTCCGGCCGTTCGCACCGCCATGTCGGCGCCCTGGCCGACCATGTGCTGCGCGCCCTGAAGGACGCCGGCCACGGCCGAGCGCGGGTCGAGGGCCTGCCGCACTGCGACTGGGTGCTGATCGACGCCGGCGACCTGGTGGTCCACCTGTTCCGACCCGAAGTGCGGACCTTCTACAACATCGAGAAGATCTGGTCGGTCGACTCCAACCACATCAAGGCGGCGAACTAGCGCCTTCTCCTCCCCATGCAGGGTGCTCGCCGATGCCCCTGCCATCCCTTTCCGTCATCCCGGAAGGCCGCGAAGCGGACTGTCCGGGACCCAGGGCGTGCGTGAACTCGATATCGAAGGCGGCCTTGCAGCTGGTACGCTGCACCTCCTGGGTCCCGGATAGGCGCTCCGCGCTTTCCGGGATGACGGGGTTTTCTTGCTTTGGTTTGCCTGTTCCCGCGACTCCCACGGCGAAATGAAAATCACCCTCCTCACCGTCGGCCGGCTTGGCAGGGACCCGGCGGCCGCCCTGGCCGCCGACTACGCCCAGCGCGCCACGGCGTCCGGCCGCGCCCTTGGCCTGGGTCCCTGCGAGATCATCGAGGTCGAGGCCCGCAAGCCCGGCAAGGCCGCCGAGGCCGAGGTGCTCCTGTCCCACCTCAAGGACGCCCACGTCATCGCCTGCGACGAGCACGGCAAGGCCTGGACGAGCCGCGCCTTCGCCGGCCGCGTAGCGGCCCTGCGCGACGGCGGGACGCGCCGGCTGGTGCTGATCATCGGCGGCGCCGACGGCCTCGATCCCTCCATCCTCGCCGCCGCCCACGAGACCCTCGCCTTCGGTCCCCAGACCTGGCCCCACGCCCTGGCCCGCGCCATGCTGGCCGAGCAGGTCTACCGCGCCGTCACCATCCTGGCCGGCAGCCCGTATCATCGCGACTAAACCTCCCCCGGAGGGCGAGGAATTCGCTATAGGGGAGGCATGCGCCCCGCCGCCCTCCTGTCGATCCTCGCCCTGAGCGTCCTGGCGGCCGCCAGCTCGGCGCAGGAGCCGGCGGACGCCCCCTCGGCCAACGCCATGCTGGTCATCGGCGGGGCCGGAGCGGCCGATCCGGAGAGCCGGGAGGCGGCCCGCCGGGAGATCGCCGCCCTGCGCGAGGACCTGCGCCGCATCGCCTCCAGCCAGGCGCGCGGCGGCGCCGACGTGGAGGCCGCGCGCCAGCGGCTGGCGCTGCTCAACGCCCGCGAAAGCGCCCTGACCGGCCAGATGGCCCGCGAGCGCGCGCGGCTCGGCGGGCTGTTCGCGGCCCTGACCCTGTTTCGCCGCGACCCGCCCCCCGCCCTGCTGGTTCGCCCCGACGACGCCCGGGACGCGGTCCGCGCCGCCATCCTGATGCGGGCCATGACCCCCGAGCTGGAACGCCGGGCCAGGGTCTACGCCGGCGAGGCCCGCGAGATCGCCGCCCTGCGCCGCCAGGCCGCCGGGGCCAACGCCCAGCTGTTCGCCGCCGAGAGCCAGATGGCCGGCCGCCGCAGCGACCTGGAGCGGCTGCTTGCCCAGCAACGCGAGATCGAGCTGCGCTACCCGCAGGTCGCCCAGGCCGCCGGGCGCGAGGCGGGCTCCCCGGGCGCCCTGGTCGACAGCTTTCCCCGCCGCGCCAACGCCGGCCAGGGTCCGGGCGCCCTGCGCCGCCCGGTGGCCGGCCCGGTGGTGCGCGGATATTCGGCGCCGGGATCGCCTGGCCTGTGGCTGCGCGCCCAGGCGGGCGGCGAGGTGGTCAGCCCGGTTCAAGGACGGGTTGAATTCGCTGGGCCGGTGACCGGCTGGGGGGTCATCCTGATCCTGCGGACCCCGGACGGCTTCCACCTGGTGCTGGCGGGCCTGGACCAGGCGAACGTCGCCGCGGGCCTGTCGGTGACGGCGGGCCAGCCGGTGGGGCGCATGGCCGCAGGCGCGGGCGGCGCGCCTGAGCTGTATCTTGAGCTCCGCCGCGACGGAACTCCGGTCGATCCGGCCCG
>Ga0196963_10000856_pt1 | contig 23351 bp, 18 predicted proteins | sample S1_5metaG_FD_148600 | JGI IMG/M metagenome (GOLD analysis project Ga0196963, IMG submission 148600) | Soil microbial communities from Anza Borrego desert, Southern California, United States - S1_5 | ecosystem: Environmental > Terrestrial > Soil > Desert | place: USA: California | collected...
GCTGAGCACGTTGGCGAACGCGCGCACCGGCCGGTTGCCGACCACGAGCCCCGCCGCATAGGCCGCCAGATAGCCGCTGCCGCCGGCGAGGTTCGCCACCGCGAACACCGCGATCGCCCCGGCCACCGCCAGCAGCGGATGCAGGCCGGCCGGCAAGGCCAGGCGGTTCAGCGCCGATGCGATCGCGCGACCGCCGGCTACGCCGAGCAGCGCGCCGATGCTGAACTGCTGGACCAGCAAGAGCAGCAGCATGCCGGCGCTGGAGGCCTCGCGCTGCGCGACCCAGCCGGTCAGCAGCAGGGTCAGGAACACCGCCGCCGGATCGTTGCTGCCCGACTCGATCTCCAGCGTCGCGCCGACCCGCCGGCGCAGATGCAGGCCGCGCGCGCGCAGCAGGAAGAACACCGCGGCCGCGTCGGTGCTGCCGACGATCGCGCCGAGCAGCAGGGCTTCGACCCAGTCGAGCTGCAGCCAGATGATCGCGGCCAATCCGGCCAGCCCGGCGGTGATCAGCACGCCGACCGTCGCCAGCAACAGCGCCGGCAGCAGCGCACCGCCCATGCGCTCGATCCGCGCGCGCAGCCCGCCATCGAACAAGATCACCGCCAGCGCCAGCGACCCGACCGTGTAGGTCAGCTGGTAATCCGCGAACTGCACGCCGCCCGGCCCGTCCTCGCCGAGCAACATGCCGATGATCAGGAACACCAGCAGCAGCGGCGCGCCGAAGCGATTGGAGATCAGGCTCGAACCGATGCCGACCAGCATGAGCACGGCCGCGCCGAGCAGTACCCAGTTGCTGGAGACGAGATGATCCATCGCCCGATCATAGCGAGCGGTCCGTGCCGCGGCGGCAGTCGCGGTGGTTCCGGCACGGCCGCAGGCGAAGCGCTGTACTAGTTCGCCAGCTCGACGCGGCGCAGCGAAATCGCCTCGGCCAAGTGTCGGCGGTCGATCGTCGCGGCGCCGGCGAGGTCGGCGATCGTCCGCGCCACGCGCAGCACGCGTTGGCCGGCACGTGCGGATAGACGCAGTCGTTCCATCGCCTGCTCCAGCAGCGCCTGCTCGGCCGGCTGCAGCGGCGCATGCTGTTCCAGCGCGCCGGGGCCCAGCCGGGCGTTCAACGCGCCGCGCGGCGCTTGCAGCGCACGCGCCGCGGTCACGCGCCGGGCCACGACCGCGCTGCATTCGCCGCGTGCGGCATCCGGGCGCAGCGCCGCGGCCGGTAGCCGCGGCATTTCGACGATCAAATCGATGCGGTCGAGCAGTGGGCCGGACACACGGCCGCGATAGCGGGCGATCTGTTCGGCCGAGCAGCGGCAGCGTCCGCTCGGATCGCCGGCCCAGCCGCAGGGGCAGGGGTTCATCGCCGCGACCAGCTGGAAGCAGGCGGGAAACTCGGCCTGCCGCGCGGCGCGCGAGATGCTGATGCGGCCGGACTCGAGCGGCTCGCGCAGCACCTCGAGCACGCGTCGGTCCCATTCCGGCAGCTCGTCGAGAAACAACGCGCCCAGATGGGCGAGCGAGACCTCGCCGGGCCGCGGCGGCGAGCCGCCCCCGACCAGAGCGACACCGCTGGCGGTATGGTGCGGTGCGCGAAACGGCGGCTGGCGCCAGCGCACGGGATCGAGACCGCCGCCGGCGATCGAGCGCAGCGCGGCGGCTTCCAGCGCGGCGTCCTCATCGAGCGGCGGCAGCAGCGAGGGCAGGCGCTGCGCGAGCAGCGACTTGCCGCTGCCGGGCGGGCCGATCAGCAGCAGGTGATGGCCGCCGGCGGCGGCGATTTCCAGCGCGCGCCGCGCCTGCCCCTGGCCGCGCACGTCAGCCAGATCGGGCAACGGGGGTATCTCGTGCGCGACCTGGGCGGGCGGATTCGGCAGTTCGGCGCGGCCGTGCAGATGGGCACAGACCTCGAGCAACGAGCCGGCGACGTGAACCTTGGCCTGGGCGGCGAGCCCGGCCTCCAGCGCATTGGCCTGCGGCAGCACCGCGCGGCGGCCGGCGCGGGCCGCGCCCAGCACCGCGCTGAGCGCGCCATGCACCGGCCGCAGCTCGCCGGTGAGGGCGAGTTCGCCGAAGAACTCGCAGTCGGCCAGGGCCTCGCCGGGTAACTGGCCGCTGGCGGCGAGGATGCCGAGCGCGATCGGCAGGTCGAAGCGCGCGCCGTCTTTGGGCAGGTCGGCCGGGGCCAGGTTTACCGTGATGCGTCGCGCCGGCATTTCGAACTGCGCGCAGAGCAGCGCCGCGCGCACGCGGTCCTTGCTCTCGCGCACCGCCGCCTCGGGCAGGCCGACGATCGACATGCCCGGCAGGCCACCGGACAGATGCACCTCGACCTGCACCGGCGGCGCCTGCACGCCGCACTGTGCGCGGCTATGAACGACGGCCAGCGACATGGCGGCGGTCTATCGTTGAGCCGGCGCGCGCGCGTCAGCGCGAACCGGCCTCGCGCTGCGCCTCCTCCAGCTCGGCGACCACCCGCTCGAGCTCATCGAGCTTCTGCCGGGTGCGCAGCAGTACCGCGCGCTGTACTTCGAATTCCTCGCGGGTGACGAGATCGAGCTTGCCGAGGCCGGCCTGCAGCGCGGCACGGAAGTTTTTCTCCAGGTCGGCGCGCGCGGCATCGAGCCCGGGCGGCACCAGGGCGCTGAGCCGGCGGGCCAGCTCGTCGATGGCCTTGAAATCGATCATGGGGGCTACCTCGCAGACGGAATGGCGCAAGCCTAACCCCTGCGGCGTCGCACTGGCGTCGGTTCCCGCCGCCGCGGCGGGTAGGAATATTCCTACGCTTGCTATCCTTGAGGGCCACCCGGCGGGAGCCGCGCGATGAAAATGGTCACCGCGATCATCAAGCCGTTCAAACTGGACGACGTACGCGAGGCCTTGTCCGAGGCCGGCGTCAACGGCATCACCGCGACCGAAGTGAAGGGCTTCGGCCGGCAGAAAGGTCACACCGAGCTGTATCGGGGGGCGGAGTACGTCGTCGACTTCCTGCCCAAGATCAAGCTGGAGATCGCCGTCGCCGATGACCAGGTCGAGCGCGTCGTCGAGGCGATCATGGGCGCGGCGAACACCGGCAAGATCGGCGACGGCAAGATTTTCGTCGCCCCGCTCGACCAGGTGATCCGCATCCGTACCGGCGAGATGGACGCGGACGCGGTCTAGTCCGAATTCCGCCGCGGTCATGGGCACCGCCGAGCTGCAACCGGCCACCCTGCCCGATGAGGTGCAGCCGCAGCTGCGCACGGTGCTGGTCTGCGATCTGGTCGACAGCACCGGTCTGGTCGAACGCCTCGGCGATGTCCGCGCCACCGATCTGATCCGCCGGCACGACCGCCTGGCGCGCGAAGCGATGGCCCGCCACGGCGCGCGCGAGATCGACAAAACCGATGGCTTCCTGCTGCTGTTCGATCGGCCGATCGACGCGCTCGCCTTCGCCCTCGACTACCAGCGCAACCTCGCCGCGCTGGGCGAAGAATGGCAGCTCAAGCTCGGCGCGCGGGTCGGCATCCACGTCGGCGAAGTGCTGGTGTGGAGCAATGCCGAGCGCGACGTCGCGGCCGGCGCCAAGCCGCTCGAGGTGGAAGGCTTGGCGAAGAACGTCGCGGCGCGGCTGATGGCGCTTGCCCATGGCGGCCAGGTGCTGCTGTCGGAGACCGCGTACACGCTGGCGCAGCGCGCCGGCGACGAGTTGGAGGCGCGCGGCTGTCGTCCGCTCTGGCTCAGCCATGGCCGCTATCGGCTGAAGGGGCTGCGCCTGCCGCTGGCGGTGTTCGAGGTCGGCGAGGCGGATATCGCGCCCGGCCGGCGACCGCGCGATTCGGCCAAGGCGCAGCGGCTGCGGCCGTGGTGGCGCTCGAAGCAGGTGCTCGCCGCGCTGCTGCTGCTCGGCATGCTGCTCGGCGGCTTCGCGTGGTGGCAGCAACGGCCGGCCGAGCTGGCGTTCGCCGAACGCGACTGGGTCGTGCTCGGCGACTTCGTCAGCATCGGCACTGAAGCCGGCGACGACACCGCGCTACGCACGGCATTGCGCATCGGCCTCGAGCAATCGCGCTACGTCAACGTGTTCGCCGACGGCGCGACGCGCGAGACGTTGCAGCGCATGACCTTGCCCGCCGACGCGCGCATCGACCGTCGCGTCGGCACCGAGTTGGCGCAGCGGCTCGGCGCGCGCGCACTGCTGTTGCCGTCGATCACCACGCTCGGCGACAAGCTGCGCATCACGGTCGAGCTGGTCGATCCGGTGACCGGCGTGACCGTGCACGGCGAATCCGCCGAAGCGAACGACCGTGCCCGCCTGTTGCCGGCCATCGACCGGGTCGTTGCCGGGGTGCGCCGCTCGCTGCGCGAATCGCTGGCCAGCATCGAGGCCAGCAGCCCGCCGTTGCAGCAGGTAACGACGCGCAACCTGGATGCGCTGCGGGCGTATGCGTTGGCGATCGAAGCCAACAACGCGCGGCGCGCCGGCGACGCATTGCAGCTGGTCGAGCACGCGCTGCAACTCGATCCGGAATTCGCGATGGCGTTGTCGCTGAAGGCGATGCTGCAGAACTACCAGGGCGAGCGCGCGGCCGGCCACGCGACCGCGCTGCGCGCGCTGGCACTGGGGCAGCGCCTGTCGACGCGCGAGCGGCTGACGCTCGAGGCGATCGCCGCGTTCATCGCCGACGAACCCGACGCCGTGCAGAAGTGGGAACTGCTGACCCGGCTGCATCCGGACGAGTATCGCGCGCATTACAACGCCGCCTGGCTGGAGCTCAATCAGCGCAACGACATCGCCGCGGCGCAACGGCGCCTGCAGCCGGCGCTGGTCGCGCATAACCCGCTGTTGCGCCGCGCGCTGTACCTGGCCGGCGCGCTGGCATTGGCCAGCGACGAGCTGGATGCCGCGCCCGAGCATTTCCAGGCCGCGATCGCGCGCGGCATCGGCGGCGACCAGCAGGACCGCATCTTCGCCCATCTCGCCCGCGGCGAGCTGGATGTCGCGGACGCGATCTACCGTGCGCAGGGCTCGGTCTCGAGCAGCGACGATCCGTTCGACTTCATGGCCGGCATCAGCCTGGCGCTGGAACAAGGCGACCGCGCGCTGGCCTTGCGCCGCGCCGACCAGCTCGGCGAGCGCGCGCAGGCGCTGGGCGTCGAGCTGCTGCCGCGCGAGTTCCGTCTGATCCGGCTTGGCCTCGAATGCATCGCTGGCGAGCCGCTGGGCGAGCTCGCGCTGCGCGAAGAGCACGCGGCCTATGCCGCGATGGACCTCGGTTTCGCGCCGCGCCGCAGACACCGCGACATGCGCATCCTGATGCTGGCGATGCTGGCGATGCGCTGCGGCCAGCCGGCGCTGGCGCGACAACTGGAGGCGCTGACGCATTCCAGTCGCGATATCGCCAGCCCGGCGTTGCGCTATCTGCGCCTGCTGTACGACGCGGAAGCCGCGCTCGCTGCCGGGGATGCGCGACGCGCCCGCGATATCGCGCTTGGCGCCCTCGACGGCCGCGAACTGGTCGCTCAGCACGCGCAACTGGCACGCATCGCCGATGCGTTGGGCGACGCCGCCGCCCGCGAGCGCGAACTGGCCTGGCTGCAGGCGCATCGCGGCCGCGCCTATGCCGAGTTCGGCGACATGCTGTCGTTCCTATTTCCGCTGAACACCGCCGAGCGACAGGCGCTGCGGCGTTGAGCGCCGCCGCCGCGCGGGAAGCCGCCGTCGCTTGTACTCGAGCGTCCGCGCCTTGCCGCCGAACACGCGGTAGCTGTAGATCGTGTACGCCGTGATCATCGGCAGCGTGACCAGCGCACCGATCAGGATCAGCCGCAGCGACGCCGGCGCCGCGGCGGCCTCCCAGATCGTGATCCGATCGACCACGAGGTAAGGGAACAGGCTGTAAGCCAGGCCGATGAACACGAGCACGAACCGGCCCACCGTCAACCGGAACGGCGCCGCGTCGCTGCCGTTGCCACCACGCCGCAGCCGACGCAGTTGGTTCTCGCAGCGCGCGAACAGCAACGCGCTCAGCAGCGGAATCGGCAGCAGCAGAAACAGGTTCGGCAACGCGAACCAACGCGCGAACACACGCGGGCTCACATACGGCGTCGCGATCGACACCGCGGCGATGCCGAGGCCGGTGAGCCACAGCGCGCGCCAGGCCCAATCGATCGCGCGTGCGCGACCAGAACGTCGCCAGCGTATGGATGCGCTCGCCGACGCGCTGGCGGCGGTGGCTTACGCCAGCGCCGCCTCGCCGGTCTGCAAGCGCCACAGCGCCGCGTACATTCCGTTCCGCCGCAGCAGTTCGTCATGAGTGCCCGATTCGACGATGCGTCCGCCATCGAGCACGTGGATGCAATCGGCGTGGCGCACCGTCGACAGCCGATGCGCGACGACCAGCAGCGTGCGTCCTGCCGCGGCGCGCTGCAGCGAGCGCTGGATCGCCGCCTCGGTCTCGTTGTCGACCGCGGAGGTCGCCTCGTCGAGCACCAGGATGCGTGGATCGCGATACAGCGCGCGTGCCAGCGCGATGCGCTGGCGCTGGCCGCCGGACAGGTTCAGGCCGCGCTCACCGACTGGGCTGTCCAAGCCGTTCGGCAGCGCCTCGATGAAGCCGAGCGCTTCGGCGTCGCGCGCGGCGCGCAGCGCACGCGCGCGATCCGGCGCGTCGTCGCCATAGGCGATGTTGTCGAGCAACGAACCATCGGTGAGGAACGGATCCTGCGCGACATAGCCGATCGCGCGGCGCAGCGCGGCGACATCGACTGTCGCGATGTCGACGCCATCGACACGCACGTGGCCGCGCGTCGGCGCGGCGAAGCGCAGCAGAAGTTTCAGCAGCGTGCTCTTGCCACTGCCGGTGGCGCCGACCAGGGCAACGCTGCTGCCGGCGGGCACGTGCAGACCGACGCCATGCAGCACCGGCTGTTCGCCGTAGCTGAACTCGATGTCGGCGAAGTCGATCTGCCCGCGCAGCGGCTGCGGCAGTGACGCCGTGGGCGCGGCCTGCGGCAGCGGCAGCGCGATCAGATCGAGCACGCGCTCTGCCGAGGCCATCGCCCGCTGATACAGATCGATCATGTCGGCGAACCGGGTCAGCGGCCAGAGCAGGCGCTGGGTCAGATAGACCAGCGCCGAATAGCTGCCGACACCCAATTCGCCACGCAAGGTGAGGATGCCGCCGTACAGCAACGTGGCGATGAACCCGGCGAGGATCGCCATGCGGATCACCGGCGTGATCGCCGCCGACAGCGCGATCGCTTCGGCATTGCGCTGCCGATAGGCCAGCGAGGCCTGCGCCAGTTGCCGCGCCTCGAAGGCTTCGGCGGTATAGGCCTGGATCGTGCTCATGCCAGTGAGGTTGTTGTTCAGGCGGTGCGACACCTGCGCCGCCGCTTCGCGCACCGCGGCATAGCGCGGTGCCAGACGCGCCTGGAACCAGAACACACCGAACAGGATCAGCGGCACCGGCAGGATCGCCAGCACGGCCAGTTCCGTCGTCAGCACGAAGAACACCGCGCCGACCAGCAGCGACGACATCACGACCTGGATCAGATCGTTGGCGCCGCCGTTGAGGAAGCGCTCGATCTGGTTCACATCCTCGTTGAGGATCGCGATCAGCCGCCCCGATCGCGCGGCTTCGAGCTGCGCCGGCGGCAGCCGCTCGAGATGCTCGTACGCGGCCTGGCGCAGTCGATGCTGGATGTCCTGGGCCAGGGTGCGCCATTCCAACGCGTACAGATATTCGAACAGCGACTCCAGGATCCAGACGAGCGCGGTCAGTACGGTCAGCAGGATCAACTGCTCGGTCGGATCGGGCACGCCGAGGCGGGCGAGGAACGAGTCGCGCTGGTTGACGACGACATCCACCGCGACCCCGATCAGGATCTCGGGCAACACGTCGAACACCTTGTTCAGGGCCGAGTACAGCGACGCGCGGATGATCCGCGGGCGGTCGGGACGGGCGTAGGCGAGCAGGCGGGAGAGGGACACGTGAGCAGGGGCGCGGACGGTTCGGCGCTGCATTGTGTCGCAAGCGTGCGCCTTGGCCGCACAATGCCTCGCCTTTGCGCCTCACGAGTGCCGGTGCTCATCGCCTTCAACAAGCCCTACGGTGTGCTCAGCCAGTTCACCGATCGCAGCGAGCCGCCGCGGCGCACTTTGGCCGAGTTCGGCCTGCCGCCGCGCGTGTATGCGGCGGGGCGGCTGGATTTCGACTCGGAAGGCCTGCTGCTGTTGACCGACGATGGCGCGCTGGCGCAGCGGCTCAGCCACCCCAAGCACAAGCAGGCGAAAACCTATCTGGTGCAGGTCGAAGGCGCGCCCGCAGTCGAACAACTGCAGCGCCTCGAAAGGGGCGTCGAACTCAATGACGGCCTGACGCTGCCGGCGCGCGCGCGTCTCGTCGCCGCGCCCGACTGGCTGTGGCCGCGTGATCCACCAGTGCGCTTTCGCAAGACCGTGCCGGATGCGTGGATCGAGCTGACCATCCGCGAGGGCCGCAACCGCCAGGTGCGGCGCATGACCGCCGCAGTCGGCCTACCGACATTGCGTCTGATCCGCATCGCGATCGGCCCGCACCGCTTGGACGGCCTCGCCCCCGGTGAGTGGCGGGTCGTGCAGCCTGCACAATGATGTGTCCCCCAAAGGCGGCCCGACTTGCTCCCGACCCACCCTTCGCGCGCTGGCCCCGGCTTCGAGCGTCGCCTGTGGCAGGACCAGCTCCTGTTGCTCACGCCGAGCGCGGCGCTGATCAGCCTCTGGTTATGGGCGCCGCCGAGCGGGCCGGCGCGCTGGCTGCTGCTGGGACTTGCCGTGCTGTTGACGCTTGCCGCCGCGGTGCGGCTGCGCGCGCGCGTCGTCTATCCGCTGTACACGCTGTCCAATCTGCTCGAAGCCCTGCGCGAGGGTGACTACAGCCTGCGCGGCTCGCGCGCACGGCGTGGCGATCCGGTCGGCGACGTGATCTGGGAGGTCAACGCATTGGCGCAGACGCTGCGCGATCAGCGCCTGCGCGTCGAGGAGACCACCGCGCTGCTGGCGAAGGTGATCGGTGCGATCGACATCGCGATCTTCAGCTTCGACGAGCAGCAGCGCCTGCGTCTGCTCAATCCCGCCGGCGAGCGGCTGCTCGGCCGCGAGGCCCGCGCGGCGTTGGGCAGCACCGCTGCGGCGCTTGGCCTGGACGATGCGTTGCAGATCGAGACCGCGGCGCTCACCAACCGCAGTTTCGCCGGCGGCAGCGGTCGCTTCGAGCTGCGCCACTTCAGCTTCCGCGAGGGCGGTCGGCCGCAGCAGTTGCTGGCGATCACCGACCTGTCGCGCACCCTGCGCGAGGAGGAACGGCAGGCCTGGCAACGGCTGATCCGTGTGTTGGGACATGAATTGAACAATTCGCTGGCGCCGATCAAGTCGCTGGCCGGCACCTTGGCGCAGTTGCTCGGGCGCGAGCCTTTGCCTGATGACTGGCGCGAGGACGTCGAGGGCGGCCTGCGCCTGATCGCCGAGCGTGCCGACGCGCTGAGCCGCTTCATGCAGCGCTATGCGCAACTGGCGCGGCTGCCGCCGCCGAAGCGGCGCGCGTTCGATCTGCGCCAGCTGCTCGCCCAGGTGGTCGCGTTCGAGCAGCGCCTACCGGTGCAGCTGACGTCCGGTCCGCCGTTGATGATCGAGGCCGACCCCGACCAGCTCGAACAGGCATTGATCAATCTGATCCGCAATGCAGTCGATGCGGCCCTGCCCGAGCATGGCGCGGTCGAAGTGCGTGCCGAACGCGTCGGCGATGCGGTGCGCATCGACGTGCTCGACGAGGGGCTGGGGCTTGCCGGCACCGACAACCTGTTCGTGCCGTTCTTCACGACCAAGCCGGGTGGCTCGGGTATCGGCCTCGTGTTGGCGCGCCAGATCGCCGAGGCGCATGGCGGCAGCCTGGCGCTCGAAAACCGCAATGATCGGCGCGGCTGCATCGCGCGTCTTGCGCTGCCGCTGTGACCTGAGGGACGCGATGCCGCCTGTTCGGCTCCATGCGCCATCGTTATACTGCCGCCCTCAATCCGCCCGGCTTACGCTGTCGGGCCCGCAGCCGTGCAGGTGATCCGGTGCGCAACTACGACCTGGTGTTCCTCAAGCATTTCTCGCAAGTCATCGCCGCCCTGATGGGCGTCACCCTCGTGCTGCTGGTCGTCGCCGGCATTCTGCACAGCCAGCGCGCGACCGAGCCCGATCCCAAGCTCACCGAGCTGGTGAACGCACGCCTGCAGCCGGCCGGTGCCGTTTATGCCGGCGAGACCGGCGCCGCCGCGTTGGCCGCGGCGGCCGAGGCCGCGCGCGCAGCCGCCGCCGGCAAGGTCGCCTATGGCGGCACCGAGGATGGCTCGGTGATCTACAACAACCTGTGCGGTGCCTGCCATACCTCCGGCGCCGGCGGCGCGCCGAAGCTGGTCGCCGCGGAATGGACGGCGCGCAAGGCCAAGGGCGTCGACACGTTGATCAAGCACGCCATCGAAGGCATCCAGGGCGATGCCGGCGTGATGCCGCCGCGCGGTGGCAATCCGGCACTGACCGATGCGCAGGTCGCGGCGACCGTGCATTGGATGCTGGAAAACCTCAAGTAAGGCGCCCATGGCGGCCGGCGCTGTTGCCGGCCGCGCGGACATGGCTCGACCGCGCCAGGCCTCTCGCTTCACTGCCGCGGCGCTGGGCATCGCCCTGGCGCTGCTGGCCGGTGGCTGCGAGCGCTCGGCCAGCGGCCCCGCTGCCGATGCCACCTTACTGGAGCCGCCACGCAGCATCGGTGCGGTACAGGGACGCGGCCCGCGGAGCGCATACGAAGGCCAGATGACCAGCCTGCAGGGCGTCGTCACCGGCAACTTCGTCGCCGGTCTGGACGGCTTCTTCATGCAGGACGCGACCGGCGCCGAGGACGGCGATGCGGCCACGTCCGACGGCATTTTCGTCGAATATGCGCGCAACCGGCTGCCGAAAGTGCGCCGCGGCGACCGCGTGCGTGTGCTCGGCCGCGTCGTCGAACGCGGCGAGGGCGAAGCCACGCTGACCAGCCTCGCCGAGGCCCAGGTCGAGGTGCTCGGCCGCGGCGGCGTCCGCGTGACGCCGATCGACGCGGCGCCGGACAGCGCCGACGACTGGGAGCGCTGGGAAGGGATGTGGCTGCGCTTCAACCAGCCGCTCACGGTTACCGGTAACCACGGCCTGTTGCGCGCCGGCGAGCTGGAAACCGCGCTGGGCAAACGGCTGTGGGTGCCGACCGAGCGCCACGCGCCCGGCGCCAACGCACGCGCGCTGGCCATGGACAATGCGCGTCGGCAGTTGCTGTTGGATGACGGGCGCAATCAGCGCTACCCGGACAAGCGCATGCTGCTCGCCGAAGATCTCAGCGTCGAACGGCCGTTGCGCGCCGGCAGCCTGTTGAACGGTGTCGAAGGCGTGCTCGATCAGCGTGGCGGCCGCTGGCGGCTGCAGCTCACGGAGAAATTGCAGCAGATCGAGCAGGCGCCACGTCCGGTACCGCCGTCGCTGCCGGCCGGCCTGCGCCTCGCGCATCTGGATCTGAACCAGCTGTTCAACGGCAACGGCCGCGGCGGCGGCTTTCCAAGTCCGGGCGCGGCGAGCCGGGTCGAGTACGAGCGACAGCGCAACAAGCTGATCGCTGCGTTGCAGGGCCTGGGTGCCGATATCGTCGCGCTGACCGCGCTGGAGAACGACGGCCAGGGGCGTGGCAGCAGTGAGGCCGAGCTGGTCGATGCGCTCAACGCCGCACTGGGCGAGGCGGGCGATTACCAGGCCGTGGTACTCGCCGAGCCGGCCGACGCGGGCAGTGCGCCGACCCGCGTCGCACTGCTGTATCGCAGCCAGCGTGTGCAGGTGAACGGACCGGCGCAGGCGCTGACCGATGCCGCGTTCGGGCGCGGCCCATGGCCGCTCGCGCAGCGCTTCGTGACGCCGGAGGGCACGCCGCTGCAGGTCGTCGCGCTGCAGCTGCAGGGCCGCGCCTGCGAGGGCCTCGGCGAAGCCGATGTCGCCGAGCGTGACCAGGATGACGGTCAGGGCTGTTGGAATCCGCGCCGCGGTGCCCAGGTGCAGGCGGTCGACCGTTGGCTGCGCGAGGCCGGGCACGGCCCGCTGCAATCGCGCAGCGTGCTGCTCGGTGACTTCCATGCCTATCGCCAGGAAGAGCCGCTGCGTCTGCTGCGCAGCCTGGGCTGGCGCGACGCGCTGGCCGAGCTGCGCCCGCGCCCGTACACGCATGTTGTCGATGGCCGTGCCGGGAGTCTCAATCACACGCTGATCAGCCCGGTGCTGACGCCGGCGCTGCTGGGCGCCGCGGCGTGGGCGATCAACAGCGACGAGAGCGAAGCCTTCGACTACCGGCGCCAGCAACGCCGGCCGGAGTGGTACCAGCCCGATCCTTACGCTTCGTCCCGGCACGACCCGCTGCTGCTGGTGCTCAAGCCCTGATCGGCGCTGAGGTTAGGTATCATCCCCTCACCAGCTCATCCGCTTTTGCCATGACCGATGCCGTCGAACGCTTTCCCGATCAGCCGGGCGAGGTGATCCTCGCCGGGCCGGCGGGCGCGCTGGAATTGGCGGTCGATCTGCCCGAGCCTGCGCTGGCGCGTGCCGGCGTCGCGCTCATCTGCCATCCTCACCCGCTGCATGGTGGCACGATGCACAACAAAGTCGTGACGATGGTCGAGCGCTCGCTGCGCGAATTGGGCCTCGCCACCGTGCGTTTCAACTTCCGCGGCGTCGGCAAATCCGAAGGCGAACACGACAACGGCCGCGGTGAGACGCTGGATCTGCTCGCCGTCGCCGAATGGGTGCGACGCACGCGGCCGGACGATGCGTTATGGCTGGCCGGGTTCTCGTTCGGCGCCTATGTCGCGCTGCTCGGTGCGCGCCATCTGCCGATCAAGCAGATGATCTCGATCGCGCCGCCGGCCGGGCGCTGGGATTTCTCCGCGGTGCTCGCGCCGACCTGCCCCTGGTTGGTCGTGCAGGGCGAGGACGACGATGTCGTCGAGCCGCAGCAGGTGTACGACTGGGTCGCGCATTTTCCCGCCGAGGAGCGCCCCAACCTGATCCGCATGCCGGATACCGGTCATTTCTTCCACCGCCGCCTCATGGATCTGCGCGGCGCGATCAAGAACGGCGTGCGCAACAACCTGCCGCCGCTCAAGGGCAGCCAAGCCGCGCAGTGACCCGGCCGGCCGATCATCGCCTGCTGCGGCCGTCGCAGGCCTATGCCGAGGGCGTCGCCGCTGGACGTTGGAGTGAGGACCCGGCGCAGCGTGCCGCGCTGTCCGAACTCGACCGCATCCACGATGCGCTGCAGGCGAGCGCGCCGTCCGGGCTTTGGAACCGGCTGACGCAGCGCTTGAAGCCGGCGCCGCCGCCGCGCGGCCTGTATCTGTGGGGGGGCGTCGGCCGCGGCAAGACCTTCCTGGTCGACCTGTTCTACGAGCATCTGCCCGGCACGGCCAAACGCCGCACGCATTTCCATCGCTTCATGGGCGAGGTGCATGCGCGCTTGAAGGCGCTCGGCGAGCGCGCCGATCCGCTGGTCGATGTGGCGGCCGATCTCGCCGAGCAGAACCGCCTGCTCTGTCTCGACGAATTCTTCGTGCAGGACATCGGCGACGCGATGATCCTCGCCCGCCTGCTGCAGCAGTTGTTCGCCCGCGGCGTGGTGTTGGTGACGACGTCGAACACGCCGCCGCAGCAACTCTATCGCGACGGCCTGCAGCGGCAGCGCTTTCTGCCGGCGATCGCGTTGCTGGAGCAGCACTGCGTGGTGCACGAGATCGTCAGCGCCAACGACTATCGGCTGCGCACGCTGACCCGCGCGCCGGTCTACTACGCGCCGCTCGACGGCCGCGCCGACGACGGCCTGCGCGAATGCTACGAGCGGCTGACCTGCGATACGGTGCGCGATGGCGAGCCGCTGCTCATCAATGGCCGCAGCATCCCAACCATCGATACCAGCGACGGCGTCGCCTGGTTCGACTTCAGCGCATTGTGCGAAGGCCCGCGCGCGGTCGCCGACTACATCGAGATCGCGCGCGACTTCCATACCGTGCTGCTGCAGCGCGTACCGCAGTTCGACGCGGCCAGCGACAACGCGGCGAAGCGTTTCATCCACCTCGTCGACGAGTTCTATGACCGCAACGTCAACCTGATCGTGTCCGCCGCCTGCGAGATCACCGAGTTGTATCGCGGCGACAAGCTGGCGAGCGAGTTCCAGCGCACCGAGAGCCGGCTGATCGAGATGCAGAGCGAAGCGTATCTGGCGAGGCCGCACAAGCCATAGCGCAGCATCCCGCCGCGCCGTCCTTCCGGCCGGTCGAGCTTCTCCTGAGCTCCGTCGAAGGGGCCCGCCCTGCGAGTCCGGCGCTGCGTTACGGCAGCGTCCAACCGAACCGCGCCATCACCTTCTGCCACTCCGAATCGAGCGGCGCGTACATGTCGATCCATCGGCCATCCGCCGGGTGGGCGAAACCCAGGCGCCAAGCATGCAGCAGCATCCGGTGCACGCCCAACATACGGAACGTGCGGTTGTGGCGGCCGTCGCCGTGGCTGGTGTCGCCGATCAGATGATGGCTGATGTGCTTCAAATGCCGGCGGATCTGGCGGAAACGGCCGGTTTCCGGCCGGCAGCGCAGCAGTGCGTAGCGCGAGGTCGGAAACTCGGCGGATGGCTGATCGAGTTCGCCGGTCGCCAGCCGTTCGAATGCGGTGCGTGCGGGCTTCTTCTCCGGCTTGCCCGGGCCACCGTCGAGCGGGTGATCGATTACGCCGCTCGCCTCCGGCCAGCCGCGGCAGACGGCGAGATAGTCTTTCGTCACGTCGCGACTCATGAACGTCTTGCCGAGCGCGGATGCCGCGTCACGATCGAACGCGAGCAACAAACAGCCGCTGGTGGCGCGATCCAGTCGATGCACGAGAAACACCGGGCGGCCGAATTGCTCGCGCAAGCGATCCGCGGCGAAATCGGTCTCGCCGCGCGCCAGCGCGCTGTCGTGCACCATCAGCCCGGCGGGCTTGTCGACCACGGCCAGGCGGTCGTCGGCGTAGATGACCGGCAAATTCGCTTCAGGCATCGAGGCAACCCCTAGTCAGCTGCGGCCTGCATGCCGTCGGCGTTCGCGGGCGCGCGGCTGCGCCGCTCGAAGGTCCCGCTCACCCGCGCGGCCATGCCGCATAGAACGCGCCGAGCGCGCCGATGCCGGCGAGCCAGACCGCCGCGGCGATGCCGAACAAGCGCGGGCCGCCGGCATCGAAGCCGAGCAGCACCGCGGCGGTGATCAGCAGGCCGGTACCGAGGATCGCATACACCGTCTTGCGCTGACCTTCGCGCGACACCTGCACCAGCGCCTGCAGGTCGAGCGAGCGCATCTGCAATTGCTGCGCACCCGTCGTCTGCTGATACAGCCAGTCACGCACCAGGCGCGGCATGTCCGGTGCGTGCGTCATCAGCTCGGGCAGGCGCTTGCGGAATTCCTTGGCGAGTTGGCGTGGGCTGTAGCGCTCGCGCAGGATTTCCTCGAGCACCGGGTGGGCGACGGCGAAGATGTCGAGCTTGGGATCGAGGCGGCGGCCGACCCCCTCGATGTTGAGCAGGGTTTTCTGCAGCAGGATCAGCTGTGGTTGCAGCGTGAGCTGATGCTGTCGCGCGGTGCGGAACAGCTTGGCGACCACCTCGCCGAGCGCGATCTCCGACAACGGGCGAGTGAAATACGGCTCGCAGACCGCGCGCGTCGCCGCTTCGAGCTCGTCGATGCGCACCGTCCCCGGCATCCAGCCGGCCTCGATATGCAGCTCGGCGATGCGCCGGTAGTCGCGCTGGAACATCGCCATGAAGTTCTCGGCGAGAAAATACTGATCGCGCGCCGGCAGCTGGCCCATGATGCCGAAATCGAGCGCGATGAAGCGCGGGTTGTCGCGCCGCGTCGGGTCGACCCAGATGTTGCCGGCGTGCGCATCGGCATGGAAGAAGTTGTCGCGGAACACCTGCGTGTAGAACACGCGCACGCCTTTCGCCGCCAACGCGTGGCGATCGATGCCGGCGAGGTCGAGCGATTCGATGTCGTCCGCGGGAATGCCGCGCACGCGCTCGAGCGTCAGCACACGGGCGTGGCTGTGGCTCCAGAACACCTCGGGCACGTACAGATCGTCGGAATCCAGCCAGTTGCGTCGCAGCACGCTGGCATTCGCACCCTCGCGCATCAGATCGAGCTCGCCACGCAGCGTCGCCTGGATTTCGGCGATCACCTCGAGCGGGCGGATGCGCTGCGCGTTCGGATGGTGTCGATCGGCCAGCGCCGCCAGCGCACGCAGCAGCGCGAGGTCGGCGGCGATCTGCTCCTCGACGCGCGGGCGCAGCACCTTGACGACGACCTCGCGGCCGTCGGTCATCCGCGCCGCGTGCACCTGCGCGATCGAGGCCGATGCAAGGGGCGTCTCGTCGAACTCGGCGAACAGCGTGCCGATCGGCTTGCCGAGCGCGGCCTCGACGCAACGTCGCGCCTCGCCGCCGTCGAACGGGGCAACGCGGTCCTGCAGCAGCGCCAACTCGTCGGCGATATCCTCCGGCAGCAGATCGCGGCGCGTCGACAGCACCTGGCCGAATTTGACGAAGATCGGACCGAGGTCCTGCAGCGCCAAGCGCAGCCTGGCACCGCGTTCCAGCGCCGCGATCGGGCCCTTGGCACGTGGCACGAACGGCCGCACCAGGCGCAGGTAAGGCTCGGCGCCGCTGCCTTCGAGCAGCGCATCCAGCCGGTAGCGCACGACCACGCGCAGGATGCGCGTCGCGCGCAAGATCGCGTGCAGGCCGCTCACCGGCGCAGCAGGCGCTTGACGCGCGCGTCGATACGATCGACCGCATCGCGCAGCGCATCGACCTCGTCGAAAAATATCGCCTGCTCGACGCGGCCGACCACGTCGCGGCGTTCCTCGACCAGATACTCGGCGACATCGCGGGCGAAACGGCCGGCCTCGCTGCGCCCGCGCGCCAGGCCGGCGCGCAAGGCGCGGGCGATCTGCACGCCGAGCACATCGCCGAACACGCGGGCGAATGCGGCGTCGAAGTCCGGGTCGAAGCCCAGCGCCAGCTTCTGCAGGCGGCGGGCGAGGTCGGCATCGCCGCTGACCCGCAGCTTGCCGACCGGTGGCGCATCGTCGCGACGTGGCAGCAGCTGCGCGAGCAAGGCACCGGCGCTGGCGAGCAGCGAGAGGTCCGCCTCATCGGTGGCGTCGCCCGGGCCGACCTTGATGCGCCCATCCTGTACGGTCAGCCCCAGCGCGATGCGGGGCGCCTCCAGCGTCAGCACCAGGCGGCGACCATCGAGTGCGGCGAGCCCGGCGCGCGTGTCGGGATCGAGCGCGAGGGCGCGATCCAGCGCGAGTTCCAGTGCACGGCCGGCCAGCGGCAGCAGCGAGCGCAGCGGTGATGCAGCATTCGTCTCCATAGGCGCATTGTAGGTCGGCACTGCCGTTCCGACGACGCAAGCCTCACAGGATCGGCGCCAGTCCAGCTCCGAACGCGGTCAGGATGCGCGTATACAGCGACTTGCCGAACAGCGCGACCTCCGGGAAATCGCCAACCGGCCGGTAGCACTCCGCGAAGCGTGGATGACTCGGCGGCAGCGGGCTGCAGCCGGGCAGCATGTCCCAGCTCGTGGCGTAGCGCCACGGCCACAGATCGAACAGCGGCAGCCGCTCCGAAACCTTCCCTAACTGATAGTTCAGTCCGGAGAGCACAGGCGGTCGCGGGCGCCGCGCGATCACCCAGCTGTTCTCCGGCAGCGTGTCGCGCAGGATGGTCCGGGCCAGTTGCCGGGCGAACGCGGCATCGCGCACCAGCACCACGCTTTCGGTATTCAATCGGTCGGAGCGCGGGTCGAAGTTATGCGTGCCGATCATGCCGACGGCCTCGTCGATGACCAGCGACTTCGCATGCAGGCCGATGCGCATGCCGGCCTGGCGCAGCGGCAGCGGGCCGCGCCGCGCGGCACGGCCGCTGCCACCGAAATTGCGTCGCGATTCGCTGCGCCAGGCACGCAGGGCTTTGGCATCCAGCGCGCCGCTGGCCGCGGGATTGACCGGCGCCGACGCGGGATACGGCTTGTATTCATAAATCTGGAAACCGAACTCGCGCACGTAGCGGCGCTTGTACTTGTGTGACAGCGCGTACACCGGGAACGCGTCGGTCGCAGCCAGGCTGTTGGTCGAAACGATGATCTGCGGCGGCTGCGGGCGCCGGCGCAGCGCGCGGAACTGCGCCTGCGCGGCATCGGAGAACACGAGGTAGGGGGTTTGCAACAGCACGCGCTGCTGCGCCTCGGACAACAGGCCGCGCAGGCGCGCCGACAGGTCACGGCGCTGATTGCGTTGCTGCCGCGAGAACGGCTTGTTAGGCAGGTCGGAGAGGAATTCGACCTTGTGCACGTCCAGGCCGGGAGCGACCAGCCGGCGCTCGATCAATCGCCAGGAATCGGCCTGCGCGGAAATGTCCAGCATGCTGTTGCCGCGCTGGATCGGCGGTGGCGGTTCGGCCTGTGGCGGCCCGCGGCGCAACACGCGGCGCACGTCGCGCAGCGCCGCCAGCGGCACGCTCAGCCGGTGCTGCCAAAAGGTATCGAACGAGCGCAGCATCTCGTGCACCACCGGACCGACGACGAGGATGTCGCGATCGCGGTAGTTGAACTGCGGATCCCAGTCGAAATAACGGTTCTCGACGTTGCGCCCGCCGGTGATCGCGAGCATGCCGTCGACCAGCAGCAGCTTGTTGTGCATGCGCTGGTTGAAGCGGGTGAAGCAGCACAGGATGCCGGCGAGGAACTGCAGCTTGTCGGTGGACGCCTCGCCAAAGGTCGGATTGTACAGACGCAGCTCGAAGCCGCGATGCGCCAGCGCGAGTTCGGCGAGCCGGTCGACATCGTCCGGACTGAACAGCTGGTCGAGCAGTACGCGTACGCGCACGCCGCGCTTGGCTGCGGCGAGCAGCTCCTGCAGCACGAGCTGACCCGCGTCGTCCTCGGCGAAGATGAATGCCTGCAGCTCGATCGATTCGCGCGCGGCGCGAATCAGATGGATGCGCGCGAGCAGCGCGTCCTCGCCGGACTCGAGCGTCACGACACGATGGCGTGCCGGTATCGCGTCGAGGTGCTGCTCGCCGAGCGCACGCAGTGGCGAGGGCAGGGCGCAGCGATCGTCGCGCGCGCAGCTCAGCGCCGTGGCTTGCCGTGGCGCGACGTCGACCAGCGCTTCGCGTACCTGCTGCCGGGTCGGCATGCAGGCCGTGCACGCCAGCCCTAGCAACAGGGTCAGCCACCCGCGCAGCATCATCGGTCAGGGCTCGCCGGCAAACCAGAAGCTGAAGCGCAGCTTCACCTTGTCCGACAATATCCAGTGGCGGCTGTTCATGCCGAACTCGGAGCGACGCACTTCGCCGCGCGCGCGCAGCGGGCAATCGAAGCCGGGCCGGGTGCACGTGGCCGGTAGCAGCTTGAACAGTACCGGGCGTTGTACGCTGCGTAGGCTGAGCTGACCTTCGAGGTCGCCGCCTTCGAGCAGCCGGGTCAGCGGTACACCGGCCGCTTCGAAGCGGATGAACGGATAGGCGTCGGCGGCGAAGAACTCCGCCGAGCGCGCCCATGCGGTATGCGCGGGATTGCGCATCGCCAGGCTGTGCGCATGCAGTTGCACGCTGACCCGGCAGCTCGCATCGCCATCCGGCTCGATCTGTCCCTCCAGCGTGGCGAAGCGACCGCGTAGCGGGCGCAGCCAAGCCACCCGCAGTGAAAACTCAGCGCGCGAGCGCGGGCCATCGATGCGGACGAGGTCCGCCGTGCCGGGGTTGCTGCCTGCTGCCGCCAACGCCAGCAGCAGGCCGGTTGCCGCGACGCTCGCCGTCAAGGCGACCAGAACGCGAGCAGGCGGCCGCTGCCCGGGTCGATGGGCGTGGTCTCCGGCAGCAGCAACTCGGCGATGCCGGCCGGCGGCATGCCGCGGTGGTCGCCGCTCTGCCCGGTCGCGAGCAGCGCCACCAGCGATTCCAGGCCGGGGTTGTGCCCGACCAGCAGCAGGTCGCCGGCGCTGCGGTGCGCTTCCAGCACATCGAGCAGCGCCCCGGGGGCGGCCTCGTAGATCGCCGGTTCGATGCGCAGATCGACGAAGCCCAGGCGCTGCAGCACGCGTTCGGCGGTTTGCCGCGTGCGCGCGGCGGGTGAGCACAGCACCCGCGCCGGGCGCGATCGCTCGCTCAGCCAGACCGCCGCGGCATCGGCCTCGGCCGCGCCGCGCAGCGACAGTTCGCGTTCGAGATCGGTTTGCCCGGCACGTGCCGGATCGGCATGCGCATGGCGCAGCAAGGTTATCCGCCAACCGGCATTCATGGCTGTGGCTCCGCGATCGGCGCGATCGGCAAGCTGCTGCGGTTCCAACTCCCGGATAGAGGTGGCGGCAGCGTGATCGCGGTGTTCAGCGTGGCACGATTGCGCGCGCTGTATTGGATGTTCAGATTGCCCGCGGGGGTCACCGGGACATCGCGGATCCAGGCGCAGCCCGGGCAATGCACGCGGTGATCGAACAGGTTGACCGTGCCCGACGCCGTGCTCTGCTTGTCGCCGACCACCCAGCGCGGGTTGCCGGCGGCATCGAAGATGAAGCCGGCGAAGAATTCATAGCCACTCGCGCCGAGATTCAGGCTCTCGATGGTCAGGCCCCAGCCGCCCTGCTGCTCATTGAACCAGGCTTGGCTGTGGTTGCTGGCCGATGGCGCGAACGGCGCGTCGATCGTCTGCATGCGCTCGGCACCGCTGCGCCCGTCGTTGAACTGCCAGGCGAACAGCAGCGAGTTGTTGTCGATCTGCCCGACCCAGGCCCGCCCCAGTGTCGTCGACGACGTCGTGAAGCTGCTGCCGCTGCTGGTATTGCGTACTTCGACCAACGGGATCTCGCCGGCGTAGTCACCGACTTCGCCCGAAACTAGGTACCACTGCGAAGTGCGATCGGTGCGCGCCGTGTACCACAGGCCGGCGAACAACTGGCGGTTGTTGCCGAGCTCGTAGAAATAGCCGTTCATGCCATTGCCGCCGCGCGCCGGGCTGAAATACAGACCGCGCCGCGGCTGCAGGCTGGGCCCGGCCGTCGCGCAACTGGTGACCGTGCGACAGCTGCTGCCGACATTGCCGTTGAACACGGTGAAGCGGTTGAACGAGTGCACCGCGGGGTCGGCGCTGGCGACGTAATCGATGCTCAGCGGCGCGCCGCAGGCCGCGTCCTGGGCGACCTGGAATGGCAGGTTCAGCGTCGTCGACTGGTTGGCACCGAGCGCCGGCGTCGTCTGTACGGCGGCGGGCAGGCGCAGGCGCGGCGCGCTGCCGGCGCCGGGCAGCGCCTGCGGATTGAACGCACACAGAGCGGTGCCGCTGGCAGCGGTATTGCTGGCGTTGCAGCCGAAGCTCAGCGCGCTACTGAAGTTCTCGTCCGCGGCCAAGCCGATCGATGCCGTCGTCGTGCGATTGGTGCCGAGCTGCTGGTACTGGTAGGCCACTTGGCCCGTGCGCGGATACAGCACCGCCTGGAAGTCATCGGCGCCGGAGCCGCCGAGTGGCCGGACCTGCAGCCAGGTGATGACATGGCAGGGTTGCCCGGCATCGCCCACCTCGCCGGCGCGCGGACAACTCGGGAAATAGCGGTAGCGGATGCCAGCGCCGGGTAGCGCGGTCAGCTCCAGGTCGTCGTGGAGCACTTGCAGGCGGGCGCCGCGGCCGCGGTCGGAGCGCGTGCACAGGTTGTTGAAGTCGCCGCCATCGTCGGCAATTCCCAAAGCGAGGTAACCATTGGTCGAGACCACCGCCTGGTTATACCTTTGCCCGTACAGAGTGACCGTCTCGCCCTGCAGCGTAATTGCACCACGGCCTTCGTCCTCGACCGAGGCATTGCTGTAGACGGCGCTGAGCGGGACATTCGGTTCGGCAGCGATGTCGATCCAGTTGTAGCTGCAACCGCCGGCCTGGCTGCTCGTGCCGCGGTAGCCGAAACCATCCGGGCCGAACGGCAGGGACGCGGTTGCCGAGGCGGGGCTGAACAGCGCCGTGCCGTCGGCCAGGCCGCCGTTGCCGGTATTGGTCAGCCGCACCGGCAGCGACCAGCGTTCGCCCGGATCGATGACGCTGTCGTTGTTTCCGCAAACTTGCGTCGGCTGGCCGGCCGCCGCGGCGCTCACGTCCGGGCCGCGTACGGTGAAGCTGCGCGAGTCCGTGGCCATGGCATTACCGGCGTCCCGCACCCGCACCGCGATCGTCGCCGGCGTACGGGCGCGGGGGTAGCTCAGCGACAGACTGTTGGCGCTGCCGCTGCGCTCGTAGATGCCATCGCCGTCGGTATCCCACTCGTAGGTCAGGCTGCCGCTGCCGCCGGAGGTCGTCGCCGTTACCGTCAATTCGGTGCCGGCGTCGATGCCCGTGGCGAACGCCGTCGAATTGAGTTGCACCGTGAAGCCGCTCGTGGTGCGCGGGAAGCCGTCGATCCGGGTGACGCCGCTGTTGCTGGGATCGAGATAGTCGCGCACACGCGTCGTGGCCGTGCCGTTGCCGTCCCAGGCATGGAACAGGCCGCCGTAATAATCACGCAGGTTCTCGCCAGTGGCGCCGCATTGCGAGGGACCGCCGGACAGCACCCCGACGAACCGGCGCTCGGCGTTGTACAGCGGCGAACCGGAGGAGCCTGGCTCCGTCACGCTGGGCGGTAGCGACGTTGGCCGTGGCGTGATGTTCTGCAGCAGCGGCGGCGTCGGGTCCCAGCGCGCATCCCAGTGCAGGCCGACGGCTGTCGAAGAGTAATTAGCGCGGCTCAGCGGCGACTCGACGAACGTAATGCGCTTCTCGTCGACATTCGGGTGATGGATGCTCGCGCACAAGCCGCTGGTCGAGGCCGGGTCACTCGGCGCGCTGCAGGTCATCGGTGGCGGCGAGCGATCCCACCCCGCCCAGAATAGATCGAAATCGTTGCCGGCCGGTGGCGTGGCCAGTTCCAGCAGGGTGAAATCCGAGCGCGTGCTGATGCTGCCACCACCGCCGCTGCCGATGCTGTCGGTCGCGGCCAAGAAGGCGATCGCCGCGCTGGTGCGATTCGGCTTCGGCAACGCCTGGCCGCTCTCCGGCGAGCCCGGCGTGCGGCAGGTCGGCGATTCGTAGCGCCAGTACACCAGCACGCTGGCAACGTTGTTTGCGGTGATCCGGCAGTGGCTCGCGGTGGCGAACAGCATGCGGCCATCGTTGCGCGTATTGTTCAGCAATGAGCCGGTGCAGGTGTCGACGCCGCCACTGGTGATCGCGCCGACCGC
>Ga0196963_10000857_pt1 | contig 23327 bp, 17 predicted proteins | sample S1_5metaG_FD_148600 | JGI IMG/M metagenome (GOLD analysis project Ga0196963, IMG submission 148600) | Soil microbial communities from Anza Borrego desert, Southern California, United States - S1_5 | ecosystem: Environmental > Terrestrial > Soil > Desert | place: USA: California | collected...
AAGGTCGAGATCTATTTGAAGCAGGGCTCGCGAGTGTGGGCCAAGCTCGCCGAGTACCCGATCCAACGTCAATTGCTTACTCGTTAGTCACCGCGCACGCTGCGCGCGCCATTTGGCACATATAATCCGTGCCGATGGCTCAGTCCACTCTCGAACGCCGCCTCGGCCCGCTCGATGGCGCGGCGATTATCGTTTCCAACGTCATCGGCGGCACCATTCTGTTTGCGCCGCCGTTCATGGCCGGTCTGGTGCCAAATCCCTGGGCGTACCTCGGGTTGTGGATTGCCGGCGGCGCGCTGGCGTTCGCGGGCGCAATGGCCTACGCGGAATTGGCCGCGCTCCGTCCGAGAGCCGGCGGCGAGTACGTCTATCTCGACGCCGCGTACGGTCGGGTCGCCGCGTTCCTCACCGGCTGGACCTCGTTCGTCGCCGGTTTCGCCGGCGCGATTGCGGCCAACGCGTTTTTCATCCCGATCTACCTTGCGCGATTCGTGCCGGGTGTAGACGACCAGACACCACTGTTCACGATTCCCCTGCCTTATCTACCGGTGACGTTTTCCACTCATACGTTCGTCGCCCTTGCGTCGGTGTGGTTGCTCGCCGCAGTCCATATCGTCGGCGTCGGTCCCGGGCGCATGGCAATGAACGTGCTCGCGGCGCTGAAAGTGGCGGCGTTCCTGATCTTCATCGCAGCGGGCTTCGCGTTTGGCGCCGGTTCGCTCGGCAATGTCGCGACGGCCGCCGGTGACGTCGGGGTCGGCAACTGGCTGTTTGCCTTCATCCCCGTGATGCTCGCGTTCTCCGGATGGAATGCGTCGGCCTACGTGGCGGAAGAAATTCGTGATCCCGGGCGCAACCTGCCACGTTCGCTGGCGATCGGCACCCTGGCCGTCATCGCCGTTTACCTTGGCATCAACCTGCTCTACCTGTTCGTGTTCTCGGTGACGGAGCTTGCGTCGCTGCAAGGCAGCGTGCTCGACGTCGTCGCCGAACGGCTGCTGGGCTCAGGAGCCGGTCATGTCATGGGGCTGGTGTCGATCGTCAGCCTGCTGGCCAGCATCAGCGCGATGACGTTTGCGGGGCCCCGCGTCTATTTCGCGATGGCACGCGACAATGTGTTCTTCAAATCTGCGGCGACGGTGCACCCGACCTTTAAGACGCCGGCGTTCGCTATCGTCGCGCAAACGGTATGGACGTCGTTGTTGATCCTGACCGGCAGCGGCAACGCGTTGATTACCTATACCGGATTCTCGATCACGCTGTTCCTGGGCATCGCGGTGTTCGCGTTGTTTGTCCTGCGGCGCCGCGAGCCGAATGCGCCGAGGCCGTTCAAAGCGCTCGGGTATCCGCTGGCGCCGGCGATCTTTACGATCGCGTGCTTCGTGATCCTCGCCAACGCGCTGTATACGGACCTGGTGAAGCCGCTGATCGCGGGCGGACCGGTCGGCCCCTCCGCCTGGGGCCTGCTGGTCATTGGCCTGGGCCTGCCCGTCTACTACTTTTTCGCGCGCCGCAAATAATGAAGCGAGTTATGCGAGTGATTTCCGCCGCCTTCGTGGTCCTGTTCAGTGTCGGCGCCGACGCCCAAGCGCCGCCGCCGCAAACGATGACGGTGTTCCTGCAGAGCCAATACGCCACGTTGAAACGGAACCTGATTGGCGCCGCCGAGAAAATGCCTGCCGAACATTTCAGCTTTCGCCCGACAGCCGACGTCCGCAGCTATGCGGAGCTGTTCGGGCACACCATCGAAACCCAGTACTTCTACTGTCACGCGGTGAAGGGTGGCGCCAATCCTGTGGACGGCAAGACACTTGAAAAGATCGTCACCGACAAGGCCGCGGTGGTGCAGATGGTCAAGGACGGGTTTGCGTATTGCGATGACGTGTTTGCCGGTATGTCGGACGAAAACCTGCTCGCGATGATCACGCTCGGCGCGCCGCCGAACACGCGCCAGTCGGCGCGTGGCAGCCGCTTGACGATGGTCGTGGTCCACGGCAACGAGCATTACGGCAATCTCGTGACCTACATGAGGATCAAGGGCATCGTTCCACCCTCGTCCGCTCAATAGCCGGGCGCCAGGGCACCCTGGCACCCTGGCACCCCTGGCACCAATCTAAGGCCGCGGCCGCAGGTACTCCTCGAGCGTGATCGTCCGGCCTGGCTGGACGTGCACGTCGAGTTCGAGATCCTCGTAGCCGGGCAGATGGATCTCGATCTTGTGGCCGCCCGCCTCCAGCCGCAATGCCTGGAACGTCCCGTCGAAGTCGTCGACCAACCCGGCGTAGTATCCGTCGACGAAGACCTGCGCATCGCGGGGCCGGATTTTCAGCCGCACGCCGCCGATGTCGTACCCCGACGAGCGCCACGGTGAATACCCGCCGTGAGCGTGCGGATAGCCGTAGCCATAATTGCCGAAATGCCCGTAGGGCGCGCCCAGCGATGCGTAAATCCCGAAATTCGAATAGCCCACAGCGCCGTAGATTAGCGACCACGGCACGTAACCGATCGGGCTCCAGCGGTAGTGATGACGGGCCCAGCGATCGTAGTACGCGGGGCCGTAGTATCGCGGCCCGCCGATGTTGATGTTGACGTTCGGGCGGTTCCGGACGATGACCGGACGGTCGTAGTCGCGGCCGCGGGTCGCGACGCGAGGCCCGTTGTCGCGATCACGGTCGGCACGCGGCACGGCAACGCGCGGACCGCGCTCGCCATCCCGGCCGCGCTGTTGCTCACGATCGTCGTCCCGGCGGTTGGCGCTGCGGGGTTCACTGCGGGTGCCGCCGTCGCGGCCTCGAGCGGTTGCGGCATCGCCGCCGTCGCTTCGGTCACCGCTGCGATCGCGCGGACCCTGGCCGCGGACCATTTGTTCGGCGGTTGCAACAGTGGACATCGCCGGGGATCCCACAAGGATCGCCGCGACGAGGGGAAAGGCAACGACACGCAGAGACATACGTGCTCCTGGGCGCGCTGGCAACGCGGCGTCGGCACGAATATCGTAGCGCATTCCAGCGATGTTGTGCGTCGGCGACGATCCGCGTCCATTTGCGCCGCCGCGACCCGGACGCCTGGCGGGCGTGTGAGAGACTACAGGGATGGAGTCGACCTTCCATGCGACCACCATCCTGGCCGTGCGCCGTAACGACCGCGCGGTGCTGGCGGGCGACGGACAAGTCACGCTCGGCAACACGATCGTGAAGCAGGGCGCGCGCAAGATCAGGCGGCTGTATAACGACAGCATCCTGGCGGGCTTTGCCGGTTCCGCGGCGGACTCGTTTGCGCTGTTCGCGAGATTCGAATCAAAGCTCGAGCAATACCGCGGCAATCTGGAGCGCTCCGCGGTGGAGCTCGCCAAGGACTGGCGTACCGATCGCGCGTTGCGCCGGCTCGAAGCGATGCTGGTGGTTCTCGATCGCAAGTCGATGTTCCTGCTGTCGGGCACCGGCGATCTGATCGAACCAGACGAGGGCATCATCGGCATCGGCTCGGGCGGGCCGTTCGCGCAGGCCGCCGCGCAAGCCCTGTCGCGGCACACGGCGCTGGCGCCGCGCGACATCGCGCAACATGCGATGCAAATCGCTTCCGAGATTTGCATCTACACGAATTCCAACCTCACGATTGAAGAGTTGTAATGTCGATTTCATTACCCGAGCGCACCATCACCGGGGTCGATTCGCTGACGCCGCGCGAGATTGTGGCGGAGCTGGACAAGTACGTGATCGGACAGGCGCAGGCCAAGCGCGCCGTCGCGATCGCGCTGCGCAATCGCCTGCGCCGCCAGAAGCTGCCGCCGGAGCTGGCCGACGACGTCGCTCCCAAAAACATCCTGATGATCGGACCAACCGGCGTCGGCAAGACGGAGATCGCGCGCCGCCTCGCCAAGCTCGCGCATTCGCCGTTCATCAAGGTCGAAGCGTCGAAGTTCACCGAAGTCGGATACGTCGGTCGCGACGTCGAATCGATGGTGCGCGATCTGGTCGAGCTCGCCGTCAACATGGTGCGAGACGAGCGCATCGAGGACGTGCGTGCCAAGGCGGAGCTCAATACCGAGGAGCGTCTGCTCGACCTGCTGCTGCCGCCGCGCGCCGCGGCGCCGGACGAGGACCCGGGCCGCATTCGCGACGAGATGAGCGGCACCCGTCAACGCATGCGCGATCAGCTGCGCGACGGGAAGCTGGACGATCGCATGGTCGAAGTCGACGTCCAGGAGAAATCCTTCCCTTCGATCGAGCTGATCACGGGCTCGTCGATGGAAGAAGTCGGCGTCAATCTTCGCGACATGATGCCGGGCCTGTTTCAGGGCCGGTCGAAGCGGCGCCGCGTCACCGTGGCCGAAGCCCGCGAGCGGTTGCGTCAGGAAGAAGAGCAGAAGCTGATCGACATGGACGCGGTCGCCAGCGCCGCGGTCGAGCGAGTCGAACAGGCCGGGATCATCTTCGTCGATGAGATCGACAAGATTGCCGGGCGGGAGGGCAATCACGGGCCCGAGATCAGCCGCGAGGGTGTGCAGCGCGACATCCTGCCGATCGTCGAGGGCACGACGGTCAATACCAAGCACGGCATGGTGCGCACGGATCACATCCTGTTCATCGCGGCCGGCGCGTTCCATGTCTCAAAGCCATCGGACCTGATCCCGGAATTGCAGGGCCGCTTTCCGATCCGCGTCGAGCTCGAGGCGCTGGGCCAGCACGAATTCGTGCGAATTCTAACGGAGCCACGCAGCGCGTTGATCAAGCAGTACATCGCGCTGCTCGGCACCGAGGGCGTCGAGTTGCAGTTCACCGAGGACGGCGTCGCCACCATCGCCGAGTTCGCCGCGCTGGTCAACGAACGGACGGAAAACATCGGCGCGCGCCGGCTGCACACCGTGATGGAGCGGCTGCTCGACGAGGTTTCGTTCGAGGCGCCGGACCTCGAGGACAAATCCATTACGATCGATGCTGCGTACGTCAGGCGCATGCTGTCCGACATCGTCAAGAACGAAGATCTATCGCGCTACATCCTGTGACCGAGTCACCCCGTCTCAGCGCGGCTCCGCCGCGCCGACCCTCGCTCCCGGCGCGGTGGCCGACGCGCGCGCTGGCCCGCTATGCGCTGTCGGCGACGCTCGTCGGCCTCGTAGCGGCCGGGTGCGGCAAGAAGGGGCCGCCGCTGGCGCCTTTTTCCCGCACGCCGGCGGCGGTCGGCGCGGTCACGCCGCAGCGCATCGGCGATGACGTCTACGTCTCGTTTGCCGTGCCGACAACGAATGCCGACGGACAGAAGCCGGTCGAGATTGGTTCGCTCGAGGTCTACGCGGTGACGTCCGAGCTCGTGCCGCAGACCGAGGAACAGAAGGAGCTGGCCGCGCTGATCGCCACCGTACCGGTCCGACCGATCCTGCCGGCGCTGCCGCCGCCGGCGGGCAACGAGTCTGCGCCGCCGCCGCTGCCACTGCCTCCGGGAATCGACCGTGAGTCGACGGCGGTGATCCGTGAACCGCTGACGCCGGAGACGCAGGTGCCCGTCGAACTGCCCGTCGAAGAAAAGCCGTCGGTCGAAGAAATCGAACCCGAGGAGCAGGAACCATTCGGCCCGCTTGTCGCGCCGCCAATCACCAGGCTGCCGCGCCGGCATTATTTCGTCGTCGCTGTCAGTCCTCGAGGGCGCGAAAGTGCACCGTCCGGGGTCGCGTCCATTCCCCTTGAGCCAGGGAGTTCCGCCCCTGGCGCGCCGCAGGCGACCAACGATGCGAAGACGTTGACCCTGACGTGGCCGCCGTCGCCGGATGCGCGCAGCGGACCGTTCCTGCTGCCGCCGACCCCAAAGCCCGTCGCCGCGAACGTTACCCCGGCGAACGTCACCGCACCGAAGCTGCCAGCGCCGCTGCCCCCACTCAATGCGAAAACGCTCGGCTTCGCGAGCGAAGCCACGCGCTATCACCTTTACGATGTGACGCCGCCACCGACAAACGTGACGCCGTCCGCTACCAATGCGACGCCGCCGGTCACGCCGGCTCCTCCGCCGCCCGAGCCGGATCCGTACGCGATCAAGGTGCCCACCCCGATCACGCCGGCGCCGCTGCTCGACACCGAGTTCGTCATCAGCGGGGTGGCGTTTGGCGTCGAGCGGTGCTTTGAAGTACGGCCAGTCGACACCATTCATGGCGCGACGGTGATCGGACCGGCCTCGCCGAGAACGTGCGTCACTCCACAGGATACGTTCCCACCATTGGCGCCACGCTCGTTGGCTGCGATCACCGCTCCGGGCGTGATCAATCTGATCTGGGACGCGAACACAGAGCCCGACCTGGCAGGCTACCTCGTGTTGCGCGGCGAAGCGCCCGGTGCGACACTGCAGGCGCTGACCACCGAACCGATCACCACGAATACGTTCAGAGATACGACGGTCACGCCGGGCACGCGTTATGTCTACGCGGTCGTCGCCGTCGATCGCGCAGTGCCGCAGAATGTGAGCGCGCAGTCGAATCGGGTTGAGGAGACGGCCAGATAGACAGGCAGACAGGCAGACAGGCAGACAGGCAGACAGGCAGACAGGCGGGCAGGCAGACAGGCAGACAGGCAGACAGGCAAATGGATCGCATCTATCGAATTCGACAGGGTCGTGAAGGGCGCTACGCGGTTGAGCGTGATGGGCAGCTTCATTGGTTGACGGGAGATCTGTTCGGCGGGTACGGCATCGGCGATACCGTGCCGCCTGGCGATCACCGATTCATGTCTCCGGTGACGCCGTCGATCGTGGTGTGCATCGGTCTGAATTACAAGGATCACGCGGCGGAAATGAACAAGAAGCTTCCGGCGGAGCCCCTTGTCTTCCTGAAGCCGCAAAGCGCCGTCATTGGTCCTGACGATGAGATCAGGCTTCCGGCGTGGGCCGGGCGCATCGAGCACGAGGCGGAAATGGCGATCGTGATCGGCAAGCGCGCGTCACAGGTGAGCGCGGCGTCGGCGATGGACTACGTGTTGGGCTTGACCTGTCTGAACGACGTGACCGCGCGGGAGCTGCAGAGCAAGGACGTGCAGTATTCAAGGGCGAAGGGGTTCGACACGTTCTGTCCGATTGGTCCGTGTATCGCGGTCGGCCTCGATCCGTCGGCATTGAGCATTGAAGGCTGGGTCAACGGCGAGCGCCGCCATCATTCCAACACCCGCGAGCTGATTTTCCCGGTCCCGTTTCTGGTGGAGCACGTGACGCGCTTCATGACGCTGAATCCCGGCGATGTGATCACCACCGGCACGCCGTCCGGCGTGGGCGCGCTGACGCCCGGCGACCGCGTGATGGTCAAGGTCGAGGGCATCGGTACTCTCGCCAATCCCTGTGTGGCGGCATGAACCCGATCGAGCGACTGCAGGAGCGTGAGCGCCTCGCCGAGCTCGGCGGCGGCGAGGAGCGGCTGAAAAAGCAGCACACGCAGGGCAAACTGACCGCACGCGAGCGGATGACCCGGCTGTTCGACGCCGGCACGTTCGAAGAAGTCGACAAGCTGGTCACGCACCGCTGCCAAGACTTCGGCATGGATCAGCAGATCATCCCGGGGGACGGCGTGGTCAGCGGCCACGGCCGGATTCACGGGCGGGTCGTCTACGCCTTCGCGCAGGACTTCACCGTGTTCGGCGGATCGCTGTCGGAGACCAATGCCGCGAAGATCTGCAAGGTGATGGACATGGCGATGCGCAACGGGGCGCCGATCGTCGGCTTGAACGACTCGGGGGGCGCGCGCATTCAGGAGGGCGTGGTCTCGCTCGGCGGCTACGCCGACATCTTCCTTCGCAACACGCTGGCCTCGGGAGTCGTCCCGCAGATCTCTGCGATTATGGGGCCGTGCGCCGGCGGTGCCGTGTATTCGCCGGCGATCACCGACTTCATCGTCATGGTGAAGCAAAGCAGCTACATGTTCGTGACCGGCCCGGACGTCATCAAGACCGTGACCCACGAGGACGTCACCAAGGAAGACCTGGGCGGCGCCATGACGCACAACGAGAAGAGCGGCGTCGCGCACTTCGCCGTTGAAGACGATGCGGAATGCATCGCGCTGATTCGTGAGCTGCTGTCGTTCATGCCGGACAACAATCTCGACGATCCGCCACGCAAGGCGACCCACGATCCGCTCGATCGCGAGGACGACAGTCTCGACGCGCTGGTGCCGGCTTCACCCAACCAGCCGTACGACATGCTCGACCTGCTGCACACGATCGCCGATGACGGCTACTTCCTCGAAGTGCACCAGCATTTCGCGAAGAACCTGATTGTCGGATTTGCCCGTCTCGGCGGCCGACCGGTCGGCGTCGTCGCGAATCAGCCGGCGCATCTGGCCGGCACGCTCGACATCAATGCCTCGATCAAGGGTGCGAGGTTCGTCCGCTTCTGTGACGCGTTCAACATCCCGCTGATCACGTTCGAAGACGTCCCCGGGTTCCTGCCGGGGACCGTGCAGGAATACGGCGGCATCATTCGGCACGGCGCGAAGCTGCTCTACGCCTTCGCGGAGGCGACGGTGCCGAAGATCACGGTGATCACGCGTAAAGCGTACGGCGGCGCCTATTGCGTGATGGCGAGCAAGCACATTCGCACGGACTTCAACTACGCGTGGCCGAGCGCCGAGATTGCGGTGATGGGCGCCGAGGGCGCCGTCAACATTCTCTACAAGCGCGACATCGAGAAAGCGGCCGACCCGGCAGCGGTGCGCGCGCAGAAGGTCGCGGAGTTTCGCGAGCGATTCGCGAGCCCGTACGTCGCGGCGGAACGCGGCTACGTCGACGAGGTCATCCTGCCGCGCATGACCCGCGCCAAGCTGGTGCAGGCGCTGGCGACACTCGATCACAAGCGCGAGAAGAACCCGCCGAAGAAACACGGCAACATCCCGTTGTAGTCGTGCCTTTGCGCTTTTCTCCCCGCGCTGTCATCTTCGACATCGATGGCACGATCGTCGACAACATGGCGCTGCATGCGGAGGCCTTCGGCGTGTTCGCGGCGCGTCACGGTCTGCCGCCGCTGACCCCCGAGGACCGCGCTCGTCTCGATGGACGGCGCAACAGCGAAATCTTTCCGATCCTGTTCAAGCGCGACGTGCCGCGTGACGAATGGGTCGCCTACGAAGACGAAAAGGAAGGTCTGTACCGCGAGCTGTCGCGCGGGCGGCTGTCCCCTGCCAAGGGACTGCGTCGCTTGATTGCGCAACTGCAGGCCGACCGGATCCCAATCGCACTGGCCACCTCGGCTCCCAAAGCGAACGTCGAACACACGCTACGCGAGCTCGACTTGAGCGAGGCATTCCCGATCATCGTCCGCGGGGATGAGGTGGCGCGTGGCAAGCCGGCGCCAGATGTGTTCATCGAGGCGGCGCGGCGACTCGCCGTCCCGCCGGCGCAGTGCCTGGTTTTCGAAGACGCGCCAATGGGCATCGAAGCGGCGCATGCGGCGGGGATGACGGTGGTGGCCCTGACCACGAGCTTCCGGCCAGAACAGCTCGAGGCGCTCGATCGACCGCCCGCCTTCGTCTGCTGCGATTTCGACGGCTATCTCGCCTGAGTCCCAGGAGCCGCAGCTCAATTCGTCCGGTACGCGGATTACGGCTGTGCTAGAGTGCCGCTTTCGGCGGCGTTCCCTCGGCGTTTGCGTCTTCGTAAACCACTTGCACAGACGGAGGTGCCCGTGCCCCCAACGCTGTTTACGTTCGCGCTCGTTCTCGGTCTGACCATCGGATGGAAGGGCCATCCGTATGCCTCTGAAACAATCCGGCCTGACTTTCACAACGACCCACGTGCGGCAGGCACACGTGTCACGCAAGATTCACTCCTTCCAGCCACATGTGATACCGCAATCCAAGCCATCGAGCAGCAAACTGCTCAACTGGTCCGCACCGTCGAAAGCGATGTCCGCGATTACATCAAGAACGATGTTGTCGAAACATCGCTGAGCGGCATCCGCTCGCATTACAAGAACAATCCCACGTCCGAGGCGCTGTTCGACCTGAAAGACAAATGGGACAAGTTCAATCAGTACGTCGACTACCTGAGACGCGCGCGCGTCACGCTCGAGGATTTGCAGCGGTGCCTGGCCACGCCGGGTTGCGCGCTGACTGAATTTGCGAAGCGTCAGCATCAGGCCATCGCGAAATGGATTCAGTCGCTCGGTAACGATAGCGTCAACGCCGCGACGGAACGAGTCAACAAGGCGGCCAGGCTGATCCAGAACTACGCTGACCGTTCGTTGAACCTGGCGATGCGTACGGCGGTGGCGACCGCCGAACAATGTAACGCTCGCTTTGAAGAGGCCGCCACGGGACGCACCGTCGCCACGACTGCGCCGGCGGGTCCGCCGTCGGCCGCAGGTCAGAGCAGCAGCAGGAGCGGCGGCAATACAGCGCTGCGTGTGATCGGCGGCGCGGCCGCTGGTGCGCTGGTGTTCACGACACTGCGCGAACAACAGGCACAGGAGACCGGCTCGCGCTCGACGTCAACGACGTCGTCGACAACGACGAGTCCGACCACGACATCGGCCACGACGCCGACGAGCTGCGCGCATCTTGGCAGCAGCGGCAGCTGCAGCATTCAGGTGCAGATCGACGCAGCGGAGTTCGCGCGGTCGCTGACCGCGGCTCGACGCTTCAACGTGTATTCCGTTCCGCGCAACGCCAATCCATTGGCGTGTCAGCTGCAAACCACAGTCTGTTTCGGCGTCGGCTGCCCCAACGCCGGCAGCACGAGGCAACTGGGCGCTGACTTGCGCGGACTCGGAACGATGACAGATGCCACCGTGACGATTGTGCCGATCGATTCAGGCACGCCAGGGCAGAGGAGTTGGAACGTCAACCTGACGCAATGCGCGACCATCGTTCGTTACCCATGATGGCCTCTTCGTAGCCGCCGCGCTGTCGGCTGTCGTCCTCGGTCCGCGCCCGCGTCGGGCTGCCGCTGCCGTCGTTGGCAGCCGCGATTGGTGGCGGGCCGTGGACGTGGCCGTGGTCAGAGTTCGACGCCGTTGCCGTGCCTTCGACCGCCGGTCGCCGTCGTTATTCCGCCGTTCGCGCGACGGTGATGAACGGTCCGTCTCCGTGCGCCGTCTCATAGGACTGCACAAAGGAGACCGCTCATGTTCAAGACTCTCGTCGTTGTCGCCGCACTGGCGATGGTCGCGACGCCCTCGTCGGGTACGTTGCAGGCTCAGGTTCCGTCAACCGTCAAGGTCACCGTCCAGTACACCGGCAAGGGCACGGTGGATGCGACCCACAAGGTGTGGGTGTATTTGTTCGACACGCCGAACATCGGCGCCGGTTCGATTCCGATCGGCCAGGTCACCGTCAGTGAAAACGGCGCGGAAGCGCTGTTCGAGAACGTTTCGCAGAATCAGGTGTGGCTGGCCGCCGCGTTCGATGAAAAGGGGCTGATGGGCGGCGACGGCCCGCCGCCGTCGGGAACGCCGATCGCCATCTGGGCCGGCAAGGATGGTGCGCCGCTGGCGATTACACCGGGCAAAGCCCCGATCGTGCTGAAGTTCGACGATACGATGCGCATGCCGTAAAACTCGTCGGTGATGCGGCGCGGAGGGTGACGACCGCGCCGCATTCACGGCTAAGTTCGATTGCGGTACGCAACGGCCACCAATGTTCACACTGTGACCGCGTCCCTGCACCAGATCGTACCGCGCTGTTCCGAGATCGCTCGGAATCCTGCCCCGCGTGGTTGGCGTCGTCCTTGCTCTATACCGGGCGAAAGACTCGGCTCTTAACAGCGCAACCCATGCGTGCGCCGAGGAGGAGGATAGATGACGTCGATTCGTAAGCTCGCCCTCGCGTGCGTGGCCAGCGCGATGGTGGCGCTGCCCCTGAACGCGGCGGCACAAGGCCCCGTGAACCAAGATACGTTCTTCACGTTCAGCCAGGCCGTTGAACTGCCCAATAAGACTCTGCCGGCCGGAACGTACTTCTTCCAGTTGGCCGACAGCCCAGCCAACCGGCACATCGTCAAAGTCATGAGCCAGGACCGCAAGGAGCTGCATGCGACGCTGCTGGCGATCCCGTTCTATTCGAATGATCGTCCGTCCGACGAACCGCAGGTGCGGTTCATGGAAACGCCGGCGACGGCGAGCAACGGCACGTCCGCCGGCAGCAACGCGATCAAGATCTGGTTCTACCCCGGCAACTCGGTCGGGCATGAATTCATCTACCCGCGCGCGCAGGCCATGCGCATCGCCGCCCGCACCGGTCAGTCCGTGTTGACGACCAAAGCCGAGGGCGACGTGACCGCGGAATCCGAACTGGCGCGAGTCGATCGCAATGGCGTCGTTGCCGAAGCGAGCTCGCCGGAGAACCCCAACGTCTCGCAGAGCTCGACCGCGGTGACGTCGACGGCGCAGGATACGACCTCGACGCCGCAGGCCCCGGCTGCGGAGACGACGGTGGCGACCGACACGCGGTCGACGCCGGCCCCTGAACAGGCGCCGCGGCGCGAAACGGTGGGCGCGATTACCGGCGGCGACACGCAAGCCGATCGCCCGGCCGCACCGGCTCGCACTGACTTGCCGAATACGGCCGGCATGCTGCCGTTGCTGGCGCTGATCGGCATCGGCGCGATCGCCGGCAGCCAGCTGCTGCGCCGCGCGCGGTAGCGCGCGCAGGCTCGAAGCGAGACGGCGGCAATGAGACGCGCGATCAGCTTGTTGATTGTGGTGCTCGTTGCCGCCGTGTCCTTGTACGCCGACGCGCAACCGACGTTCCGCGCCGATTCGGAACTGGTGGTGCTGCACGTCACCGTCCGAGATCGCGGCGGCCGCTACATTACCGGACTGACGCAGGACGCGTTTACCGTCATTGACGACGGCAAGCCGCAGACGCTGTCGATGTTCTCGGCGGACGAAGTGCCGGCGTCGGTGGTGTTTTTGATCGACAACAGCAACAGCATGCGCCCGAATCGCGAACGGGTGATCGCCTCGGCTGTCGCTTTTGCCCAAAGCTCCCATCCCAACGACGAGATCTTCGTGCTCACTTTCAACGAAGAAGTGCGGCACGCGTGGGGGCCGTCGGTGGTGTCCGGGATGGACATGGCGGCATTCACGTCGGCGATGAGCCGATCGATCGTGGCGCGAGGCATGACCGCGATTTACGACGGCCTGCTCGGAGGTCTGACGCGGCTGCGCGCTGCGCGACACACGCGGCAGGTGATGATCGTCGTCAGCGACGGCGATGACAACGCGAGCCAGGCGGACCGCGACACCGTGCTGCGACAACTGCGTGAATCGGATGCGACGGTCTACACCATCGGCCTGCAGGATCCACTGGTCCGCGACGGCAATCCGAAATTGCTGCGGCGCATCGCGCAATCGACTGGCGGAGAATCCTATGAACCACGGCACGCCGACGATGTGCCGGACGCGTTCGAGAAAATCGCGAAAGATATCCGCAACGCCTACACGCTCGCCTACACGCCGTCGACGGGCGGCGACAGCGCCGCCGAACGGCGGCGGCACACGGTGAAGGTCTACGCGCGTGCGCCGGACGGCCGGGTCGTGACCGTGCGTACTCGTGACGGCTATTTCGAGAAACAACGCGAGGGACGGCAGTGACGGCGCTGCGCAGCTGGCTCGTGCACCTGTGCGAATGGCTGCTGCTTGGCATCGGTCTGGGATGCCTTGGCACCTTCGCCTACGAAACCGTCGAAGCGCGGCGATTTCAGGCGGAGCAGACCGCGGCGTTCGAACGCGAGGCGCGCAGACAAGCGGCGCCTGCCCGGGTGCGGCCCGGCGGGCTGGTCGGCATGCTCGATGTGCCGCGCCTGCAGTTGACGACTCCGGTCATCGAGGGGGACGACGACGGCACGTTGAAGCGCGCCGCGGGCCACCTGCCGGATACACCGCTGCCCTGGGAGCCCGGCAACAGCGCGATCGCCGGTCATCGCGACGGCCTGTTCCGCCCCCTCAAGAACGTCAAGATCGGCGACGAGATTCGATTCCGAACCACGCGCGACGAATACGTCTATCGCGTGACGAAGACGACGATCGTAGAGCCGGACGACCTGTCGGTGCTCGCGCCGCAATCCAGTGCGACGCTGACCTTGATTACGTGCTATCCCTTCTATTACGTCGGTAACGCGCCAAAGCGCTTCATCATCCACGCCGAGCGCCTCGACCGCACCACGACCTCCGATTGAGGCCGCCGCGGCGCGCCGAGAAAATCACCCTGACTGATAGAATCGGTAGCGGTTCTGTCTGGTGAAAAAGATTCTGATTGCCAATCGCGGTGAGATTGCCGTGCGCGTCATCCGCGCCTGCCGCGACATGGGCATCAAGACCGTGGCCGTGTTTTCGGAGTGCGATCGGGCGGCGCTGCACGTGCGCCTCGCCGACGAGGCCTGGCCGGTCGGGCCGAGCGCGCCGCGCGAGAGTTACCTTCGCATCGACCGGATCGTCGATGCCGCCACACGATCCGGAGCCGACGGCGTGCATCCGGGTTACGGATTTCTCGCGGAGAACGAAGACTTTGCCGCGGCATGTCGGGACGCCAAGCTGACGTTCATTGGCCCCTCACCTGAAGCGATCGCGCTGATGGGCAGCAAGACGGCAGCCCGTCAGGTTGCGATCGCCGCCGGAGTGCCGGTCGTACCAGGCACCGAGCAGCCGCTCGCTGAAGATGTCAGCGACGACGAGGTGTTGCGGATCGCCGATGGTATCGGGTATCCGCTGATGTTGAAGGCGGTCGCGGGCGGCGGCGGCAAAGGCATGCGCATGGTTGCCGCGGCCGGCGAACTGCCGGCCGCGTTGCGCGCAGCACGCTCTGAAGCGCAGTCCGCATTCGGTGACGGCGCGGTCTACCTCGAGCGGCGCATCCAGTCGCCGCGGCATATCGAGGTGCAGCTGCTCGGCGATCACCACGGCACGGTGGTGCCGTTCGTCGAGCGCGAATGTTCGATCCAGCGGCGCCATCAGAAGGTGATCGAGGAGAGCCCTTCGCTCGCGGTCAGCGTCACACAGCGCCGGGCAATGACGTCCGCCGCCGCCGCGGTCGCCCGCGCCGTCGGCTATACGAACGCCGGCACCATCGAATTTCTTCTCGACGCGGACGGCTCGTTTTACTTCCTCGAGATGAATACGCGGCTGCAGGTCGAGCATCCCGTCACCGAAATGGTGACCGGCGTCGATCTGGTGGAGTGGCAGATCCGCATCGCGCGCGGCGAGCGGCTCGACCTCGATCCCGAGTCGATGCTGACGCCCAAGGCGCACGCCCTCGAATGCCGCATCTATGCGGAAGATCCCGACAACGGATTCCTGCCGTCGCCAGGGATGATTCAGGGTCTCCGCGTGCCGCACGGGCCGGGCGTTCGCGACGACAGCGGCGCCTACGAAGGCGGCGAGGTGCCGATCTTTTACGACCCGATGATCTCGAAGCTGATCACCTGGGGCGACTCGCGCGAGCACGCCATCCGGCGGATGCGACGCGCGCTCTCCGAATACGAAGTGCGCGGCATCCGGACGACGATTCCGTTCTTCCAGTGGATCCTCAACGACGCGGACTTTCTCGCGTCGCGGTTCGATACCGGCTTCATCGATCGCAAGCTCGGCGGCTCCGGACGCGGACCGCTGTATCCCGCCGAGTCGTCGCACGAGGACCTGGCGGCCATCGCGGCGGCTGTGCACCTGTTCATGCAGCCGCCGGCGCACGCCGCCACCGCCGCCACGACGAGCCGCTGGCGGGCGGCGGCCCGGGTGGAAGCGCTCCGATGATTTTTGAAGTGGCGATCGGCGAGCGCGTCCGCACCGTCGGCGTCGTGCGCAAAGGTGCGGTGCTGCACGTCGATCTCGACGGCACCATCCACGTCGTGGAGGCGCAGCGGGTCGGTGAGTCTGTGCTGTCGATGCTGATTCACCGCGACGGTGCCACGGACGTGCCCCGCTCCGTGGATGCCGCATTTGCCCATGCCGCTCGAACGGCGCAGCCTGCGGCGAGCGGCGATCTCGACGTGCACCTCGAGGGCCGGACTATCCCATTGCAGATCAGCCCAGCCGGCTCGTTCGGCCGTCAGAAGAAAGCCGGCGCCGGCGGATCGGCGTCCGGTCCACAGCGGGTGACGGCGCCGATGCCGGGCAAGGTCGTCCGCGTGCTCGTCGCGGCTGGCGATCAGGTCACGGCCCGCCAGGGGCTGGTCGTCGTCGAAGCCATGAAAATGGAAAACGAGCTGCGCGCCGCGCGTGACGGACGCGTCCGTGAGGTGGCCGTACGCGAAGGGCAGTCCGTCGACGCGGGTACGGTGTTGCTGGTTGTCGAGTAGTGCGCGAATTTTTCCGAACCGTCTATCGCTACGGACGCAGGTTTGCGGTCACCATCGGCGTAATCGTCGCGGTGGTGCTGGTGTCGACGCTGACCCTCGATCTTGGTCCGGCGTTGCGGGCGCGCGCCGAGCGCGAGGGCACCAACTGGCTGCAGCGCAACATGACCATCGGACGCCTCGGCGTGCAGCTCGGGCGCGGCCGATTCGTCGTCGAAGACCTTCGGATCGACGGCATGTATCCGCACGAGCCGCCGTGGCTCGTCGCCAAGCGTATTGAGGTATCGCTGACCTGGAGCGCGCTATTCGGCCGCGAGGTGCTGTTCGACTCGGTTGAAATGACCGACTGGAAAATGGTCGTCGAGTCGTTCGCCGACGGAAGGCAGACGTTTCCGCGCGTCGGCGGGCCGCCGCGACGGCCGCGGCAAGGCCCGCCGCGTTTCGTGACGACGCTGCAGTACGTGCGCGCGCACCGCGGTGAATTCGTCTTCAACGACTACGGTTCGGACTGGAGCACGGTGGCCCGCAGTCTCGACGTCACCGTCACGAAAGGCGCGGGCTACCAGGGGCAGGCCAAGTTTTCGAACGCGACGATCGTCATCCAGAAGTACGAACCGATGACGGCCGAGTTGACCTCGTCGTTCAAAGTGGTCGACGGCAACCTGGTGTTCGATCGGATCGATCTGACCACCGACGGCGCGGTCTCCACGATGACCGGCGTCGTCGAGGTCGCGAAGTGGCCAGAGCAGACCTATCAGATCCAGTCGCACATCCAATTTCCACGAATGCGCGAAATCTTCTTTGCGCGGGATCGATTTTCGCTGTTTGGTCAGGGTGTGTTCGATGGCACCTTTCACTTGTATCGCGGCGGCCGCGAGCTGAAGGGTGATTTCCGCAGCGCGGTCGCCGGCGTCAATGATTACCGGTTCCCCAACCTCGAGGGCTCGCTGATCTGGGTGCGTGACCGGATGGAAGTGACGCGCGCCACCGCCGATTTCTACGGCGGCCAGGCCGACTTCAGATACCTGATGGCGCCGTTGGGCAACAAGCAGGTGCCCGCCCGCGCGGTCTTCGACGTCACCTACCGTGACGTCGACCTCGCCGCATTGACGGACTTCTATCAGTTGCGCGGCTTGAGCCTCGCCGGGCGCGCGTCGGGCCATAACGAAATGTCCTGGCCGCTCGGCCGCATCGCCGAGCGGCGGGGATCCGGCTCCGCCACGTTCACCTCGGTGGGCGGATTGCAAGGTGCGCAACTTGCTGCCGACGCGGCGAGCGACGCGCGCGATCGATATCTGATCGCCGGCCCGTTCAGCCCGCATACGCCGTTGACCCCGCTCGCCGTCGCCGGTGAGGTCACCTACTCATTCGATCCTGAGGCGATCCGGTTCGAGCCCAGCCGGGTGTCGACGGCTGACACGTATATCGCCTTCGAGGGGGCGACCGCGTACGGCGAGCGATCGAAGATCCCGTTTCGCGTCACCAGCCGCAACTGGCAAGAGAGCGATCGCATGCTTGCCGGCATCATGACCGCGTTCGGCGCGCCGACCCGCGCCATTCCGATTGATGGCATCGGCAAATTCGACGGCGTCATGCTTGGCGCCTTTCGACGGCCGCGCATCGAGGGCCGCTTTACGGGGGCGGAAATGCGCGCATGGGAGGTCAACTGGGGCGAGGTTGACGGCGACTTCGTCGTTGAAAACTCTTACGCCAACATCAGCCGGGCCGTGATCCGCCAGGGACTGTCGCGCATGGACGTGACCGGCCAGTTTTCACTCGGCTACCCGCGTGCCGACGGCGGCGAGGAGCTCGACGCGCGGGTGCGCATCACCGAACGGCCGCTCGTCGATCTGCGCGAAGCGTTCGACCTGCAGGACTACGACGTCGACGGGATGCTGTCGGGCGACTTCCACGTCTATGGGCGATACGAACGGCCGCACGGCTTCGGCAGCATGACGATTGCCCGCGGCGTCGCCTACGATGAGCCGTTTTCTGAAGCGACCGCGCGCCTGCAGTTCGAGGGCGAGGGCGTGCGTCTGAGCGGCATCGACATGCGGAAGGGCGGCGGCGCGATCAACGGCGCCGCCTATGTCGGCTGGAACGGCACCTATTCGTTCGACGTCGACGGTCGCGGCATCGCCGTCGACACGTTGACGCTGACGACGTTCGCCGGATATCCGACGATTTACGGATCGCTCGACTTCACCGCCAGCGGTGCCGGCACCTTCGACGAGCCGCGCTACGACGTCAAGGCCAGCGCCAGTGACTTGTTCTTCGGCGAAGAAGGCATCGGTGAAATGACCGCGCGAATGTCGATGCGCGGACTGTTGATGACGTACGAGATCGAGGCCGCGTCGCCGCGCCTGGCGCTGTCGGGCACCGGACGCATCGAGCTGAACGACGAAATGGATTCGGAGCTGTCGTTCCGGATCACGGATACGGCCCTGGACCCCTACGTCCGCGTGCTGCAGCCGGCGTTCTCGCCGTATACGTCGGCGATTGTCAGCGGGACGATTCGTGTCGTCGGCGAACTGTACAACCCCGATGCGCTGCGCATCGACACCAATGTCGAGCACGTCAACCTGCGCATGCTCGATTACAGCCTGCGCAACGCGGCGCCGATTCGGCTGAGCGTCGAGCGCCAGATCCTGCAGGTCGATGCGCTCAAGATGGTCGGCGACGACACCGAGCTCGATCTCACCGGGTCCGTCAATCTCAGCGATCAGTCGCTCGCCTTGCAAGCGAATGGCGCGGCGAACCTCGCGGTGCTGCAAGGCTTCCTGCCCGATCTGCGCAGCTCCGGCCGCGCGGAAGTGACGGCGCGGATCACCGGCACGGCCGCCGCGCCGATCGTCGCCGGCAGCGCGCTGGTCGCCAACGCGCGCATGCGGCAACTGTCGTTTCCGCACGCGCTCGAAGAGCTCAATGGCATCGCCACCTTCGATGCGGCGGGCTTGCGCCTTGATGGCATTACCGCGCGGCTGGGCGGCGGCACCGTGCGATTTGGCGGGCGCATCGGCTTGTCCAGCTATCAGCTCAGCGAGTTCGACGTCACGTTGACGGGCGAAGACATGAACCTTCGCTATCCCGAGGGGATGCGATCGACCGTCGATGTCAACCTGGCATTGCAAGGTCCCGCAGCGGCGCCGATCGTCAGCGGCACCGTCAACGTCAAGAGCGCCAGCTGGGCGCGCGGCTTCGGCAGCGGCAGCGGATTATTCAGCGGCCTCGCTGGCGGCGAGGCGAGCGTGCCCGCCATCGAGGGCCAGGTCGCGGCTGCCGGCTCCAACGTTCGGTTCGACGTCCGCCTGACGGCGCCGTCGACGCTGCGCATCGAGAACGAGCAGGCGCGCATCGTGGCCAGCGCGGACCTGACCTTGCGCGGCACGCTGGATCGGCCGCTGCTGTTCGGCCACGCTGAAATCGAGCGCGGCGAGGTCGAGTTCGAAGGGCGGCGCTACCTGGTGACGCGCGGCAGCCTCGACTTCGCGAACGCCAACCGCATCCAGCCGTTCTTCGACATCGAAGCCGAAACGCGGGTGCGCGTCCCTGGCCAGACCTATCGGGTGACGATGCGCATGGCCGGCACCACCGAGCGCATGCAGCCGCAGTTCACGTCGGATCCGCCGCTGCAGACCCTCGACATCCTGACATTGCTGTTCAGCGATCAGGCGCCGAGCGGCGATATCGAGCTGGCCGGCCTGCAACGGCCGGACGAACGGCAGCAGCGCCTCGTCGAGGCGCGCGCCACGCGCGCGTTGACCGGCGCGCTGTCACAAGAGGTCGGCCGCGTTGTCGAGGAAACCTTTGGCGTCGACACCTTCCAAATCACCCCGTTGCTGTCCGACCCGTATCAGCAATCGACCAGCCTTAATCTGAACCCAAGCGCGCGCGTGACGATCGGCAAGCGCATTTCGGACCGCATTTTCCTGACCTACGCGCGCAGCCTGTCTTCCTCCCAGCGCGATCAGATCATTCTGCTGGAGTTTGACGAGAGCGAGTCGCTGTCGTGGGTGCTGTCGCAGAACGAGGACCGTACCTACGCGCTGGAAGTCCGCAAGAGACATGCGTTCTGACGGGCGCAACAGGCGCCGAGCGCGCCGATGAAAAGGGCGCTGCTGTGCGTCGCCGTACTGCTGGCGGCGATTCCGGTCGACGCGCAGCACCTGGGCCGCGACGTCACCGACGTTCGCGTTGAGATCGCCGGCGTCGTAACCGTCGATCCTGCCGTCCTCGGCCTGATTGAGACGCGCGTCGGCGAGCCGCTGGCGATGCGCCACGTGCGGGCGACGATCGATCACTTGACGGGGCTGGGCCGGTTCGAGGACGTTCGCGTGCTGGCGTCGGCCACCGGACAGGGCGTCGCGCTGCGCTGGCTGCTGACGCCGGTTCGACGGATTACGCGCGTCACCATCGACGGCGATGCCTCGCTGCCGGAGGACACCATTCGCGCCGATATCGCGGACCGGTTTGGCGCGCGGCCATCGGCCACGCGCATGGCCGATATCGTGACCCGCCTGAAGGAGTTGTATGCCAGCCGCGGATTTCCCCAGACGTCGATCCTGCCGCGGTTGCAGGAAGACGAGGGCGCGCCCGAGCGCGCGGAGCTGGTGCTGACCATCGATCCAGGCGAGCGCACCACCGTGGGCTCGGTGGCGATTACCGGCCGCCCGATGGAAAACGAGTCGGCTGTGGCTCGCGCACTCGACCTGCACGTCGGCCGCGCATTCGATCGAGCCGCGCTCGACGCCAAGATATCGGCCTACGAAAACTCGCTGCGTCAGCGAGGCTACTACGAGGCGCGAGTCCGCAGCACTCATGCCGTGATTCGCGATCGCAACGCCGTCGCCGTGACCGTGAACATCGAGCCCGGACCACGGGTCAGCCTGGTCTTCGCCGGCGATCCGCTGCCGAACGGACGCGGCAACGATCTGGTGCCGATTCGGGCCGAGCGTGCCGTCGATCAGGACTTGCTGGAAGATGCCAGCGCTTCAATCGAGAACGCGCTGAAGGAGCAGGGATACCGGAACGCGCGCGCCCCCTATGCGCGCGTGGCCACGGGCGACGAGCTGATCATCACGTTCACCGTGGCGCGCGGCCTGTTGCATCGCGTTGAATCGATCGGCACGGCCGGCAACCGGCGCATTGGCGATGCCGACCTCGCGCCTCTGCTGCAGATTCGAGCCGGTGAACCGTTCGTCGACGCGCGGATTGGACTGATCGGCGCGGCCATCACCGAGTTATACCGCGTTCGCGGTTTTGCGCAAGCCGTTGTGAAGCCGAACATCCAGGTGTTGCCGGAAACGGCCGCGGGGGCGACTCCGTATCGCCCCGTCGCGATTCGCTACGACATCGAAGAGGGCACCCAGACGATCGTCAGCGGCGTCGAATTCGAAGGGATCGATGCCGTGGCCGGTGCGACCTTACCCGCGCAGCTGGCGCTGCAGGGCGGCAAGCCGTTCTATCGGCCGCAGCTGTCGGTCGATCGAGACACCATCGAACGCGTCTATCGAAATATCGGCTATCAGAATGTCTCGGTGACGTCGCAGCTGGCCTTTGCGAACGATCAGCAGCTCGTCGCGATCACGTGGATGGTTCGCCCGGGTGACCAGATTACCGTCGACCGTGTGCTGATCAACGGCAACCAGCGGATTGCCACCGAATTGATTCAGCGGGAGTTGACGATCGCGCCGGGCCAGCCGATGAGCGACGAAGCCATGCTCGAAAGTCAGCGGCGGCTCGCCGCCCTGGGATTGTTCCGTCGCGTGCGCATCACCGAGTTGCCGCGGACCGGATCGCTCAGCCGGGACGTGCTCGTCGACATCGAAGAGACGGACACGACGACCATCGACTACGGCGGCGGCCTTGAAGTGTCGGGGATTGGCGGCCGCGCCGACGACGGCGGCGGCGCGACCGACAAGATTGATATCGGCCCGCGCGGCTTCTTCAGCATCAGCCGCCGTAACCTGTGGGGCAAGAATCGCTCGGTGACGCTGTTCGGGCGCGTCACCGTCCGCAGGCGCGAGACCGGCGTCGACAATCCGGATCCAACCGACACCGGCGGTTACGGCTTCAACGATTACCGCGGCCTGTTCACGGTTCGTGAGCCGCGCGCGTTTGGCACGCCGGGCGACGCTCAGTTCACCACCTACGTCGAGCAGAGCCTGCGCACCAGCTTTACCTTCAATCGCCGCGGCGTGACCGCCGATTACGCTCGCCGCCTTGCCTTGGTCACGGTCACCGGGCGCTATGCCTTCGATCACACGAAGATTTTCGACGAGAAGATCGAAGCCGAGGACCAGCTGCTGATCGATCGGCTGTTCCCGCAAGTGCGGCTATCGAAGTTCTTCGGCGCGGTGCTGCGCGACTCGCGCGACGATGTGCTGGATCCGCAGCGCGGCGCTGTGGTGGGCATCGACGCGTCGCTGGCGGCGAAGGCCCTGGGTTCCGAAGTCGGTTTCATCAAAAGCTTCACACAGGGATTCATCTACCGGCGCCTGCCCGGGCGCGGCGTGGTGATCGCCGCCGGGGCGCGGCTGGGCGTCGCCGTCGGGTTGCCCCAGCCGGTGCCGCCGCCGCTGGAGATCGCCAGATCGCTGCCTGGCCTCTCTTCGGCCAGGTCGCCACGCGCCGATGGCATGCAAGGCGGTGTCGACGATGGTTCGGCGCTGCTGACGGCCGCCGTGGGTCAGACGGCAGCGTTCCCGACGGTGATTCGCGAGCTGCCTGTGAGCGAACGGTTTTTCGCCGGCGGTGATACGACCGTTCGTGGATTCGCCCTCGATCGGCTTGGCACCGTCGACACGCTCGACCCGCAGGGATTTCCACAAGGCGGCAACGGCATGGCGCTCTTCAACCTCGAAACGCGTGCGCCGTACTGGAAGGATCTGCAGTTCGTGTGGTTCGTGGATGCCGGCAACGTCTTCAAGCGTGCGTCCGACATCCGCCTCGACGAGCTGCGTGTGTCGAGCGGCCTCGGCTTTCGCTATCGCTCGCCGATCGGCCCGCTCCGAGTCGACTGGGGATGGAAGTTGAGCACGCGTCTGCTGTTGACGGGCGGCCGCGAGCGGTCCA
>Ga0196963_10000858_pt1 | contig 23304 bp, 19 predicted proteins | sample S1_5metaG_FD_148600 | JGI IMG/M metagenome (GOLD analysis project Ga0196963, IMG submission 148600) | Soil microbial communities from Anza Borrego desert, Southern California, United States - S1_5 | ecosystem: Environmental > Terrestrial > Soil > Desert | place: USA: California | collected...
CGTCGTGCCGGGGAACTTCTCGCCGCCGACGTCGCTCACGTCCTGCGACGCGGGGTTGGACGCCTCGGCCAGGAGGTCGCGCAGGCGGGAGCCCGGCCCCCCCACCGAGAACGTGCCCAGCACCTCGAACTGGTTCGGGCGGATCGTGTTGCGCGACTTGCCGTCGCCGAAGTTCACGCGCATCGCGGGGCCCCGGTCCTGCAGGTTCGGGTACCAGCGGGCGAGGGGCTCGTCGACGCTGAACGATTGGCGTGAGAGCGTCGAATAGACGCCCGCGGTGATCGAATCGACCGGCAGGAGCAGGCCCGACTTGCGGACCGGGGACCCGTTGTTGTTGTAGTCGATCGGCTGCCAGCCCATGAGGCTGCTGTCGAAGCGGAAGCTGCCCAGCGAGATCACCAGCACGCCCATCGTGATCGTCGCGGAGACGAGGCCGCAGAGACCGCCGCCGGCGTAGTTGACGATCTGATTCACCGCGACGTTCGCCTTCAGCAGCTGATCGACCGCGAGGCGCAGGACGGCGAGCGAGATCGCGAAGGGGAGGACCAGGCCCAGGCCCCACGCGCTGTTCTCGAACACGCTCAGAGCGCCGCGCGTCGGGGCGCCCTTGAGGATCGCGAGCGAGACCGGCTCCCACGCGGCGAACGCGATCGCGCCGGCGATGACCGTGCACACCATGTGGATGAGCGCGGAGAAAAAGCCGCGGGTGCTCCAGATGTACGCGATGAGGAGCGTGGCGAGGAGGACGATGACGGAGAAGATCATGGCGGATTCCCGTGCGTGGTGCCTGGTGCGTCGGAAGAGGGTGAAGCAGAGAACGGCGGGCCTGTCGCCGGCTTCTACTGCTTCGCCGCGGCCGGGGTTGCGGGGGCTGCGGGGGCGGGCGCCTGCGGGGCCGGGGCGGCCTCGGTGGTGATCCGGAGCACTTCCTCGATGCTCGTGACGCCGTCGATCGCCTTGCGGAGGGCGGCCTGCTGGATGTTCGGCAGTTTGCGCTTGCGGAACTCGAGCTTGAGGCCGTTCCAGTCCTGGTTCTTGACGAGCACGCGGTCACCGTCGGTCAGGACGTAGACCTCGAAGACGCCCTCCTGGCCGAAGTACCCGACGCCCTCGCACTGCGAGCAGGTCTGGACCTTGTCCTTGACCATGACCTGCCCGCCCTTCTTGAAGAGCTGTTTCACGCCGTCGGCCGGCAGGCCGAGCTTCTTGAGCGTGTCGGCGTTGGGCTGGTAGGGCGTCTTGCAGTTGGGGCAGAGCTTGCGGAGCAGCCGCTGGGCGACCACGCCGCGCAGGCTTTTGCTCGCCAGCTCCGGATCCGCGACGAGCTTGGACCAGCCCTGGAGCGCGGCGAGCGCGTTGTCGGCGCGGACGCACGCGTAGATCCGGACGCGGGTCATGTCCGCCTTGGCGATCTCCTTGGCGGTCTGGGCGTCCGGGAGCTCGGCGACGCCGAGCACGTCCGGGTCGCGCCGGAGGATGGAGCGGACGGCGGTGCTGTACTCGGGGCCGTCGGCCGTGGGCTCGTACTTGGTGGTGCGGATCCCCTCGAGGGTCATCTGCGGGTCCATCTCGATCGTCTGCACGTTGCGCGTGTACGCGTCGTGCATCCGCATGAAGGTGTAGAACGTCGTGGTGCGCCCGGCCATGGCGGGCGTGCAGAGGAGGACGACGCCGCCTTCGCTCTTGATGAGCGCGTCGACGTCGGCCTTCTGCTGGTCGAGCAGGCCCAGCTCGCCGATCTCGCGCTTGACGGCGGTTTCGGGGTCGAAGAGCATCGTCATGCGCACGCCGGCCTGCGTCCCCAGCGTGCCGACGCGCACCTTGCGCTTGAGCGAGCCGCGCTCGACGGTGACCTCGCCCTGCTGGCGCTTGCGGCGCTCGTTGAGGTCCAGGCCCGCGGCGCCTTTCCAGAAGTCGATGAGCTTCATCGCGTCCGCCGCGGGGAGCGACTCGCCCGCGTTGGGCACGCCGTCCACGATCAGCCTGACGGAGTAGACGTTCTCCTTGCCGGAGGGCCCGACCTCGACGCGCGAGGCGCGGGCGGCGCCGGCCTTGACGTACCACTCCTCCGCGCCGATGCGGAGGGCGAACTCGGGCGAGTCCGCCTCCGGCACGGGCACGAGCGACTTGTCCGGGCGCTTGATGACGAGCTCGCTCCGCCCCTGGAGCTTGGCGCTCTTCTTGGCCTCGCTCGCCTCCCGGAGCTTCGAGAAGTCGACGAGCGAGAGCTTGAACTTGTCGGGGACGCGCTCGTCCTTGTTGTGGATGTGGAGGAAGACGCCGATGTCCGCGGCGAGCAGGACGATCATCGCCCCCCACCCGGCCCAGAAGGCGGCGTCGCCCTCGACCGGCATGAAGACGGCGAGGAGGATCGCCCCGAGGCCGACGCAGAGGTGGATGAGGTTGAAGGTCTCGCGGGGCAGGAGCCACTTGGCGGCGTGCTTGTCGAAGACACGCGAGACGTACCAGGCCCACGGCACGAAGGGGAGGAGAAGGAGCAGGGCCTTCCACCAGGAGACGAGGGCGTACGTCGGTTCGGCGGCCTGGGCCAGCGTCAACAGCTGTGGTGTGGTTGCGAGCATGCGGTTCGCTTCTGCTGTGTGCGGACTCTCTGCGGGCGGAACGTCGCTTGCCGCCACCCCGCCGAAAGCCCCCGCCGGCGCGGCCGCCGGTGCGGGAACGAACAGGGTAGCAACTTGTTCTCCCGTGTGCCGGTGCCGGTTGCGGAGCGGCTGGTCGCTCGGAGGACAGCCGGTCCGGCCACCGTGTGCGGGTGGTTCCGGCCGTGCCGGTTGTGCGGGGCACGCCGGCTGACCGCGCGACGCTGCGCATGGCACGCCGGCGCCGACGGTTGCGGCGCGTCGCCCCCTCGGGCCGCTCCTTGATTTTGGTGGGAGGCTCAGATCTGAGTGATGGGGCCGCGTGGTCGTCCCGATCTATTGTGAGACTCTCGCGCGTTCCTTCTCGTTCGCACCGCCCCGGATCGACCCTGCTTGCCCAGCCAGGACACAGCCATCGATCGCGTTCTCGCGTGCCCGACGCTCCCCAGCTTGCCGGGGGTGGCGATGCGCGTCCTCGACCTGATCCGCGACCGCAACGTCTCGATCGTTGCGCTCGCGGACGCGGTGCAGACCGACCCCGCGATGGTGGCGAAGGTGCTCAAGACGGTCAACTCGAGCTTCTACGGCCTGACGACGCCGTGCCCGAGCATCCAGCGCGCGATGAGCCTGCTGGGGCTCAACACGGTCAAGTCGATCGTGCTGGGCTTCAGCCTCGTGGACTTCACGAAGTCGATCGGCGGGGGCGGGGGCGATCAGGGGTTCGATCTCGGCGCGTATTGGCAGCGCGCGGTCTACTCCGCCGCCGGGGCGCGGCTGTTCGCTCGGCGTGCGCGTTGCTGGGACGCGGAGGAGACGTTCATCGGCGCGCTCGTCGCCGACATCGGGCTGCTCGCGGCGGTCGCGGCGCTGCGGGACGAGTACCTCTCGGTGCTCACGACCGCGCCGGAGGACCACGACGAGCTTCCGATATACGAGCGGCGCGCGCTCGCGACCGACCACGCCGCGATCGGGCTCAGGCTGGCGCTGAAGTGGCGTCTCCCCGAGCAGCTCGCCGCGTGCGTAGGGTACCACCACGAGCCGGACGCGTGCCCGAAGGAATTCGAGAACGCGGCCCGCGCGGTCTACCTCGGCCGGCTCGCCGCCTCGTTCCTCTCGTCGCCGGACGGCAAGGGGAAGCTGGGGCCGCTGCTGCACAAGAGCGGCGAATGGTTCTCCCTCTCCCGCGAGGAAGCCCGCGCGGTGATCGAAGAGGCCAGCCGCGACGGCGCGGAGCTCGCGAAGCTGATGGAGGTCAAGGCGGGCGCACGGCCGGACGCGTCGGCGCTGCTCGCGGAAGCGCAGGAGCAGATGCTCCAGAGCCAGGTCGAGCTCCAGCAGCAGCAGGAGGAGCTGCGGCGCAAGAACGAGGAGCTGTCGCGGCAGACGGTGACGGACGGCCTGACGCAGGCGCACAACCGCGCGTTCTTCGACGCGGAGGCCCAGCGGGCGTTCGAGCGCTCCAAGTCGGAGAAGCGGCCGTTCTCGGTCATCTTCCTCGACGGCGACAAGTTCAAGAGCGTGAACGACACGCACGGGCACGCCGCCGGCGACGCGGTGCTCAAGGAGCTCTCGAAGCGCGCGATGGAGGTCGCGTCGCGCGTCGGCTCGGTGTGCAGGTACGGCGGCGAGGAGTTCGCGATCGTGCTGCCGGGCGTCGCGCTCGACAAGGCGTCTCGCCTCGCGGAGCTCCTGCGGCGGCACGTCTGCGCGACGCCGTTCGACCTCTCCAGGCACGGCGTCGAGGGGCTCGCGCTCCCGATCACCGTCAGCATCGGCGTCTGCGGGACGAGCGCCGCGCCGACGCAGGGGAGCGCGGGCGAGATCGTGCACGCGGCGGACCAGTGCGTGTACGCCGCGAAGCACGCCGGCCGCAACCGCGTCTTCGCGTGCGCACCGGGCGGCCGGCCGGCGCCGTTCGACCCGAACGCGACGCCCGAGCGCGCGGCGCGGGCGTCGTTCCGGGCGGCGCCCGGGGCTGCGCGGGCGGTGAGCGTCCTCGTGGTCGAGGACGACCCGCTCGCGGCGAAGCTCATCAGCGTGCTCTTCGAGACGAAGGCGAAGGAGTGGGCAGTGTCGATCGTCGGCACGGGGCGCGACGCGATGGACGCCCTGGCCGGGGCGACGGTGCCCGACATCGTGCTGTGCGACATGCACCTGCCGGACATGTACGGCGCGGAGCTGATCGCGAAGATGACCGCCAAGTTGGGGCCGAGAACGCCCGTCACGGTGCTCGCGAGCACGGACGACTCGGGGCCGTCGCGCGACGCGGCGATCCAGGCGGGCGCCACGCTCTTCTTCGGCAAAGCGCAGCTGTGCACGAACTTCGCCGACTGCGCGGCGCGGATGCTCGCGGCCCGCGACACGGCCCGCCGCGACGCCGCCTAGGCCCGCCTCGCCGGCCCGTTGAGCGCACGTCCGATCGGCGTGTGCCGGACGAAGAGCTGGTAGGTTGCAAGACACGCCAGGGTCGCGGCCAAGCAGATGAAGGTCAGCTTGAGGACGGCGGGCCAGGGCGCGTTGAAGACCGCGGCGTGGGCGACCCAGACGAACGGCAAGTGAACGAGGTAGGTCCAGTAGGACGCGTCGCTGAGGTAGCGGAAGGCCCGGCCCTGTTTCCAGGTTGTCACCGCGCCCCACATGGTGAGGGCCTGCACCGCGCCGGCGACACCGAGCACATACAAGAAGACCCGGCCGAACGGCGGGTCCCCCGGCTCTCCGGGCAGCAGAGGGCCGATGATGGCGAGGAACGCACAGGCGACGCCGCTCGTCAGGAGGCGCCACCGCGGCACCTTGAGCCATGCGGGCGTGCGGTCGCCCACCGCCCGCGCCATCGCGAAGCCGATCGCGAAGAAGAGGCCGTAGAAGACGAGCACGCCACGCGGCGGAAGGAGCGTGCGCGGTGTCTCGATGAAGCGCATGTCCATCGGCAACGCGGCGACCGACGCCGCGGCGCAGAGCGCGAAGACAACCGCGAGGTAGTTGATGTACGTCCATCCACGCCGCGGCGTCGTTTCGGTCGTCGGGCACGACCGGCGCCAGAGCACGAACAAGCCGATCGCGACCGCCGAGTAGATCAACAGGAACTCGAGGAACCACAGGTGCATCGGCGTGGCCTGCTCGAGCCACGACTTTTTCGCGAGGAAGGCCCGGTAGAGCTCGAAGAGCGATGCGTCGGCGGGCGCCCTGCCGGTAGAGCGCGACGCCCACATCGCCGTGAGCCCGACCAGCGGCGTCAGGAAGATCATGCCGAGCGTGAACGGCACGCCGACGCGGAGCAGGCGAGACCGCAGCACCTCGCCCGCGGGCTTTCTCGCCAGCACCGTCGCGAGCAGAAAACCCGCGACGCAGAAGAAGAGGGGCATGCGGAAGACGTGCAGGACGGCGACGAAGGCGAGCCAGTCCTTGTTCGCGGCGGGATCGCGCACCGGCCAGATGTCGAAGCCGGGGACTTCGGCGAAGCCCATCGCGGCGTGGAAGACGACGCCCGCGAGCATCGCGACGGCGCGGAGCGCGTCGAGGCCGTGGTACCGGGGCGATGGCGGCGGTGCGTCGGGCAGCGCCGAATGTTTGGCGCGCTAGGCGCGGAGCTTTGTGACGACCCTCGCGACCTTCTCGCCGAGCTTCTCGATGCTCTCGCGCTGCTTCGCGTCTTTCAGGTTGCCCGTGTCGTCGAACGCCTCGTGCGACTTCATCACCGCCACCTGGTCCGGCAGCACCGTCACCTGGATGTTCCCGAGGATCGCGCGCAGGTGCACCAGGCCGCGGAGGCCGCCGAGCGCACCGGGCGAGGCGGCCATCAGCCCCGCGACTTTCTCGGAGAACGCGGAGAGGGGCGGCTGGTTGGGCTCCGGCCGGCTGAGCCAGTCGATCGTGTTCTTGAGCACGCCGGAGATCGAACTGTTGTACTCCGGGCTGGCGACGAGCAGTCCGTGGTGCTCGCGGAAGAGGTCCTTGAGGCGCTTACCGGCTTCGGGAAGGCCCTTTTCCGCCTCGTAATCCTCGTCGAACATCGGCAGGTCGTAGTCGCGCAGGTCGATGTACGTGACCGTCGCGCCGGCACGCTCCGCGCCGCGGGCCGCGACCTTCACGAGCTTCTTGTTGTACGAGTCTCGCCGGAGGCTCCCGGCGAACGCGAGGATCTTGACGGGCATACCCCACTGTACCGCCCGGGGCGAGGGACACGTGATCGCACGGCCGCGGCGGGCTTCATCCGTGGGACGCGGTCGGCGGGACGGGGTCGTACCCGCCGGGGTGAAAAGGGTGGCAGCGGCAGAGCCGCTTCGCGCCCATCCACCCGCCGCGGAAGAGACCGTGCTCGCGCAGGGCGCCGAGCATGTACCACGAGCAGGTCGGGTGGAAGCGGCAGCCGCGGCCCATCAACGGGGAGAGCGTGAACTGGTATGTCTTGACCAGCGCGATCGCCGGGAGGGCCAGCAGGACGGAGGCTCTGGGCACCCTTGATTCTAGCTCGGGAATGGCCTTTCGCGGCGCGGCGCAAAGGCCGGTTTTCCCGCTTGATTTCGGGCTTTTTTGGCGTCGGGCGCCTACAATGACCGACCTTCTTTCCAGCCCAAAAACGGCGTCGCGGGAGGGCCTGAAAACAGGCCGTTCCGCGTCCGCCGGATGACAACGAACACCAACACGCGGCGGAGCCGAACCCACATGACCGACCAGCCCAACACCTCGATCGACCGCTCGCCCGACGACCTGCCTCAGGGGTCGCCCGGGACGGGCCGCGTGCTCGAGCAGGACATCCAGCGCGAGCTCAAGGACAGCTACCTCACGTACGCGATGAGCACGATCATGGACCGGGCCCTGCCCGACGTCCGCGACGGGCTCAAGCCGAGCCAGCGCCGCATCCTCGTGGCGATGAACGACCTCAACCTGCGCCCGAACCGCAAGCACCTCAAGTGCGCCAAGATCGCGGGCAACACCTCGGGCGACTACCACCCGCACGGCGAGGCGATCGTCTACCCCACGCTGGTCAACATGGCCCAGAAGTGGCGCATGCGCGTGCCCCTCATCGACCCCCAAGGCAACTTCGGCTCGATCGGCGGCGATGCGCCCGCCGCGATGCGGTACACCGAGGCGCGCCTGACGTGGGCGGCGATGGACCTGCTCGCCGACCTGGACAAGGACACGGTCAACTTCCGCCCCAATTACGACGACCGGCTGATGGAGCCCTCGGTCCTCCCGGGGCGGCTCCCCAACCTGCTGATCAACGGCGGCATCGGCATCGCCGTGGGCATGGCGACGAGCCTGCCCCCCCAGAACCCCACCGAGGTCCTCGACTCGATCATCCGCGTCATCGACCGCCCCGAGATCACGCTCGACGAGCTGATGCAGGACGTGGTCGAAGAAGGGACGGAGCGAGGGAGCGAGGGAGCGAAAGAGGGGAAGGCGGAGAAGAAGATCGTCCGGTACGGGATCAAGGGGCCGGACTTCCCCACCGGCGGCGTGCTGCACGGCCGCAAGGGGATCATCGAGGCGTACGCGACGGGCCGGGGCAAGGTCTCGGTCCGCGGCTCCTGCCACGTCGAGGAGCTGGGCAAGGACCGGCAGCAGCTCGTCATCGACGAGATCCCGTACAACCTCGTGCAGGACAACCTCGTCGAGTGGATCGTCGAGGCCGTCAAAGAGGAGAAGATCCAGGACGTCTCCGACGTGCGCAACGAGAGCGGGCGCGAGGCGCAGACGCGCATCGTGATCGAGCTCAAGAAGGGCGCCGACGCCCGCGTCGTCGAGAACCAGCTCTACGAGTTCACGCCGCTGCAGGCGACGTTCTCGATCATCAACATCGCGCTCGTCAACAACCAGCCGCGGACGCTCTCGCTGCGCGAATTGATCGACTGCTACGTCGAGCACCGCGAGGACGTGATCCGCCGGCGCACGGAGTTCCTCCTCCGCGAGGCGAAGAAGCGGGCCCACCTCCTGGAGGGCCTCATCTACGCGATCTGCGACATCGACGAGGTGATCCGCCTGATCCGCGAGAGCCGGACGCGCGAGCAGGCGATCGAGCGCCTCATGGAGAAGCGCTTCCGCATCGCCGCGACGCACAGGCACTGGGCCGCCCTCCCCGGCCGCCTGCAGGAGCGCATCCGCGCGGCCGAGCCCGCGGGCGGCGTGGCCTTGACGCGGGTCCAGGCCGAGGCGATCGGCAACATGCGCCTCATCCAGCTCGTGGGGCTCGAGATCGAGAAGACGACGGCGGAGTACACCGCCGTCGTCGGCGAGATCGAGGGGTACGAGTCCCTCCTCGCCGACCGGACCAAGGTCCTCGCGATCGTCCGCGCGGACTGCGAGGAGATGCGCACGCGCTTCGCCTCGCCGCGCCTGACGCGCATCGAGGACACGGGCGGGGACATCCACGTCGCGGCGCTCATCCCGGTGGAGGACGTCGCGGTCACGATCAGCCACGCGGGGTACGTCAAGCGCGTGCCCCTCGACACCTACCGCCAGCAGGGGCGCGGCGGGCGCGGCATCCGCGCCTCCGACACCAAGGGGGAGGACTTCATCGAGCGCGTCTTCGTCGCGGGGACGCACGACGAGCTCCTCTGCTTCACCGACACCGGCCGCGTCTTCGGGATGAAGGTCTACCAGATCCCCGAGATGTCGCGCACCGCCGCGGGGCGCAACATCGTCAATCTCCTCGACCTCAAGCCGGGCGAGAAGACGTGCACCTACCTCGCGATCAAGAACTTCGAGGCCGGCAGCAACTTCCTCACCTTCGTGAGCAAGGGGGGCATCGTCAAGCGCACGCCGCTGAAGGCCTACGCCAACATGCGGCAGAGCGGCCTCATCGCCGTGGGGCTCAAGGAGGGCGACAGCCTCCTCGCCGTCACGCTCACCGACGGCAACGACGACCTGATGCTCGTCACGAAGATGGGCCAGGCGATCCGCTTCGACGAGCAGGACGCCCGCGACATGGGGCGCGCCGCGGCGGGCGTCAAGGGGATCGAGCTCGCCGAGGGTGACGAGGTGATCGGGGTCGTCCGCGTGCCCATGCGGCGCATCGTCAATGGCGAGGAGTACACCGAGACGATCGACCCCACGATGTGCCTGCTCACGATCACCGACAAGGGGTACGGCAAGCGCACGCCCATCGACGAGTACCGCGTGCAGCCCGAGAACGGGCGCATGCGCTCGCAGTCGCGCGGCGGCAAGGGGCGTCTGGACATCAACCTCACCGAGAAGAACGGCTTCAGCGTCGCGGCCCTGGGGGCGATGCCGGGCGAGGACCTCGTCGTGGTCACCAAGGGGGGCCAGCTGGTCCGCATGCCCGCGGACGACATCCGCGAGTGCGGACGCGGCAGCCAGGGCGTCCGCGTCGCGCGGCTGGACGATGGGGACGAGGTCGTCTCTGCGGCGGTCGTTCCAGGTGAGGCGGTGGACGGGCCGGCGGCCGAGTAAGTTCGGAGATGCGAACACAGAGGTAAACAGAGAGAAGAAGAGGAAAACAGAGAAGAGAATGCAGGGGCTTGAAGAGTGTGCGTCCGTACGCCTCTTCTCTTCACCCTGCATTCTCTCTTCTCAGTCTTGCTCGTCTTCTCTCTGTCTTGCTCTGCGTTCCCCGGCAGGGCCCGAGCCTCGGATCAGCACGTTCCTCCGCCGAAGACATTCAGGTAATCCTCGAGGTCCTCGTTGTCCGGGAACAATCCGTCGTTGTTGAAGTCGATGTCGTTGCACGTCCCCGTCGAGCACGTCCCGCCGCCGAAGACGTTGAAGAAGTCCTCGAGGTCGGCGTTGTCTGGGAAGAGCCCGTCCCCGTTGAAGTCGATCGGGTCGCACGCGGGCGTGCAGACGCCCCCCGGGGGCATGAGCGACACGTTGTCGAGGTGCGCGTTGTCGGAGCCATTGCGGTACTCGGCGCGGAAGCGGATCTCGGTGACGTCCGCGAGCACGGCCCGGAACTGCGTCTCCGTGGGCTGGGGCCCGGCGAGCGAGCCCCACGACCAGTTCGCGTCCGCCTCCGTGAGCGTGACGTTCCGCGACGCCCACACGCCCGCGGTCGGCTGAGGAAGGTCGTAGGCGAGCGTCCCCGCGGGCCCGATGATCGCCATGTCGTAGACGTCGACGCCCAGGTTCGCCGTGGTCGTGTTCACGAGCAGGTCCCACGCGAGCGTGCCGCCGTAATAGCACGCGCGGTCGCCGAGGAAGGCGGGGCTGGCGCGGAAGCCCCAGAGGTCGCCCGAGACCGTGTCCACGCCGCGGACGGAGCCGGGCGGGTTCCCCACGGTCGATGACCACGTGAGGGACGTGGCGTCGGAATAGAGCGTGAAGCCGGCGGCGCTCGAATTGAACGTCTCCACGACCTGCGCGTGGGCGGAGGAGGCGGCGGCGAGGGCGGCGACGCAGAGAGCGATGCGGGTGCGCACGGGGGTTCCTTTCTGTGCCCGGCCCGGCGGGCCGGCGGACCGCGCCCCGGACGGCCCGCCCGGAACACGCACGGTCCCCGTGAGAGCAACGGCCCCGCCACGACGCGGCGCGCATGCTACCGGCGAACGCCGCGGGACGCAAGGGATTTCCGGCGGGAGGGCGGAGGTGGCGTAGGCCGCCGCAAACCGGCAAACCGGCACGTCAGCAACGCGACAAGTGAAGACGGCCGGCGCGCGTGCACGGGCCGCGGGTATCCGATTTCAGCACAGAGACAAAGACAGCACGGAGCACGATGAGAAGCGTTGAGGTTTGGTGCGCGGGAACAGGGCGAAAGCGGAAACAGGAAACGTGAGAAAGAGGAAAACGGAGGAGCGCGGCCCGCACGGCCCTTCTTCATTTTTCTCTCTTTCGATTTCCCGCTTTCCGCTTTCCCCCCGCCCCCGCGCATCAACCCCAGTTCTTCTCTTCGGTCTCTGTGCCCTCTGTGTCTCTGTGCTGAAGTCGGCTACCCGCGGCCCCCACCGCTCACTTCTTCATGGCCGCGATCTCGGTCTTGCGCTCCTCAAAGACCTTTTTCTTCGCCTCGGGCGCCGCCGCGATGGCCTTGTCGATCGCCGCGAGCGCGGCGTCCGTTTCGCCCGCCGCGGCGTGCACGCCGGCGAGCGCCTCGAGCGCATCGGCGTCTTTGCCGTGCGTGAGTTCCACAGCCTTGTCCGCCGCGGCGCGGGCGGCGGCGAGGTCGCGCTGCGAATCGTCGGCGATGAGCGTCTGCGCCCGCGCGACGCCGGTGAGGACGGTCGGGTCGTCCTTGAAGAGGCCCGTCGTGTACTCCTCCGTCAGCGCCTTGACGCGCGCGTAGTCGCGCTTGTGCTCCGCCATGTAGCAGATCGCGAACGCGGCTTCTTCCTTCGAGTACTGCGGCCAGGCCTTGACCTGCTCGAGGATCGTCTCGACGGCCTTGTCGCGGTCGCCGCGCCAGTGTTCCTGCACGCGCTTGCGGTACTCGTCGCGGGCCTTGAGGAAGCGGCCGTGCGCCGCGGTGTCGAAAGTTCCGGCGACGACTTGCGCCAGGACGTCGTCCATGCCGTCCATGGGGTGGCCGATCCACGCGACGGTGCCGGACTTGTCCACGATGAAGGCGGTGGGGATCGAGTTCTGGCCGGCCGCACGCATCCATGCATCGCCCGTCTTGCGACGGTCGTCGAACGCGACCGTGTAGTCCATCTTCTCGCCCATCTTCGCCACATACGGCTCGACGGCCTTGAGGCCGCCGTCCTCGCTCGTGACGCCGATGATCGTGACGCCCTTGTCCTTGTACTCCTTCTGGAGCTGCGACAGGTGCGGGATGCTCGTGCGGCAAGGGCCGCACCACGTCGCCCAGAACTCGACGACGTAGACCTTCCCTTCTTCAAACTTCTCGATGGGCGAGCCCTTCACCCAGGAGGCGACGGCGAGAGCGGGCGCCTTGCTCCCCGCGGTCAGCGTCGGCGTGACGACGGCCTGCTGCTGCGCCGCGGCGGCGCCCGCAAGGAGGAGCGTTGCGGCGCCCGCGGCGGCGAAAACGAGGCCCAGGGCGAGCGAGCGGCATCGAACGGTCGGCATCGGGGAGTCCTCCGGGGCATCATTGGACGCTTCTTCCGGCGCCTGGTGTCGCGGAGGAGCGGAAAGCACGTCCGGAAAGGAGTTTGGCATGCCGACGGCACTGGTGACGGGCGCGAACAGGGGGCTGGGGATCGAGTTCGTGAAGGCGCTGCGCCGCCGCGGGTACGACGTGATCGCCGCGGCTCGCAGGCCGGAGGAAGCGAAGGCGCTGGCGCGGCCGGGCGTCCGCGTGGTGCAGCTCGACGTCGCGGATGAGAAGAGCATCGAGTCGCTGGCGGCGCAGCTCAGGGGCGTGCCGATCGACGTGCTCGTGAACAACGCGGGCGTCACGGACCCGAACGACAAGAAGATCGAGGGGCTGAGCTTCGGCGCGTTCGAACGTGTCTTCGCGGTGAACGTCTTCGGCCTGGCGGTTCTGACGAAGGCTCTCCTGCCGAACCTGCGCGCGGGCGGGGAGAAGAAGGTGCTCAACATCTCGAGTCAGTTGGGGAGCATCCACGACGCGATCCCCGGCTTCAGCTACGCGTACAGCGCGAGCAAAGCGGCGGTGAACATGATCACGGCGCGGATGTCGCGCGACCTGCTGCGCGACAAGTTCACGGTGGTGAGCTTCTGCCCGGGCTGGAACAAGACGGACATGGGCGGGCCCGATGCGCCGCTCGACCCGGCGGAGAGCGTTGAGCAGCTGGTGGCGACGGCGGACCGGCTGACGCCGGACGACTCCGGGAAGTACCTGCGGATCGATGGCTCCGCCATCCCATTCTGAGGGGCGACGGCGGGGTGCGGGGGAGGTACACTTCCCGAGTTTTCAGAAGTCTCTGAAAGTCCTGATGCCGCCATGTCGAGCCCCTCGCACCCCCACCGACCCTTCTCGCCGCCGCCGGAACACCCGACCGCCGACCCGCTCGACGCGGGATTCCTGCGGGACATCGCCGCGGGGCACGCGCGGCTGACGCGGGAGCAGGGGCTCGACCTCTTCCGCCGGATGGACCTGATCGAGCTGGGGCGGTGGGCGGACGCGCGCTGCCGGACGCTGCACGGGGAGACGTTCCGCACGTACATCATCGACCGGAACATCAACTACACGAACGTCTGCAACGCCAAGTGCACGTTCTGCGCCTTCCGGCGCGACGCGAACGAGGCGGACGCCTACACGCTCGAACCCGCGCAGATCCACGAGAAGGTCGCGGAGCTGGAGGCGATCGGCGGGACGCAGGTGCTGATGCAGGGCGGGATGAACCCGGCGCTGCCCCTCGACTGGTACACCGACCTGCTCCGGGGCATCAAGGCGAAGTTCCCGCGGATCCACCTGCACGCCTTCAGCCCGCCTGAGTTCGTGGAGTTCGTTCACTTCTTCGACCCGCCCGGCGCGACCTTCGCGGACAAGGTGCGCTGGGTGATGGTGCGCCTGCGCGAGGCGGGTCTGGACAGCCTGCCCGGCGGGGGCGGAGAGATCTTCGCCGACCCGGTGCGCCGGAAGATCGGCCTGGGCAAGTGCGACGCGGAGAGCTGGCTCACGTGCATGGCCGTGGCGCACGATCTGGGGATGCTCACGAGCGCGACGATGATGTTCGGGCACATCGAGGGGTACGCCGACCGCGTGCACCACATGTGGATGGTGAGAGAGTGGCAAGATAAGGCACTCGGGGTTGGGGGCTGGGCACTGCGCGGCGAGAGCGAGCCTACGCGCTACGCACTACGCACCACGCACACCGCCCGCGGTCACTACAAAGCCTTCATCTCCTGGCCCTTTCAGCGCGAGAACACGCCGCTGGGACGCGTCGCGGACTGGGGGATCGACGACGACGAGCGCTCGCGTGAATTCGCCGGCGACGTCGTCGCCCGCGCGTTCAACTGGGGTCAGAAGCCGGACGTCGATTACCGCGAGCTCGGCCCAACCGCGGCGGAGTTCGGGCGGCGGGTGCGCATGAGCGGAGCGGCGGACTATCTGCGGACGCAGGCGCTGTCGCGCTTGTTCCTCGACAACATCTACTCGATCGGCGCGTCGTGGGTCACGATGGGCCCGCACGTGGGGCAGATGGGCCTGATGTTCGGCGCCAACGACATGGGCAGCGTGATGATGGAGGAGAACGTCGTGAGCAGCGCGGGGACGACGTACTGCCTCGACGAGGCGGTCCTCTGCCGGCTGATCCGCGACGCCGGGTTCGTCCCAGCGCAGCGCGACAACGCGTACGACATCCTGAGCATCAAGGACGGGCCGGACGCGCCGGACCTGCGCGTGACGGACTGGAGCACGCACCGTGCGCGCAGGACGCACCAGCAGACCGGCGGCAGGGGCAGGCAGGCGGGCCGGGTGAAGGTGACCGTGAGCGCCGGTCAGCGCTGAACGCCGACCCCCCGCCGCGCACCGCCTCTACGCTCCGCCGTGGCCGACTTCCTCGTCGCGACGAACATCACCAAGCGATTCGGCGCGACGCTCGCGCTCGACGACGTCACCGTCTCGTTCGCGCGGGGCGAGGTGCACGCGCTGATGGGCGAGAACGGCGCGGGCAAGAGCACGCTGGGCAAGGTCATCGCCGGCCTGCACGCGCAGGACGCCGGGCGGGTTGTCATCGACGGACGCGAGCTGAACGCGGGCGACCTCGGGGACGCGTTCGACGCGGGCGTGCGCCTGGTGCACCAGGAGCTCGCGCAGTGCCCGAACCTCTCAGTCGCGGAGAACCTGTGCCTGCACGACACCCCGTCGCGCATGGGCGTCGTGGATTGTGGAGCGATGCGTTCGCGTGCAGCGCGGCTGGTGCACACGCTCGACCCGTCGATCGACGTGGACGCGCCGCTCGGCCTGCTCTCGCCCGGCCGTCGGCAGATCTGCCAGATCGCGGCGGCGCTCGACGACGGGAGCGCCGGCGGGAGGAGCCGCGGGAAGCCGCGTGTCATCGTCTTCGACGAGCCGACCAGTTCGCTGAGCGTCTCGGAGGCGGACCGGCTGATCGAGATCGTGCGCAGGCTCGCGGCCGAGGGGATCACGATCCTGTACGTGAGCCACCGCATGGCGGAGGTCTTCGCGGTCTCCGACCGCGTGACCGTGCTGCGCGACGGGCGGTACGTCGCGACGACGCGGACGAAGGACCTCGACGAGCCGTCGCTCGTGGAGCAGATGATCGGCCGCAAGCTGGCGACGCCGGTGCGCGGCGCGTTCGCGGGCGGCGAGCCCGGCGCGGCGCTGAACACGGCGATCCACGGACGCGAGCGCCTGACCGTCTCGGGCCTGAGCTCGCCGGGCAAGCTCGAGGGGATCAATCTCCGTGTGCGCGCGGGCGAGATCGTCGGCGTCGGCGGGCTCGTGGGCTCCGGCCGGAGCGAACTCCTCGACGCGATCTTCGGGCTGGACCCGCACGCGTCGGGCGAGGTGCGCGTCGAGGGGCACGCGCTCGACATCTCTTCCCCCCGCGACGCGATCGCGTCGCGGGTGGGGTACGTGCCGGAGGACCGGCGCAACCAGGGGCTCTTCTTCCTGCTCGGCAGCGGCGAGAACCTCGTCGTGCCGCTGATGGACGAGCTCGCGGTCGCGGGCGTCCGCCACCACGGCCACGAGGAGGGCGTGATCCGAGAGAAGATCCGCGAGTTCCGCGTCAAGGTCGCGACCCCCGCGCACGCGCCCGGCACGCTGTCCGGCGGCAACCAGCAGAAGCTCCTGATCGCGCGGTGGCTGGGCGAGGGCACACGCGTCCTGCTGCTCGACGAGCCCACGCGCGGCATCGACGTGGGCACCAAGGCGGAGGTCTACAAGCTCGTGCGGCAGGCGGCCGACCGCGGCCTCGCGGTGCTCCTCGTCTCGAGCGAGATGCCCGAACTGCTCGCGCTCTCCGACCGCGTGCTCGTGATGTGCGCCGGGCGCATCACCGGCGAGCTCCGCGGCGACGACATGACGCAGGCGAACATCCTGCGGCTCGCGACGGTGGATTCGCGTGCGGAAAAGAAACCGGGGCGGAGGGACGGAGAGACGACGTGATCACGAACACGTCTCTTTTCACCCCGTCTCTCGGTCTGTCCGCCGCTCCGCCTCTCGCTTCCACTCCCTCGCCGCGGCGTCGTATCGCTTGATAAGACGCGCCGGCACCCCCGCCACCATCGATCCGGCGGGGAAGCTCTTCGTGACGACGGCGTTCGCGCCGACGATGCAGTTCTCGCCCAGCGTCACGCCCTTGACGATCACGCACCCTTCGCCAAGCCAGCAGCGGTCGCCGATCGTCACCGGCGACGAAACCAAGCTCGTCCCGCCCGGGTCCTCGGGCCAGTTGTGGTCGTGGTCGGAGATGTAGACGCGCCCGGCGATGAGCGCGTGCGCGCCGATCGTCACCCGCTCCGCGGCCGCGATGTGCAGGTACATCTGCGCGGTCGTCCAGTCGCCGATGCGGATCTCGCCGTGCTTGCCGTCCCGCCGCACGCACTCGATACGCGCATGCTCGCGGATCGAGACGCCCTCGCCCAGGTGCAGTCTCCCGTTGCAGGCGATGCAGTCGGGGCGCACGATCTTCGCGCCGGGCGCGAGCGTGCCCGCGTGCGCACGGAGCAGGCGCATGTCACGCCAGTACCGGTACCGCGCGGTGATCTGCGAGAGCGGCCCCATGCGGAGAGTGATATCGGCCCGTCGACGGGCTCAACTTCCCGAAGCGCGGGAACCGGCGCTCGATGGCGTCGGGTCCGCGCAGGGAGTGCGGACCACCGATCAGGCCTTGCCCATGAGCGTCTTGGCGAGACCCAGGGCCTTGTCCTTCTTGGGGTCGAACTTCTTGTCCGCCTGCAGCTTGGCGATGCGCTCGGCGCGGGTCATCACGCTGCGCTTGCCGGCGGTGGTGGTCGAGACTTTCAGGCTGCGGTCCAGGCTCATGGCGTTGTCCTTCCTTCGTTCTACTGCGCCAAGTCCCGGCGCCGTCAGGGGTTGTGCTTCTTCCACAGGGGCGACCTGAAGTCGGTCGGGCCGCGCAGGCTCTTGAGCCAGACGCCGCCCAGCCGCTCCACGTCGCTCTGCAGCCGCGTTGCCGCGGCTCCCCGCGTCTCACGCCCCTCCAACCCTTCGGCTGCGATGACGCGGTACTTGGGGGGGGAATCTTTGGCCGCCGAGGAGCCGGAATCCAGCGGCACGGCGAAGGCATCAACCCCGTTGAGGTAGAGGTACAAGACGGCCGTTACGGCGTCTCCGTAGCTCAGCGTGGCGAGTTCCAGGTAATTCAGCCCCGGCTTACGGGGGTCCAGGGCCGCCCACCCTTGGGTTGTCACGATCGGGGCGTCGGGTCGGGGCTGCGCGGTCCACTGCGCCGGGACCGTCGGCACGAACACCCCCGCCTCCTCACGGACGGCGATTTCCGGCGGCAGCTGCGGCCGCTGGCGCTGGGTCGGCTGGGCCGCGGGCTGCTGGTCCGTCTGCTGCGGCTGGACCTGGGAATGCTGCGTCGGCGGCGTGACCGCGGGCTGGTGCGGCCGATTGTTCAGGGCGAGCGTCGCGTTGGTCCCGGGCTCGGTCACGCGCGGCTCGTCCCGACGGATCAGCCCGGCGAGCTCGTCGGCCTTCTGCCGCTGGCCCATGACGTAGCCGAAGACCCATGTGCCGACCATCCCGAGCAGGGCGAGGAAGATGAGCACATAGAGACCGGCGCGCGGCATACGGACAATCGCCGGCGGTTCGCCGTGCGCCACGCGCGACGCCTGGGCCGCGGCGTGCACGTACGGCGGCTCCGCCTCGCGCGGCTTGAGCTCGATGCGCACCGTCGGCTTGACCTTCAGCTCGCCGTTGGTTTCCGTCGCGGTCGGCGCGGCGTGCGCGGGCGGGGCGACAGCGCCGTCCTGCCGGTTGCCACGCGGGATGAGGTCAAAGAGCGGAACGACGCGCCGGCGGGCCATGCGGAATCCTAGTGCCGCGGCGGGGGCGCCGGAAAAACCGGCCTCGCCGGGCTTATCCTCCCGCAGCATGAGCAACCGCCCGCCGATCAACGACTCCGAGGTGGTCAAGATTTCGCCCGCGCCGCTCACCCGGCTCGAGAGCGTCTACGTGCCCGAGGTTGTCAAGGGCTTCGCGGTGACGATGCGCCACTTCTTCACGAGCTTCGGTCAGGGCAAGACGAGCCGGACGATGCAATACCCCGAGGTGCGGCGCGAGGACCTGCCGATCGAGGAGGGCGGGTTGTACAAGGGCAACTTCCGGGGCGTGCACCGGCTGAACCGCGACGAGGCTGGGCGCGTCAAGTGCGTGGCGTGCATGATGTGCCCCACCATCTGCCCGGCGCGGTGCATCCATATCACGGCGGGCGAGAGCCCGTGGGAAGACCGCGAGAAGTACCCCGTCAAGTTCGAGATCGACGAGCTGCGCTGCATCTACTGCGGCATGTGCGAGGAGGCGTGCCCGGTGGACGCGATCGAGCTGACGCCCGAGTACGACGTCGTGGGCATGACGCGCGCCGAGATGGTTTTCGACAAGGAAAAGCTCCTGTCGGTCTACGACCAGACGATCGGCAAGAAGCCGATGTGACGGCGCGGCCGCCGCCTCCGGCGCTCAGAAGCTGAACCCGAGCACGAGGAAGTAGTCGAAGACGTTCGCGCGGTCGCCGGGCGCGACCGAGTCGTGCCGGTGCTCGACACCCAGGCGCAGCGTCGCCTGCAGCTTCGGATCGATGACCCACTGCAGCCCCGCGCGCGACGTGGCGCGGAACTCGTCCCAGTCCCAGTTGCGGCCGCTGGGGTAGAACTCCGTGTGCGCGTACGTGCTCGTCTTGTCGCTGAGCTTGTAGTCGAGGCTCAGCGAGGCGACGCCGACCTCCGGAATGAGCGCGTTCTCGCCGTTGATCTCGCGGTAGCCGCCGACGCCGACGCGCCCCACCAGCGAGAGCTTCTCGGTCTTCTTGATGACGTAGCCGACGCCGGTCGCCGCGTGGACGCGCGCGTCCCAGTCCTGCTGCGCGTCGAACTCGCTGCGCCCGCTCGCCCAGAACGACCAGGGTGTTCCGCCGAGGTTCCAGTCGTTGCGGATGTTGAACTCGCCCCGGTCCTGTGTCTTGCCGTTGTTGTTCTCGCCGTAGATGTACGACGCGTTCGCGTTCGTCGCCATTTTCTTCGTGCCGCGCGAGAGGTTGACGTACGCACGGAAGTTCTGGCTGTCGTTGGGGCCGTTCGAGCCGTTGAAGCCCAGCTCGACGTTGCGCTTCCAGCCGACGAGGAAGCTCTTCTCGTCGTCGGCGAAGATCGCCTCGATCGGGTTCTTCGGCGGGGTCTTCTCCTTGGCGGGCTTGAGCTCCAGCTTCGCCTCGCCCTTCACGTCGGGCTTGGGCGGCGCGGGGGGCGGCGCGGGCGCCGGCGCGGGGGCGGGCTGTGGCGCGGGAGTAGCGGCGGCCTGGGGCACCGGCGGCGGGGGCGGCGGAGGGGCGGGGACCTTGTCGATCGGCGGGTCGCTGCTCTTGATGCCGACACGCGGGATCTTCACGTCGCCCAGCACCTGGTGGACAATCACGACCGCGTCCGCGGAGACGCTCTTGACGACGCCCTTCATCACCTCGCCAGAGGTCAATTCAATCGTGATCACAGGCCCGGCCTGGTCTGGAGAAGGCGGGGAAGCCGGCGGCGGCGCGGTCGGCTGCGGGGCCGGGGGCGTCTCGCCCTGCGCGAGCGCAAGCCCGGCGCACACGGCGAGCGCCGCGAGGGACAGCGTCGCATGTCGTGAGACGCGTTGGCGCACCCTCTGATCTCCTGCCGTGGGTCAATGGCGGTAAGCCGCCGCAAACATCGTATCGGATCTCCACCGCAAATGCACGGTGACTTTCGCGAAGTCCTGTGAAAAGTTTCACATCAAGACCAGCGCAATCGGCTTGATCCCACTCATCGCTCAGCGCGTTTTCGAACCCGCGCGGCGTCCGGCGCTTGCGCGCTGACGCGCCGTGGGCCGGCCCTCCACGCGGAGGACGAGCCGCAGACCAGACCAGACGTCCGTGACCGCGCACTCTTTGTTGTCCACCAGCCCCGCGGCAAGCCCGGCGTCGCGCACGGCGTTCTCATCGACATCGGCCGCGACACCGGACGACTTCTTCGGCCAGCAGACCCAGAGGCCGCCGTCGGGCGATACCGCCCGTTTCGCCTTCCCGATCGCTGCGCCGAGCGCCGTGAGCGACGTCACGGCCGCGATCACGACGTCCGCGCCCTTGGGCGTACGCGTGACGAAGCGCGCGTCGGCCGGAAGGTCGCCGATCGCCCCGACAATCTCCGGCGGAGCGTTCAACAGAAAGACCGTTGCGCCCGGCTTGGTGCCGAGCTTTTCAACAAGCGGCTTTGCCGAGTAGCCGGCCATGCCGGGTTGTTACCTGCCCTTCTCATGGCGGACGGCCGGCGGCTGCGCCGGGTTCGCGCTGTCGGGGGCGAGGTCGATCGGTGCATCGCCCGCGGACGCCGCGACGATCACGTGCGTGCCGAGCTTGCGCGTCGCGCCGGGCGGTGGAGACAGCTCCACGGGCGGCTTGGCGAGCGCCTCGTCCTGCCGGCGCTGCCGCTCCTGCGCGCGCTCGATCGAGCGCAGGTCGCGGTGCAGGATCGCGTCGGCGTTCGTCTCGGCCCACGTGGAGAGGGAGATGAACTGCACGGTCGCGACGATCATCTGCGCGAGCCAAGCGAGCGGCGGGATGCACGCGAGGAACGCGATCCCCACCGCGATCGTCCGTGCGCCCGCGCTCCCGAAGCTCGCCGCGACGAACCCCGACAGAATCAACACGGGCGGCGCCGCGAAGATGCCGAGCGTCGCGACGCGGAGGCGGTCGGCGAGCGAGGTGTCCATCGCCCAGTCGGCGAGGTTCGCGGCGTAGATGCCGAGCGCGGTGAGACCGATGAAGGCCAGCACGCCGAGCGCAACGGGCATCACGAACGGCTGGCCGAGCCAGCCGAGGTACGGCAGCGACATCGCCCCGCCGCGCCAGTGCGCGATCGCGCCGCCGGCGCCCAGGAGCGCGGCGGGCACCCAGAACGTCTGCGAGACGCGCGCCACGGTGCGCGAGGTCCGCCACTCGCTGTCCTTGGTGATCACCACCGCGCCGCGGCCGACCGTGCGCGGCGCGACGATGATCCACGCCCCGACCGCCCAGAGCATCGCGGGAACGATCGACCCGGCAAGCCACCAGCACCAGAACGGCGGCCTGGCCCTGCCCGCGACGACCCCGCCGATGAGCAAGGCCAACACCGCGAGAAGCCCCCACTGCATAATCCTCGCTCCGCGCGAGAGCCGGTGCAGGTAGCTCAGCGGCGCATCGATCAGCGAGCGGTCGGTGCCGGGCGCCGGAGCGGGCATGAGGAATTCGATCACGCGTGCCCAGAGACCGGTCGGCTCGTACGCCTCGCGGAGGCCGAAGTTCCCGACGTCGTGCCCGCACTCCGGGCAGGGCAGGTTCCGCGGCACGCCCCTTACGTTGTAGCCGCAGGCCGGGCAGGCGGCGTCCAACTCGCGGGCGGGGCCGCGCGCGGAGCGAGGAACGTGGGCACGGCGGGACACGCCATGTTGTACCCGCGACGGCCCGATTGGTTGCGGGGCCGACGAGAGTGCGTGGCTTGTGAGAACGAAGGGACGGGGTCAGCGGGAGGGCTTCTCCTTCCACTCCGTGCCTTTCTTCCTATCCTCCGCCATGCCCCGCACCGAAAAGCAGCAGAAGGACGGACTGACCCTTGTCGAGGCCATCAACGAGGCGCTGGCGCAGGAGATGGATCGCGATGAGCGCGTGGTCGTGCTCGGCGAGGATGTCGGCCTCAACGGCGGCGTCTTCCGCGTGACCGAGGGGCTGCAGAAGCGCTTCGGCCCGGACCGCGTTATCGACACACCGCTCGCCGAGTCAGGGATCATGGGCACGGCGATCGGCCTCGCCATCGCCGGCATGCGGCCGGTGCCGGAAATCCAGTTCGAGGGGTTCTTGGGCCCGGCGCACGACCAGCTCGTGAACCACGCCGCCCGCTTCCGCACCCGCACCCGCGGCGCCGTCACCGTGCCCCTCACCGTCCGTGTGCCCTGGGGCGGCGGTATCCACGCGCCCGAGCTGCACAGCGACAGCCCGGAAGCGATCTACGCCCACCTGCCCGGGATGAAGGTCGTGGTGCCCAGCACCCCGACCGACGCCAAGGGGCTCCTGCTCGCCGCGATCCGCGATCCGGACCCGGTGATCTTCTTCGAACCAAAGCGCGTCTACCGCAGCTACCGCGAGCAAGTGCCCGAGGGGGACTACACGATCGACATCGGCAAGGCCAAGGTGATCCAGGAGGGCACGGACCTCACGATCGTGACGTGGGGCTCGAATGTCTTCCAGTGCCTCGAGGCGCTGGACAAACTCCCCGAGGACGTCAGCGTCGAGCTCATCGACCTCCGCACCGTCAGCCCGATGGACTCGGACACGGTGATCGCGAGCGTGCAGAAGACGGGCCGCTGCGTGATCGTGCAGGAAGCGCCGAAGACCTGCTCCATGAGCAGCGAGCTCTCGGCCCGCGTCCAGGAGGGGTGCTTCCTGCACCTCAAGGCCCCGGTCCAGCGCGTCTGCGGCTTCGACGTCATCATGCCGTATTACAAGCTCGAGCTCGACTATCTCCCCGACGCCAGGCGCGTCGAGGAGGCCGTGATGCAGACGCTGGCGTACTGAACGGAGCGATCGGTGGACGGTCGCCGCGCACCGTTCGGTTCGCGCCCTCGCGGTCCGACCGCCGGAAGGGCGCCGCTCCCTGTTCACCGCTCGCGGCCGTCCTCTCACGCTCCCTT
>Ga0196963_10000859_pt1 | contig 23278 bp, 15 predicted proteins | sample S1_5metaG_FD_148600 | JGI IMG/M metagenome (GOLD analysis project Ga0196963, IMG submission 148600) | Soil microbial communities from Anza Borrego desert, Southern California, United States - S1_5 | ecosystem: Environmental > Terrestrial > Soil > Desert | place: USA: California | collected...
TGATCACGGGATCGTCGCCGACGAGGAGCGTGACGGGCAGCTCCTGCTCGAGCCGCACGAGGTGGCTGGCGTGCGGATAGATGACGACGGACCACGATCCCGAGTCGGCGACCGCATTCGTCGAGTAGATCGAGCCCTGGGTCTGATCGGCCACGCCGGCCGAGACCTCGTCGATCTCGAGCCAGCCATCGGGGGAGGTGCGGGTTGGCGAGCCGAACGTGTAGGTCTGGTCGAAGTTCCCGTTGAGCAGCATCTGCGTCGACGCGCTCGCCGTCGGCACGCCGGTGATGAACGGCACGAGCATTGCGACCAGACCGAGCACGACTCCGAGGCTCATGCGACGACCCATCGTGGCTCCCTTCGGTGGACCGGTCGGAAACCGACTCTGGTCAACTTATTCAGTTGAGCGTATGGCCGGGCCCGGCGCGACGTCAACGAGAAGTCCCTCCGCGACGAGAAGATTTCGACTAGGGTCAATTTCTGTGAAGACGGAGTTCGACACCGCGTCAGTGGCCACTCGACTCGAGCAGATCCCGACGGCAACCGTGTTCGACACCCTCGCGAGTCGAGGACTCGCCGGCGACTGCTGCCTGGCGTATGGCCTGCACCAGCTCACCGGCAGCGGTCGTCGCGCCGGCCCGGCGTTCACCATCCGCTGGGTCCGCGATCCGAGGCCGGTCAAGGATTGGAACCCGCCGGGACTGCGCCGGTTGAGCGACTACTTCGCGCCGATCGAGCCCGGCGCGATCGTCGTCGTCGATGCCGCCGGTGATCGCACCAACGCACACTGGGGCGACATGCTGAGCCTGATGGCATCGCTCCAGGGCGCTCGAGGAGTCGTGGTCGATGGTGGCATCCGTGACACCGCAGCGATCGCCGAGATCGAAGGCTTCTCCGCCTTCGCTCGCTACACGTGCCCGATCGAGGCTGTCCCGAGGTTGCGCATCCACGAGATCGACGTGCCGGTGCTCCTGCAGGGAGCGCTCCAGTCGGTCGTGTGCGTGCGACCCGGCGACTGGATCGTGGCGGACACCGAAGCAGTGATCGTCGTGCCCGTCGAGCACCTCGACGAGGTCCTCGCCCACGCCGAGGAGCTCGAGGTCGCGGAGTCGTCCATGCGCGCCGACCTCCGGGCCGGCGCGTCCATCGACGAGGTGTATCGGCGGTACGGCCGCGCGTGACGGTGGCCGAGGTGCGCGATGCGATCGGTCGCGGTCTGCGGCGACCGGAGGGCGTCGCCGTCGGTCCCGACGGGGCGGTGTGGGCGAGCGATCTCGGCGGTCTCGTGGTGCGGATCGACCCGACGTCGTCGGTGGTCGAGCGCGTCGGCGAGCCGGCGGCAGAGCCGAACGGGCTCACCTTCGATTCGCGTGGCTTGCTGGTCGTGTGCGATTTCGGCGGTGGACGCCTGGTGCGGCTCGATCCCGACACCGGGCGCGCCAAGGTGATACTCGACGCCGTCGACGGTCGACCCCTGTCGCGGCCGAACTTCACGGCGTTCGATCGGGATGGCGTGCTCTGGTGCACGTGCTCGACGGTTCGTGACGACCTGCTCGCGGCGGTGGAAGAGCAGACCGACGACGGTTACCTCGTCGCCGTCCTGCCCGACGGTCGAGCGGAGGTCGCCGCGATCGGCCTGCACTTTCCGAACGGGTGCGCCGTGTCCCCGGACGGTTCGCACCTGGTGGTCGTCGAGAGCGGGCTTCGTCGGCTGTGGTGCGCCGAGCTGCGCGGCGACGGTCGAATCGGCCCGCCGAGGCACGTCGGACCGGAGCTCGCGGCCGTGCCGGATGGCATCGCCTTCGACGTCCACGGCGGGATCTGGGTGACCCTCGTGTTCCCGCGCGCCGGGATCGTGCGGGTGGCGACCGACGGAACGGTCGAGGCGGTGGTCGACGGTGGCGTCGGCCTGCCGACGAACGTGGCGTTCGGCGGCGCCGACCTGCGGACCGTCTTCGTCGGCTCGCTCGACCGCGAGAGCATCGGCGTGCTCGATGCCGACGTCGCCGGTGTCGCGCTGGCGGCGACAGGCTGATCAGGCGAAGAACGGCTCGCCGGCGCGGGCGTGGCGTCGGCAGACGTCGAGGTCGAGCTCGACGCCGATGCCCGGCTCGTCGGAGAGCGCGATGTGCCCGTTCTGGATCACCGGATCGTCGGCGCGGCCGACGAGCGCATCGAAGAACGGGACGCCGGACGAGTGCCACTCGAGGGCGATGAAGTTGGGCACCGAGGCACAGGCATGGGCGTTCGCCACCGTGCCGATGGGGCTGGAGATGTTGTGCGGGGCGATCGGCAGGGCCCACGTGTCCGCCAGCGCCGCGATCGCCCGGAGCTCGAGCAGGCCGCCGATCTTCTGGGGGTCGGGCGTGACGACGTCGACCCCACCGCGGGTGATGAGATCGGCGAACGCGACCCGCGTGTACTGGTTCTCACCCGTGGCGATGGGCACCGTGGTGTTGCGAGCCACGCGGGCGAGCGCCTCGACGTTGTCGGGCGGGCACGGGTCCTCGAGCCACAGGATCGGCAGGTGCTCGAGGCGCCGGGCGAGCCCGAGCGCGTCGATGGCGGCGTACGACCAGTGCAGATCGAACGCGACCTCCGCATCGTGCCCGACGGCATCGAAGATCGCTTCCGCGATCTCCACCTGTCGCTCGACGAGCATCGATCCGATGCGCCGGGACCACCCGTCCTCGTGTGCCTCTCGGGGAAGGTCGAGATCGAACTTCATCGTGGTGAACCCGGCCTTGACGGTCGAGCGAGCGTGGGTGGCGAAGTCGTCGGCCTCGAGTGCGACGCCGCGCGACGGCTGCTCGTCGCTCTGGAGCCACGGGGTCGGGCGCGCCTGCAGCACCGAGCCGTAGCTCTCGAGCGGAGCGCCCGCATGGCAGTCGGCGTACACGCGCACCTTCTCGCGGAACTTTCCGCCGAGCAGCCGCCACAGCGGGATGTCGAGCGACTTGGCGTTCAGGTCGAGCAGCGCCGTCTCGATCCCTGATATCGCGTGGTGGATGACGCCGCCCCCCGCGGATCCGTGGGCGGTGAGCAGCTGCAGCCGGCGAACGTGGCGCTCGACGTGCTCGGGGCGCCGGCCGATCAGCAATGGCGTCAGCTCGCGGATGATGGCGGTCAACCCTGGTGAGAAGAAGGCCTCGCCGAGGCCGCTGATCCCCTCGTCGGTGTCGATCCGGACGATCGTCCAGTCGAAGTTCGCTTCGATGACAGCCGTCGAGACCGCTGTGATCCGCATGGTCACCTCCCAGCGGCATGTTGACCTAGATTTCGACCGCGGTCAACTTTAGGATGATGGCAACGGCACTCGACCGGAGGAGCAGCAGAGGACTGTGACGACAGACGCGTACGACGTCATCGACGTTGCCGAGCGAGCGTGGAACGGCGACGACACGGCAGGCCTGACCGGTGTCGGCGAGGTCGCCGACGGGATCCACTTCCTGCACAACTACGAGATGGCGAACGTCGTCGCGCACCTCGGCACGGCCGGACTGAGTCTCGTCGATGCCGGCAGCATCGGCGCCGAGCGCAGGCTGTTCGAGAGCTGCCGCCGGCTCACGAGCGATCCGTTGCACACGGTCGTGTACACGCACGGCCACCTCGACCACGTCGGCGGGGTCGGTCCATTCGACGAGGCTGCGGCGAGCAGCGGTATCGGCCGTCCTCGCGTCGTCGCGCACGAAGCCGTCGTGGCCCGCTTCGACCGCTACCTGTCAACCGCCGGCTACAACACGGCCGTCAATCGCAGGCAGTGGTCGCAGCGAGGGTTCGTGATGCCGACGTCATATCGCTATCCCGACGAGACGTATCGAGATGAGGTCGAGCTCGATCTCGGCGAGCGCGTCGTGCTCCGGCACGGTCGAGGGGAGACCGACGACCACACCTGGGTGCACCTGCCGGAGCGAGGTGTGCTCTGCACCGGCGACTTCTTCATCTGGGTCTTCCCGAACGCAGGGAACCCCCAGAAGGCAGCGCGCTACGCCTCGGAGTGGGCGACCGCGCTCCGGGCGATGGCGGCGGTGGAGGCGTCGGTCCTCCTGCCCGGCCACGGCCAGCCGATCTTCGGCGTGGACCGGATCCGGGAAGCGCTCACGACCACCGCGGCAGCCCTCGAGGAGCTGCACGAGCGAACGATCGCGGCGATGAACGCCGGCTGCACCCTCGACGAGGTCGTGCGCGAGGTGCGGATCGCGGACGAGCGTCTCTCGGCGCCGTACCTGCGCCAGATCTACGACGACCAGGAGTTCATCGTCCGAAACGTCTGGCGCCTCTTCGGCGGCTGGTACGACGGCGACATCGCCCACCTTCGACCGTCGCCCGCAGGCGCGCTCGCGGCCGAGCTCGCCGCACTCGCCGGGGGCGTCGACGTGCTCCTGCGACGTGCCGAGGAGCTCGGGGCCGCCGGCGACCTCCGCCTCGCCGGCCATCTCGTCGAGCTCGCGCACCACGCTGCGCCGGACGACTCGGCCGTGCACGAGGCTCGGGCGACGCTCAACGAAGCGCGGGCCGAGGCCGATCCGTCGTTCATGGCGCGGGGCCTCTTCGCGGCGGCTGCCGTCGACTCGCGCAGTCAGACCATCGGGACGCACGCATGACGCTCGCCGCCACCGTCCGCGTCGGCCCGCGCCGCACCGAGATCCGACCAGACCTGTTCGGCGCGTTCTTCGAGCACTTCGGCACGATCGTCAACGGGGGCGTGTGGGATGTCGAGCGCGCTGTCCCGCGGGCGGACGTGCTCGGTGCGATGCGTGGCCTCGCACCGCGCATCCTGCGGTATCCCGGCGGTCAGTTCGCCGACCTCTACCACTGGCGCGATGGCGTCGGTCCCCGGCCTCGGGTCACGTATCCGGCCAAGGACTGGCGGCCGATGCTCGCCCTGCCCGGTCTGGACGAGGCCGACGCGCGCCGGTTCGTCAGCGACGAGCCCAACTCGTTCGGTACCGACGAGTTCCTCGCCTACTGCGGGGAGGTCGGCGCCGAACCCGCCCTGACGGTGAACGTCGGCACCGGCACGCCGGACGAGGCCGCGGCGTGGGTCGACTACACCGCGGGCCGGGTTCGGACGTGGTTCATCGGCAACGAGCTCTACCTGCCGGCGCAGCCGTGGAAGCCGGTGCACCTCGACCCGGACGAGTACGCGCGGGCGTTCGAGGAGTTCGCGCTCGCCATGCGGGCGCGGGATCCGGACCTGCGGCTCGTCGGCACTGGTCTGCTCCCGAGCGACGCGACGCTGCTCGGCTACCCGGACTGGAACGAGCAGCTGCTGGCCGGGGGCGCGAGGCCCGATCTGCTGTCGGTGCACTTCTACTTCCCCGGGCTCCTCGGTCGACCGCTGGGCGAGTCGTTCGCCGATCACTTGCAGGTCGCGACGGGTGGGCACCGGCTCGCGCAGCAGCTCGACGAGCTCGCTGCCGGTCTCGACGGGCGCGCCGCGGTCTCGCTCGACGAGTGGAGCCTCTGGTCGGCGATGCCGCAGCTGCTCGAGACGAACCACCGGGTCTCGGACGGCCTCTACTTCGCCGGCGTGTACAACCGACTGATCGAGCGCGCCGACGTCGTGCACCTTGCGATGCTCTCGCAGGTCGTCAACTCGCTCGGCGCGATCCAGACCCGCGGGGACGGAATGTTCCTCACGAGCGCCTACCACGTCGCCCGGCTCTACCGAGAGCTCTGCGGCGAGCGCATGCTGTCCACCGAGATCGAGTGCGACGTCGTCGCGGTGCCGCCGTTCGCGGCGGCGTCGGGCACGGATCTCCTGGACGAGGTGTTCGATCTCGAGTCGGCCGATGCGGAGGCGGGTCCGACGGCGCTGCACGCCCGTCCGCTGGACGTGACGTGGCTCGACGCCGTGGCGACCGGGTCGGAGTCGGCGACGACGGTGTTCCTGACCAATCGATCGCTCGACGAGAGCATGCTCGTACAGGTCACCGGCGCCGGCACCGATGGCCTGCTTCGCGTCGTGCACGGCGACTCCCCGTGGGCGGCGAGCTCGGTGACCGACCCGAACGCGATTCGGACCTCGGAGTGGCACGTTCGAACCGCTGCGGTCGAGCTGCCGCCCTGCACGGTCGCGGCGCTCGTCACCACGACATGAGCGGTCGCCCCCCGAGCCTCCTCGACAAGTACGTGCTCGACGACGGCACGGCGTTCATGACCGGCGTGCAGGCGCTCGTGCGCCTCCCGCTCGAACAGCGGCGTGCCGACGACCGAGCCGGCCATCGGACCAGAGCGTTCGCGTCGGGGTATCCGGGCTCGCCGCTCGGCGGCTACGACGCCGAGCTCCAGCGGATCGCCTCGGTGCTCGGCGACCACGGGGTGGTCCACCTCCCCGCTCTGAATGAGGAGCTCGCCGCCACCGCGATCATGGGCACGCAGCTGCTCCGCGCTGCGGGCCAGACGACGTGCGACGGGGTGGCCGGACTCTGGTACGGCAAGGGACCGGGCCTCGATCGGGCCTCTGACGCCATCCGGCACGCGAACGTCGCCGGGACCTCGCGCCTCGGTGGTGCGATCGCGCTTGTCGGCGACGACCCGACCGCGAAGTCGTCGACGATCCCGTCGGCGTCGCAGGCGACCTTGGCCGCGCTCGGCCTCCCGGTCCTGCATCCCGGCGATGTGCAGGACGCGCTCGACCTCGGGCGCCACGCGATCGCCATGTCGCGCGCGTCGGGCCTGTGGGTCGGCGTCAAAGTGGCGACGGCCGTCGCCGACGGATCGGGGACCGTCGTGGTCGATCGCGACCGGCTCACCACCGCAGCCGTCGACGGGCACGATCACGAGCCGAGCGGACTGCTGCTGGCGCCGCGGAGCGTCGAGCTCGAGGAGACGATGTACGGCGCCCGGCGGGACGCGGCGGTGGCGTACGCCGTCGCCGCAGGGGTGGATCGGATCACGACGTCATCGGGCTCCGACCGGATCGGGATCGTCGCCTCGGGCAAGGCGTGGTTCGACCTGATGTCGGCGCTGGTGCAGCTCGGGTTCGACGACGCCGCGCTGCGAGACCGGGGCGTTCGCACCCTCAAGCTGGCGATGATCCATCCCCTCGACCCGGGCATCGTCCGGCGCCTCGCCACCGGGCTCGACGTCGTCTTCGTGATCGAGGAGAAGCGACCGTTCGTCGAGGCTGCGGTCCGCGACGTCCTCTACGGGATGCCGAACGCGCCGATGGTCATCGGCAAGCGCGACGCCGCTGGGCGACCGCTGCTCCCGGTCGCCGCCGAGCTGTCGTCTTCATCGATCGCCGACGCGCTGGTCGAAGTACTCCTCGAACCGCACGAGCGGGACGCCCGGCGCCGCCGGTCGACGATCAGCGTCACCGCGCTGACGACGTTCCCGACCCGGAGCGCGGCGTTCTGCTCGGGCTGCCCGCACGGCACGTCGACGCGTGCCGAACCAGGTGCCCTCGTCGGTGCCGGCATCGGCTGTCACGGCATGGTGCTCACCATGCCCGCCGAACGGGTCGGCACGGTCACGGGGATCACCCAGATGGGCGGGGAGGGTGCGCAGTGGCTCGGCATGGCGCCGTTCGTCGAGCGCGAGCACCTCTTCCAGAACGTCGGCGACGGCACGTTCTTCCACTCCGCGAGCCTCGCGATCCGCGCTGCCGTGGCGGCACGAGCGACGATCACGTACAAGCTGCTCGTGAACTCCGCCGTCGCGATGACCGGTGGCCAGTCGCCCGTCGGTGCGATGCCGGTGCCGGATCTGTGCCGGCTCCTCGCCCTCGAGGGAGTCGGTCGGATCATCGTCACCAGCGACGACGTCTCGAGGTACCGGCGCCAGGATCTCGGGGATCGAGCCGAGGTCTGGTCGCGGACGCGGTTCGACGAGGCATGTCGAGAGCTGGCCGCCACACCCGGCGTCACGGTGCTGCTTCACGATCAGGAGTGCGCCGCTGAGGTTCGGCGAGGAAGACGTCGAGGGTCGCGACCCGTGCCGAGCCGACGGATCGCGATCGATGAACGGGTCTGCGAAGGCTGCGGCGACTGCGGTGTGGCATCCGGCTGCCTCTCGTTGCACCGCATCGACACGAGGTACGGCCCGAAGACGACCGTCGACCAGGACTCGTGCAACCTCGACTACGCGTGCGTGCAGGGAGACTGCCCGTCGTTCGTCGAGCTGCGGGTTCGGCGTCGCCGGCGTGGGCCACGCCGGGGGAGCGCGGCACCCGCGCTTCCCGAGCCGCCGCGGCCGAGCGTCGGTGACGGTTGGAACGTCAGGATCGTCGGGGTCGGCGGCACGGGCGTCGTGACCGTCAACCAGATCCTCGCGACCGCCGCCACTGCGGCGGGATGGCACGTGCGAGGGCTGGACCAGACCGGCCTCGCTCAGAAGGGTGGCGCCGTCGTCTCCGACCTCCGCCTTCGGGTCGATGACGCCGCCGTCGACAACCGCCTGGGCGATGGGGAGGCCGACCTGCTCCTGGGCGGCGACGTGCTCGTCGCGGTCGATCCCCGCCACCTCGCGGCGGCAGCCCCGGAGCGCACCGTGGCCGTGGTGTCGACGACGCCGACCCCGACCGGTGCGATGGCGATCGACGTGGATCTCGCGTTCCCGTCGATCGACGCGCTCCGTGTGTCGATCGACCATCGCAGCGTCGCGGAGCGGAACATCTATCTCGATGCGTCGGCGATGAGCGGACGGCTCCTGGGCACGACGCAGCACGCAAACCTCATCCTGCTCGGTGCCGCGTTCCAGCGCGGTGCCGTGCCCATCGCGTCGGATCTCATCGAGGCCGCCATCGAGCTGAACGGCGTGAGCGTCGAGGCGAACATCGATGCGTTCCGCATCGGCCGCAGGGCGGTTCACGACCCCGAATGGCTGGCGTCCGTCACACCTGAGCGCAGCCGGGACGATCTCGACTCGATGATCCGCGAGCTCGCGCAGGATCTCGCTCTGTACCAGTCGCCGGCGTACGCCGACCGGTATCTCGAGCTCGTCGCCTCGGTGCGCGCCCGTGAGCAGGCCGCAACCGTCGGACTCGACGACCTGACCACCACCGTGGCCAAGAGCCTGCACCAGCTCATGGCCTACAAGGACGAGTACGAGGTGGCTCGGCTATTGCTCCGTGCCGGAGCGCAGGACGGCATGCGAATGCAGCTCGGTGAAGACGTCCGGGTGCGGTGGCTGCTCCACCCGCCGGTACTCAGGCGTCTGGGACTTGACCGGAAGCTCAGCTTCGGGCCGTGGTTCCGCCCCGTGCTGGTGGCGCTCCGCTGGCTGCGGCGGCTCCGAGGCACGGTGTTCGATCCGTTCGGCCACACCGAGATGCGCCGGCTCGAGCGTTCCCTCGTGCGCGAGTACGAGGCCGTCGTCGAGCTGATCGCCGAGACGCTCACCGACAAGAACCACGATGCGGCCCTCGAGCTGGCCGGGCTCCCGTCGATGGTGCGGGGCTACGAGCAGGTCAAGGCTCGAAGCGCACACCGCTATCGCCTCGCGCTCGGCGCGGCAGTGGCGCGATACAAAGGAGGATCCTCCGTTGGCGTCCCGACCGCGTGAGCGTGGGCTGTCAGCTGTGCAGCGCGCCGCCGAGGATGATCTTGGTGCGGCGGGCGAGGATGTCGGCCAGCGAGACACCGGGCTCGACGTCCTCCGCCCAGATCATCATGCCGTTGAGGATGACGGCGGTGGTCAGCCGGGCGAGCTCGTTGGCGGAGCAGTCGTCGCGGATCTCTCCCCGCGCATGGCCGCGGTCGAAGATCGCCTCGAACACGGCGCGCAGATCGACGCGGTCGGTTCGCACCTCCGACCAGTCACCAGCATGCCGGTAGAGCTCCTGGATCACCTCGAGGAGCATCGGTTTGGGCGTGCGCGATGTGCGCCTCGCCAGCTGGTCGATCGTCGCGAGCAGGATCTCGTCGGTGGAGTCGTCGCTGTCGAGCCGGTCGCGGAGGTCGTCCCCGACGCGGTGCGACGTGTCGAGACCGATCTCGATGAGCAGGTCCTCCTTGCGGGGGAAATAGAAGTAGAACGTGCCCTTCGCGACGCCGGCGGCTTCGCAGATCTCGCCGACCGTCGTGGCTGCGAATCCCTGGGCTCGCCAGAGCCGTCGCCCGACATCGACGAGCTTCCGACGTGTCTCGCGAGACCGCTCCTGCTGGAGCAGCGACAGTCGTGGTGTGTCGGGCATGGCCCAGCATCCTCTCGCGCCACCCGTGCCGAGCGTCATCGGCCGTCGCGGGTCCGAACCGTGGTCCTCCGGGACAGTACTCGACTAGGGTCGATTTCGGTGGGCCGCGTTGCCGACCGGACGAGGACTGTGCGGTGAGGGCCGTCCGCTGGCACGGCCGCGGAGACGTGCGCGTAGAGGAGGTTCCCGACGCCCCCGCGCCAGGCCCGCGGGAGGTAGAGCTCGCCGTGGACTGGTGTGGCATCTGCGGCACCGACGTCGAGGAGTTCCGAAACGGGCCGCTCGTGATCGCGACCGATCCCCATCCTCTGACCGGGTACTCGGCGCCGATCGTGATCGGACACGAGGTCGCGGGCCGAGTCGTGAGCGTGGGCTCGGCGGTCGAGAACTTCGCCGTCGGCGACTCGGTCGCAGTCGACGGCATCCTGCCCTGCGGCGCGTGTCCAGCCTGTGACCGTCATGACGTGCAGTTGTGCGACCGGGTCGGCGCGGTCGGCATGTCGTGGCCCGGTGGGCTCGCTGAGCGCCTGACAGTGCCCGACTTCACCGTCGTGGCCGCCCGGTCGGCGCCGACCGATGCGCTGGCCATGGCCGAGCCGCTCTCCGTCGCCGTCCGGGCCCTCCGGCGCGGTCGGGTTCGGAGCGGCGAGCGCATCATGGTCATCGGTGCCGGCGCCATCGGGCTCGCTGCCCTGCTCGTCGCCCGTGCACAGGGATGCGGCGACGTCGTCGTCGTGGACCCCGTCCCCGCTCGACGCGCGCTGGCGCTCCAGCTCGGCGCCGCCGCAGCGCTGGACCCGTCCGACGACCTCGCGGCGGTGGCGGTGTCGGCGCGCGGCGATGGTCCCGACGCCGTGATCGAGTGCAGTGGCCAGCCCGGCACGGTGCGGACCGCGACGAAGATCGTCCGGAAGGGCGGTCGCGTGGTGCTCGTCGGCCTGCACCTCGAGAGCGAGCCGTTCCGGTGGCTGGGCGTCGTCGCTCGGGAGATCGACATCATTGGCTCGGTGAGCCACGTCTACGACGAGGACTTCGTCGACGCAGTCCGGCTCATCGACGAGAGAGCTGTGGATCCGCTCCCGCTCGTCACGCATCGCATCCCGCTCGAGCGCGCCGTCTCCGATGGACTCGCCCCGCTGGCGGCCGGTGCACTGACCGGTGCGATCAAGATCCTCGTCTCGCCGTCGGGAGGAGCGGGTGGCTGAGCCGCTGCTCGAGCTGCGCGGCGTCGACGTCCACTTCGGTCAGCTCCAGGTCCTGTTCGGGTTGGACCTCGTGGTGCAGCGAGGCGAGGTGCTTGCCCTGCTCGGCACGAACGGTGCGGGGAAGTCCACCGTGCTGCGCGCGGTGGCGGGGCTCGTCGCCACGACCGGCGGCACCGTGCACTTCGAAGGCAAGGACGTCACGGGGAGCGACCCGCTCGCGATGGTTCAGCGCGGCGTCTCGCTCGTCGAGGGAGGGCGCGCCGTGTTTCCCGACCTCACAGTGAGCGACAACCTCCGGCTCGGCGCGTACTCCCTGAGAGGATCGCCGGCCCTCGTCCAAGAGCGCATGGACGCGGCGATCGGCGAGTTCCCGGTGCTCCGTCCCAAGTTGGGGCAGGTCGCGGGAAGTCTCTCGGGAGGCGAGCAGCAGATGCTGGGGCTGGCGAAGGCGCTGCTGCTCGACCCGACGCTCCTCCTTGTCGACGAGCTCTCGCTCGGGCTGGCACCGACGGTCGTCGGCCCGCTGCTCGACAAGGTGTCGGCCTTGGGCGCCGCCGGCACGACCATCGTGTTGGTGGAGCAGAGCCTGAACGTCGCGCAGTCGCTGTGCGAACGGGCCGTGTTCCTCGAGAAGGGAGAGGTTCGGTTCGAGGGCTCGCCGCGTGAGCTACTCGAACGAGACGACATCGCGCGTGCGGTCTTCCTCGGTGGGACCGGGGCGGCGACATGAGAGCAGCTGTGATGCTCGGCCTGGTGCAGGGCCTCTCGGTCGCGCTGCTGGCGATGGGTCTCATGCTCGTGTACAAGGCGAGCCGGTTCGTGAACCTCGCGCATGCGCAGCTGGGAATCGTGGCCGCCGCAGTGCTCGCCAAAATCGTGCTCGACTGGGGGATCGGCTGGTGGCTGGCGTTCGCGGTTGCGATCGCCGTCGGCGCGGTCACCGGGGTGCTGTGCGACTTGCTGGTGTTCAGGCGCCTCGTCGGTCGCAGCCGCACGACGTTGCTCATCGCGTCGCTGGGCGTGTCACAGCTGCTGCTCGCCTGCACCTACTTCGAATGGCTCGGACCAGACCGCGTCGAGCTGTCCAGCCGCGGCTATCCGATCCCGTTCCAGGCGAGCGTCCGCGTAGACGCCCTCGTCCTTCGCGGTCATCACCTGCTCGTGCTTGTCTCCGTACCGTGCCTGGCGCTGGCGCTGGCGCTGTTCTTCCGACACACGCTGAGCGGTCGCGCCATCCGCGGCATCGCCTCGAACCGGGATGCCGCAGCGCTGGCCGGGATCCCGATCAAGCGCCTCGCCACGCTGACGTGGCTGCTGGCCGGCGCCATGAGCGCCTTCAGCGCCGTGCTCGTCGCCCCGTCGCAGCCGACGTTCGACACGCAGGCACTCGGTCCCTCGCTGCTCCTCCGAGCACTCGGCGCCGCCGCGATCGGCGGCTTCACGAACCTGCCGCTCGCCTTCGGCGCCGGTGTCGGGCTCGGCGTCCTCGAGCTCGTGACGCTCAACCGCTACCGGGATCCTGGTCTGTCGGAGCTGGTCGTCGCCCTCGCCATCCTCGCCGCGCTGCTCCTTCGCTCCCGAGTCGTTCGACCGACTCGCCACGGTCGCGAGCCGGCCGACGCCTCGGTTGCTCGAGTCATCGTCCCGGAACGACTCCGCGGCGTCTGGCTCGTTCGCCACCGCCGCTTCGTGTTCGGCGCCCTCGCGGTCGCGATCGCACTGCTGCTCCCGTCGGTGTCGATGTTCCAGTCCGGCGACAAGCAGTTCGTCCTCACCCTGTCGCTCACGTACGCGCTCCTCGGCGCGTCGATCGTGCTGCTGACGGGTTGGGCGGGTCAGGTCAGCCTCGGCCACTACGCACTGCTGGGCACCGGCGCCTTCCTGGCAGCACGACTGTGGAACGGCGGATGGTCACTGCCGGCCAGCGTCCTCGTCGCCGGCACCGCTGGCGCGATCGCGATGGTGCTGATCGGCATCCCGTCGCTGCGGCTGTCAGGACTCACGACGGCGGTGACCTCGCTCGCGTTCGCCGTGGTCGGACCGACGTGGCTCTTCCGCCAGACCTGGCTCGTCGGCGATCGTGGAGTCCTTGTTCCTGAGGCGCGGCTGCCGATCCTCGGAGAGCTGCACGGCCAACGGGCGGTCTTCTACACGGCGCTGGCGGCGCTGGTGGTGGTGGGTGTCATCGTCGGGAGCCTCCGACGGTCGAGCGTCGGACGGCGGGTCATCGCTGTACGCGACAACGAACGCGCGGCTGCGACGCTCGGCGTGTCGCCTGCGGTGACGAGAGTGACGGTCTTCGCCCTCTCCGGCTTCGTCGCGGCGACGTCCGGCGTGCTGTGGCTCGCGGCATGGCGCAGCATCGACGTGGAGCTCGTGCCCGCCGAGCAGTCGGCCATCGCGCTCGCTGTCCCGGTCATCGGCGGTCTGAGCTCGGTCGCGGGCGCCGTCGCGGGCGCGGTCGCGGTCATCGCGCTGCCGATGCTCACCAGCGACTGGCTGAAGCGGGTGTTCTCCACCGACGTGCAGTTCCAGCTGTTCGTGAGCGGCATGGGCCTGCTCGGCACACAGCTCCGGTTCCCGGGGGGCATCGTCGGCGCGCTGTCCGGCGTGTGGCAGCGACTCCTGACGTGGCAAGCACCTCGTGCCCGTGCGGCTCCCGCAGCCGTTGTGGTGCCGACGGCAGACCTGCGTGCCGTCGTCGCGCGACGTGCGCCACGACGTCCGGGCGGGACGTCAATCCCACTCCGCACCGAAGGCGTGACCGTGCGGTACGGCGGCGTCGTCGCCCTTGACCAGGTCAGCATCGAGGTTCGGCCGCGCGAGGTCGTCGGGCTGATCGGTGCCAACGGTGCCGGCAAGACGACGTTGCTCGACGTCGTGTCCGGCATCGTCCCGATCGAGCGAGGAAGGGTCGTCGCCTTCGGTCGCGACCTCCCGCCGGGAAGGCCGAGTCGTCGGCGAGCCGAGGGAATCGCCCGCAGCCATCAGGACGCAGCGCTGTTCGCCGAGCTGACCGTGCGCGAGACGGTCCAGCTCGGTCTCGGAGCTCGTAACCCGATGCACGAGCGCCGCGCCGCTCGGGAAGCGGACGAGCTGCTCGCCGCGCTCGGTCTGACGCCATGGTCCGATGCGCGCGTGAGCGAGCTGTCGACCGGCACGCGGCGGCTGTGCGACCTCGCAGCCCAGCTCGCGACGCGACCTGGACTGCTCCTCCTCGACGAGCCGACCGCAGGGATCGCGCAGCGGGAGGCCGAGGCGTTCGGACCGCTTCTCAGGAGCATCGCAACCGCACTCGGCTGCGCCATCCTGATCGTCGAGCACGACATGCCACTGCTCATGGGGCTTGCCGATCGCGTGTACTGCCTCGAGGCCGGCGCGCTCATCGCGGAGGGAACGCCGGAGGCGATGCGCCGCAACGACGCGGTCATCGCCAGCTACCTCGGCACGAGCGAGCGGGCGATCATGCGCTCCGGTCGGTGACGCACACGCCATGGCGGTGATCCTTGACAGACCGCCGCGTCGCAGACATATTTGACCACAGTCAATTTCAAGGGGGAGAAGCATGCTGTTCTCACGACGCACGCGCACGTTTCTGGTCCCGTTCATCGCGGTCGCGCTGCTGGGGGCGTGTGGCGACGACGACGACGACACCGCGACGGGGAGTGATGCGGACGAGGTCACGGAGACCACCGCCGCTCCGGTCGAGGTGCCCGGTCTCACCGAGGACACGATCAAGCTCGGCTTCACGCACGTGAACTACGGCGGGGTCCAGGCCGGCGGTGTCAACCTGGGTCCACGGGACGACATCACCGACGTGATCGATGCGCTCGTGGACGCGGCCAATGCGGACGGGGGCGTGAACGGCCACCAGATCGAGGCCGTGAAGGTGCCGGTGAACATCGTCGACTCCGCTGACCAGCGGACCAAGTGCCTCCAGCTCACCGAGGACGAGGAGGTGTACGCGGTCATCGACTCCTACACGTTCTCGATCTATCCGGCATCCAGGGCATGCATCGCCATCGAGCACGAGACGCCGCTCATCAGCGGTGCGATCGGCGGCCAGGAGGACGTGGACGCGGCGTTCCCTTACCTCGTGTCGGTTGCGCCCCCGCACAACCAGCGGGCAATCGCGCTCGTCGAGACCGCCGAGAGCGAGGGGTTCTTCGATCCCGCCAACGGCTTCGAGAAGCTTGGCATCTTCACCGACCGCTGCGCCGAGGACGCCCTGGAGGACCTCAACGCGTCCCTCGAGGAGCTCGGCATCACCGACGTCAGCGAGTTCAGGGCTGACTGCGCGCTCGCCGCGCAGCAGGGCGCCGGTGAGCCGGCCGTGCTGCAGTTCCAGCAGGACGGTGTGAGCCACGTCCTGCTGGCGACGATCGGGCCGGCCGTCGGACCGTTCCTCACCGCAGCCGCCGCCCAGGGCTTCGATGCCGAGTACTTCGTGTCGGACTTCTGGTCGCTGACGAACGACGCGACCGCAGCCGCTTTCAATCCCGATCTCTTCGATCGGACGCGCGGCGTGACGAGCCTGCACGAGGGCGAGATGTCGCTCGGGATGCCGCTCTCCGAGCCGGCACAGGCCTGCTCCGACATCATGACCGAAGCGGGCCTGCCCGAGGTCAACAGCTACAGCCGAGACTCCGAGGCGCTGTACCTGTGTGACAGCTTGCGGCTCTTCATCGCCGCCGCCGAGGCGGCCGACGACCCGATGACGCGGGAGGCGTGGGCGGAAGGGCTGCAGACGCTCGGCGAGTTCCCGGCATCGTGGGTCGCGAGCGCCACCTTCGAAGAGGGCAAGGTGACCGGTGGCGACTCGATCGCAGTGATCGAGTGGCAGCGCGAGTGCACGTGCTGGAAGCAGGTCTCCGACTTCCGGCCGATGTGACGAGAGCGGGCTGATCCCCCGAGCCCGGACGATGGACCGAGCGACGTGCCCGAGCGGCGCTGCGCTCGGTCCGTCGGCGCGTTGGCGTGCGCGGGCGACAATCGACTACGGTCAAATTTGCGCCCTCGCCCGCTTAAGCAGGCGGGAAGTGGGCGGCGTCGGGTCGAAGTAGCCGGCTGGGGGAGATGTCATGGGTCCGTTTCTCGAGTTTCGGCTCTGGCTCCGAGACGCGCCACGGGTCGAGGTGCGTGGAGCGGCGCTCGTCGCGGCCGCGCTCGCTGCTCTGCTCGCCTGGACGCTCGTTCCCACCGGCCGGCAGGCTCCTGCCACCGGCGCGGTCGCGGTCGGGACTGCGGCAGTCGGTGCCGAGCCGCTCGACGAGGTCGGAGCACCGACGGGCGAGGCCGTCCCGGCGACGGGCGAAGCCGGCGCGCCGAACGAAGGTGGCTCCGGCCCCGCGGTCGATGCCTCCGCCCCGCCCGAAGCTGCGCCGGCGTCGCCGAGCACGCCAGTTCCATCGCCGGCTGACCCGGGAGGTGGCGCGCCGGCGTCCGGTCCGCTGACGGCGTCTGATCGCGGTGTGGAGGCCGACGCCATCCGCGTCGGCTTCACCGTCCTGAACCTCGGAGGTGTCGATCACGCGGGATATGCCGCCGACCTCCGCTCCGACATCCCCGCGGTGATCGACGCGCTGGTCGATTCGGCCAACCAAGAGGGCGGTGTGCTCGGGAGGCAGATCGAGCCCGTGACGGTGAAGGTCGACATCCTCTCGGCGGACGACCAACGGCGGAAGTGCCTGCAGCTCACGCAGACCGAGAAGGTCTTCGCGGTCATCGACTCCTACACCTACGCGCAATACGAGGCGACGAAGGCCTGCATCACGGTCGAGAACAAGACGCCGCTCGTGACCGGCGGCGTCGGCGATGCGAGAGAGGTCGCGACGGCGTTCCCCTACGAGGTGTCGGTCACGAAGGACTTCAACCGACGTGCTCGCGATCTCGTCTACGCCGCGCGCGATGATGGGTTCTTCGATCCGGCCAAGGGGTTCAAGAAGCTCGGCATCTTCGTCGACAACTGCCGCCCGTTCGCCCTCGATGATCCGGCGACCGGCCTCTACGCCTACCTCCGTGAGGTCGGAGTCAAGAGCTGGAGCGAGTTCCGTACGGACTGCGACATCGCCTCCCAACAGCGAGGCGGCGTGCAGGCCGCACTGCAGCACCTGCAGGACGGCGTATCGCACGTGATCCTCGGGACGATCGGGGCGGGTGTGCAGAACTACACCAACACCGCACAGGCGCAGCGCGCGACGTTCGAGTACTTCGTCTCCGACTTCGGGTCACTGGCGAACGACGGTACGGCCAAGAACTTCAACGCCGACCAGTTCGACGGGACCCGAGGGGTGACGTCGCTCCACGAAGGCGAGCGGAGCATCGGACGCCCGCTGTCCGCCTCGGCCGCCGCCTGCTCCAAGATCTTGACGGACCGCGGGCTCGAGCCGATCACGGACTACAGCCGCGACTCCGAGGCGCTCTACCTCTGCGATGGCCTGAACCTGTTCCTCGAGGCTGCTCGACGGGCCGGGGGCGACCTGACTCGCATCGGCTGGACGGATGCCGTCCAGACCATCGTGGACTTCCGGCCTTCCTGGGTCGACCTTGCCAGCTTCGGACCCGGCAAGCTCACCGGCGGCGACTCGGTCCATCGCGTGCAGTGGCATCGCGACTGCGTCTGCTTCCGGCAGCTCGAAGACTTCCGTCCCGCGTACGGCTAGGAGCGAGCATGCCCCGCCGCAACAAGGCCCTGCTCGACGTCGATCGGATCTCCTTCTCGTACGGCTCCGTGCAGGTCCTCTTCGACGTCAGCCTTCACGTCGACCGCGGTGAGACGGTCGCGCTCCTCGGAACGAACGGCGCCGGGAAGTCGACGCTCCTGCGCGTGATCGCAGGGCTCGAACCGCCTTCGGCTGGACACGTTGCCTTCGACGGCGACGACATCACTGGTTTGTCCGCTCCGGATCGCACGCGCCTGGGCATCGCGCTCGTCCCGGGGGGCAACGGCGTCTTTCCCGACCTGACCGTCGACGAGAACCTGGAGGTCGGTTCGCACCTCCTTCGCCACCGACCCGACCTGAGCCGCGAGCGGCTTGCTCGGACGTTCGAGCTGTTTCCTGCACTGGGCGAGCTCCGACGGCGCCTCGCCGGCACGCTCTCGGGCGGGGAGCAGCAGATGCTCGCCGTCGGCAAGGGCATGCTGCTGGAGCCGCAGCTCCTCTGCATCGACGAGCTCTCGCTCGGGTTGGCGCCGAACGTCGTCGCGACGCTCGCCGGTGTCGTCCGATCCGTCGCTGCCGCCGGAACCACCGTCGTCCTCGTCGAGCAGAGCCTCAACATCGCGGCCGCGCTCTGCGAACGCGCCGTGTTCATGGAGAAGGGGGAGATCCGCTTCAGCGGTCCGACGCAGGACCTCCTCGATCGCGACGACATCGCGAGAGCCGTCTTCCTGGGTGACCGGACCGGAGCGACGAAGTCGTGATGACGTCACTCGTCTTCGGGGCGATCGATGGACTCATCATCGCGCTGCTCGCGATCGGGCTGGTTCTCGTGTATCGCGCCGGACGGTTCGTGAACTTCGCCCACGGTCAGCTCGGCGTGCTGTCGGCCATGCTGCTGGCCAAGGCGGCGCTCGACTGGGATCTGCCGTGGCTCGTCGCGTTTCCGGTCGCGGTCGCCGTCGGTGCGCTGGTCGGGGCGATCTGCGAGCGCCTGCTGATCCGACGACTGCGTCGTCGGAGTCGCTTCAGCCTGCTCATCGCGACCGTCGGGCTCTCGGAGATCCTCCTCGCGCTCACGTACTTCGACTGGATCGGCCCGAACCGGTTCGACCTCATCGCCGAGGGCTATCCGGTTCCGTTCGACGTGAGCATCCCGGTCGGCGCTCTCCAGCTGCGCGGACAGCACGTCTTGGTGATCGTCGTCGGCACGCTGACGATCGCGGCCCTGACCCTGCTGCTCAACCGATCGCGGTTCGGGCGCATGATCCGTGCCGCGGCGTCGAATCCAGACGCCGCCAGTCTCGCCGGCCTGTCCGTCAGCCGGATCTCGACCTCGGTGTGGGCGCTCGCCGGTGGGCTCAGCGCCATCAGCGCCATCCTGTCGGCGCCGGGCCAGGCGAGCTTCGACAGCCAGGTCCTCGGTCCCGCGCTCCTCCTGCGGGCGCTCGGTGCGGCGGCCATCGCCGGCTTCACCAGTCTCCCGCTCGCCGTGGCCGGCGGCATCGGGCTCGGTGTGCTCGAAGCGGCGACGCTCCGACTCACGCACCAGTCGGCACTCGCCGACCTGATGATCCTCTTGACGATCGTCGGTGGTCTGGTGATCCAGGGCCGACGAGTGAACGCGTCGATCGACGATGCACGAGACGTGCTCTCGGAGCCGACGCGGCCGATCGTCACGCCGCCGTCGGTCACGTCGCGACTCCTCGTTCGACACGGACGGTTGGCCATCGGGCTCGTCACGCTGGTCGGCTTGGCCCTGCTCCCGCTCAGCCCGTTCTTCGAAGCGGAGGACAAGCGGTTCGTCTTAGCGCTCGTCGCCGTGTTCGCAGTGGTCGCGATGTCCCTGACGGTGCTGACAGGTTGGTCGGGACAGGTGAGTCTCGGTCAGTTCGCGCTGGTCGGTGTCGGCGCGTTCATCGGTGCGCGAACGATGAACGGGGGCGCGACGCTGTCGGCCGCGCTGCTCCTGGCGGGGATGATCGGCGCGCTCTTCGCGGTGGCGATCGGCGCGCCCGCCCTTCGGTTGCGTGGCCTCACGCTTGCCGTGACGACCCTCGGGTTCGCGGTCGTCGGGCCGTCCTGGCTCTTCCGCCAGTCATGGTTCGCGGGTTCGACGGTCGAGACCGTCCCCACGGTGGACACTGGGTTCGGCCAGCTGAACAGCCAGCTCAGCATCTACTACGCCACGCTCGCGGCTGCGGTTCTGGTCGGGCTCGCCCTGAGCCGCTTTCGTCGCACGTCGCCGGGACGCCTCATGGTCGCGGTACGAGACAATCCAGCGGCGGCATCGTCGTTCGGAGTCTCGTCCACGAGCGTGCGGGTCATTGGCTTCGCGCTCTCCGGTGCCATCGCGTCGTCGGCCGGAGTCCTGTGGCTCACCGTCTGGCGAACGGTTGGCGTCGAGCTCGTCCCACCCCAGCAGTCGCTGATCGTCCTGTCGATCCCGATCATCGGCGGCATGTCGTCCCTGCCCGGCGCGGCACTCGGTTCGGCGTTCGTGATCGGCATGCCACTTCTCGTCGGCGATGCGATGAAGAGCGTCTTCTCGAACACGATCCAGTTCCAGCTCGCAATGGGCGGGATCGGCCTGATCATCACCCAGATCCGCTATCCGGACGGGATCGCCGGCGCCGGTCGGCGCGTGTGGCAGTGGTACCTCGACCGATTGGCGGCGGCAACGGCGCGATCGGGCACCGTCGTAGCCGACGAGCCGACGTCCGCGGCCTTGGCACTGGACGTGCAGGGCGTCGTCGTCGAGTTCGGCGGCGTCCGCGCCCTCGACGAGGCGTCCATGGTGGTGCACGAGCGCGAGATCGTCGCCCTCATCGGTGCCAACGGTGCGGGGAAGACCACGCTCCTCAACGCGATCTCCGGGCGAGTCACACCGTCCGCGGGGAGCATTCGGGTGCTCGGTCGCGAGCTCGTCGGTCTCGGCGCCGACTTCCGAGCCCATTTCGGTGTTGCGCGCAGCTTTCAGGATGCCCGGCTGTTCCCGGATCTCACCGTCAGGGAGACGATCCAGGTCGCCTGTGCCCGGCACCACCGAGTCGGTGTCCTCGCATCCCTGCTGGGCGCGCCGTGGGTCCGGTCGGCCGAACGTCGTGCTCGAGAGCAAGCAGACGACATCATCGACCGGCTCGGGCTCGGAGCGTGGGCGGACACCTCGACGAGGTCGCTGTCGACGGGAACGCGTCGCATCTGTGACCTCGGGTGTCAGATTGCCGCTGCGCCTCGCCTGCTCCTCCTCGACGAACCCACTGCCGGTGTCGCACAGCGAGAGGCCGAAGCCTTCGTACCGTTGCTGCGTCGGATCGTCGATGAGCTCGAGTGCGCCGTGCTCATCATCGAGCACGACCTTCCGCTCGTGCTTGGACTCGCGGACCGTGTGTACTGCTTCCAAGCGGGACGAGTGCTCGCCGAGGGATCACCACACGAGATCCGGTCTGACCCACGAGTGATCGCAAGCTATCTCGGGTCGGATCAGATTACGATCGAGCGGTCCGGCTCTCGGAGCACGTCCCGACGACAGGCTCGAGCCCGTCCGCTCGTTGGTGGGTCGCAACAGGGGAGCTGATCGAGGGGCGACATCGAGGACGAGATCGGCTGTCCGGGTGCGCCCGACGGGCAGAGTGGCGCCCTCGAAGCATTCACGGCGAACGTGCGCTCCAGAACCCGGGTCCCATGAGTGCGCGTCCGACCAGAACGGAGCGTCGCTCGAAACCCGGGCGAACCAGATGGACCCGTCGCCACGAGATGGACGGATCTCGCCGAACGTTCGATTTGTGCCCTGACCTGTGCCGGCCAGCGTGGCTCGCCGGCTGGATCCGGCCTGTGACCAGCACTTTCGGCGCTCGCGGAGCGTTCGGCGCCTGTCATTGCCAAGGTGAGGGTCGCGGGTTCGAATCCCGTCGTCCGCTCCATTGTGATGTCGCGAGACATCGGAAACACCTTGAACCCTTAACTCGGCTTCGGGCGGGGTTTGGGGCCTGGTGGTCGGCCAAGGGGCTGGTAGTCCTTGGTGGGGTCGATGGTGAGCTTGCGGATGAGCTCGCCCGTGGTCGCGTTGGCGACCCGGACCTCGAGGTTGTGGACGAGGACGAGCACGCGGATGCAGCGGTGCTCGGAGCCAAGGCCGATGTGGTGCATCCGGCCCTCGACGCGCAGGGTGACCTTGCCGCTCTTGTCGACCGTGTCGTGGCGGACGCGGTCGTGGTGTTCGTCACGGACGCCCGGCGTGGCCTTCGGCCGGCGGGCGTAGGCGTCGGCGGGCGTGCATCGTTCCGGCAGTGACCGGTGCGGCCGTTCGTGGTTGTAGTGCTCGACGAACGCGTCCAGAAGCGCCTGCAGCTCGAGGATCGTTGCTGGCTGGTGGGCCTGGGCGGTGAGCCAGCGTTTGAGGGTCTGGTGGAACCGTTCCACCTTGCCGCAGGTCGTCGGGTGGTTCGGTCGCGAGTTCTTCTGCGTGACACCGAGGCGGACCAGCTCGGACTCGAACGCGTTGCGGCCGCCCTTGCCGCCGGAGAGGCGGGTCGTGAACACCATGCCGTTGTCGGTCAAGGTCGATGCAGGCACGCCATGGGCAGCAACGGCGGCCCGGAACTCGTTCAGCACGATCGGGCCGGTGACACGTGGGTGCGCGGTGAGCCGCAGCGCGAACCGGGCGTGATCGTCCAGCCAGCACAGGACCTCGACGTCGGTGCGGTCAACGAGTCGGTAATGGGTGAAGTCCGCTTGCCAGGTCTCGTTCGGCTGCTCAGCAGCGAACCGCACGTAGGAGGACCGCGGGCGTTTGTGCGGCTGCGGCGTGATCAGCCCGGCGCGGTGCAGGTAGCGGCAGATCGTCGCTGCTGACAGTGCGACGCCGTGATGCGTCGCGAGGTGCCAGCGGATCGTTTCCGCGCCGGCGTCGTCGCCCTCGGACAGCAAGCGCCGTCGCAGCTCGAGGATCAGCTCGACGACCTCGGGCGGCGTCGCTCGTGGTGACTCCTTCGGGCGACGCGACTTCGGCTCGAACGCCTCATCGCCCTCGGCCCGGAAGCGGGCCACGAGCCGAGACACCCACCCCGGCGACACCGCATAGTCGCGGGCGACCTCCCGGACACCTCGGCCTTCGACGACGACCGCGGTGATGACCAGCCGAGCCTTCGACATGCCCGAGCGTCCGAGCCCGCCCGGCGCCGCTCAGGGATGCCCAGGTGTTTCCTATGTCTCGCGACAGGTGTTTCGTATGTCCTGACGCCTCACACCTCCGAGCGCGCCAAACCCCCCGT
>Ga0196963_10000860_pt1 | contig 23255 bp, 18 predicted proteins | sample S1_5metaG_FD_148600 | JGI IMG/M metagenome (GOLD analysis project Ga0196963, IMG submission 148600) | Soil microbial communities from Anza Borrego desert, Southern California, United States - S1_5 | ecosystem: Environmental > Terrestrial > Soil > Desert | place: USA: California | collected...
ACCGCTACTCTCATGGGCTACACCTCTTGATCTATCGGTTCCAAAGCGCGAACGGTCCGCCACCCCCGAGGTTCCTGCGACAACCAGCTTGGCTGATTTCGCTCGCCCCAAATCACTCGGGCCATTCCAATGTTCGTGGAATGGCCCGGCTGCTTTGCGTTTCACCAAGGCAACAGAGGTCTTTCACGTCCCTGTCACGCTCCTGTTGCGCTGTCGCGCCTCATGCATGACACCGTCTCAACGGCGCGCCGGCGACGAAGGTTCGAGCGGCGCCGTAGATTCCTTTGGTCCCCAGCCGAAAGACTCTCACTGGACCGGGGCAATAGGGCGCGGGACAATCGGCAATGCCCTCCTCCTTTATCATCACGCTCAACCACGTCCGCTACGGCCGCTACCGGTTCGACCTCGCCCAGTTGAAACGGCGGCTGGAAACGGCCATCATGGACGGCCGCGACGCGACCCGGCTCGGCGGCCTGCTGATCCACACCAACCGGCTGATGCTGCTGATTGCCGCGAAGGATGCCGGGCACGACAGCCGCGAGCTGAACACCGCGATGGACGCCGAGTTCGCCTTCCTGCTCCTCGGCTTCGATCAGGTGCAGGCGGTCATGGACGGGAGCGGCGGCGAGACGCCGAAGCGGCTGCGCAAGCCGCGCCCCGCCCTCCCCCGGCCAAAGCGCACGCCGAAAACCTGAACGCCTCCCCTCGACGCGAGCGCCACAACCGAGAAGCCCCTCGATTACCCTTTAGATCGATTGGCCTAGGTGGCAAGGATCGGACCGGCCCTCATATATAAGTCATCATCGGCACGCGATTGGCGCCGATGGCTGAGAGACTCCCGCGCTCCCGCCGCCCCCCACGCGGAAGCGCCGTATGGATTCCAGACAATTTGATGAAATGCGCGAGCGCCTGGCGGCGCTACAGCGCGACATCGAGAATTATCTCCGCGAGCTTGAAGCGATCCAGCGCGACTACACGAACCGGACGACCACCGCCGCCGACTGCGCGCGCCGCACCGCCACCGCCAATCAAGGCCTGGACGCCGCCCGCGAAGAGGCGGGCAGGCTGAAACGGCGGATGTCTTAGCCGGACCGCCGCGGCTAACGCCAGCACTCGATCTTGAACGTCGCTTTCTTGATGCGCTCGCCGATATCGGCGGTCGGCAGCGCCGGGCGGGCAGGCGCGGTCTCGTAGGCGATGCTGTTCGATTCGAGGAAGTTCCGGGCCACGCTCGACTTCAGGGCGAAATTCACGTTCTGCGGAATGTCGCCGGTGGCGGCCGAGACCCGCGCCGCGTTGAGCTTGGCGACGATCACGCCGATGACGTTGCCGCTGCTGTCGACCAGCGGCCCGCCGCTGTTGCCAGGCTGCACCGGCGCGCTCACCTGCAGCATGCGGGAATCGTTGCGGATGCCAGACAGCGCGCTGACGCTGCCCGTGGTGAGATTGCCTTCGCTGGCCAGCGTCTCGCCCAGCGGGAAGCCGTAGACCACGACGCTGTCGCCCTGGCGGACCGCGGCATCGGCGCGGAAGGCCGCGACCGCGCCTGGCGCCCGCGCCAGCTTCAGCACCGCCAGATCATTCTGCGTGTCGCGCGCCACCAGATCCACGATGGTGGCCGGCTCGCCCGGCAGGCGGGCGCGGATCTCGCCGCAGCTGTCGACGACATGCGCGTTCGTCAGGACGTGGCCCGCCTTGCTGATGGTGAAGCCCGAACCGCTGCTCAGCATACGGCGATGGGCCGCCGCGGCTGCGCCCGTCGTTCCGCCCGCGGCGGCTGTACCCTCGGCGGGCGCTGCGGACGCGGCCTCCAGCAAGGCCGCCTCGACCGTATCGACTTGTCCCGGTTTCCAGTCGCGGGCCATGGCCTGGGCGCGCTGCAATTCCGCCGTGCTGAGCTTCGCGGCCATCGCGTCGCGGCCCTTCATCGCATTGGCCTGAGCGGTGCCGGTCAGCTTGGGCGAGGCGAGATTGAACCAGAAATACGCCAGCACATTGTCCGCCGGCACACCGACGCCGCGCGCGTACATCCCCGCGAGATTGCTCTGCGAGACGGCGTTGCCCTGGTCCGCCGCCAACTTGTACCAGCGCACGGCCTCGGCGTAATCGACCGCAATGCCGTTGCCGCGTTCGGCCATCAGCCCGAGATTGTTCTGCGCCGCCGAGTTCTTCTTCTCTGCCGCCAGCGTGAATAGCCGGCGGGCCTCGGCGAAATCCTGGCTCAGGCCGACGCCGTTGAGATAGGCGGTGCCGAGCGCCGTCTGGCCGCCCGCATGCCCCTTGTTCGCCGCCAGGCGATAATTCTTCACCGCCTCGGCGGGGTTGGCGGGGATGCCCACCCCGTTCGAATAGATCATGCCGAGACCGTATTCGCCATCGGCATTGCCCTGCGCCGCGGCGGCGCGCAGCCAGCGCAGGGCCTGCGCCGCGCTGGTGGCCTTCTGGGTATCGGCGCCGGTCCGGGCGGCGCTGTAATAGGCGAGACCGGCGCGCGCCTGGGCGGCGGCGTCGCCGGCCTGCGCGGATTGCAGGAGCGCCTGGAAATTCTGCATCGCGGGCGAGGCCTGGGTCACCGGCCGGCCGGCCGGCCCGTCCGGCTGGCAGCCGGCGAGCAAGGCCATGGAGCCCGCCACGACCAGCAGGCGCAAGCCCCGGCCCAGGCCGACGGGCGGCTTCGCCGAACGATCGCCAGACACGCCGCTCATGCCGCGCTCCCCGACAGATACAACCGCAGCGATACTAGGGCCAGGACGGGGCAACCGTCCATCCCTCGCGCAGAACCCGCATCTCGAGTATGCGCAGTGCGTCGCGGCGGTTTCGCCCTACCTGGCTTGAGTCCCACGCGCGCTCTGCCGCCAGGCGGCCGGCGGCACGCCATAGGCCCGCGTGAAGGCGCGGTTGAACGCGGCCTCGGTGCCGTAGCCCGCCTCCTCGGCCACCGCGGCGATGCTCTTGCGCGTCGTGCCCAACGCCACCCGCGCCAGGGCCAGCCGCCAGTCGCGCACGTAGCGCATGGGCGAGACGCCGAGCACCGTCTCGAAGCGCTCGGCCAGCGTGCTGCGGGACAGGCCGGAGGCGGTCGACAGGCTGGCGACCGACCACGCGCCCGGGTTGCCGTGGATCAGGGCGAGGCAGCGCCCGAGCTGCGGATCGGCCAGCGCCGCCAGCCAGCCCCTCCTTCCGGGACCGCGATCCGCCTCGTTCGCCACCTGCTGGCGCAGCAGTTCGATGAAGGTAATCTCGGTCAGGCGCTCGAGGATGGACAACCCGCCGGGGCGGGGCGCATCGACCTCGTTGACGATCTGGGCGATGGCGGCGCGCAGCCAGGCGCTCTCATTGCTGCTCGCCGTGCGGGCGTGGAGCAGGGTGGGAAGCGCGTCGCGCAAGGGGCGGAAGCTCAGCGCATCGCATTGCAGGTAGCCGCAGAGCAGCCGTACCCTCACCCGATCGCTGCCGTAGCGCAGGACGGGCAAGGTGCGCCACGGCTTGGGTGGCAGGTCGAGGGTGGGCGTGACCAGCCGCCCCTCCCGTCCGGCGCCGAGCTGATGGCCGCTGGCGAAGGGAAAGGCCACCACGTCGCCGGCCTCCAACGCATAGTCGCGCCCCTCCATCTTCATCCAGCAGCGTCCCTCGACCAGGATGTGGAATGGGATGGTCTGCGCCGCGCCGGGCGCCAGCTTCGCCATGCGTGGCACGCCGTCAGTCTGCCAGTCGCCGCTGGGCATGAAGCAGAACTGCAGCGAGCCGGTGAGGCGCACGCTGCGCAGCACGTTGGACAGCACGTCCTCGTCGAGCGGCAGCGACACCGCATCGCGTTCCGGGCCGAGGGCCGGCCAATTCGAGCCCGACGGATTTTCGATCAAGTGTTTCGGCGATCCGGCCAAAGACGCGAGCCCCCTGTTGGCCTAAACGACTGCTCCCAGACGGTCGGCGCCCATCGCCGCCCCCTCACCTGTTCACTGGAAGGATACAACAATGGCCACTGCCACGGACAAGCTCGTCATCCTGATGACCAAGGGCATCGATTCGGAACTCTCCTCGGTCGCTTTCACCATCGCCAATGGCGGCCTGACCGCCGGCCTCAAGGTCTCGGTCTTCCTGACCAGCGCGGCGATCGACTTGGTGCGCAAGAACGGCACGCGCCTGACGCAGGTGGCGCCGCTCGACCCGCTGGCCGCGCTGATCGAGGATTTCCAGAAGCGCGGCGGCGTGATCTGGGCCTGCCCCCCGTGCGTCAAGTCGCGCGGCTACGAGCAGGCCGACCTGATCGACGGCGTCACCATCGTCGGCGCCAGCGCCATGCACGCCCAGATCAAAGAAGGCGCGGCGACGCTGTCGTTCTAAAACGGAGCGTAGACGCACGGCCAATATGAGAATTTGTCCTGACGCGAGTGGAAAACTCGCCTGCGTCGACAATCAAACCGCGCTATGAACGCGGCTCCCGAAAAACCATCCGCGGGCAACGCTGTCCTTTTGACACGCGCCCGCGCCATTATTCAGAGTTCGCCATGAAATCCCGCATCAGTCTCGTCAACACGCTCCTGCTGATCACCCTGTCGCTGGGCACCGCCCTTGTCCTGGCCACGGCCGTGCTCCTGGTCCCCGGCTCGACGGCGCGAGCCCACGAGCCGCACCACACCATGATCCAGCCCGAGGAGCTCAAATGGGCGCAGCCGCCGACCTTGCCGGCCGGCGCCCAGGCCGCCGTGTTGTTCGGCAGCCCGGCCAAGGAAGGCCCGTTCGTGCTGCGCCTGAAATTCCCGGCCGGCTTCATCGTGCCGCCGCACAAGCATTCGCAGGCCGAGATGGTCACCGTGATCTCGGGCGAGTTCGGCATCGCCTCGGCCGACAAGTTCGACCCGGCGGCGATCAAGAAGCTTCCGCCGGGCAGCTTCGTCCACCTGCCCCCCGGCATGCCGCATTTCGCGCGGGTGGAGGTCGAGACCGTGCTGCAGGTCCACGGCATGGGCCCGTTCGACGTCGTCTATATCGACCCGAAGGACGATCCGCGGAAGAAGTAGCGCGAGCGAAGCTCGTCGCCCGGCGCCGGCAGCTCGTCCGTCGGACTAGCGAGAGGCGCTCCGGAGAATAATATGGACCCCGGCTCTATGCGCTGCGTCGCCGGCCTTCAGGCCGCCGACGGGCGCCAAAGATGGGCGCCGGGGTGACGACCACGCACTTCAAGAAAGTCTCTCCATGCGCCCCCGCTACCTCGCCGACACCCTCCTGTTCATCGCCCTCCTCGTCATGCCGGCGACGATGGCCCACGCCGAGGACAAGCCCTACACCGTGATCCGGCCCGAGCAGCTCAAATGGGCGACCCCTGCGGGCAGCCTGCCGACGGGCAGCGAGACCCTCGTGCTGCTCGGCAACCCTGCCAAGGAAGGTCCGTTCGTGCTGCGCCTCAAGCTCCCGGCCGGCACGGTCATCCGGCCGCACAAGCATTCGACGGACGAGATCGTCACCGTGATGTCGGGCGAGCTCGGCGTCGGCGTGGGCGACACGCCGGACCCGACCGGCATCATGCGCCTGCCGCCGGGCAGCTTCATGCACCTGCGCGCCGGCACGCCGCACTACGCGCGGATCGAGGTCGAGACCGTGCTGCAGATCAACGGCATCGGCCCCCTCGACAGGATTTTCGTGACGCCGAAGGATTAGGCGCGGGGGAAGTGATTCGCTCTATTGGCCACTGACACGGACGACAGCTATATCCACGCTAAGGCTGTCGATACTGACAGAAACAGAACGGCCGAGGGCGATAATGGCGGTTATCGTGATCGCGGCAAGGCAGAGCAGCCTGAACAGAGCTTCACGAGCTTCTGGAAACATGCGGCAACTTTTCGCCCCTTGATCCTCTCGTCGTAACCGACACACTCACGCTGTGCGACAACTGAAAAGTTGCAATAGGGCGTGCTCTACCTTGAATTACAACGATGATCGTCGGTTTTTGCCCCGCTTTTGGATACTTTTGCCTGAATTAGATGTCTAGGCCTGATGACTGACAGATACGCGCGGCGGCCCAACACGTAACCGACTGAAAAATTGTGGGATCAGCTGCTCTATCCAAGATCAATCGGCTTTTCCGGCATTACTGAATCTAGTCCGGAAAAACCTTGGACAATGCCGCCATATCTCGAGCGCGTCTGGCTCGGATTCGTAGATGCGTGAGAACTCGTGGCTGTAGATAGGGTATGCGCGCCGGTGTAACTGAGACCAACTTCGCGGAGTGGATAATCGCGAAAGCCTAATTCCTGAAGCGTGCCGCGCCACATTCCTTCAACAGAGCGGATGTGAGATACGCTGCGCCCAAACTGAGAAGGAAACCAATATCGGCCACCCTTGAAGTCGCTCGCCCGTTGCCGGCGGCACTGCGGCATTGACGAGCTCCTTCGTTAGATGGCGCCGCTCTACCATCAAAACCCGCTACAACGGAATATTCGCGTGGCGCTTCCATGGGTTCTCCAGCTTCTTTTCCTTGAGCATCGCGAGGCTGCGCGCGATGCGCGGGCGGGTGGCGCTGGGCTGGATGACGTCGTCGAGGAAGCCGCGTGAGGCGGCGACGAACGGGTTGGCGAATTTCTGGCGGTATTCCTCGGTCTTCGCCTCGAGCTTCGAGGCGTCGCCGGCCTCGGCGCGGAAGATGATCTCCACCGCGCCCTTGGGGCCCATCACCGCGATCTCGGCGGTCGGCCAGGCGTAATTGACGTCGCCACGCAGGTGCTTGGACGACATCACGTCGTAGGCCCCGCCATAGGCCTTGCGGGTGATCACCGTCACCTTCGGCACCGTCGCCTCGGCGTAGGCGAACAGGAGCTTGGCGCCGTGCTTGATGATGGCGCCGTATTCCTGCGCCGTGCCGGGCAGGAAGCCGGGAACATCGACGAAAGTAACAATAGGTATGTTGAAGCAGTCGCAGAAGCGCACGAAGCGCGCCGCCTTGCGGGCGCTGTCGATGTCGAGGCAGCCGGCCAGCACCATTGGCTGGTTGGCCACGATGCCCACGGTCGAACCCTCGATGCGGCCGAAGCCGACGAGGATGTTGCCGGCGTAGTTCGGCGCCAGTTCGAAGAAATCGCCGTCGTCGACGACCTTGAGGATCAGCTCCTTCATGTCGTAGGGCTTGTTCGGGTTGGCCGGGACCAGCGTGTCGAGCGCCGCCTCGATGCGGTCGGGGCTGTCGGCGGTGGCGCGGCTCGGCGGCTTCTGCTTGTTGTTGGCCGGCAGGAAGTCGACGAAGCGGCGGGTCTGCAGCAGCGCCTCGACGTCGTTCTCGAAGGCAAGGTCGGCCACGCCCGATTTCGTGGTGTGGGTGACCGCCCCGCCCAGCTCCTCGTGGGTCACGGTCTCGTGCGTCACCGTCTTCACCACGTCGGGGCCGGTGACGAACATGTAGGACGAGTCCTTCACCATGAAGATGAAGTCGGTCATCGCCGGCGAATAGACCGCGCCGCCGGCGCAGGGGCCCATGATGACGCTGATCTGCGGGATGACGCCCGAGGCCAGTACGTTGCGCTGGAAGACGTCGGCGTAGCCCGCGAGCGAGGCCACTCCTTCTTGGATGCGCGCGCCGCCGGAATCGTTCAATCCGATCACCGGCGCGCCGACTTTCATCGCTTGGTCCATGATCTTGCACATCTTCTCGGCGTGCGATTCGGAGAGCGAGCCGCCGAACACCGTGAAATCCTGGCTGAAGACGAAGACCAGGCGGCCGTTGATCGTGCCCCAGCCGGTGACCACGCCGTCGCCGGGGATCTTCTGCTCCGCCATGCCGAAATCGGTGGAGCGGTGCTCCACGAACATGTCCCATTCCTCGAACGAGCCCTCGTCCAGGAGGACCTCGATGCGCTCGCGGGCGCTCAGCTTGCCCTTGGCATGCTGGGCCTCGACGCGCTTGACCCCGCCGCCGGCCCGGGCCCGCGCGCGCTTGTCACTGAGCTGCTTGAGAATGTCCTGCATGGGAAGACCCGCCCTGCCCGTCGCAATTCACTTTGATTGTCATGCCCGCCCAGGGCATATGCGCGTGGGCCCCTGGACCCCGTCCGCGCGGGGGGACGGCCCTCGTTGTGCTTACCATCCGGGCTGATTCGGCGCCAGAGCGGGGGCGCTACGCGCCGCTCCATCATCGCCACGAAAGCGAATCCAGGGCGCCTGCGCGCCTGGCGATCCGGAAGCGCCGTCTGAGAATGACGTTTGGAACCGTCACTTATCCAGAAGATCGAGAAACCGTTTGGCCAGCTCGAGATCGGCGCGGACCACGGCGCGGCGGTCGCTGGCCTCCTTGTCCTCGCCCCATCTTTCGATCTGCCAGGTGGCGTCCAGTTCAGCCGCGTCGAAGGCAGCCTGCGGGTCGATGCGCCCATCGGAGAGTGCCAGGCCGATGACCAGCGAGCCCGAGGCAGCCACGGCCACCGAGATCGCGGCCAGCCGCCACGGGTCCATGGCGGCGAGCGCGCCACGCAGGGCGGCGAGGCTGCGCTCCGGCTGCGCCACGGCGACGATGCCGGTGGTGACGGTGAGCATCGCGTCGTGGCGGATGGCCACCCAGTCGAGCAGCGGCTGCCAGATGGCGTGCTGGCGCTGGACCAGCGCCTCCGGGGCGTCGGCGCGATGGCAGAGAAGCTCCGTCTCGGCGTAGGCCAGGAGCTGCCGCTCGATGATCGCGCGGTGCTGGGTCAGCCGGTCGAGCACCGTGCCCACCACACGGGTCAGCGGCATCGCCTCGGGCCGGGGCGGCCGCGGGGCCGAGGCACGCCATTCATCGGCGACCGCCTCCGCCAGCCGCGCGTTCGGCAGAGCGAAGATCTCGCCCTGCGGCGTCTTCATCGGCTTGCCGTCGATCCTCACCCGATGCCCATCCTCGGCGGGCACGACATCGACGGCCTTGAACGAGCCGAACTGCGCCTTGGCCGAGGCGGCGCGGGCGCTGGCCGGCTCGCCCGCCGGTTCGCCGGTCGGAATCATCGATTGAAGATGCCGCGCAGGCCGCGGCCGATCTCGTCGAGCGGGGTCGCCGGGCGCTGCTGCTCGGGAGCGGGCTGCTGTTGCGGCTGGGTCGGCTGCTGCGTCTGGGAGCGGGCCGGCGCCGGGCGGCCGGTGACGCGGGCGAGCGCCTGGCCGCAGATGTCCTCGGCGGCGCGCCGCTGGCCGGTGAGCAGGTCACCGATGTTGCCCGGCGTGCTGAGCACGGTGCCGAGGATGCCGCCGACCGCGCCGACCGCGCCGGCCCCGACATCGGGAAAGAAAGCCGGGTTCTTGATCGTGCCACCCATGCGGATCGGCGGCAGCAGGCTGAGCAGGCTGGTGACCTTGGTGTGCGTGTTGAGCAGGATGGCCGGCTGCTCGGAGCGAAGGTCGATGCGGCCCTCGCCGTCCAAGGTCAGGCGCTGGGTGTCGACGACCAGGCCGCGGATCGTACCCACCCCGCTGGCCATGTCCACTTTGGCGACGACACAGTTAAGCGGCGTCCGATCCAGCTTGGGCAGCGAGCGGCCGATGACCTCCATGAGCTGCCCAAACCCGAGCATGTCGGAGTACCGGCTGGAGAACGAGCCCGATCCCGTGTGGAGAAAGAGAGAGCCGTCGAGCGACGCCGCGATGGCGCGCAGGGAGCGCCCGCTTCCCCGAAGGTCCAGATCGATATCCGTTTTCGCGCCGGTGACCAGGTCGTCGCCCGGCACTTCCTTGTCGAGCGCGCCGAGATCGAGGCCGCGGGTCTGGAATTTGAGCGTCGCCGCACCGCTGCGGGCGCTCAGTGTGGCCTCGCCGTTCATCCGGCCCTGCGCCAGCCCGGCGGCGAGCGGACGCACGGCCAACTCGCCGTTGCGCAAGGACAGCTGCACGGAGGCTTGGTGGACCGTCGGGCCGGTCGGCAGGCGGATCGCCTCGGCCCGGTAGCGCAGCTCGGCGTCGGCCGTGTTCAGGAGATCGAACGGCAACGGATCGGCAGGGAAGACCCGCCCGTCATTGCCGGCAGTGGGTGTGGGCACGCCGCCGGACGCCGGTGTCGAACCCGGCCCCCCGGCGGGCGGCTTTGCCGGCGGCAGCAGCTTGGCGAGATCGACCGTCGTCGACGCGAGCGTGGCGCTCACCGCCGGCCGGTCGCCGGCCAGATTAAGCGTGCCCTCGCCGCTCAGATCGCTGCCCGCGGCGTTGAGTTTGAGATCGGACAGGGCGTAGCGGTCCGCCCCGGAATCGGCAACGCGCGCCGATAGGCTCAACGGGCCTTCCCAGGGGGCGTCGGTCTTGAGCGCCTTGGCGACCGCTTGCAGGTCCTTGGCTGCGCCCGAGAGGGTCAGCGAATAGCCCTTGCGTTCCAGCGGGTCGCGAATCGCGCCGCTGAGCGTGACGTGCAGAAGGTCGTCGCGGCCGAGCTCGGCGGTCAGCGAGGGCAGACTGAGGCGGTTATTCTCGTTGCCGATCTTGGCGGCGACCCGGAACGGGCCCAGCGCCGGAACGGCCGGCAGCGGCTGCGGCAAGGGCGGAACCTGCAGGCCCGAAAGATTGCCGATCTCCTGCCCTTCGGCCGTGGCGTCGAGGGCCAGGCCCTGCAAGGCGAGAGGATTGCGGGCGGCGCCGGTGAGCTTCACCAGCACCAGGTCGGCCTTACCGGCCTCGACGTTAATCTCGGAGAGCGCCGGGCGGCTCTGCGCCTCGGTCAGGCGCAGCGCCGCCTTGAGCGGCCCGAGTGCCGGCAGGCGCATATCGGCCAAAGCAGCCACGCTGGCGATTTCTCCGGCCTCGGCATTGATCCGCAGATCGTAGCCGCGGCCCTGCAGCGGCTCGGTCATGCTGCCGTCGACGTGCAGGCTCACCACATCGGGAACGCGCACCGTGAGCTTGATCGGGAAGGCGGTCCTCGGGGCGGTGAGCGAGGCGACCGAGCCGACCTCCCCGTTGACCTGCACGCGGATGTCGTTGGCCATGCCCTCGATGTCGACCTGCAGCGGCGCGTGCTCGCTCTCCGCCTTGAGCAGCGCGCGCGTGAGCGACACGGTCTGGCTCTCGTTCGTCTTGCCGTCGCGATAGACCAGCTTCGCGTTGCGGATCTCGACGGCCGTGACCTGCGGCAGGTTGAGCGGTTCTCCGCTCCTGCCGGTCGGTGCCGGTTGCGGCGCTGGCGCCGGCGCTGCGGCTGCCCGGTCGAATTCCCAATTGCCGCGCCCGCGCGCGTCTGTCTCGAGCAGGATGTCCGGGTCGAGCAGCACCAAGCGGCGCACGCGCACATCGCCGAACAGCAAAGGAAGAAGATCGATCTGCGCCTCGAAACGGCGCGCCGTAACCATCTCCGGCCTCGTACCCCAAGGCGCGTTGGCGAAGGTCACGTCCGACACGGCCAGGGCCGGCGACAGGCCGACGACGACCTTGAGGTCGCCGCGGATGGCTAGGTCGCGTCCCGTCGCCTCCTTAGCCTTGGCCTCGATCAGCCCCTTGTACTGGCTGAAATCCATATTGGTGACGACGGCCACAGCCGTCACCACGGCGGCGATCGCCAGCACTACGACGGCCGCGGCCACCGTCCTCAGGCGCATGTTTCCCTCCGACCGCAGCGGAACACCGCTTCCGGCACCTGGGCAAAGGCCGTGACCAGCGCGTGCGCCCCCGCCCTTCGCAGCTCGTCCGGCGGGTGATAGCCCCATTCGACCCCGACCGAATGCACCCGGGCGCTGCGCGCCATCAGCATGTCAAAGGTCGTGTCGCCGATCATCACCGTATCCAACGCCGCCGCGCCGGTTTCGGCCATGGCGCGTTCGAGCATCGCCGGGTGTGGCTTGCCCGGCCCCATATCGCCGCATTGCAGGGTGATGAAACGCTTCTCCAGCCCATGCCGCTCCAGTACCGCGAGCAGGCCTCGCTTGGCCTTGCCGGTGGCGATGCCGATCAGCCAGCCTTCCGCTTCGAGCGCGTCGAGGGCCTCGCGCACGCCGTCGAACAGCGGCTCGTGATGATCCGGGCGCTGCCTCTGGGCGAAGAACGCCGCTTTGTAGGCTTCGCATAAGCGGTCCCAGCACGCCGCATCTCCGTCCGGCGCCAGCCGCGTGGCGCATTCGAGCAGCGGCAGACCGATGACCCGGCGAACCGCGTCGGGCAGCGGCGCCGCCAGACCCTCGGCCGCAAAGGCGGCGCTCATCGCTTCGAGGATGGCGTGCTGGCTGTCGACCAGCGTGCCATCGCAGTCGAACACGGCAAGGCGGATTCTATCGGGAGCCATACGGCCCGATTGTCGCTGCTTCCGATGGCTTTTCAACGGCTATTGCAACGAGGCTCTGCCCGCGCCGATCCTTGACCTTAATGTCTTGGGAAGGTTTAGGGTGACGTCATGACAGATACCCATACCCATTCCCACGGCGCTCCGGCCGCCGCCGCTGCCAGGCCCGCGATCGACCCAGTCTGCGGGATGGAGGTCGATCCGGCCACCGCAGTCCACAAGGCCAACCATGCGGGCAAAGACTACGTCTTCTGCTCGGCCTCCTGTCGGCAGAAGTTCGAAGCCGAGCCGGCGCGCTATCTGACCAAGGATCCCGTCTGCGGCATGACGGTGCGGCGGGTCACCGCCAGGCACAAGACCACGCATGAGGGGCATGAGTACGTCTTCTGTGCCGCGCGCTGCCGCGAGAAGTTCGTCGCCGACCCCGCGCGCTATACCGGCGCGCAGCCCCCGGCCCCGCCCCCCGCGATGGCCGACGCCATCTACACCTGCCCGATGCACCCGCAGATCCGGCAGAAGGGTCCCGGCTCCTGCCCGCTCTGCGGCATGGCGCTTGAGCCGGAAACGATCACGGCGGAGACCGGCCCGAACCCCGAACTGATCGACATGACGCGGCGGTTCTGGATCGGCCTCGTGCTGACCCTGCCCGTCTTCGCGCTGGACATGGGCGGACACTTGACGGGCCTGCGCGACGCGTTGTCGATGCACAGCAGCAATTGGCTTCAGCTTGTCCTGGCCACGCCCGTGGTCCTGTGGGCGGGCTGGCCCTTCTTCGAGCGCGGTTGGGCGTCGGTCGTCGGGCGCAGCCTCAACATGTTCACGCTGATCGCCATGGGTACAGGGGCGGCCTGGACCTACAGCGTCGTGGCGACCCTGGCGCCCCATATCTTTCCGCCGGCCTTCCGCGAGGCTGACGGCGCCGTCGCGGTGTATTTCGAGGCCGCCGCCGTGATCACGATCCTCGTGCTGCTCGGCCAGGTGCTGGAGCTGCGGGCCCGCGAGCAGACGAGCGGCGCCATCCGCGCCCTGCTCGACCTCTCGCCCAAGACCGCGCGTCGCGTCACGGCGGGGGGCGATGACGAGGATGTGGCGCTGGATATCGTCGCGGTGGGCGACCGGCTGCGTGTGCGGCCGGGAGACAAGGTACCGCTCGACGGCGAAATCCTCGAAGGGCGCAGCACGCTCGATGAAGCGCTCGTCACCGGCGAATCGATGCCGGTGACCAAGAGCGTGGGCGCGACGGTCATCGGCGGCACGCTCAACCAGACCGGCAGCTTCATCATGCGCGCCGACAAAGTCGGCCGCGACACGATGCTGGCGCAGATCGTGCGCATGGTCGCCGAAGCGCAACGCAGCCGGGCCCCGATCCAGCGCATGGCCGACATCGTGTCGTCGTATTTCGTTCCCGCCGTCGTCGCCGTCGCGGCGGTCGCCTTCGTCGCCTGGGCGGTGTGGGGACCACCCCCCGCCTATGCCTACGCCATCGTGGCCGCGGTTGCCGTGCTGATCATTGCCTGTCCGTGCGCCCTGGGTCTGGCGACACCCATGTCGATCATGGTCAGCGTAGGACGTGGTGCGCTGGGCGGGGTGCTGATCAAGAATGCCGAGGCGCTCGAGAATTTCGAGAAGATCGACACGCTTGTGGTCGACAAGACGGGCACGCTGACCGAAGGCAAGCCCAGGCTGGTGGAGGCGGTTGCCTCCCCCGGAATGGACGAGACGGAGTTACTGCGTCTCGCGGCCAGCCTGGAACGCGGTAGCGAGCATCCCCTGGCGGTGGCCATCCTGGCTGCGGCCCAGGAGAGAGGCCTGTCCCTCAGTACCGCCACCGAGTTCGACTCGCCGGTTGGCAAGGGCGTCGTCGGTATCGTCGACGGGAAACCCGTAGCGTTGGGCAATCAGCGTCTGCTCTCCGATCTCGGTATCGACGCGCGGGAGATTCAGCCGCGTGCCGACGAATTACGCCGTGACGGGGCCACGGCCATCTTCGTGGCCGTCGACGGTCGGCCGGCCGGGCTTCTCGCCATCGCCGACCCGGTCAAGGCCACTACCCCCGAGGCCATCCGAGCCCTTAAAGCCGACGGCATCCGGGTGGTCATGCTGACCGGCGACAACCGCACCACGGCCGAAGCCGTGGCAAGGCGGCTCGGCATCGACGAGGTGGAGGCCGAGATCCTGCCGGAAGACAAGAGCAAGATCGTCCAGAAGCTCAAGTCTCAGGGCCGCGTGGTCGCGATGGCCGGCGATGGCGTGAACGACGCGCCAGCGCTGGCCGCGGCCGATATCGGCATTGCCATGGGTACGGGGACCGACGTGGCCATGGAAAGTGCCGGCGTTACCCTGCTCAAAGGCGATCTCACCGGCATCGTCAGCGCGCGCAGGCTATCGGTCGCGACGATGCGCAACATCCGCCAGAACCTGTTCTTCGCCTTCTTCTACAACGCCGCGGGTGTCCCGATCGCCGCGGGCGTGCTCTACCCGGTGTTCGGCATCCTGCTCAGCCCCGTGATCGCCGCCGCGGCCATGGCCCTGAGCTCGGTCAGTGTGATCGGCAACGCCTTGCGGCTCAGGCGGATGCGCCTCTAGACGTCTGCGTGTCCTTGCGCCTGGGCCATTCGGCAACCGCTACGCCCGCCAGCAGCCAGAACACGCCGACGATCATGCCGCTCAGCACATCGCTGAGAAAATGGACACCGAGATAGACCCGGCTGAAGCCGACAAGCGCGATCAAGACCGCAGCCCAGTAGAGGACCTCAAACCGCGCACGGTCCCAGCTGATGCGGCGGATCACGATGTAGGCGAGGAAACCGTAGATCGCCATAGCGCCGGTCGTATGGCCACTTGGAAACGAGGGGAAGGCAGCGTGTGCAAGGTCGAGAAAGGCTGGCCGTGCGCGCCCGATCAGGAATTTTCCGGCCCAGGTGGTCAACTGAGCGCCCGCCAAAGTCACCCATAGCGCCGGGATATAACGCCGACGGTTCTCAATCCACAGAAAGCCGGTTGCGGTCAACGCCACGGCGACGATCGTCGGCCCCGATCCCAGATCTGTAATGGCGCGGAATACATGCGTTGCCGCTGGTACGCGGACGACGTCGAGCGCATGGCTCACCGCGTCGTCCAACCGGATAAGTCCCTCAGCCTCGAGCAACTCATTCACCAGGCCGGAGAACAGCGCCACCGCGTAAAGCATGCCGCCCACGATCAGGCTCAACGTCAGGCCGGTAAAGGCTTCGAGGTGCAATCGCGCGGCCACCTGCCGATAGACAAACGGAAAACGCGTTGCGAGCGCGATCCGTATCGGGTGGGCGAACAGGTATGCTCCGGCTGGTTTCGCCAGGGACACGGTTACGCGCCTGCCCGCTCGCCACAGCCACCAGGCCAGCGAGCGCAGTATAAAGAAGCTCACCAGAACCCCGGCGAGGACCAAGGCGGGGATTAGAATGTTATCGTCCACCGGGGCGAAACGCCAATGGTCAAGCTTCGTTCCGCCCCCGTGGCGAAGCGCTACGGTCTCTGGCATCGTAAAGCCGACGAACAGTCCAGAGGACACCATGGCCCCCACTCCCCGTCCGCCGTTCCGCGCCGATCATGTCGGCAGCCTGCTGCGCCCGCCTGAGCTCAAGGATGCGCGCGACAAGGCGCAGCAGGGAAAGATCGATGCCGCAGCGCTAAGAGCCATCGAAGACCGCTGCATCCGCGACGCGGTGAAACTTCAGGAGGAGGCCGGCTTGCAGGGCGTGACCGACGGGGAGTTCCGCCGCGCCATGTGGCACACCGATTTCCTCACCGGTTTCGACGGGATCAAAGCCACGCAGTCCGACTACGCCATCACCTTCAAGGGCGAAGGGGGCGAGACCGGAAAGACCTCGTCGATGCTGGTGGTCGATAAGAAGGTGCGGCGCAGCAAGCCGATCATGGTCGACCATTTCACCTATCTGAAATCGCTTACCAAGCGCACACCCAAATTTTGCATCCCGGCGGCGACCTACCTGCACATGCGCGGCGGCCGCAAGATCGTCAGCCAGGAGGCTTATCCCGATATCGAGGAGTTCTGGGCCGATATCGCTCGCGGCTACCAAGAGGAGATCGCCGACCTCGCCGCTGCCGGCTGCACATACCTGCAGATCGACGATGTCTCGTTCTCCTATCTCTGCGACGCTGGCATCCGCAACCAGGTGAAGCGCGACGGCGAGGACCCTGACACTCTGCCCCGCCGCTACGCCGAGATCATCAACACGCTGATCGCCAAGCGGCCGAGGGATATGGCTGTGACTGTCCATACCTGCCGCGGCAATTTCCAGAGCATGTGGATGGCCGAGGGCGGCTACGACCCGGTCGCGGAGGCCGTGTTCAACACCCTCGACGTCGACGGCTTCTTCCTCGAATACGACACATCGCGATCGGGCGGCTTCGAGCCGCTTCGCTACCTGCCTAAGAACAAAAAAGTCGTGCTCGGCTTGGTCAGTACCAAGAAGCCGGAGCTCGAATCCAAGGACGCGCTCAAGCGCCGGATCGACGAAGCGGCCAGACACGTACCGCTAGAGAACCTCTGCCTATCGCCCCAATGCGGCTTCGCCAGCACGCATCACGGCAATAAGGTCACCGAGGATATCGAGCGCCGCAAACTCGCCCGCGTGGTCGAGGTCGCGCACGAGGTCTGGGGCGGCGCCTAGCGCCCCCGCCCCTTCGAGGGCGGAACCTCGGGCTCCCTTCGGCGGTTAAATTGCCGTGGCGAGCCGCATCGAAGACTATGCCCTGATCGGCGACGGCGAGACCGCCGCGCTGGTGTCGCGCGACGGCTCCATCGACTGGCTGTGCTGGCCGCGCTTCGATTCTGCGGCCTGTTTCGCCGCCTTGCTCGGCTCCCGTGAGCATGGACGCTGGCTTGTCGCGCCCGTCGATCCTTCGGCGCGCACCCGCCGCGAATACCGGCATCGGACGCTCATCCTCGAAACCACCCACACCACGGACACCGGAGAAGTTACGGTCATCGACTTCATGCCGCTGCGCGGCTCCCATTCCGACATCGTCCGTCTCGTCGTCGGCAAACGCGGGCACGTGGCGATGCACACCGAGCTCGTCCTTCGCTTCGACTACGGGACTGCGGTGCCCTGGGTGACCCGCCTCCCGCAAGACGACGGGATCAGCGCCGTCGCCGGCCCCGATCGCGTGGTGCTGCGAGCGCCGGTCGGACTCCATGGCCGCGACATGATGACGGTCGGGGAGTTCACCGTCGAAGAAGGGCAGACGATTCCGTTGGTCATGACCTACTCGGCCTCGCATCTCCCGATCACGGAGCCACTGGAGCCGCAGGCGATGCTCGCCGACACACAGGCCTTCTGGACGGGTTGGGCGACCCGGTGCCCGCACGATGACCCCTATTGCGAGATGATCGTCCGGTCTCTGATTGTCCTCAAGGCGCTGATCTACAGCCCCACCGGGGGCATCGTCGCGGCGCCCACCACATCCCTGCCGGAGCATATCGGCGGAACACGGAACTGGGATTACCGGATTTGCTGGCTGCGCGACGCCACACTGACTCTACTCGCCCTGATGAACGAAGGCTTCTACGAGGAGGCTGTGGCGTGGCGCGACTGGCTCTTGCGCGCGGCTGCCGGCAGCCCCTCGCAGGTGCAGATCATGTATGGCCTGGCCGGAGAGCGGCGGCTGACCGAGCTCGAGCTTCCCTGGCTTCCCGGGTACGAGGGATCGAAGCCGGTGCGTATCGGCAATGCGGCCGCCCTGCAGCTCCAGCTCGACGTCTTCGGCGAAGTGATGGATGCATTGCACCAAGCGCGGGCGAGCGGCTTCCCCGGCGCAGTTGGGGGCTGGGCTTTCCAATCGGCACTCATGGCCCACCTGGAGACGATCTGGCGGGAGCCCGACGAGGGCATATGGGAGGTACGCGGTCCGCGGCAGCATTTCACATCTTCTAAGGTCATGTGCTGGGTCGCCTTCGACCGGGCGATCAAGACGATCGAGCAGCACGGGAAGGCCGGCCCGATCGACAAGTGGCGGCGGATCCGCGACGAGATCCATCGGGAAGTCTGTGAGAAGGCGTTCGACAGGGAGTTGAATTCGTTCGTCCAGGCCTATGGCTCCACGTTGCTCGATGCCAGCGCTTTGCTGATTCCCACTGTCGGCTTCCTGCCGCCGGAGGATCCACGTGTGAGGGGAACAGTGACTGCCATCGAGCGCCGGCTGATGCGTGATGGTTTCGTCATCCGCTACGATACCGCCGCGGTAGACGACGGACTACCGCCGGGCGAGGGCGTCTTCCTGGCCTGCAGCTTCTGGCTGGCCGATGCCTATGTGCTGCTCGGGCGCCGCCAGGAGGCGCAGGCTTTGTTTGAGCGTCTGCTGATGCTGCGCAACGATGTCGGCCTTCTGGCGGAGGAGTACGATCCGCGGCTTGGACGTCAGGTCGGCAACTTCCCGCAGGCGTTCTCGCACATCGCGCTGATCAACACGGCCCACAATCTGGCGCGAAGCGACAAGCCCGCAGAGCAGCGCTCCGGCCAGAAAGCCCCAGGCGATCCCGAGAAGGTCTCGGCGTAGCTCAGTCCAGCTTCAGTCCGTAGCGCATGAAGCCGTTCTCTCCGGGCCCCAGTTTTCTCACGCGCGGATGGGCACCCAGCAGCTTCTCGGCGCCGGGCGCGCTGTCGAACACCACGGTCACCGGGGGACTCGCCGGCGCGAAGCTCCAATTGTTGTCGGCGCTGGGATTCACTGTGCCCACACTGCGCAGATACTGAATGATGGCGTCGCGGTTCTCGTCCGGCGACTCAACAATGACATTCTTGCCATCGATCCCCGGGAACTTACCGCCGCCGCTGGCGCGGTAGTTGTTGGTCACCACGACGAAGCGCTGGGCCGGATCGATCGGCTTGCCGTCGTAGCGCAGATCGACGATGCGCCGGTTGGCGGGATCGGTCACTTTGCCGTCGTTGTCGTAGCGGCGCGGCTTGGTTACGTCGATTCTGTAGGTGACGCCGTCGATAACATCGTAGTTGAACGACGGAAAGGCCGGGTTGATCAGCGCCTGACCGTCACCCTTGGCGGGGTCGATCTGGTTGAAGATGCCCGCCGACATCTCCAACCACTCGCGTACGCCCTCGCCGTTTACCAGCACCGCCTGCACCGTGTTGGGATAGAGGTAGAGATCGGCGACGTTCTTGATGGCGATATCGCCGGCGGCGAGATCGGTATAGTAATCCGCCCCGCCGCGCCCGCCGGCCTTGAAGGGCGCCCCGGCCGAAAGGACTGGCAGGCTCTCGTGCGGCGTGCCCTTGAGCAGGTTCTTGATGTACCAGGTCTGCGCGTCGGTCACGACCTGTATCGAGGGATCGTCCTGAACCAGCGCGAAGTAGCTGTAGATGGGCGCCGAGGTCTTGCCCACGGGAGCGCGCACATAGCCCAGCGTGCCTTCGTGCTCCGAGCGCAGCGCCGCCGTGATTTCCGGGTCGCTGGCCACGGCCGCGACGCGCTGGCGCCCTTCCATGCGGAAGATGGAACGCAAGGACACGTCGGCTTTGGCAACGCTCCAGGTGCCGCCGGCGCGCGACAGCGCCAGATCGATGACGCCGAGATGGTTGCCCCAGAAGCCGGGCATGACCGTGGGCACGCCATGGACCGTGCCTTTCTCGATGTCGACGCCGGGGATGCCCTTGTACGGATCGCCGGGGAACAGCAGGTGAGCATGGCCGGCCAGGATCGCGTCGATCCCCGGCACCTGCGCCAAGTAGGTGACGGCGTTCTCGTCCATACCTTGGCGTTCACGCGGATTGATACCGGAATGCGGCACGGCGATGACGAGGTCGGCGCCCCTGGCCTTCATCTCCGGCACGAAACGCTTGGCCGTGTCGACGATGTCGTGAGCCACCACCTTGCCCAGCAGATTGGCGCGGTCCCATTGCATGATCTGCGGGGGTACGAAGCCAATGACTCCGATTTTGATCGGGTGTTCGGCGCCGGCCTCGTCCTTGAGCTTGCGCTCGAGGATCACGTACGGGGTGAAGTAGTTCCGCTGGCCGTCGGGATGAAAGACGTTCGACGAGACGATGGGGTACCGAGCGCCGGCCATGGCCTTGGCCAGGAAGTCCAGGCCGTAGTTGAACTCGTGATTGCCGATGTTGCCGACGTCGTAGCCGAGCAGATTGAAGGCGCGGTAGACCGGATGGACATCCGTCGGCTTGAGCTCGCGCTGGCGGGCGACGAAGTCGCCCAAGGGGTTGCCTTGGATCGAATCGCCGTTGTCGATCAGCAGGCTATTGGGCACCTCAGCCCGAGCCTGACGGATCAGGGTCGCCGTTCGCGACAGGCCGAACGTGTCGTCCTCGCGGTCCCGGTAATAGTCGTAATTGAGGACATGGACATGGATGTCGGTGGTCGCCAGCAGGCGGAGCTTGGCGTTCTGGGCCGAGGCGGGCATGGCGAGCAGCGCCAGCGCCGCGAGCCCAAAAAACAGGCGAGACAACATCCAGGGCCTCCTTGGGTGGGCACCAGCCAAGTGGCGCCTCGTTGCCCCAATCATAGGGCCGGCGCAAGCGGCAGGTCCAGACGCCGCTCAGTCGCGCGGGAACGGGTCGACCTCGGCGTCCGCATCGAAATCGAAAAGCTCCCAGGTCTCGCGCATATGGTCCGGGAGCTTGGCGCTCACCTTCAGAATCCCTTCGCCGGAGGGGTGGGGCAGGAGGATCGACCGCGCGTGCAGGTGCAGCTTGCGTGACACGCTGCCGGTCATCAGCGCCTCCTTGCCGCCGTATTTGCTGTCCCCGACGATCGGCATGCCCAGCCCCTGCGCGGTATGGACGCGCAGCTGATGCGTGCGCCCCGTCAGCGGCCACATCACCAGCCAGGCGGCATGATGCGACGCGGTTTCGACCGTGGCGTAGAGAGTCACCGCCCGCTGACCGTCCTCATCGTTGCGTGCCACCCGCTCGCCCAGCGGGCCGGCCTCCTTGGCGAGCGGGATGTCGACCTGTCCGCGCTCGGGCTTCGGCGCTCCGGCGACCAGCGCCCAATAAAGCTTGCGAGCCGTCTTTCCCCGGAAGCTCGCAGCCAGGCGGGCGGCGGCGCGGCGGGTGCGGGCGAGCAGCAGCACACCCGACGTATCGCGATCGAGACGGTGGACGAGGCGAGGCCGATCCGGCGCATCGAAACGCAACGCGTCGAGCATGCCGTCGAGATGCCGGTGGGTTCCCGTGCCGCCCTGCACCGCCAGGCCCGGCGGCTTGTTGAGCGCGATGACGTCCTCGTCGCGGTGGATGACCAGCGAGCGCACATAGTCTGCGTCGGCGGCGGTGACGCGAGGACGCTCTTCTCGCCCGGGCGGGCCCTTGCCCTCGGGCGGCGGCTTGTCGACACCGGGCGGCAGGCGGATCTCCTGCCCCGGCTCGAGGCGGTCATTGGCCTTGGCGCGCTTGCCGTCGATCCGCACCTGACCGGTGCGCAGCAGCTTCTCCAGCCGCCCGTGCCCGAGCAGCGGGAAACGCCGCTTGAACCAGCGGTCGAGCCGCAGATCGGCCTCGTCATCGGCTACTTTGACTGTCTGAACGCCACTCATGCCGCCTTGCCCTTGGCCGGAGGAACCGGCACACCGAAGATCCAGCCCTCGCGGGCGATACGACCGCTGACCGGGGACAGGGGCATACGACCCTCCGCCCACAGCTTGCGCAATCCGGCCGCCGATATCAGCGCGTCGGTATCGTGATCCGACAGGTTCTCGTCGCCATCCTCGACCCCCTTCGAACCGAGGGCGCGGAGAGCCGCGTCGAGATCGCCGCGCGTGCGCAGCTTGGCCAGCGTGTCGGCGGCGGCTTTGCGGAACAGCGTCGGATAGATCTCAACCATGACCGAGCTCGCGGCACGTTCGAACGGCCAGATCGAGACCTTGCCGGCGCTGCGCGCCCGCACTTGGCGCAGCACGCGGATGCCGGTCAGCGAGGCCTTGCCGACCTGCTTCGAGCCGATGAGCTTGAACACCGTCTCCGGTCGCGTGCGCGTCGCCGCCGCGCAGGCGATCTCCGTCATGCGCTGGCGAGCAACCCAGCCGGCCGGCATCAAGCCCGCACTCCAGTAGAGCGGCGCGAAGCGCGGGTCGCGCACGATGCGGCCGCACCCAAAATCATCCTCGCCGCCGCTCGCCGCCTCGATCAGGTCCCAGAGCGCAAAGATATCGCGGGCCGCCGTTGCCTGGCCGGCGAGATAGCCGGTCCCCGGTTCGAACGGCATGCCGAAGGCGAAGTCGAAACCGATCAGCAACCGCTTGCCGCCACGGATCTCGCGCTCGAGCCAGGAGGCCGCCGCAAGACGCGTCCAGCGCACGCTCTCCGGCGCCACCAGAACGGGCGCGGCAGCGCCCGGCTGACATCGGGCAATCGAGATGCCGCCGTAGCGGCCTTCAGCGCCGGACCAATCGATTGCAATGAAGGAATCGAAACTCATCCGCCCGCTTTCTGCTCGCGAAGCTTGGCCCAGTATTCCAGGCGCTTCTGGATCTCGCGCTCGAAGCCGCGTTCGACCGGCCGGTAGAACTGGCGCCGGTCCATGCCCTCCGGGAAGTAGTTCTGGCCCGAGAACCCGTCCTCGGTGTCGTGGTCGTAGGCGTAGTCTTTCCCGTAACCGAGCTGCTTCATCAGCTTGGTCGGCGCGTTGAGGATATGCTTGGGCGGCATCAGAGAGCCTGTCTCGCTCGCCGCCCGCTTCGCCGCGCCAAAGGCGGTATAGGCCGCGTTCGATTTGGGCGCGGTGCCGAGATAGACCACCGCCTGGGCGATGGCGAGCTCGCCTTCCGGGCTGCCCAGGAAATCATAGGTATCCTTCGCCGCGAGGGCCTGGACGATGGCCTGCGGGTCGGCAAGCCCGATATCCTCGACCGCGAAGCGCACCAGCCGGCGCACAATGTAGAGCGGGTCCTCGCCGCCGGCGAGCATGCGCGCCAGCCAATAGAGGGCAGCGTCGGTATCAGAGCCACGCAGCGATTTGTGCAGGGCGCTGATCAAGTTGTAGTGACCTTCCTGCGCCTTGTCGTAGAGCGGGGCCCGCTTCT
>Ga0196963_10000861_pt1 | contig 23254 bp, 24 predicted proteins | sample S1_5metaG_FD_148600 | JGI IMG/M metagenome (GOLD analysis project Ga0196963, IMG submission 148600) | Soil microbial communities from Anza Borrego desert, Southern California, United States - S1_5 | ecosystem: Environmental > Terrestrial > Soil > Desert | place: USA: California | collected...
ATATCCTGACGGCCCGCGACATGGAGGTGTACATTATTGCCCGTGTGACGGCGACGGACATGGCCACGGGCAAAGCTTTGCTGGACCGGGATGTTTCCGGCCGCACCACGCTTCGCCTGGCGGACAACATGGCCAGCGTCGAGCGGCAAGCGGCTCCTGTCCTTGCGGAAGATCTCGCCCGCAATATCACCTCCCTGCTGGCGGACGGCTCCTGGTAATCTCCGTCTCGGGAAGTCCGGTGGAAGCAACTTCGCACAAAGGCATTTCCATGCTTCTCGACTTGTGCTCCCCCACGCCATTGCTCATTGTGGCGCGGCGATGATTAGGGCTTTGCAGATGTTGGGTTCGCCACTGGCAGCGTGGCAGGAGGTGGTGGCTGCCAACCGAGGATTTCTTTGGGGGTTCTTTGCTGTTCTCCTCCCTTTCATGGCGCTTGGCATCGGGTTGGAGAACGCCGGCATTCTCAAATTCGGTGTGCAGCGGGGGGAATTCGGAAAAGTAGTCCAGGTCTCTCGTGAACTGGTCGCCAGACACGCTTTTGTTGAAGCGCTGAGTGGTTTGGCAATTGCCTTCCTGGCGGCCAAGTTGGTGGCTCACGTTGGCTCAGGCATGAACATCCGGGTCGGCTACGGGCGAGTGTTTGCCGTTGTGGCTTGCGCGTTAATGCCGATCTATCTGCTCAAAATCCCTGACGCGCATCCAGCGATCCCGACGTGGGTTTGCTTCGCGGTGGGGGCTGCACTGAGCTGCGGCATTCTGTATCACGGCGTGGGGTTGGGTTTGCAGCCGGAGCAAACCAAAGGCTTTGGCCTTCTCATGCTCACGATCATGATCGTGGTGGCGCTCGCTGCGGTTTCGCATCTGTTGAGCGCCTTCACGCTGGATGAAGTGATCTTCAAGAACCTAAAGGTTCCTGGGCTTTAAGGCTGCGGCCCGAGCTTCGTTCCCCCGAGAAGCGCCACTGCGTCTTTCACAACCCAGCCTCGTTGCTCCAAGGCTTCGCGGGCCTCCGAGCCAGAGCGCCCAGTTAACTCCTGCACGATCCGCACCGCGCGATCCCGCAGCTTCAAATTGCTCGGGTTCAAGTCGATCATCAGATTCCCCATCACTTTGCCCAGCCTTGCCATGGCGATGGTCGAGAAGATGTTCAGCACGATCTTGGTCGCGGTGCCTGCTTTTAACCGCGTCGAGCCGGTCAAAACTTCCGGCCCAAGGTTGGCTGCAATAAGGACATTCGGCTGCAACTCTGGCGGAATGTCGATATGTGGATTGAAGCAAAGGAACACCGTGGCAGCGCCGCGCTTTTTCGCCTCTTCCATCGCCCCCCACACGAAGGGTGTTCGCCCACTGGCCGCGATTCCCGCCACAACATCCCCTCCCCGAACACCCCGTGAGCGCATCGCGTCGCGCCCGCCGTCCAGATTGTCCTCAGCGCCTTCCACCGCGCGCCAGAACGCCCTCTGCCCGCCGGCGATGATGCCTTGCACCATTTCCGGGTCGCTGCGGAAAGTTGGAGGACACTCACTCGCGTCCAAAGCTCCAAGCCGCCCGCTTGTGCCCGCCCCAACATAAAAAAGCCTTCCTCCCGCGCTCAACGCTTTCGCGATCAGATCGACAGCGCGCACGATCTCGCCTTGCACCCGCCGCAGCGAATCTGGAATCGAACCCTCCTCCGCAATCATCAAAGCGACCGCATCCGGAGTGCCCATTTCCGAGAAAGTGGCGCTTCGCGGGTTGCGCAGCTCAGTGGGCGATTGAGCGCGTGAGCCCACGGGCGAATAAACGATTTGCGGCTGCGGCTCCAGGCTTTTAATGGAGGCGTCCGATTCTATCTCTGCAGCCAGCTTGCACGCGCCCAGCGCCGCGGGTTGTGACAACACTTCAAACTCAGCCTTTGGAAACTTCGCGCGCAAGGCGTTCTCGCATTCTGCCACGTAGCTCGGCTGCTTTTGAAAGACGCTGCCAGCGAACACGAACAGAACGCTGTCCCTCGCTTTCAGCCCGGTCGCGCAACAAGCGGCTTGGGCGCTTAACGCGTGGGCGCCGCTTTGCATAACCTTCGCAATCCAAGGCTCGCGTAGATGCGCGAAGAACACAGGAGCGACTTCAGCAATCTCCGCCTTCGCCGCTGCGCTCGCCCAATCAATCAAATCTTCTGGGTTGTTGAGAGCGAGGTGTTGCAAGACGCGACTTCCAACCTCCGGCCAAGTGTGCTCCAAATCGTAGCCGTAAATCAGATGTCGTAAGCACTGCAGACTCAAGTCGTACCCAGAACCACGATCTCCCAGCAGATGTCCCCAGCCGCCCGCTTTCGCAGATTGGCCAGCGCTGTTGCGAGCGTAGCAACAGGATCCAGTGCCGCTCAGGATGAGAACTTTGGTTTGCGCGGTTTGCACCGCTCCAGCCAGCGCGATCTCCAGGTCATGCGTGACACGCAAGGGGGTGTCCGGCCAGATTCGCTTTGCGATCGCGGCTACGCGCGCTTGATCTGCGTCACTGCGAACCCCCGCCAAACCAGCGCAAATCGCGGAGGGCTGGGGCATGGATGCCGCGATGCTCGCGAAGCGTTCCGCAAGTTCCGCGTCGGAAGCGAGCCGTGCATTTGCTGGCCCAACTGTGGTTTCGGCCAGCACAGTTCCGTGCTCGTCCACGCAGATTGCTTTCGTACTCGTTCCGCCACCATCGATGCCCAAATGCACGCGCATTGAGAGAAAACTGACGGACGAGCCCGGCGCATTGCAAGCCTTTGCCGCCATCACCTTCCTTGTGAGTGACACCGGTGAGCGTTAAAGTTGACCCGATGAATGTCGTGGAAGCGGGCATCCTCCAAACCTTGAAAGATCTCGATCTGGCTGTTGCGCAGATTCGCGCCGGAACAAAAGCCGATCTGCTCCCGCTCTTCAGCAAGCTGGAAAAGCTCACTTCGGAACTGCCTCGTGGAACAGACCCACAGCTCCTCCATTACCTGCACAAAAAGAGCTACGAAAAGGCGCGGCTGCACCTCGAAGGGCGCGACGCCGAAAACGCGCGTGGCTCCTGCTAAGCGTCCCTTGCTCTCATGGATTCCCTCCCTGTTTTCGATGACACGATCGCTGCCATTTCAACCCCCATTGGCGAGGGCGGCCTCGGTGTTGTCCGACTGAGCGGGCCCAGGGCGCTGGAGATCGCTGACCGGGTGTTTGTTCCGGGTGGACGGAAGTCGGTCCCGATTCGCAGCGCGGCGAGCCACACCGTGCAATACGGCCATATTGTGCGGGCGGGGCAGGTGATTGATGAAACATTGGTCGCCATCTTTCACCCCCCGCGGACCTTTACCAAGGAGCTGATGGTCGAGATCAGCTGCCACGGAGGCATCATGCCAACGAAGTTGGTGTTGGATGCGTTGCTCGCCGAAGGCGCGCGACTGGCTCATCCAGGTGAATTCACCAAGCGTGCTTTCTTGAATGGTCGAATCGATCTCGCGCAAGCCGAGGCCGTGGCGGATTTAATCCACTCGCGCACCGAGCTATCGCTCGCGGCAGCCAATGAGCAGCTCGCGGGGAAGCTCTCTGCGCGCATTAACAAACTTCGCGACGAGTTGATAATCGCGCTCGCGCACATCGAGGCTCATATCGATTTTCCAGACGAAGATATTGCCCCCGACACTCACCACGCTTTGCTCGCCCGATTGGAAGCGGCCATTGCGCAAATCACTTTACTTCTCCGCACCGCCAATGAAGGCCAGATTCTGAGGCGCGGCGTTCGAGCAGCCATTGTAGGTCGCCCAAATGCGGGGAAATCGAGCCTCCTAAACCAGCTCCTCGGCCGGGAGCGCGCGATCGTGTCTCCCATCGCCGGCACCACACGCGACACGATCGAGGAAACAGCAAACATCGGTGGCCTGCCGATCGTCTTCATCGACACCGCCGGTTTGCGCAGCACAGGTGATGAGCTGGAACTCGAAGGCATGCGTCGCAGCCGAGAGAGCCTGGCACGCGCCGAGTTGATTATCCACGTGTTGGACGGCTCAGAGCCGCCGAGCGCGGAAGACCTTCAATTTCTCCGCGAGTTCGAGGCAAAGAAGCGGGTTCTTGTCGCGAACAAATCTGACCGACCACGACGGCTTCAACTTGAGGAGCCTTTAAATGGGCAGCTGATCTGGCTCTCCGCGCTCAGTGGTGACGGTTTGGCTGAACTCAAAGATGCGATCCGCAGTTTATTCTGGTCTGGCCAAATCACCGCCGAGTCGCTGGAAGTGATGATTAATTCCCGACATCAGGACGCGCTCAACCGGGCCAAGGAGGCGCTTGGCAACACTCACCGGGCGCTTGCTTCACAAGAGTCACTGGAATTTGTCGCCGTCGAGCTGCGCATCGCTGTCAGCGCTATTGGCGAAATCGTGGGGAAAACCACCACCGAGGATTTGCTCGACTCCATCTTCAGCCAATTCTGCCTCGGCAAGTGAGGCGCTACTTCTGCGCGCCGCCTTCTTCCACTCGATACAGGTGAGTCTTAGTGCGGAGGACCAGCGCTTTCTCGTAAACGGCAGGAGAGGCCATGAAGCCGCTCTGCAATTTATTATTTGCAAGGAGCTGGAACTGCCGCCCAGGCTTCAGAACTCGCACGCCGCCATCCTGCCCGAAGAACCAGAGCCGGCCGTCCGCGTAGATTGGTGAGGCGGAGTATTCGCCACCAATACGCTCCTGCCACAGTTCCTGGCCTGTCGAAGCCTCCAACGCTGTCGCCACCCCATTATCACTGACCATGTAGAGGATATCCTCAACCACCAGCGGAGAAGGTTTTGCGGGAGCTTGCCTCAGATGCTTCCATTGAACATGGGTGGAAGTCAGGTCACCGCTCTCACCGCTGCTGCCCGGCTTCACCGCCCAAAGTTCCGGTTTGCCGTAACCCGTGCAGGCATAGATCAACCCGTTCGCAAAAACCGGCCGCGGCACGTTCGAAAAGCCAGGATACTTTACAAACCAGAGTTCTTTCCCGGTGCTCGGGTCGTAGGCGTAGAGATGCTCCGCCGCTGCGCTGATGAGCTGGTCTTTGCCATCGACATTGATGATCAGCGGGACGGAATACGCCTTCTTCATCTCGGGTGATTTGTTGATTTTCCCTGAGCGATCCACTTTCCATTTAATCTTCCCATCCGCTTTGTTGAGCGCGGCCATATACTGCACGTTCGTTCCGTCGCAGTGCAGGATGTAACTGTCTTTGTACAGGATGGGGGAGCTGCCAGGGCCATTCTCATGCTCGAGGCGAAGATCCTGGTTTTTCCAAATCACTTCTCCGGTCTCACTGTTCAAACAAGCATTGCCGTAATCACCGAAACTCACATACACGCGTCCCGTTTCAATGACAGGAGTGGGGGAGGCATAGCTGTTGAGCATATGCTTGAAACGAGGCGACTCCACAGCAAAGACCTCGCGGTCCACGAGCAGCCGACCGGATTGGAAATCGACTGAGACGGCGCGCAGCGACTTGCCGCCTTCGGTGGCGGTGGTCATCCATACCCTGCCGTCGAGAATCACAGGCGAGGACCAGCCTTCCCCGGGGATGGCGGTTTTCCAGCGCACGTTCTGGTCTTCGCCAAAGGCGCTCGGCAACCCTTTTGCAGCGGAATGCCCCTGGCCTGTGGGCCCGCGGAACTCAGGCCAACTTTTTTCCCGTACCGCGAGGGAATTGGACACGAGGAAAACAGCCAGGAAAGCAGCGGTCAGAAGGCGCATGGGGCAGTTGTAAGCGCCCAGCCACTGCGCCGCAATGCTGTTATGGACCTGACCCCTCGGTTCAGCGCGATATTCAGAGGGTAATCAGGCCATAGCTTATATTGGGCCGCCGGACCTTCTGGCACGCTGGCATCGTAACGCAGAGAACGGGTTTGATTGGTTTCTCCCGCTGCGAATAGGCGACCCCCGCGGGTTTGAGCATGGGTCGCCTTATTCGTTCAGACGCTCCGCGTTGTCGCACTGCGCCCGAGATTCCGCCAGCTTTCGCTTCGCGAACTTCGCCAGAAACACCGAAATCGTCACTGTGACGAGCAGCCCACCGATAATCAGACCCAGTTGCAGCGGATGTAGTGTGTCACGCTTCAGAATGGTCGTTTGGCCCAGGTGACCGAGGTAAACATAAACAAAAGTGCCGGGCGCCATCCCGATCGCACTTGCGGCAAGATACGGCCAAAAGCGAATTCGAGTCACCCCCAGCACGTAGTTCGAGATGTGGAACGGGATCAAAATGCTCAGACGAAGCAGGCAAACGATCTTCCAATCCCGCTCGCCTATGATCGAGTCCAGAACACAGAACCGCTCGTTGCTCGCTGCGCGCTCAGCGACACGATCCCTGGCAATGTGCCTGGCCACCAGAAAAGAGGTGGTGGCGCCGCTAACCGCGCTCGCCATGGTGAGCGCGAGCCCCTGGGTCGGCCCGAAGATCGCTCCGGCGGACAAATTGAGCACAGAGACAGGGAGGAATGTCAGGGTGGCCAGAATGTAAGCTCCCCAGAACGCGGCCAACCCCAGCATTCCTTGCGCTCGAACCCATGCGGCGAACTCAGCGACGTTCTCGCGCAGGGGAAGTTGCTTAATGCCGAGCCACAATCCCAGCAGCAGCAAGCCCAGGAAGATTTGCTTCCAAATTTGGCGATTACGCAGCCACCCCACAGCGGGTGAGATTAGTGCAAACAGCGCCGCGAATCTACCGGAGGGAACCCTTAATGATGCGGGTGCTCGGAATGATTGGAGCTTGGGTCAGTCGCGCAGAAGTAGCCGATCGACCCAATGATCACGAGCAAAGAGATGATGAACAGGGCTGGGCTGCTGTTCACGACCAGGCGATAGATGCCATAACCGAGCACCACACCGGTCATCACCCAGACGAAAACTGCCAACCAAAATTTCATGGCCGCAGACTCTGCGTTAAAACCACTGGGGATTCAACCCCGATTCTAAGCTCCCCTCACAGGGGAGGAAGCTTGGGCTCGTAGAGCCCGAACAGAGTAGCCCACAGGCAAGCGTCAGCGCAGCCTGTGGGTCTTAGGTGGACAGCGGCTCGCCTTCGTAGAAGGCGCACAAATCGATCCATCTGCCACACGTGCTGTTGGATTGCCCCCATCTGCTTCCGCCGATACCGTGACCGCATGAGTTCGCGACTGGTTGGAAAATTCCCGGAGTACCGTCCTCGCCGTTTGCGCCGCACACCCGTGTTGCGCCAAATGCTCGCCGAAACCGACCTTCGCCCGCACCATCTCATCCTCCCACTGTTTGTTCGCACTGGTTCCGGGCTTCGCAAGCCAATCAGCTCCATGCCCGGGGTTTTCCAACTGTCCGTGGATGAAGCCGTCAAAGAGGCGCAGGCTGCCTACAATGCAGGTGTCCCTGCCGTCCTCCTCTTCGGCATTCCCGAAACCAAGGATGAGCATGCCACCGGCGCTTTTGACCCGAAGGGCAGCGTCCAGGAAGCCACCCGCGCCTTGAAGAAGGCTCTTCCACGGCTCGTTGTGATCACCGACGTCTGCTTGTGCGAGTACATGAGCCACGGACATTGCGGCATCGTCGAAACGCGCGCGAACTCCACAGAAATCCTGAACGACCCCACGCTTGAGATTCTCGGTCGCGCCGCCGCCAGTCATGTCCAAGCCGGCGCCGATATCGTCGCTCCCAGTGATATGATGGATGGCCGAATTCGCGCTATCCGCCAGGCCCTCGACTCGCGTGGCTTCACGGAAGCTCCGATTATTTCCTACGCGGCCAAGTTCGCCTCTGCCTTTTACGGCCCCTTCCGCGAAGCTGCCGAATCTGCTCCCCAATTCGGCGACCGGCGATCGTACCAGATGCACGGCGCCAACGCGTTGGAAGCTCTGCGCGAGGTCGCCATGGACATTGAAGAAGGCGCTGACATGGTCATGGTTAAACCCGCCTTGGCATACCTGGATATCTTGTGGCGAGTGAAGAGTGAGTTTGGCTACCCAACAGTCGCCTACGCTGTCAGCGCGGAATATTCCATGATCCAGGCCGCTGCCGAGCGCGGTTGGATCGATCGCAAGGGCGTGCTTTTGGAGTCGCATTACGCCATGCGCCGGGCCGGAGCCGACCTCATCATTACCTACGCGGCGCGCGACCTCGCCCAATGGTTGAGCGCGCAAACACCCTAGCTGGTTGGTAGGCCCCGTCACCTGAGTGGGCGTCTTCGTTGGGCTCAAATCGGCCGGGCGCGTCGCGCATTCTTTTAACCGCGCTTCTTCCCGCCATTGACGCCGCTAAAAATTTGCGTATGTTCTGCGCCCTTCGTGTTTGGCTCAGGTCGAATGCTGAACCGAAGGTCCGTTCGGATGGTGAGCTATGCGGCGAACCCCGGCGCCATTTACAGCCCGGTCCCATGATTGAACGCCAAGGCTTCGGCCCCCATCTTACATGGAAAATTTTAGTAGCGCTTTTGAAGTCCTTTGATAGAGTCTCCCGCTCGCAAATGGACGGGCGCTCATTGCTAATGGCGAAAAGTCGTTCGTTAGCGCTGACGGAGAAGCAGTTGTGACAGCAAAAAACACAAAGAACACCGGCAAAGCGGCCGCTCCTGCGCCCGCTGCCAAAGCCGCAGCCCACGCGCCTGCGCCCGCAAAACCAGCCGCTGCTGCCGCTGGCCCAGCTAAAAAACGTCCTGTGGTTGGCGCTGCCAGCGCAGCTTCCATTCTGGGCGGCGTGGCCACCGATCCAACTGTTCGCCCGAACGGCCAACCGAGAATCAAGCCAGAGTGGGCCAAATATTATAAGAACCTGCTCGAGCTTCGTGAGCGCCTCATGGCTCAAATGAGCGGCTTGGCCAAGGAATCCGCTGAAGAGATGTCCAATTACAGCCTCCACATGGCTGATTCGGGCACGGACAATTTTGACCGCGACTTCGCCCTGAGCCTCCTCTCCTCCGATCAGGATGCCATTTACGAGATCGAAGAGGCTTTAAAGCGCATTGAGAAGAACACCTATGGTGTTTGCGAACTCACAGGGAAGCCTATTCCCAAGGCTCGTCTCGATGCGATCCCCTGGACCCGCTTCACTGTTGAAGCCCAGGCGCAGCTTGAGAAAGAAGGCGCGTTGCGCTCACGCCGCCTCGGCCAGCTTGGCACTGTGGATAGCGCAGGCGCCACCGAAGCCGACGAGCCGGAAGAGGAAGCTGAAGAGCGTCCTTCCAAAGACAAAGAATAATTACGTTTATGCCACGAGAAATCGTCACCATTGAATGCACCGAGGCTCGCAAGGAGGGCAAATCCCCTTCTCGCTACACCACCACTCGGAACAAAAAGCTTCAGACGGAGAAGCTGGAAATGAAGAAGTACAATCCAGCTCTGCGCCGCCACACTGTCCATAAGGAGATCAAGTAATCATCCTATGCCACGCAAAAACAAACCCGAGAAATCCACGCGCTCTGGCCGTTCTGAGTCCCGCACTCCGCGCCCCAAGCCGAAGATTGATTTCACCGTTGACGCCCTCGATTTCAAGAACGTCAACCTCCTCCGCCAGTTTGTGACCGACCAGGGCCGCATCCTGCCCCGCAAGTACACTGGCCTCCCAGCGCATTACCAACGCCGCCTCAATGAGTCGGTGAAGCGCGCTCGCGCCATGCTGCTGATGAAGTAAGCCTTTCGAGAAAAAGCCCGTGGCTCCAGCACGGGCTTTTTTGTTGCTGGCAATTGCAAACGATTTGCAATTACATTTACGCCGTGGCAGCTGACTTAAGGAAGCTCACAAGTTTTATGCTTCAGACGGTGACAGATCGAGGAGACCTGACAAATGCGCCAAAGCGCCCGCTCCAGAGCATTGCTCAAGCGGTCTCTCGGGTAGTCCGAACAATACTGAGCCTGCTCACGTTTGCCGCTACAATTGGGCTGCTGTCCGCTCGTTCGCATGCTGCCGAGAAAATTAAGGTTCTCACCACTTTCCTGCCCGCCTACTGCGTTGCCGCGAATGTCGCTGGTTCAGCCGCCCACGTTGAAAACCTGGTTCCGGAATCCACAACTCCGCACGATTACCAGCTCACCCCTTCCGACGTGCGCCGCCTCAACGCTGCGCAGGTCGTCGTGATCAACGGGCTCGGATTGGAAAACTGGCTGCAGAAAGCTTTCAGCTCAACCGCTCAGAACAAGCGCAAGATCGTTGAGCTGACCATTGGCCTTGAGAAACAGCTTATCGCTGCCGAGGGTGAGCATGACCACGCCCACGGCGATGATCACCATCATCACGGGCATGAGAATCCTCATACGTGGCTGGATCCACTGCTGCTCGCGCATGGTGTGACCAACGTGCTGAATGCGCTCGTTCAGGCTGATCCACAGCACGCCGAAACTTACCGTCAAAACGCCAGGGCCTACATCGACAAACTGCACGCGCTCGACAAATCCATTGCCGATCTGCTGGCTCCCGTTCGCGCGCAGCCTTTTGTCACATATCACAATGCCTTCCCTTACTTCGCGCGCCGGTACCACCTGCAGATTGCTGGTGTTGTCCAGGAGCTTCCGGATGTGTCGCCGTCGCCAAAGTACCTCGCGAACCTGAGCCGCGATATCCGGAGCAAGAAAGTCGTCGCCATCTTCACTGAAACTCAAAGCCCCGGCCGCATTGCCGCCAGGCTGGCGGCGGATCTTAAGCTGCCGACTGGCCAGTTGAGCACCCTCGAGGGGGGCGCGCTGACGCCCGCTGCTTACGAGGAGGGGATGCGCAAGAACGCTGAAACACTCGCCAGGATTTTGTCACCGCATGGCAAATGAACCGGTAGTTGAATGCCGCGACGTCCGCGTGCGCTTCGGCTCCGAAGCGGCTCTCGACGGCGTCACGCTGAGCATTCCGCGCGGGCAGCTCGTGGCGATTATTGGGCCCAACGGCTCGGGCAAAACCACCCTTCTGCGCACCATGCTCGGCTTGCAGCGGCCCACTTCTGGTGAAGTGCGCTTGTTCGGCAACGCAGACCTGCGGCCCGGCTTGAAGCGGGTCGGCTATGTCCCGCAGCGGCTCGCGCTCGACCGGAGCTTCGCCTTAAGCGTGCGGGAGTTCATGTCGCTGCGCCTCCGCCAAACGCGACACTGGTTCTTCCATCGTCGGCGGCACATCGATTCGCTGTTGGAGTCGCACCTTCAGGAGATCGGCGCTCTCGACACTTTGGACCAATCTGTGGCCACCCTCTCGGGCGGCCAGTTGCAACGCGTGCTGATCGCGTTCAGCCTGCTGCACGATCCTGAGTTGTTGTTGCTCGATGAGCCGACCGCCGGCGTGGACACTCCGGGAGAACTCAGCTTCTACGAGCTGATCGGCAAAGTGCATCAGAAACGGGGCATCACCGTTGCCCTCGTCTCCCATGACCTTTCGATGGTTCACCGGCATGCATCCTGGGTCTATGCGCTGAACCAGGTGGTCTGCTGTGAAGGCAGCCCGGAGGACATCATGAATGCGGAGAGCCTCAAGAAGGCATACGGCATTCACGTTTCTCCGTACCACCATCATCACCACCATGAAGGGGGGCATCATCACCATGCTCACTGAACCTTTCATGCAACGAGCGCTGCTCGCGGCTTTGTTCCTGGGGCCGCTCTGCGCGTTGCTGGGCGTGTTCGTCACCGCCCGCCGCATGGCGTTCTTCAGCGACACCATTGCGCATGCCGCGCTTGCAGGCATTGCGATCGGGCTATGGTTGGGGCTGTCGGATCCCACTTTGCCTATGGTGCTTTTCAGCCTGCTGGTGGCGGCTGCCATCCTCTGGCTCAAGCAGCACACCAATCTGCTCACCGACACCATCATGGCTCTCCTCCTGTCCGGCTCAGTGGCTCTTGGGTTGGTCATCCTCAGCGTGCTCAAGCGAACACCGGGCCAGATTCACAGTTACCTGTTCGGCGACATCCTGGCTGTTGCTCCTGCCGAAGTTGGGCTCGCTGGGGCGTTGAGCATTGTCTCAGCGGTGGCGCTCTTCTGGTTTCTCAGCCCACTCGCGCTGCTCACCGCGCATGAGGAGATGGCCTATGTCTCCGGCGTCCGCGTCGGTGCGTTCAACTATCTCTTCATTCTGCTGGTTACCTGCACGGTGGCTTTAAGTATTCGGCTGCTGGGCATCATTCTCGTCACATCACTGATCGTCATTCCCCCGGCCGCAGCGCGGAATCTTAGCCGCAACCTCCGCCAGCAAATCATCTGGAGCATCCTGTTGGGCGGTTTCGGCGCCGTTGGTGGAACCATGGCTGCCTACCACTGGGATCTGCCCGCAGGGCCCGCCATCGTCCTTACTTGCATTGCGCTGTTCATCATCACCTTGCCGCTCGCCCAGGGGCGGGGGAGGCTTGCGAAGCCCGCTGCCGCATGAGCAAGCATTCGCACCAGCACACCAAGGCGGACCTGGGCGTGGTCACCGGCCAGATCAAGGCGCGGTCGCTCAAGATGACTGGCCCCCGCGAGGCAATTCTCGAGGTGATGCGCCGGTTGGCTCGACCGTTGACAACGCGCGAGGTTCAAGCGGAGCTGAACCAGGAGTGCGACCTCGCCACCATTTACCGCTGCATGCACATGCTCGAGAACCTTCAGCTCGCCAAACGGTTTGATTTCGGCGATGGGGTTGCCCGCTACGAGCTGTTGCATTGCGACGCCCATGCGCACCATCATCATCTGATTTGCACCGAATGCTCTGCCATTGTGGAGATCGAGGACTGCTTCCCGGCTGAGCTGGAAGAGCGCGTGGCCCAGGGGAGCGGCTTCAAGCGAATCACGCACAAGCTTGAGTTTTTTGGCACTTGTCCGAAATGCCAATGAGCAACTTTAATCGATAACCTTTGTTTAAACATCCATGGCGAAGCTTACCGCCTCCGAGCAAGTCCAGCTCCTGATCCAGAGCGTCTCCCAGGCGTTCCTGGGGAAAGAGGAGGTGGTCACCAACGCCGCGCTCGCCTTGATCGCGGGCGGGCACCTGCTCCTTGAGGATCTGCCCGGGCTTGGCAAAACGCTCCTCGCCAAGGCGATTGCCAAATCGCTGTCCGCCGAATTCAAGCGCGTTCAATTCACCGCTGACTTGTTGCCGTCGGATATCACGGGGGTGACTATCTATGCGCCGGAGCGCCGGGAGTTCACCTTCAGGCCAGGCCCGATCTTCACCAACGTTCTCCTCGCCGATGAGATCAATCGCGCCACTCCCAGGACGCAGTCGAGCTTGCTCGAAGCGATGGAGGAGCAAAGCGTCACGGTGGACGGAACGCTTCATCATCTCGCATCTCCTTTCTTCGTTCTGGCGACGCAGAACCCAGTGGAGCTGGAAGGAACGTATCCGTTGCCCTTCGCGCAAATGGATCGGTTCATGTTGCGGCTGAGCGTTGGATATTTGGCGCCTGCCGCTGAGGTGCAGATGCTGCGCTCGCAACAGCAGGTGGACCCGCTCGCGCGTGTGCAGGCGGTCATGGATTGCCCCACGCTCATGCGCATCCAGGAGCAGGTGCGCGCGGTTCGCACGGAGGAGAGCTTGCTTACGTATCTCGTGCAAATCGTCAATGCGACGCGCAAAGCGGATTCACTTGAGTATGGCGCGAGCCCGCGCGGCAGTTTGGATGCCCACCGTTTTGCGCAGGCGCTGGCTCTCTTAGCCGGGCGCGAGTATGTGCTGCCGGACGACATTAAGGCGGCCGCTCGCATCGTGCTTCCGCACCGGTTGATTGCGCGGAAGGGGGGTAGATCGACAACTCTCAGCGCGCGGGGTGTAATCGACCACATCATTGACAGCGTGCCGGTGCCGGTATGAGCCAGTCGCGCTCCAATCGTGTGCGCGTGCGTTTCACAGGGCGGGGGCATCTCTTCAGCGGCATTTGCATCGCCCTCTATTTCTCGGCCCTCACGTCGCAATCGGGCCTGTTGTTGCTGCTCATCGGCATCGTTGTTGGATGCGTGCTGGTGAATGCGATTGTCAGCTCGCGAATTGTGAAGTGGGTCACCCTTGAGGCGCCGGGGAAGATGCATCTCACGGAGAGAGGACGCTCGGTTGGGGACCGAGCCCACCATGGGGCAGATGGAAGGAGCGAGCCTCCTCACGTCGGCTGCCAGGAGGGGGATTTTGCCGAGCCTTGGGTTTTGCGGAATGCTTCCACGCGACCAGCTCGCTTGGTGAGTGTCCGCGGAAGTGGAAAGACACTGCTGCAGGCAGCCGCTATCGAGCCTAAGGGCGCTTTCACGAGCCCGCCCGCGTTGCAGTTTGAGAAACGCGGGGTGTACCCGCTCAAGGATCTGTTGGTGGTGAGCGCTTATCCGTTCGGTTTGGTGGAAGCGCGTCGGCAACTGGGGCTTGCGGGTGAAGTGATTGTTTATCCGGCGCTCTACGAAGCGCCCGTGGTGCATGCGGCTGGGTTCGACTCTTTGATCGGCGGAAAGCAGAAGGGGGGCCGGCGCGCCCTTTCCGGGGCGACCTTTGCGGGGGTGCGCAAGATGGAGCCGGGTGATCCGTTCCGAAACATTCATTGGAAGAGCAGCTCCAAAGGGCAGGGGCTGATGGTGAAGACCTTCGACGAAGAAATTTCCGGCCGCATCTCCTTCATCATCGACACCGGCAGCGCGCCCGATCGTGAAGCGCTCGACAACTGTGTCCGCGCCGCAGGATCGCTGATGTTCGCCGCGCTCGATGACGGGCATCATGTGGAGTGGATTGCTCCCGGCGCAGGTGAAGCGCGGCAAGTCGCTCCGTTCTCGGATGGCCACGAATTGTTGGAAGATCTGGCCCGGTTGGATGCGGGGCGTTTGATCACACACCAGAACGCCAGCGAAATCATCGGAAGCTTGAGCAAGCGCAGCTCGGTTTGTGTCGTGGCGCCTCGCCTCACGGAAGCGCTGGCGGCAGCTTTGCAGCCGCTCGCGAGCAAAGGGCGTGTGGTCACCGTCTGCACCGCGGTGCCGGGGCCGGGCGCTGCTGGCATGCGACACCTGAGCTACGATCCGCATGGCATTCAGGAGGCGCGCCCATGAGCCGCGCGGGCACACGGCTGGTTCTGCTCGGACTCGTTTGCCAGGGGTTCTCCTGGGATGAGTTTTATCTGCCATGGATCTATGGCGCGGCTGGTTTGCTTTGCACTAAGCTCGGTGAGCGGCACGCTTTCACCAACCAATGGGTCGATGCGATTGGGCTGATTGTCGGATGTTTGTTCGGCTCGATTGCGAGCAAGGCGCTGGGGCAAAGCAGCCACTTCTTCCTGGGGCATGGGCTCGCGTTCGTGCAGCTCTCGCGCTTGCTCCGCCCGCTCAGCCGAAGGGACCAACTGTTTAGTTTCATCATCGCGTTCTTCCACTTGGGAGTTGCAGCGAGCATTGTGCTCGACTACCGGTTCATCCCACTTTTCCTCCTCGTTCTGTGGCTCGCGCCGAAAGCCTTGATGGACCTGGAAGCCGCAGCTTTTCCGGCAGCCACGAACGTGGTGGCCCGGCCACGCGTTGGCCTGGTTTCGACTCTGGCCATCTTTGTTATGGCCTTCGGATTCTTCTTTTTCTTCCCGCGTGTTTTCCTGGGTCCCGGAGGGGCGGTCATTGGCGGTGGAGCAGACCAGGCCACACTGCTCGATTCCATACTCGACCCAAGCCGCGGCGGCTTAGCGCAATCGGATCGTGTGCTCATGCAAGTGGAGGCCGAGAACCTCCGTTACTTGCGCCTTTACGCACTGCCCAAATATGAGGGAGGGAAGTGGCTCCCGCAGGAGAATGGGAACCTCAGCCGCATTCCGGACGTCCGCAATCCCGAGGAGCTGGCGCAGTACCCCTTGCGCAAGGTGCGGGTGAAGAGCGCCGCGAACCTTGGCCGCATTCTACCGACGGATGGCCGTGTGATGGCCTTAAAGGGCAATTTCTTTCGTTACCCGCTCCTCACTCCCGCAGGAATTATCGAGTGCCAGGCCATGTGGAACACGGCGAACAACCATTACGAATTCCGCATCCACCCTCGCCCCGAAGCCCAACGCATGCTGCCCTCTGTCCATGCCCTGTATACCAAGCTCCCAGAGCAATCGGACCGGCTCAAAGCCTGGGTTGCCTCTCGCACTGCCGGCGCCACGAATGACATTCAGCGGGCCCGCGCGCTGGAGTCCTATCTTTCGACCAACTTCACTTATCGGCTCGGCGCGCCTGACCTGAACCGCCTCAACTTTGTCGAAGACTTCATCTTCAACGCGCGCGAAGGGCATTGTGAGCGCTTCGCCGCTGCGCTCGCTCACCTGCTGCGCATGCAGAACATTCCCAGCCGCGTCATTGTTGGTTACGCGCCTTCGGGCCGGAACCCGTTCACCGGCTGGTATAACATCCGGTTCAGGGACGCCCATGCCTGGACGGAAGCTTATTTCCCAGAGCTGGGCTGGGTGACCTTTGATGCCACACCCGCCGGCCCGGGCGGCTCCGGTGGCAACGGCTCCTGGAATGTGCGCGACCTGTTGGAGTCGCTGGACACGATTTGGTACTCCAACTTCGTGAACTTCGATTCCGGCATGCAACGGAATTACCTCAGCCTCGGTGTGCAAGCGATCAACACCGGAGCGCAATGGACGTTCAGGCATGGCCGTGAGCTGCTCCTGGTTGCGTTAGTTGCCGCAGCCGTGATGTCCGCTCCTCGGTGGCGCCGCTCGCGCAAACCACGGCAGGTGACCGGTCGCGCGGCCAGCCGCGTTTATGCAGAAACGCAATACGGGCAAATGCTCAAGGCCGTTGCTAAAATCGGCTTTGAACGCCATCCCGAGCAAACCCCAGCGGAGTTTCTGCAAACGCTTTCCGCTGCTGACTTCGAGTTGGCGAATGAAGCGCGAATTATCACCGAGCAGTTCTGCCAGACCCGCTACGGCGAAATCGAACTTTCGCCTGAAGCTCAGGCCGACTCGGACCGCGCCTTGAAACGGATCGTGGCTGCCTCCTCCAATCGGAGCCGGAAAGCCTCACCGCTTCAGTCCGCGTAAGAACGCCTGTACCTCAGGTGTCCCGCTGATCGCGCTCGGCGGCTCCGCGCCGGCCCCAAGCAGCGTTCGCAAACTTTCCACGTAATCCGCGCCGGGCGACCCCCAGCCGTTTTCCGAGGCATGAATCGCCCAGCCGACTGGCGTGGCGTTGTAATCGTGGTCGCGCATGTTCAGGTCGGGCCCAAACGCGAGGATCTCTCGGAGCATCGCAACATTTCCATGCCACGCCGCCCAATGCAGCGGCGTCCCCCCATGCTGGCCCCGCGCATTCACCGGCCAACCGGAGCGAAGCATCAACGTCACCGCTTTGATGTTATTGTTCCGCGCGGCGTGAGTCACCTGCTTGAGATCGATGGCGCTGATTTGTTTCGGCAGCGCAGGAAACTTTTGCAACAGATCTGCCGCAAGCTGCTCATCCCCGAGCCAGCAGGCGTTCACGAGCTTCACATCGTCCGGGCTGCGGTCCATCAGGAGCTGGAACACCGCTTCGTGACTAAACTTCCGCGCGACTTGGTGCGGCGAGACGTGCCAGCCCAGGGTCCATTGATAGATCGTCCCGCCCGCGCGCCGGTCTGACATTGGGAAGTATTCCGGGCTGACGCGCATCCGGATGTCTTCTGGATTGGCTTTCAATGCTTTCTCGACCAACGCGGGAATCCCCAGGGCTGCGCCCATGAAAATGTCCGTCTCGCAACCGCGCTCCACGAGGAAGCGGGCGATCTCCTGGCGCGTGTCGAGCATCCACCGCACAGGCGTGGATTCATGGTCGATGTCACGCACATTGAGATCCGCGCCGCGTCGAACGAGAGCCTCCGCAACTTCCAGATTGGCGGCAAAGTGCAGAGGAGTTTGCCCATCGCCCCCTCGCGCATGAACGAGGGAAGGGTCGGCGTCGAGCAAGCGATTGACGCTGGCGACATCTCCCAGGCGCGCGGCCGCGTGGATGTCCATCGTGGCTCCCCGGGTGAGCGCATGGCGCGCGACGTCAAGCGGCGCCAGATGCAGCAGCCCAAAGCCGCCCGCCCACCAGGAAGTTTTCGCGTTCAGGTCAGCCCCGGCATCGGCCAGCACATCGAGCATGGCGGCGCTCCGCACCATTGTGATGGCGGGCCCTTGCCCATTGGGGAGCGGTTCCGTGGCCCACCGCTTTAGGTGCGGCTGTTCCTGCAACAACGCCCGGACACGCGCGGCATCGTCCTGGTGAAAGGCGGCAGCCAGTTCCTTCAAGCTTTCATTTGTGTCGGCGTTCATGGGGTGGGAGATGCCTGGGATGGGTCACAAAGCTCGACCGCAGAAGGGTGTGAGAGTCGGGCGGGGGGGTATGAGAAAAATCGTGTTTATCGTGTTTGATTGGCATTCCGGTGTGATTTTTTGTCACGAAAATGTGATTTTCGTGTTTTCGGGTCAGCTCCATCCGCCTTTATTGGTGATCTCCCCAACGTGGCTCATGGGAGCAGCTTTCAATCCGGCAAGGTGTCGCAGGTTTCTTGTCGTCCGCAGAAATTTTACCAGCATTCTTATGTAATCTGAAGTTACTACACATGTCAATCGCCGGGTTTTGTGAGCACAACTCGGAGAAGCGGGACACAGAGGCGCGAATGTTGAGCCCGGTTTCACACCCAGGGCGGAATTGGTAGGCGGATGGGCGCCTCAGGATGAGGAAACGGCAACGCGAACCACACAGCTGCCAAAGCTATAGCAGGGGTGCATTCGTTAATCGTTAAGAACCGAACCCGCTCGGTCACGCCGCCGTCACGCGGACCCCGCTCGGTCACGCACTTCGCGTGGATGAGCCATGCCATTGTGGTTTCTTGCTCTGCAACGCGCTTATCCTCTCGGCTTGAGGCGCTTTTTGCGCTCGTGGTTGCCTGACTGGCGGATGCGTCTATAACATCCCTAGGGATTATGGTTAGCTGCGAGGAGATAGTCGTTATTGATTTTGATGAATGGAGCCGTAAACAGGCCATCGCGGCAGTCGCCCGTCTCCAACCGCATCTGCGAGCGCTCTCGTTTGCCTCAGTAGCTGAAGCGAAACTTGCGCTCCGGCAGAAAGACCCGACGGGCATAGGGTTCATCCTCCTTGATAGCAGGTCCCCAACCCCAGGTGCAGCGCACGACTTCTTGCGTTGGCGAAAGGTTACGCAGCCTTGGCCGAAGACGCCAATCATGCTACTTGGAGACATAACTACGCTGGAACTGGCGACGGCCTACGGGATCGGCGTGACGGATTGCATGCGCAAGCCTGACAATGCTGAATTGTGGGGCGACGTGCTGGAACGGCTGTTTCGGGATTGGTGCAAGTGAAATTGCTCTAGCCATGCATTCTGTTCTCCGCACGGAGATCTGGACCCTACTCGTGTGTTCCTGATCATGATAAGATCGGGTGTTTTATGGCGAAAATCCTCGTGGTAGACGACGAGCCGAGCATTCGGGAGTTGTTCGCCGCATTGTTAAGCATGGCGGGTCATGAGGTCACGGCTGTGTCGTCAGCCCAGGAAGCTCGTTGCGCTTGGGAAGAGGAGGAGGGCCGGTTTAATGTGCTCGTCACTGATTTCTGGATGCCTGGTGAGAAAGGCGATGCATTAGCGGTTGCACTATGCAGAGAGTCCGCGCGCATGGGGTGTGTCATTGTGACCGGACACAACGCGGGCGCGTTGTCTCTGGCGGAATTTCGGGACCGCATCATCGTTTTAAACAAGCCGCTGAACGCGGCGACGCTTAACGAGAGGATTATGACCTTGCTCAGCAGGCGGGCGGAGAACCGTTCCCTCCCTGATTGATCAAGCACATCATTAGAGGCTATCCTCGAACCACACGTGGGACGGGTAAGAGTCATCGTGATAGACGCGAACGAACGGGCTCGCTGCCAGATCGAGAATGCGGGTTCAGGGTTGCGTGAAGGGATCGAAATCGTCGGGTTGGGCTCGGTTGCGGAAGCGCGTTTGATGGCGTTTACGCAGGAATCACCGCCTATAGCTTGCGTCATTCTTGATTCCGACTCGCCCACATTATCGTCAGCGGAAGACTTTCTGAGGTGGCGCAGAGTCACCGAGCCGTGGGCCCGAATCCCCATCATCTTAGTGGGTGAAAAACCAATTTCGGAATTAACGAACGCATACAAGGCGGGAGTAACAGACTCAGTTCGGAAGCCCGGGACACGTGAATTGTGGCAGGAACTGCTCGCGCGTCTTTTGAGAGACTGGTGGCGCGAAAACAAAAACAACGACAGGGCTCAGGTGTGACCTCCACCAGCAGGTGGGATTCTTCGATAGTTTGGCACAGGCAGGGATCTGGCGGCTTGTTGTTCTTTCCCAAAAAACCGCGATTCGTGTGAAGCTACGAGGTTGATAAACAACATGCCCGAACAGAGTTCACATTCGTAAATTTCGAAGCAGCTTTCGCTACGGTTGCGCAGCAGTCTCGGTCAGGCCTCCGTTAGGATAGCTCGAATTGTTCCCAACAGCTCTTGAGCATCTCCGGAGTGGGCGGTTTGATCAGGTAGCAGACAGCTCCTAACTCACGCGCACGCGCCATATCGCGTTCCTCTGGAGAGGAGCTTAGCACTGCTGCCCGCACCTTCAAATCGCGGCGTTCCTTCAACCATGCGAGCACGTCAAAACCGCTCTTGAAAGGCATCTTCAGATCGAGAAAAACGAAAGTAGCTTGGGGGTATTTCGTGCGGTCCCTGTAATCTCCGACTCCGGCTAGATAATTGATGGCGGCCTGGCCGTTTGGCACGATGAGAAAAGGATTCCGAAGGCCTGCTTCGTCGAACGCTCGCCGCATGAAAAATGCGTCGTCTTCATTATCTTCGGCCACCAGAATGACATCCCGATCCATAGTTAGGCTCCCTTCAACTCAAACCAAAAGCGACTCCCTACTTCGGCTTCTGGATCAAGGCCGACCGCCCCCCCCATACGTTCTACAGCTTTTCGGACGATTACGAGCCCAATTCCCGTCCCTTCATAGCTGGGATTCTGATTCAACCGTTCGAACATCCCGAACAGTTTGTCTTGGTATTCAGCGGGTATACCGATTCCGTTGTCCGTGACCCATACCCGGACAGTTCCCCCTCGCAGCTCACTGTGAACTCGCACAATAGGATGTATACCGGGTTTTACAAACTTCACTGCGTTTCCAAGAAGGTTTGTCAGCACCTGAGACAGCAGGACATCATTCCCGATAACAGAGTGAAGATTGCCGACAATGACTGTGGCCTGGGGTGGTTGAAATTGTGTATTTTGCTCAATTACCTCAGATATGATCGACTTCAGGTGGAAAGGCTGAAGCTTTGCCTCAATGCGCCCAACCCGGCTGAGTTGCAGAACGTCGTTGATTAGCCTTTGCATACGCGCGGAATTCTCCGAAATTCGCCTCACGCAATGCGCGAGTTCAGCGTCTGCACCGTCAGCATACTTTTTAAAGATCATACCACTGTAACCCTCAATTGCGCGGAGCGGTGCGCGCAGGTCGTGAGACACGCTGTACGAAAACTCTTCCATTTGATTGATGGCCTGCCGAAGAGAGGCAGTGCGTTCAGCCACTGCTGCCTCCAGCTTTTCGGCCGCACGTTTATGATCATCAATGTCAGTGCATGACCCGAACCAGCGAGTGACTTTTCCGGATTCGTCGCGAAGGGGCAGTGCGCGGCCAAGATGCCAGCGGTACGCGCCTGAGGCTTGCTCGAAGATTCGGTACTCTATTTCGTATGGCTCACCCGTGCGGACAGACAGGCGCCAATGCTCAACGCAGCGATCTCGGTCGTCCGGATGGAGAACAGAGAGCCAAGCTTCGTCATCGTACACTTCCGGCAAACCAGTCAACGACCGCCATCGAGGATTGAAGTAATCGACATGCCCGTCAGCGCCCGCGGTCCAAACAATCTGAGGCAGCGTCTCGGTGAGGATACGAAACTGTGCATCCTTCTGGCGAAGCGCTTCCTGCGTTAGCTTCCAATCGTGAATGTCAGTGCAGGTGCCAAACCACTTAACAACTTTTCCGCTTTCGTCACGCACCGGCGTAGCTCTCCCAAGGTGCCAGCGGTACGAGCGATCAGAGGCCCTGCGGAAGCGATACTCCAACTCGTACATCCCCCCCGTGGCTACCGCTGCTTGCCACGTTTGGAAAGAACGCTCCACATCATGCGGATGGAGCGCCGCAGCCCAGCCTGTGCCACGTGTTTGCTCCAGGCTTAGCCCAGTGAATTCGCACCACTTGGAGTTTGCGTAGTCTATATAACCATCGCTGCGCCCCGTCCAAACCATTTGCGGCATTGACTCCGCGAGCAAACGAAAATCCGCTTCGCTTTGGCGCAGAGCTTCTTCGCGACTGTGAATCAACTCCTCGTGGCGCTTCCGCTCAATTGCGACTGCAGCGGTGCGGGCGAGGACTTCGACGAGCTCGATATCGTTGCTCGTGGGTGCCGCTGGCTGGAAATGATAAAGCGCCAACGTGCCGAGGACCGTGTTGTCCGAAGACAGGATGGGCACTGACCAACAAGCTCTAAAGCCATGTTTGGACGCCTCCCCTCGAAAGGACGCCCACAACGGGTCATTAAGGATGTCGGTGACTATGACTGCTTGTTTTCTGTGCGCAGCCGTTCCGCAAGAACCAGAGACGGCGCCGATTTTCATGCCGCGAATGTACTCGGACCATTCGGGGGGCACGGATTGTCCGGCAGCCGGATAAAGCCGTTCGCCCTGCAGAAGAAGGATTGACGCTACACATCGTCGCTGAAGCCTCTCCTCCATGCTGCTGGTTAACGTTTCTAGAATTTCGACCAGAGGACGACCGCGCACGATGAGTTCGAGAGCCTGTTTCTGAGCGCGAAGCTGTGCTTCGCCGAGTTTACGATGTGTAATATCGACGCAAGCGCCGGCCATGTATTTCCGCTTGCCGTTCGAAAAGAACGTTCGTCCCCTGTCGTGGAGCCAACGCACGGAGCCGTCCGGCCAAATGATTCTGAACTCGAGGTCAAAATCCGCGCCGGCCGCAGCGCACCGCTCGCACGCGCTTAGCACAGTAGCTCGGTCTTCCGGGTGCACTCGTTCTACGAATTCTGACAAAGAACGAGCGCTTTCCCTCGCCGTCACGCCGAACAAGGCGTCTAGAGCATCGTCCCAGTCCACTTGATTCGTGATGATATCCCAGTAGAAAGTTCCTGTTTGCGAAGCGTCTAGCGCGGCACGCAAACGTTCCTGGCTTTCCCGCAAAGCATTTTCAGTTTTGCGGCGGTCTGTAATGTCCCGGGTGATGGCGAGTTGCACGTTTCGACTGCGACCTTCGTCCCAGAAGGGTACGGCAAACGTTTCCATCCACCTGCGTGTAGCTCGCAAACCG
>Ga0196963_10000862_pt1 | contig 23223 bp, 18 predicted proteins | sample S1_5metaG_FD_148600 | JGI IMG/M metagenome (GOLD analysis project Ga0196963, IMG submission 148600) | Soil microbial communities from Anza Borrego desert, Southern California, United States - S1_5 | ecosystem: Environmental > Terrestrial > Soil > Desert | place: USA: California | collected...
TTGAGGGGCCGGGGCGCGGGTGACGGAATTCGTGGACAGCGTCGTCGTCGGCGCGGGCGTCGTCGGCCTGGCGGTCGCCGCCGCGCTGGCGCGGCGCGGCCTGGAGGTGGTGGTGCTGGAGGCCACCGGCGGCATCGGCAACGGCACCAGCTCGCGCAACAGCGAGGTGGTGCATGCCGGCATCTACTACCCGGCGGGCAGCCTCAAGGCGCGGCTCTGCGTCGAGGGCCGCGAGCGGCTCTACCGCTACATGGCCGAGCGCGGCGTGCCGCACCGGCGCTGCGGCAAGCTGATCGTCGCCACCGAGCCGGAGGACCTCGGCCGGCTGGAGGCGCTGCGCGCCAAGGCGGCGGCCAACGGCGTCGACGACCTGCGGCCGCTCGGCGCGGCCGAGGCCCTGGCGCTGGAGCCCGAGCTGCGCTGCGCCGGCGCCCTGCTCTCGCCCTCGACCGGCATCCTCGACAGCCACGCCTACATGCTCGCCCTGCGCGGCGAGGCCGAGGACCGCGGGGCGATGATCGCCTTCAACGCGCCGCTGGAGCGGGCGGCGGCCGAGGCGGGCGGCTTCGCCCTGCGGGTCGGCGGGGCGCATCCGGCGGCGCTGCGCTGCCGCCTGCTGGTCAACGCCGCCGGGCTCGACGCCCAGGGGGTGGCGGCGCGGATCGACGGGCTGGACCCGGCCCTGGTGCCGCCGCTCCACCTCGCCCGCGGCCACTACTTCGCGCTGGCGGGGCGGCCGCCCTTCTCGCGCCTCGTCTATCCGCTGCCCGAGCCCGGCGGGCTCGGCGTCCACGTCACCCTCGACCTCGCCGGCCAGGTGCGCTTCGGGCCCGACGTCGAATGGGTCGACCGGGTGGAGTACGGCGTCGACCCGGCGCGGGCGGCGCGGTTCTACCCCGCCATCCGCCGCTACTGGCCGGGCCTGCCGGACGGCGCGCTGCGGCCGGGCTATGCCGGCATCCGGCCGAAGACCGTGCCGGCCGGCACGGCCGACGCCGACTTCACCCTGCACGGCCCGGCGGCGCACGGCCTGCCCGGCCTCGTCAACCTGTTCGGCATCGAATCGCCGGGCCTCACCGCCTCGCCCGCCATCGCCGACGCGGTGGCGGAGATGCTGGGGGCCTGAGCGGGGCGGGGCCCGGCTCCGGGCGCCCGGGCCTCAGGCGGCGCCGACGGCGGGGGCGCCGCCATAGGGGCGGCGCATCTCGTCGAGCGCGGTCATCAGGTGGTAGGGCGTGCTGGCCGGCAGCTCGGCGTGGCGCGGCGCCAGCTCGCGGGTCATCCACTCCGTCCAGTGGCCGTCGGGGCGCAGGTAGCGGCCGGCCACGAAGTCGATGCGCTCGAGCATCAGCGCCAGCGCCGCCGGGTCGCCGTCGTGGACGTGCCGGGCCGAGAGGGCGCGGACCGCCTCGAGCTGCGGCCAGATGCGCTTGGTGGCCGAGACCACGGCGCCGTCGCGCGCCACCTCGTCGTAGTAGCCGCCGAATTCGGGGTCCCAGCCCCTGGCCTCGGCCCAGGCGAGCATCCGCTCCGCCGCGGCGGCGGGGCGGGTGTCGCCGGTCGCCGCCATGACGTTGCGCAGGATCCAGTACCATTCGAAATGGTGGCCGGGCTCGACGATGTGGCCGCGCTCGGGATGGGGCCGGCCGGCCTCGTCGAAATACTCGCCCAGCACCCCGGTGCGCGGGTCGCAGAGGCGGTCCAGGAACAGCGCCACCAGATCCGCCGCCGCCGCCCGGAACGGGGCGTCGCCCGCCTGGCCGATCCAGGCCAGGCAGGCCTCCAGCATGTGCATGTGCGGGTTCTGGTTGAGGCTGCGGTCCTCCACCGTCCAATCCGCCGCCGCCGCCGTGGCGAAGCCGCCATGGGGCAGGGCCATGCGGCGGCGCACCGTCTCCAGCGTCTCGGCGGCGAGGTCGCGCACCGCCGCCGAGGGCCGGCGGCGGTGGTACTGCGCCAGGCCGAACATGACGAAGGCGTGGGCGTAGAGGTCCTTGCGGGCGTCGGCCGGGCGGCCGTCGAGATCGGTCGAGAACAGCCAGCCGCCGTGGCGGCGGTCCTGGAAATGGCCCGCCAGATGCTCGTAGATGCGGTCGGCGAAGGCGAGGTTGGCCTCGGGCTCCGCCAGCTCGGCCATCCGGCTGAAGACGAAGAGCTGGCGCGCCTGCACCATGGTGCGGCGGTGCGGCACCGGCAGGGGCCGCAGGTCCGGGCCGAGCCGCTCGTGGAAGCCGCCGCGCGCCGCGTCCCAGCCCGGCCCCCGCCACAGCGGCGCCATCGCGTCGGTGGCGTGGCGGGTGAGGCGCTCGATGGCGGGCGGCAGGGTCATGGCGGGCTCCCGGCTGGTGCGTGGCCCGCGTTCTCTAGCCCAGCGTGGTTAACGGTTCCGCATCGGGGCGCCGGCTGCGGCGTTGCGGCACAGGCCGGGTCGGATAAGCTCGATTACGGAAACTAGATCTCGATGCCGTCGCGGCGCAGGCGCTCGAACATCTCGCGCAGGGTGCGCGGCGTCGTGGCGACGGTGAGGATCTGCTCGACCGGCCCGCCGGCGGCCTCGCCGGCCAGCGGCAGGGAGAGGCGGTGGTACTCCGTCTCCTTGTAGTCGTAGACGATGCGCACCCGGTGCAGCCGCGGCGCCGCCGCGGCCAGCGTCTCCTCCAGGTCGCGGCGGACCAGCGCGGCATAGGCCGGCGGCTGGATGTCGTCGATCGAGCGGCCGGTGAGGCGCTGCCCGTCCTCCTCGCCGATCGCCGTGCCCTCCAGGCGGTAGCGGAAGCGCAGCGGCGTCCGCTCGACGCCGATCAGGCAGCACCAGCCGAGCGCCCAGGGGAAGTCGGCGGGGTCGATGTCGCGCCGGCGCGGCGGCGCCCCGCCGGGGGCGCGGGCCGCCCAATAGTCGAGCATCCGCCGCAGCCGGCCGGGCGGCAGGCCCTCCGCCGGCTCGGCCCGGCTCTCGAAATGCAGCATGGTCGACGGCGCGCTCATCGCCGGCGAGGCTAGCAGAGCCCGCGGCGGCGCTCCAGCCCCGCCCGCGCGGGCGCTCTTCTCGCTTGCCTTGCCCGCTTCATATTGTCCACTCTGCTGGCGGTTTCTGGAAAAGCCGGCCAACGGCGGATGGCGAACAGGAGAGGCAGAGCATGCGCGTGGTGGCGACGTCGGTCTATGTCGGGCCCAACCTCTACACACGGGTCCCGGCGATCCGCCTGACGGTGGAGTTCGGGCCGGACGCCCTGCGGCGGCCGACGGCCGAGATCGCCGAGCCCCTGCTCGCCCTGCTGCCCGGGGCGGCGGAGCACCGCGCCGAGGGCGGGGCCTTCGGCGAGCGGCTGCGCGCCGGCGGCCTGCACCCGGCCGCCGTGCTCGCCCATGTGGCGCTCGAGCTGCAGCGCCGCGCCGGCTGCGACTTGGCGCTGGCCCGCGCCGTGCTGCGCGACGGGGGCGCCGCCGCCGAGGTGGTCTACGCCTACGAGACCGAGGAGGTCGGCCTGGAGGCCGGCGACTTGGCGCGGGAGATGCTGCGCCACTGGCTCGGCACCGAGGACGCGCTGGAGGACTTCGACCCGGCCGGCGAGCTCGACCGCTTCATCCGCTACGCCCAGCGCCGGGCGCTGGGGCCCTCGACCGCCTCGCTCATCCGCGCGGCGCAGGAGCGCGACATCCCCTGGGTGCGGCTCAACGACGACAGCCTGGTGCAGTTCGGCTACGGCCGCTACCAGCGCCGCATCGAGGCCACCATCACCTCGATGACGCCGCAGATCGCCGTCGAGATCGCCTCCGACAAGAACCTCACCAACAAGATCCTCAGCGACCTCGGCCTGCCGGTGCCCAAGCAGCGCCAGGTCTACTCCGCCGACGAGGCGGTGAGCGCGGCGCGGCGCATCGGCTACCCGGTCGTCGTCAAGCCGCTCGACGCCAACCACGGCCGCGGCGTGGCGGTGAACCTCAACACCGACGAGGAGGTCGAGGCGGCCTTCGCCGCGGCGCAGGAGCACAGCGACGTCGTCCTGGTCGAGAGCCTCATCCGCGGCATGGACCATCGCCTGGTCGTGGTGAACGGCGAGCTGGTGGCCGCCGCCCGCCGCGTGCCGGGCCATGTGGTGGGCGACGGCCGGCGCACCGTCGCCGAGCTGGTCGAGGAGGTGAACCGGGACCCCCGCCGCGGCGTCGGCCACGAGAAGGTGCTGACCAAGCTGGAGATCGACGACCAGGCGCTGCGCTGCCTGGCGGACAAGGGCTACACGGCCGAGAGCGTGCCCGCCGAGGGCGAGATGGTGATGCTGCGCCTGACGGCGAACCTGTCGACCGGCGGCACCGCCATCGACGTCACCGACATCATCCACCCCGACAACCGCGACATGGCGGTGCGGGCGATCAAGGCGATCGGCCTCGACGTCGGCGGCATCGACTTCCTTACCACCGACATCGCCCAGAGCTACCGCGAGACCGGCGGCGCCATCTGCGAGGTGAACGCCGCGCCGGGCTTCCGCATGCACGTCGCCCCCACCGAGGGCCGGCCGCGCGACGTGGCGGGCAAGGTGATGGACATGCTGTTCCCGCCGGGCACGCCGCGCCGCATCCCGATGGCGGCCATCACCGGCACCAACGGCAAGACCACCACCTCGCGCATGCTCGCCCACATCCTGAAGATGTCGGGCCACACGGTGGGCCTCACCACCACCGACGCCGTCTACATCAACGGCACCCTGACGGTGAAGGGCGACATGACCGGCCCGACCGCCGCCGGCATGGTGCTGAAGGACCCCTCGATCGACGCCGCGGTGCTGGAGACGGCGCGCGGCGGCATGGTGCGCTCCGGCCTCGGCTACGACCGCTGCGACGTCTCGGCGGTGCTCAACGTCGCCTCGGACCATCTCGGCCTCGGCGGCATCAACACGCTGGAGGAGCTGGCCTCGGTCAAGCGCATCGTCGCCGAGGTGGCGCAGGACACGGTGGTGCTCAACGCCGACGACGAGCGCTGCCTCGCCATGGCCGACCACAGCCCGGCCCGCCACGTCAGCTACGTCACCGCCAAGCCCAGCCACCCGCTGGTGCGCGAGCACATCCGCGCCGGCGGTCGCGCCGTGGTGCTGGAGGCGGGCATGAACGGCGACATGATCACCCTCTACGACAAGGGGGCGCAGATGCCCCTGATGTGGACCCACCTCATTCCGGCGACGCTGGAGGGCAAGGCGATGCACAACGTGCAGAACGCCATGTTCGCCGCCGGCATGGCCCACGCCCTGGGCAAGTCGCTGGAGGACATCCGCCACGGCCTGCGCACCTTCGACGCCACCTTCTTCCAGGCGCCGGGCCGCACCAACGTCTTCGACGAGCACCCCTTCAAGGTGATCCTCGACTACGGCCACAACGCCGCCGCCGTGAAGGTGATGTGCGACCTGGTGGAGCGGCTGGCGCCGAAGGGCCGGCGGATCGTCGTGCTCAACTGCCCGGGCGACCGCCGCGACGAGGACATCGTCGACCTCGGCCGCGCCGCGGCCGGGCATTTCGACCGCTACATCTGCCGCGACGACGAGGATCTGCGCCGCCGCGCCGCCGGCGAGGTGCCGGAGAAGCTGCGCCAAGCCCTGCTCGACGCCGGGGTGGAGGATTCCAGGATCGAGCTGCAGGGCGGCGAGGTCGAGGCGGTCGAGAGCGCGCTGGGCGCCGCCCGGCCGGGCGACCTGGTGCTGATCTTCGCCGAGAACATCACCCGCAGCTGGAAGCAGATCGTCTATTTCGGCAAGGAGAAGGGCGCCGACGGCGAGCCCCGCCCCGCCGCCCCGGTGCGCCGGGCCGAGCCGGACGACATCCACCTGCCGGAGGGCGCCCGGCTGATCCGCGACGAGAAGGGCGTGCGCCTGGCGGTGGACGACGCCGACCGCCGGCCGTGACGGGCCGCCCCCGGGGGCGGGACTGCGCGGGGCTTCCCGTTTCTTAACCATTGCTTGGGCAGAACGATGGGGCGGGGCCGGCAGGCCCCGCCCAGCCCAGGCGGGAGCCCATGGCCAAGATCCTCGTCACCGGCGCCGACGGCTTCATCGGCTCGCACCTCGTCGAGGCGCTGGTCCGCGACGGCGCCGAGGTGCGCGCCTTCGTGCTCTACAATTCGTTCAACTCCTGGGGCTGGCTCGACCGCTGCGCGCCCGACGTCGCCGGCCGCTTCGAGGTCTTCGCCGGCGACATCCGCGACCCCCACGGCGTGCGCGCGGCGATGCGCGGCTGCGACACGGTCTTCCACCTCGCCGCCCTCATCGCCATCCCCTACAGCTACCACTCGCCCGACACCTATGTGGACACCAACGTCAAGGGCACGCTGAACGTCGTCCAGGCGGCGCGCGACGCCGGCGCCCGGGTGGTGCACACCTCGACCAGCGAGGTCTACGGCACCGCGCGCTACGTGCCAATCGACGAGGCCCACCCGCTGCAGGGCCAGTCGCCCTATTCCGCCTCCAAGATCGACGCCGACCAGATGGCGCTGGCCTTCCACCGCAGCTTCGACGTGCCGGTGACGGTGGCGCGCCCCTTCAACACCTACGGGCCGCGGCAGTCGGCCCGGGCCGTCATCCCCACCGTCATCACCCAGCTCGCCGCGGGGCGCCGCACGATCCGCCTGGGCGCCCTCCATCCGACCCGCGACTTCTCCTTCGTCGCCGACACCGTGGCGGGGTTCCGCGCCCTGGCCGCCAGCCGGGACGCGGTCGGGCGGGTGGTGAACCTCGGCGCCGGCTTCGAGGTCTCGATCGGCGAGCATGATCGCCGAGGCCATGGGCGTCGAGGCCGAGATCGCCGCCGACGCCGAGCGCCTGCGGCCGGCGGCCAGCGAGGTGGAGCGGCTCTTCTCCGACATGGCGCTCGCCCAGCGGCTGACGCCCTGGCGGCCGGCCTATGGCGGGATCGACGGCTTCCGCCGCGGCCTGGCCGAGACGGTGGCCTAGTTCGCCGACCCGGCCAACCGGGCCGCCTACAAGGCGGACGTCTACAACATATGAGCGGGGCGCTGCGCGTTCTGGCGGTCACCGGCGGCCGCGCCGATTGGGGCCTGCTGCGCAGCCCGCTGCGGCTGATGCGGGACGACCCGGCCTTCGACCTGCGGCTGGCGGCCACCGGCAGCCACCTCGACCCCGCCTTCGGCCTGACGGTCGGGGAGATCGAGGCGGAGGGCTTCCGCGTCGACGCCCGCGTGCCGGTGCTGGAGGGCGACGACGCCGCCGCGGCGGCGACGCGGGGCCTCGGCCGCGGGCTCGCCGGCTTCGCCGAGGTCGCCACGCCGTGACCAAGATGTCCCACCTCCACTTCGCGACCAACGCCGCCTCGGCCGCGCGGCTGCGCCAGATGGGCGAGGATCCGGCCCGGATCGTGGTGAGCGGCAGCCCCGGCCTGGACGTCCTGGCGGAGCTGCCCCGGCCGCCCCGCGGGGAGGCCTTCGACCGCATCGGCCTGGCCCCGCGGCGGGTCAACCTGATGGTGACCTTCCATCCGGCGACGCTCGACCCGCGGGGCGCCGCCGCGCAGCAGGAGGAGCTGCTGGCGGCCCTGGACGCCCTCGGCCCCGAGGCCGGCCTGGTCCTGACCGGCAGCAACGCCGACGTCGAGGGCCGCGGCCTCACGGCCCGCGCCGCCGCCTTCGCCGCGGCCCGCCCCAACGCCGTCTACCGCGCCTCGCTCGGCCAGCGCCTCTACCTGCAGGCGCTGGGCGCCGTCGACGCGGTGTTGGGGAACTCCTCGAGCGGCCTCCACGAAGCGCCCTCCTTCGGAACCCCGACCGTCAACATCGGCGACCGGCAGGACGGGCGCCCGAAGGCGGCCTCGGTGATCGACTGCCGTGCTGGCCGCCATCCGGCGGGCGCTGGCGACCGACTGCCGCGGCGTGGCCAACCCCTACGGCGACGGCCGCGCCGGCGCCCGGATCGTCGCGGCGCTCAAGGGGCTGGGCGATCCCGCCCCCCTGCTGCGCAAGCGGTTCCACCCCCTGACCGCAGCGGGAGAGGCGGCATGAGCGTCTTCGTCATCGCCGAGGCCGGCGTCAACCACAACGGCTCGCCGGAGCGCGCCCTCGCCCTGGTGGACGCCGCGGCGGCGGCCGGTGCGGACGCGGTGAAGTTCCAGACCTTCCGCGCCGCCGCCCTGGCGAGCGCCGCCGCCCCGAAGGCCGCCTACCAGAAGGCGGCGACCGGCGAGGCGGGCTCCCAGCTCGACATGCTGCGGGCGCTGGAGCTCGACGCCGACGCGCACCGCAGCCTGCTGCGCCGCTGCGACGCGCGGGGCATACAGTTCCTCTCCACCCCCTTCGACCACGGCAGCCTCGCCCTCCTGCTCGAACTCGGCCTGCCGCGGCTCAAGATCGGCTCGGGCGACCTCACCAACGCGCCGCTCGTCCACGCGGCCGCGCGCAGCGGCCGGCCGCTGATCCTGTCGACCGGCATGGCGGACCTCGCCGAGGTCGAGGCCGCGCTGGGCGTCGCGGCGGTCGGCCGCGGCGCGGCGGTGATCGAGAAGCACCTGACGCTCGACCGCGGCCTGCCGGGGCCGGACCACCGCGCCTCGCTCGAGCCCTCCGATTTCGCCATGGTGGCCGCCATCCGCACGGTCGAGCGGGCGCTCGGCGACGGCGTCAAGCGCCCCCAGCCGTGCGAGATCGCCAACATGGCGGTCGCCCGCAAGAGCGTCGTGGCGGCCCGCCCGGTCGCGGCGGGCCGGGCCTTCGCCGCCGAAGACCTGGCCGTCAAGCGGCCCGGCGGCGGCCTGCCCCCCGCCATGGCCTGGGAGCTCGTCGGCCGGCGCGCCGGCCGCGCCTATGCCGCCGACGAGCCCATCGACGCGGGCGACGCCCCATGACGCCGCCCCTGGTGATCCTCGGCGCCGGCGGGCATGCCCGCGTGCTGATGGAGGTCGCGCGGCGCTGCGGCCGGACCGTGGCGGCGGCCAGCGGGCTCGAGCCGGCGCGGCCGGCCTGGCTGCCGGACGGGGTCGCCTACCATGCCGGCAACGAGGCGGTGCGGGGCTACGCGCCGGGGGCGGTCGAGCTGGTCAACGGCCTCGGCTCGGTCGGGCCCACGGCGGCGCGGGCCCGGCTGTTCGACCTCTGGAAGGCCGCCGGCTACCGCTTCGCCACGCTCGTCCACCCGGCCGCCGCCGTGGCCCTCGACGGGGTGGCGCTGGGCGAGGGCGTCCAGGTGATGGCGGGCGCCGTGGTGCAGCCGGGCTGCGCCATCGGGGACGACTGCATCGTCAACACCGCCGCGGCGATCGACCACGACTGCCGCCTCGGCCCCCACTGCCATGTCGCCCCCGGCGCGGTGCTGTCGGGCGGGGTGTCGCTCGGCGCCGGCGTCCATGTCGGCACCGGCGCCCGCATCGTCCAGGGCCTCGCCGTCGGCGACGGGGCCGTGATCGGCGCCGGGGCGGCGGTGATCCGCCCGGTGCCGGCCGGACGCACCGCCGTCGGCGTCCCAGCCAGGATTCTGCCATGACCGATTAGCGAAAAGCCCTCATCCCCGCCGAAGCCACCCTGCGCCAAGCCATCGAGTGCCTGGACCGCACCAGCCTGCAGATCGCCCTCGTGGCGGATGCCGGGGACCGGCTCCTCGGCACCGTCACCGACGGCGACGTCCGGCGGGGCAAGCTGCGCGGCCTCGGGCTTGACGCCCCGGCGGCCGAGGTGATGCAGCGCCGGCCGGCGACCATCGGCCGCGACCGGGACCGCGCCGCGGCGCTCGCCCTGATGCGTCGCCGGCGCATCCGCTGCGTGCCCGTCGTCGACGGCGAGGGCCGCATCGTCGGCCTGGAGACCGAGGCTGACCCGCTGGCCGAGGTGGCCGGCGAGAGCTGGGTGGTCCTGATGGCCGGCGGCCTCGGCACCCGCCTCGCCCCGCTCACCGACACCGTGCCGAAGCCGCTGCTGCCGGTCGGCGGCCGGCCGCTGGCCGAGGACATCGTCGAGACCCTCGCCCGGCAGGGCTTCACCCGCATCTTCCTGTCCGTCAACTACCGGGCCGAGATGTTCCACGCCCATTTCGGGGACGGCGGTCGCTGGGGCGTGCGCATCGACTACCTGCTGGAGGAGCAGAAGCTCGGCACCGCCGGGGCGCTGTCGCCGCTGCCGGAGCCGCCGACGGCGCCGCTGCTGGTGATGAACGCCGACGTGCTGACCGCCCTCGACTTCCGCCAGCTCCTCGCCTTCCACCGGGCCCGCGGCGCGGTCGCCACCATGTGCGTGCGCGAGTTCAACCTCCAGGTTCCCCTACGGCGTGGTGCTGACCGACGGCGAGCGGCTGACCGGCATGTCGGAGAAGCCGACGCACAACTTCCTCGTCAACGCCGGCATCTACGCCCTGTCGCCGGTCGCCACCGCCTGGGTGCCGTCGGGCCGGCCCTACGACATGACGCAGCTCTTCGAGACCCTGCTGGCCGAGGGCGGCAGCCTCGCCGCCTTCCCCCTCCAGGAGTACTAGCGCGACATCGGGCAGCTCGCCGACCTGGAGCGGGCGCGCGGCGAGTTCGCCCAGATCTTTGGCGCGGCATGACCTCGGCCGCCCTGCGCGCCCTGGTCCTCGGCCACGGCTCGATCGGCGCCCGGCACGCCCGGCTGCTGCGCGCCGAGGGCCACGACGTCGCGGTCGTCAGCCGCCGCGCCGTCGACTGGGCGCCGCTGCACCCCGGGCTCGCCGCGGGCCTCGCCGCCCACCGGCCGGACTACGTCGTCATCGCGAGCGAGACCGCCGCCCACGGCGCCGATCTGGCGGCGCTGGCGGCGGCGCTGGCGGGCGAGCGCGTCCTCACCGTCGAGGCGACGGTCGGCCAGTGGCTGCCCGACTGGCGGCCCGGCACCGACCACCGCCTGTCCTACCCCGCCCATGCCGGCCGCGGCGGCGGCGCGCTGCGCGACCTCAGCCACGAGCTCGACCTCCTGCTCTGGCTGTTCGGCCCCTGGCGCCGCCGCGCGGCGCTGGGCGGCCGCCTGTCCGGCGTCACGGTCGACAGCGACGACGCCTGGGCGGTCCTCGTCGAATTCGCCTCGGGCGCCGTGGCGACGCTGCAGATGAACTACCTGCACCGGCCCGGCCGCCGCGGCCTGACCGTCGACACCGCCGGGCGGACGCTGGCCGCCGATCCGGGCGCCGGCACCCTCGCCGTCGACGGCGCCGCCGAGCGCTTCGCGGCGGAGCGCGACGACAGCTACCGCCTCCAGCACCGCGCCGTGCTGTCCGGCCTGCCCGGCCCCTGCACCGGGGCGGAGGGCCTTGCCGTCCTCGCCCTCGCCGCCGCCATCGAGCGCGCCGCGGCGGAGCGCGCCTGGGTCCACGCATCGGAGGAGCGATGAACCGCCTCTGCACCATCTGCGCCCGCGGCGGCTCGAAGGGCGTGCCGGGCAAGAACCTGCGGCCGCTGGCCGGCCGGCCGCTGATCGCCCACTCGGTCGACCAGGCCCGGGCGTCGGGCCTGTTCGCCGCCGTGGCGGTGAGCAGCGACAGCCCCGACATCCTGGCCGCGGCCGCCGCGGCCGAGGCGGACCTCACGATCGAGCGGCCGGCCGCGCTCGCGACCGACACCGCCGCCAAGGCCCCGGCCATCCGCCATGCCGTCGAGGCGGCCGAGGCCCGGCTCGGCCGGCGCTTCGACACCCTGGTCGACCTCGACGCCACCTCGCCGCTGCGGCTGCCCGAGGACATCCGCGGCGCGGTGGCGCTGCTGGAGGGCAGCGGCTGCGCCAGCGTCGTCACCGGCGCCGCGGCCCGCCGCTCGCCCTACTCCAACCTAGTCGAACGGCGCCCGGACGGCACGGTGGCGGTGGCCAAGACCGCCGACCCGCCGGTCGTCCGCCGCCAGGACGCGCCGGCCTGCTTCGACATGAACGCCTCGATCTACCTCTGGCGGCGGGACGCCTTCCTCGCCGACCCCCGGGTGTTCTATCCGGACACCCGCCTGTTCGAGATGCCCGAGGCCCGCTCGCACGACATCGACAGCGAGCTGGACTTCGAGATCGTCGCCCTGCTGTGGAGCCGCCGATGACCGCCTACCGCGCCCTGTTCGACCTCGCCGGCCGCACCGCCGTGGTGACGGGCGGCGCCGGCATCCTCGGCCGCCCCTTCTGCCACGGCCTGGCCGAGTTCGGCGCCGCGGTGGCGGTGGCCGACATCGACGGGGACGCCGCGCGGGCGCTCGCCGGGGAGCTCGTCCGCGACCATGGCGGCCGCGCCGCGGGCATCGCCTGCGACGTCTCCGACCCGGCCGCCGTGGCGGCGATGGCGGACGCGGTCGAGGCGGCGCTGGGGCCGGCCGACATCCTGCTCAACAACGCCGCCGGCAAGACCCGCGACCTCGGGGCCTTCTTCGCCCCCTGGAGTCGTTCTCGCCCGAGACCTGGCGCGAGGTGATGACGGTCAACATCGACGGGATGTTCCTCGTCGCCCAGGCGCTCGGCGGCCGCATGGCGGCGCGCGGCCGCGGCAGCATCGTCCAGACCGCCTCGATCTACGGCATCGTGGCCCCGGACCAGCGCATCTACGAGGGGTCGGAGTATCTCGGGCGCCCGATCAACACGCCGGCCGTCTACAGCGCCTCCAAGGCCGCGGTGGTGGGGCTGACCCGCCATCTGGCGGCCTATTGGGCCGGGCGCGGCGTGCGGGCGAACTGCCTGGTGCCGGGCGGCGTCGAGAGCGGCCAGAACGAGGCCTTCAAGGCCCGCTACGGCGCCCGCGTGCCGCTGGGGCGCATGGCGCGGGCCGAGGAGATGGTGGGGGCGGCCCTCTACCTGGCCTCCGACGCCTCGAGCTACGTCACCGGGCAGGTGCTGGCGGTCGACGGCGGCCTGCCGGCGCGGTGACCGGGCCTGTCGGCCGGGTGGCCGGGCCGGACCCTGGCGCGGCGGCGGACGATCTGCGATAACCCCGCCGGTCCCACGACCGCCCAGGAGGAGTCCTTGCGCATCGCCATGATCGGCACAGGCTATGTGGGCCTGGTGTCCGGCGCCTGCTTCTCGGAGTTCGGCGTCGACGTCGTCTGCGTCGACAAGGACGCGGCCAAGATCGAACGGCTGGGGCGGGGCGAGATCCCGATCTTCGAGCCGGGCCTGGACGACCTGGTGGCGCGCAACGCCCGCGCCGGGCGGCTGTCCTTCACCACGGACCTGCCGGCGGCGGTGGCCGGCGCCGACGCCGTCTTCATCGCCGTCGGCACCCCGAGCCGCCGCGGCGACGGCCACGCCGACCTCAGCTACGTCTTCGCCGCCGCCGAGGAGGTCGCCGCCGCCCTGACCGGCTACGCCGTGGTGGTGACCAAGTCCACCGTGCCGGTCGGCACCGGCCGGCGCGTCGCCGAGATCATCCGCGCCGCCCGGCCCGACGCCGCCTTCGACGTCGCCTCGAACCCGGAGTTCCTGCGCGAGGGCTCGGCCATCGCCGACTTCATGCGCCCGGACCGCGTCGTCGTCGGCACCGACAGCGAGCGCGCCCTGGGGGTGCTGCGGGCGCTCTACCGGCCGCTCTACCTCATCGAGACGCCGGTGGTCGCGACGTCGGTCGAGACGGCGGAGATGATCAAGTACGCCTCCAACGCCTTCCTGGCGACCAAGATCACCTTCATCAACGAGGTCGCCGACCTGTGCGAGGCGGTCGGCGCCGACGTCCACGACGTGGCGCGCGGCATGGGGCTCGACGGCCGGATCGGACGCAAGTTCCTCCATCCCGGGCCCGGGTTCGGCGGCTCCTGCTTCCCCAAGGACACGCTCGCCTTCGCCCGCACCGGCCGCGAGGCGGGGCGGCCGCTGCGCCTGGTGGAGACGACGGTCGAGGTCAACGAGGCCCGCAAGGCGGCCATGGCCGGGCGCGTCGTGGCGGCCTGCGGCGGCTCGGTGGCCGGCAAGACGGTCGGCGTGCTGGGGGTGACGTTCAAGCCCAACACCGACGACATGCGCGATGCGCCCAGCCTGGCGATCCTTCCGGCGCTGCTGGCGGCCGGCGCCCGGATCCGGGCCTACGACCCCGCCGCCGGGCGGGAGGGGGCCCGGCTGCTTCCGGGCGTCGACTGGGCCGAGGACGCCTACGCCGCCGTCGACGGCGCCGACTGCGCCCTCGTGCTCACCGAATGGAACGAGTTCCGGGCGCTCGACCTCCCCCGGCTGAGGGGGCTGCTGCGCGCGCCCGTGCTCGTCGACCTGCGCAACGTCTACAGCCCCTCCGAGGCCCGCGACGCCGGCCTCTCGTACCACGGCGTCGGGCGCCCCGCCGACGGGCGGTAGGGCGCCCCCGGCCCGAGGGCGGGGGCGCGGGCCCGGGGCCGGCTACATCCAGCCGGCGGTGAAGGCGTTGAGGTCGGCCGGAGCGACGTTCAGGATCTGCACGGTGGCGGCGCCGCCGGCATAGGTGACGATCGAGCCGCCGAAGCCGTCGGCGACATGGCTGACATAGCCGGTCATATTGATGGTGTCCTGGCCGATCACGAAGTCGAAGATCGTGTCGTTGCCGCCGTTGGCCTGGACGGTGCCGTCGGGCGCGGTCACCTGGACGAGGTTGAAGACGTCGTTGCCGGCGCCGCCGACCAGGCCGTCGTCGCCGAGGCCCGCCCAGATGGTGTCGTTGCCGGCGCCGCCGAGCAGGGCGTCGCCGCCGTCGCCGCCGTAGAGCCGGTCGTTGCCGCCCTCGCCCCAGGCGAGGTCGACGCCGGTCCCGCCGATGAGCGTGTCGTCGCCGCCCGACGCCGCCAGGTCGCCCATGTCGCCGAACAGCACGTTGGTGCCGGTGCCGCCGAGCACCACGTCGTTGCCGGCCTCGCCCCACACCCGGTCGTTGCCGGCGTCGCCGGAGAGGCTGTCGGCGCCGCCGCCGCCGAAGATGTAGTCGCCGTCGTTGCCGCCCGAGACGGTGTCGAGGCCGCCGCCGCCGAGGACGTAGTCCTCGCCGCCATGGGCGAAGACGAGGTTGGCGCCGTCGCCGGTGGCGATGGTGTCGAAGGTGTCGAAGGAGCTGCCGCTGGTGGTGGACGAGCTGACCTCGCCGTCGCCGTAGATCGTGTCGTTGCCGAGCCCGCCGACCAGCACGTCGCCGCCGTCGCCGCCCACCAGGGTGTCGTCGCCCAATTCGCCGAAGCCGAAGCCGGTGGCGCCGCCGCCGGAGCCCGTGCGGATGATGTCGTTGCCCTCGCCGCCGAAGCCGGCATAGCCGCCCAGGAATCCGACGATGCTGTCGTCGCCCGCGCCGCCGAGCATCACGTCCGCGCCCTCGAGGCCGTTCAGGGTGTCGTTGCCGGCGCCGCCGTCAAGGGTGTCGGCGCCCGAGGAACCCTGCAGGAGGTCGTTGCCCTCGGCGCCGAACAGCGCATCGTTGCCGAACGATCCATTGAGCTGGTCGTCGCCCTCGAGGCCGAAGATGACGTAGTCGAATGCGCCACCGGGGCCGCTGATGGTGTCGTTGCCGCTGGTGCCGCGTAGCACTGTCGCCATGGTGTCGCCTCAAGCCCTAGTTCATGGTTACCGGCACGCTAGCATAGGTTCCGGCAACCCTTCCACGAAAGTTAAGGCACGCCGGCAACGCTCAGCCGCATGCTCCGCCGGCCGGCCGCCGCCGCGGGGCGTGGGCGGGCCCGCACCGCCGCCTTGAACCGGGAGGCGGCGCGGTTTAGAACACCGCCTTCCGTCGGAGGGCGCGATGACGATGAGCAACCGGACGGCCGCGCATTGGGAGGCCTATCCCTGCGGCATACACCTGCCGGTGGGGAAGCCGGGGACGCGTGAGTTCTACACGAACCTCCGGCGCTTCAAATACGAGGTCGACTATCCCGAGATCCTCAGGATGGCCCGCTTCGAGGAGGGGCGGGGCCGGAAGGTCCTCGAGGTCGGATGCGGGCTGGGAAGCGACACGCAGACCTGGCTCGAGCACGGCGCGGACCTGACCTCCATCGACTTCGCCGAGCGGGCCGTCGAGGAGACCAACAACCGCCTGCGGCTCTTCGGCCTGCCGCCCGTCGCGCGCCGGGCGAGCGCCCTCGACCTCCCCTTCCCCGACGCCAGCTTCGACATCTACTACGCCTGGGGCGTGCTGATGCACACCGGGGACACCGAGCGGGCGCTCGCCGAGGCGCACCGCGTGCTCCGGCCGGGCGGCACGCTGATCGTGATGCTCTACAACAAGAACTCCCTCAGCTACCGGCTGCATGTGCAGCTGCTCGGCCGCAGCTACGACGACGGCGCGCCGATCACGGAGTTCTACACCAACGGCGAACTGCGCCGCATGCTGCGCGCCTTCTCGATCTCCGAATTCGAGAACTACTATTTCATGCGGCCGAACATCTCCCGCATCGGGCGGTACATCCCGCCGCCCGTCGAGCGGCTCCTGGGCCGGTCCTGGGGCGCCTGCACCTATGCGCGGGGGGTCAAGGAGCCGTCCCCGGCCTGACCCCGCCGCGGCCCGGCCGCCCCGGCGGGGTCCGCCGCCGCGCCCTCAGCGGGCGCGGAGCGTCCGCGCGACGACGTCGGCGACGCGCGCCACGTCGGCATCGGTCATCTGGCTGCCCGAGGGCAGGCAGAGGCCGCCTTCGAACAGCGCCTCGCTGACCGCGCCGCCGCGCCGCGCCGCGCCGGAGAACAGCGGCTGGAGATGCATCGGCTTCCACAGCGGCCGCGCCTCGATGTTCTCGGCCTCGAGGGCCAGCCGCACGGCCTCGCGGTCGCCGCCCGCCGAGCGGGGGTCGATGGTGATCACCGTGAGCCAGTTGGTCATCCGGCCGTAGGACGCCTCCGGCATGAAGCCGATGCCGGGCAGGCCCCCGAGCAGGCGGCGGTACTCGGCGAAGATCGCGCGGCGCCGGGCGACCCGCTCGTCGAGGACGGCGAGCTGCGCCCGGCCGACGGCCGCGGCCAGGCTGCTCATCCTGTAGTTATATCCGAGCTGGCTGTGCTGGTAGTGGGGCGCGGGATCCCGGGCCTGCTGGGAGAGGAAGCGGGCGTGGTCGATCAGGGCCTTGTCGTGCGAGGCGAGCGCGCCGCCGCCGCCGGTGGTGATGATCTTGTTGCCGTTGAACGAGAAGGCCGCCGCCGCCGATCCGACGCCGGCATGGCGCTCGCGGTAGCGGGTGCCCAGCGCCTCGGCGGCGTCGCTCACGAGGGCCACGCCATGGGCCGCGCAGACCGCGATCAGCGGGTCGAGATCGCAGCTCTGGCCGTAGATGTCGCAGGCGATCAGCGCCTTGGCGCGGCGGCCGGCCCGGGCGAGGCTCTTCAGCTCCTCCTCGACCAGCCCGACGTCGATCGTCCAGTGGGCGGGGTCGCAGTCGATGAAGACGGGGGTGGCGCCGACGAACTCGATGGGCGAGACGCCGCCCAGGAAGGTCAGGGTGGAGGCCAGCACGATGTCGCCCGGGCCGACGCCGAGGCCGCGCATCGCCAGGTGGAGGGCCGCCGTTCCGCTCGACAGCGCCACCACGTGGGGCATGCCGGTGTATTCGGCCAGCTCGCGCTCGAAGGCGTCCACCATCGGCCCGAGGGGGGCGATGTAGTTGCTCTCGAGCGTGGCGGCGAGGAACTCCATCTCGCGGCCGCTCTGGTGCGGCGGCGAGAGGAACAGGCGGGCGGGCTTGTCGGTCGGCTGGGCGGACATGGTCGGGGTTCGCTTCGGGGTGGCGGGTTCAGGCGAAAGCGGCGCCGTGCTCGCGCCACCAGGCGACGAAGCGCGGCAGCCCCTCGGCCAGGGGCGTGGCGGGGTCGAAGCCGAGATCGCGCCGGCTGTCGGCGATGTCGGCATAGGTCTCGCGCACGTCGCCGGGCGGCAGGGGCGCGAGCTCGATCTCGGCGCGGCGGCCGAGGACGCCCTCGATGATCGAGACGAGGTCGCGGACCGGCTCGGAGCGGCTGTTGCCCAGGTTGTAGAGCCGGTGCGGCCCCATCCCCGGCCCGGGCGGCCGGTCGAGGGCCGCCAGCACGCCGGCGACGATGTCGTCGATATAGGTGAAGTCGCGGCGCAGGGCGCCCTCGCCGAACAGCCGGACCGGCCGCCCGGCGGCCACCGCCGCCGTGAAGATCCAGGGCGCCATGTCCGGCCGGCCCCAGGGCCCGTAGACCGTGAAGAAGCGCAGGCCGGTCGCCGGCAGCCCGTGCAGGTCGCCATAGGCGGCCGCCATCAGCTCCCCCGCCCGCTTGGTCGCGGCGTAGAGCGAGGCGGGCGCGTCCGCGCGGCTCGCCACGCTGAACGGCACGGCGGACCTGCCGTAGACCGAGGACGACGAGGCGTAGACGAGATGGCGCAGCCGGCTCAGGCGCAGCGCCGCCTCGAGGATCTCGAGCTGGCCGGCCACGTTGGCATCGACATAGGCGCGCGGCTCCTTCAGGGCGTGGCGCACCCCCGGCTGGGCCGCGAGATGGACGATCGCCTCGGCATCGGGCGCAAGCGCCGCCAGGGCGGCCCCCGCCCCCGGCGCAGCCACATCGGCGCCCTCGAATCTGAAGCCGGGCCGTCCCTCCAGCAGCGCCAGGCGGGCCCGCTTGAGCCGCGGGTCGTAATAGGCGTTCACATTGTCGACACCCAGAACGGGCCGGCCCGCGGCGAGCAGCGCATTGGCGACGTGGAAGCCGATGAACCCGGCGGCACCGGTGACGATGACGGTCATGCGCGGTCCTCGAAAACGGACCCTTTATGCCCGCCCCGTCCGGAGAAGTCATGAACAAAGCGGCGCGCTTGCGCCCCGCCGGCCCCGGCAGTAGAACGGCGGGCTGGCGCGGCCCGCCGGGCCGCACGACGGGGTCGCGACCATGGATACGGCCAAGCGCATCTTCGACATCGTCGTCTCCGGCGCCGCGCTCGTCGCGCTGGCCCCGCTGATGCTGGCGGCGGCCCTGGCCGTCCGCCTGGCCCTCGGCGCCCCGGTGCTGTTCCGCCAGCCGCGCGTCGGCCGGGACGGGCAGGTGTTCACCCTGCTGAAGTTCCGCACCATGAGCGACGGCCGCGACGCGAGCGGGGCCCTGCTTCCCGATGCGCAGCGCCTCGGCCGCCTCGGCCGCCTCCTGCGCAGCACCAGCGTCGACGAGCTGCCCGAGCTCATCAACGTGATGCGGGGCGAGATGAGCCTCGTCGGCCCCCGCCCCCTTCTGACCGCCTATCTGCCCCACTACACGCCCGAGCAGATGCGGCGGCACGCCGTCAGGCCCGGCATCACCGGCTGGGCCCAGGTCAACGGCCGCAACGCGCTGTCCTGGGAGGAGCGGTTCGAGCTCGACGTCTGGTACGTCGACAACCGGTCGCTCCGGCTCGATCTGCGCATCCTGGCCCTCACGGTCCGCCAGGTGCTGCGGCGCGACGGGATCAGCGCCGACGGGCATGCGACCATGCCCCGCTTCGACGAGAGCCCCTCCCGCAAGGGCACCTGACCGCCGGCCCGCCGAGTCGCCCGGACGCCCCTGCGACCCGGCCGGATTTCGGCACCGACATCGGGGCCTGCGGCTTCCGGCGGCGCCCGCCGCTGCGGCCCCCGTCCTGCGCATCCCCCATCCCCCGTCACCCCGCCGGCCGCCGACAGCCCGCCTTGGGCGGGCGGCATCATGGCCGGGGCTCCGCTCCGGATGGCGGCCGCGGCGGCGCCTGCGGCCCGGCCAACCTTGGGCATCGCCTTTGACTTGAGCCCTGCCTTTTGCCACAGTGCCGACGAACTCAGGATTGTGAGAACAGCGTCATGGCCACCTTCACTGTGCAGACGGCGTCGCGGTTTAGCTTCGGCAGCTATCCGTTCGGCTTCATTCTGGCGGAATCCACGCCCGTCTCGACGACCGCCACAGAGTTGGTGCGCCAGGTGGGCCCCTATCTGATCATCCTGAACGGGAGCTTCCACATCGATCCCAATGGCCAGGCCACCGGCGGGACCGTGACCGCCGTCCGCGAGACGCTGAACGGCGCCCCGGTCTATGCGCTGACCGGGATCAGCATCCAACTGCCCCAGCTCCTGCTGGCTTGGTTCCAGGATGCCAACAGCGACAACAACGACCGGTTCCTCGACGCGGCCCTGGCGGCGGACGACCTGATCCTCGGCTCGGGTTCGGACGACACGATGTGGGGCTGGACCGGCAACGACGTGCTCCTGGGCTACGGGGGGAACGACATCCTGCTGGGCGAGGCGGGGATCGACCAGATCGCCGGCGGGGCGGGCAACGACAGCCTGAGCGGCGGCAGCGGCGAGGACGTGGTCTACGGCCAGGACGGGAACGACTCCCTGCTGGGCGGCAGCGGCGCCAACTGGGTCGAGGGCGGCAACGGCGACGACCACCTGACCGGCGGCAGCGATTCCAACACCCTGTTCGGCGACCTCGGCAACGACACCCTGGTCAGCGGCTCGGTCCTGGGCGGCGGCACCACCTTCCTCACCGGCGGCGCCGGCGACGACAGCCTGACCGGGGCCGCCGGCTCGGACATCCTGCTGGGCGGCGACGGCAACGACGTCATGAACGGCGGCGGCCACGACGACACGCTCGCCACGGGCGGCGGCCTCGCCAACACGGCGTCGGGCGGCGCCGGCAACGACGTCATGAACGGCGGCGGCCACGACGACACGCTCGCCACGGGCGGCGGCCTCGCCAACACGGCGTCGGGCGGCGCCGGCAACGACTACCTGCTGGGCGGCACCGGCGGCGACACGCTCTCGGGCGACGAGGGCGGGGACTACATCTTCGGCGGCGCCGGCGCCGACTCGGTGAGCGGCGGCGGCGGCAACGACTGGCTGTGGGGCGAGGACGGCAACGACACGGTGGCGGGCGGCGACGGCGTGAACGTCGCCTTCGGCGACCGCGGCGACCTCGCGACGTTCGGCGGCGCCGACCTCATGGTCGGCGGCGGCGGCGTCGACCTCATGTGGGGCGAAGGCGGCGGCGACGGCCTCTACGGCGGGGCCGGCGACGACGCCCTGTTCGGCGGCGCCGGGGCGGACACGCTGCACGGCGGCCTCGGCAACGACGGCCTCATCGGCGGCAGCGGCGCCGACAGCTTCAACTTCCGCCTGGCCTCGGTGACCGGCCAGGGCACCTTCTCCTCGGGCGGGGTGGACAGGATCTTCGACTTCTCCCTGGGCGACGGCGACACGATCCTGCTCTCGGGGCTGGTGAGCCGCACCGCCCAGGGCGCCGACACCCTGATCGTCTTCGACGGCGGGGCGAGCAGCGTGCTGGTGCTCAACGCCGCGCCGGCCGACTTCGACGGCATGGTGGCGGGCTGGGCTTGAGCCGGACCGTCAACCTTTTCAGAGGGAATTCAGGGTTAGGCTGAAGGCTGTTCCGCGCTTCCGGCACCCCGGAGGCGCAGCCCCCTCTCAGAGTCAGGCCCAAGCCGCTCCGCATCGCCATGCCCGTGCCGACCACCGATCCGATCCCGACCGCTGCGCCCTGCGGCTGCGGCCTCTGCGCCGGCGTCGGGCCGGCCGCGGCGGCCTCCGGCCATCCGACCCTGAGCGCCCAGAGCGGCCCGACGTCGCTGCTCCCCAACCATGTCGGCGCCCTCCTCTTCAGCGACTTGGCGCGGTGGAGCGGATCGGTCGGCAGCGGGGCGACCGTCACCTATTCGTTCCTGACGGCCCCCGGCAGCGGCCAGGATGCCGCCGGCTTCGCCCCCATGACCGCGGCCCAGAGGGCGGCCGTCCAGGCGGCGCTCCAGCTCTTCGCCTCGGTGTGCGACCTCACATTCGTCCAGCTCGCCGACGGCGCGGGCGGGCAGATCCGCCTCGGGACCAATCGGCAGGACGGCGTGTCGGCCGCCTACGCCTATGCGCCGGGAAGCGGCGTCGGCGGCGACGTCTATCTGGCCAACGACGAGCGCACGAACGCCAACATGGAGCCCGGGGGCTACGGGTTCCTCACCGTCCTGCATGAGATCGGCCATGCCATCGGGCTCAAGCATCCGGGCGACTACGATGCGCTCGGCGGCGGCGGCGAGGGCCCATACCTGCCCCCGTCGCTGGATTCGGCCTCGAACACGGTGATGAGCTACTTCAGCAACGCGCCGCACCCGGCATCCCTCGGCCCGTTCGACATCTCGGCCGCGCAGTACCTCTACGGGGTCAATCCGGCGGCAAGGCCGGGTAACGACACATACGTCATGGGATCGCCCGGCGGCAACCTGATCTGGGACGGCAGCGGAACGGACACGCTCTCGGCGGCATCGCAGATCCAGTCGGCCAACATCACCCTGGTCCCGGGGCAGATGAGCTGGTATGGCGACAGGCCCGGCCATGTCCTGGAGGCCAATGCGGTCACCATCAACCACGGCACGACGATCGAGCGGGCGCTGGGCGGGAGCGGCGACGACACCATCGTCGGCAACGCCGCGGCCAACAGCCTGTCGGGCGGGAGCGGCAACGACTGGCTGGACGGCGGCGCCGGCTCCGACACGCTGGAGGGCGGCGCCGGCACGGACTTCTTCATCGTCGCCGCCGGCCAGGCCGAGGGCGACCTGCTCATCGACTACACACCCGGCACCGATCGGATCCTCTTTTTGAACTATTCGTCCTCGTCCACGCTGCGCCAGATCGGGAACGCCGTGTTCCTCGGCTCCGACAGCACCGAAGCCCTCAGGCTTCCCAGCGGCGTCTCCCTGAGCGCCGGCGACGTCTCCTTCGCGGCCTCCAGCGCCATCGGCACCGTCTCGACCAACGGCGACGACGCCCTGCTCGGCACGGCCGCCGACGACATCATCGACGGCCTGCTCGGCAACGACGCGATCAACGGCGCGGCCGGCAACGACACGCTGCTGGGCGGCGGCGGCGACGACATCCTGGCGGGCAGCCGCGGTTCCGACCGCCTCGAGGGGGGCGCCGGGTTCGATACGGTGTCCTATGCCATCGAGGGCAGCGAAGGCAGCGGCACGTCGGGCGTCTCGGTCAACCTGCTCCAGGGCACGGCCATCGACGGATTCGGCGGCTTCGACATCCTCATCGACGTCGAGCAGGTGGAAGGCAGCCTGTTCAGCGACACCCTGGTCGGCAACAGCGCCGCCAACGGCTTCCGCGGCGAGAGCGGCCGGGACTTCATCCTGGGCGGCGACGGCAACGACACGCTGGCGGGCGGGATCGGCGACGACACGCTCCACGGCGGCGGCGGCACGGATCTGCTCACCTATGCCTTCGACGTGATCGAGCTGGCGGTCGCGGGCTGCGTCGTCGACCTCTCGGCCGGCACCGCGACGGACCCGTTCGGCGGCGCCGACGCGCTGACGGGCTTCGAGCAGGTGGCGGGCACCGGCCTCGGCGACACCCTCGCCGGCG